>Ga0210390_10001560_pt1 | contig 21745 bp, 16 predicted proteins | sample IncBWH11OmetaG_FD_161050 | JGI IMG/M metagenome (GOLD analysis project Ga0210390, IMG submission 161050) | Forest soil microbial communities from Barre Woods Harvard Forest LTER site, Petersham, Massachusetts, United States - Inc-BW-H-11-O ... | reverse complement strand
GGAGCGGTTGTCGGCGGTCACCACGACCGGGATTGTGCACCGGATCGGGGAGTTGATGAGCGCCAACCGGGTCGGTCACATGTGTCCGGTGACCTATGTGCTCGATGACGACATCGACCCATCCAACATTTCAGATGTGCTGTGGGCGTTGGGTACCCGCATACACCCGAACCTGCGCCAAGAACACTGGCCGGTCCCGATCCTGCCGTGGTATCAGTGTTACACCGAGGAAGAGCGGCACGCCGGGCGAGGGCCCATCGTCATACACGACGGGTTACTCACCACCCTCGAAGACGGCGAAGCCCGCCCCGCAACCTTCGACAGCCTCTACCCGGCCGAGATACGCGAACGTGTACTCGCCGCCGAGTCACACTGAATCGAATCGTCCACGCAGCCTGGTAAATTGGCCTAACGAGGAGCCGACCCTGGTCGCGTGCTCGTCTATGACATTCAACCGGGGGAGCGCGGCGAACCGCCAGTTAGCCTGGGCCACATTGCACTTAGCCTCGACGCGGCGGTGCCCACACCCCTCGACGACCGGCATCACCAGATACCGAACGGCGATCCAGACTCTCCAGATAGGTCGCGACGGCCTGCCCGCGGTTGGCCACGCCGAATTTTTGCAAAATCCTTTTCACGTGCGACTTTACGGTTTCCTCGGAAAGGAAGATCGAGGCGGCGATCTCGCGGTTGGTGGCGCCTTTGGTCATGAGCTGCAGGACCTCGTACTCCCGTCGCGTCAGATCGGAGACGACCTCGCTGCGGCTCTGCCACGGCGCCATCGTAGCCTGCTCATCCAATTCCAGCAGCGGAGCCTGACTGCCCAGGCCGCCCAGCACGCCCCTTGCCGACTGGGCCAGCTGTTCGGCGACCCGTTGCTGAAATTGCAATTGTTCGATCAGGATCGCCCGTTCCACGATCGGCCCTAGCGACTCGGCGAAGGAGGCAATGACGTCACGGTCGATCTCGTCGACCGGACGGTCGGTGAAATACGCATCACCGTGGATCGTCGCGACGACCTCGCCAAAAGCGATCACCGGCGCACCGACATAATTTGCGGCCTGCATTTTCTGCACGATCGGCTGAAACGCGTCGGGGTCATTCAGCGCATCGGTGACGATCGCCGGGGAGCGGCGGCGGACGATCAGCGCCTCAGGACGTTTCGGCCCCAGATCGTATCTCGTGTGGGCCGAGAAGTCCTGGCAGTCACGGGCCCACTGGTCGTGGTCGGCGAAAACGGTGGCGACGGCTTGCAGCACCCCACCCTCACGCCGGAACACCATGAAGCGCTCAAGTCCTGGGAGATCGCACATCACCGTCGCCGCGCGCTCCAGCAGGGCCCTGACCCCCAACGACGGGGACAGCCGCGTGCTCACCTCTTGGCCGCTAGTGAGCATGTGCAACCGCTCCTCGTTGACGCCCTGACGATGGCTGGACCGAACGTCCTGAAGCTCGATGGCCACTTCGCACAGTCGTGCCAGCTCGCGCGAGTCACCGGAGGCGGCCCGGTCACGCATCGCGCGGAGCAGTTGGGCGTGGAGTTCGTCCGCACGATTGCCCAGCGCGGCCAGGAATCGGTCCCGCCGGACATCGACGTCGCCGAGTCGCTGAACCGGCAACATGTTGGCAGCCTTGGCGAACGCACGCTGGTATCGACGGACTAGTGCCGCGGACGTGGACTCCCAGGCGTCTCGCGGCTGCTTCGGGCCGGATGTCGACGAGAGATCAATCGGCATAGCGCGTGGCCTCCGTGCACATGATGGACATCATTATGGCCCCGCGGCTCAGCCGGCGGGATGGCTGATGCTGCTGAGCGCGCCGGCGCTTGCCGCCGGCGCATCTCGTGGCAGTAGCAGATGTCAAGCGGCCGAGGCCCATAGGTCCAGTCCGACCGTGTGCGGGTAGGCCATCGCGGCTGCGGGGTTGGCGCGCATCAACATGTCCGACACGAAGGGCATTTTGTTGGTCTCGATGTACCACAACCCGTTGTGGCGGCGCCAAGGCCGCAGGGCGCGGCGGATGGCGTCATCGGGGTTCACTCCGTGGATGACCGCTTCGGCCCCGACAACACCACCGACCATGCTCATGATCATGCCGTCTGCGTAAAACACCGGCGCACCACCGGAGTAGTGGCGTTTGAGTTCCAGTGTGCCTGGTGCAGAGGGCGCCACGGTGCCCCACGGTGACGCCGGCACGAAGGCCCGACCGAGGGTTTCCTCGGGGTCGTCGGGCGTCAGGCCCATCGCCTCGCCGACGCCGAAGAGCTGCTCAGTCATGATTCGTAATTCCGCATCTTTGTTGAACGCGGCGTTGCGATCGACGACGCGGGCGTAGATCCCGTACCAGGTGGAGCGCGGTGATAGCGGGTCACGGAACGGGGTGAAGTAGCCCACATCGATGGTTCCTCCGCGCCGTACCACGGGCGCGAACGCGGTCTCGGCTTCGAGCGGATAGCTCACGCCGCGGTCGGCGGCGATGAACGGGACCTGCGCCCCAAATACCATCCGTTTCGGCGGTTGTGCTTGACCGCCGATCAATGTCGGCAGGGTCGTGGCGTTGACGAGCAGCGGGTGCCGGCCGGAGCCGAAGCTTCGCAGGTGTGATGCCGACTCGACACGCTCGTCGACGAATTCGATTGGCAGCTTGGAAGCCAGTTCCCGCATGCCGCCAACTACCCTGCTGTTGCGCACGCCGTAGGCGATCGGGCGGTTGGCTGATAACCCGTTCTGCCATTGTCCCCGTCGGCCGAATCGATATGACGACCCGCTCTGTATTGCCATGGCCGCGGCCTGTCGGTAGGCCACCGGCGGCGAGTCACTAGACCCGGACATGACCTCGAGAATCTCATTCAGGGTTGTGTTCAGGGCGGCGCTGATGAAGTCGATGCAGCGCCCGCGCAGGGTGACCCCGTTGATCAGCCGTCGCGACTCGACAACGGGGGGCGCAACGACAGTGACCTTGCCTTCGAATAGGGGGCTTTGGGCGAGCCAGCCGGCGAAGGCCAGGGCACCGATTCCGTTGCCGGCGATGACCGCTGAATCGTAGGCGCAAGTTCCGCGGCCGTTGATGGCCCTGCCGAGGAAGTCGCGCACCGCCATCCGTCGAGCCAGGTCGGCTCCACGCACGGTGCTCTCCGGTGTTTGCATCTTTGCCCCTTTCGGTCAGCGGTTAGGCGTCGTGGATTGCGTTCAGTCGTAACGCACCTTCAGGCATCAGCGTGTTGCGGGCGGGCGAGCCCGTCAATCTGATCGGCGACGAAACGCCCACAACGGGTGAGAAAAATCCCCCGGCGTCCCTGCGCCGGAGCTGGGAGTGAGTTTCCTGCTCCGAAAAGGGGATTCCACCGTGCGGTGGGTATCGGCGGCGGGGCTGGGCTGGCATCCTCACGCTATCCGGCGGACGTTGTCGCGTCTGGCACGCGTCGAAACATCATGGAGGAGTTGTCATTTCCGAGCACCGTGTTTCCCTCTTCGAGCCCTCGGAGCGAGCCGAGGGCTATCGAGCGCAGCTGCTGGACTTCATGGAGACGCACGTTTATCCGGCGGAGCCGGTCTATGAGGTCCAGATGCGCGAGTCTGGTGACCCTCATCATCACCCGCAGATCATCGAGGATCTCAAAGTTGAGGCCCGTCGCCGCGGCCTGTGGAATCTGTTTCACCCACACCCACAATGGGGTCCCGGGTTGTCCAATCTGGAGTACGCCCCACTCGCTGAGATCATGGGACGAAGTCCGCAGCTGGCACCCGAGGCATGCAACTGCAACGCCCCAGATACCGGAAACATGGAAGTGCTCACGCTCTTCGGCAGCGATGAGCACAAGGACCGGTGGTTGCGGCCGTTGCTCGACGGCACCATCCGCTCGGCGTTCGCCATGACCGAACCGGCGGTGGCGAGCTCGGATGCCACCAACATCGAACTGCGCATGGACCGCTACGGCGACGGCTATGTGCTCAACGGGCGCAAGTGGTTTGCATCCAATGCGCTGCATGCGAACTGCCGAGTGCTGGTCGTGATGGGAAAGACCGATCCGGTGGCTGCGCCCCACCGTCAGCAATCAATGGTCATCGTTCCGATCGACGCTCCCGGGGTGCGGATCGTGCGAAATCTGCCGGTGTTCGGCTATCACGATCGCGAGGGCCATGCCGAGATCGAGTTCGCCGACGTGCGCGTGCCAGCGAGTGACCTCCTCAAGGGTGAGGGTGAAGGTTTCGCTATTGGTCAAGCGCGGCTGGGGCCTGGCCGCATCCACCATTGCATGCGTGCCATCGGCATGGCCGAACGGGCACTCGAATTGCTCTGTTCCCGCGCCGATTCCAGAACCACCTTCGGATCCGCGCTCAGCGAACGCGCCAACATCCGCGACTGGATCGCCGAAGCTCGCATTGAGATCGAGAAATCGCGGCTACTGATCCTCAAAACGGCGTGGCTGATGGACACCATCGGTAACAAGGAAGCCAAAACCGAGATAGCCGCGATCAAGGTTGACGCCCCTAACATCGCGCTGCGAGTTGTCGATCGTGCGATCCAAATTCACGGTGGCCTCGGGCTGACCGAAGACGTGCCTCTCGCCGCATTTTGGGCTCACCTGCGAGCAATGCGCATCGCCGACGGACCCGACGAGGTGCACAAAAGAACCATCGCCCGCGAGGAACTGCGAAAGCAACGACTACGCCGCGATGACGCGGCAGGAGGCACCTGACATGGTTGGTATGGATTTGACAGGCAAAACGGCGCTGGTGACCGGCGCCTCACGCGGTATCGGAGAGGCCGCGGCACAGCGGTTGGCCGAGCTGGGCGCGAATGTGATCCTGACGGCTCGCACTCAGGACGCCGCCGCTGCTGCCGCCGAAAAGATCAGTGGAGCAGTGGGTTTCGCCGCGCACGCAACTGATGAAGACGCTGCCCGGCGATGCGTTGACTTCGCAATTGAACGGTTCGGACGACTCGACATCCTTATCAACAACGCCGGAACCAACTCCGCGTACGGTCTACTCACCGAACAGCACTATTCGGCGTTCCGCAAAACGATCGACGTGAACATGTGGGCCCCGATCCTGTGGACATCCCTGGCAGCGCAGGCATGGATGAGCCAGCACGGCGGAGCGATCGTGAACACCGCGTCGCTCGGGGCGCTGACTACTGAGCCCAAGCTTGGGGTCTACAACGCCACCAAAGCCGCGCTGATTCAGCTCACCAAACAAAGCGCCGTGGAACTGGCGCCTACCGTGCGGGTGAATGCGGTCGCACCCGGCGTGGTGCGCACCAAACTCTCGGAGCTTCTCTGGCGCGAGCACGAGCAAACCCTTACTGACTCGCTGCCGCTGGCACGCATCGGCGAACCCGAAGACGTCGGCTGGGCCATCGCTTTTCTCGCCTCCGATGCCGCAGCCTGGATCACCGGCCAAACTCTGGTCATCGACGGAGGAGCGATCCTATGAATCCCGCGGCTGAAAATGCTTCCGCCTCCTCACAAGACACGGCGCAGGACTCGTTGGTCAAGGCGCCCGGTGTCGAGCATGCCGAGCTTATGACCTGGTTGAGCGGGCTCGATTCAAATGTCACACCGCCGGTGACTGCTCGGCGCATCGGGGTGGGCCAGTCCAACCTGACCTACCTGCTCTCCGACGCTGCCGGCCACCGGTGGGTGCTCCGCCGCCCACCGATGGGCCATTTGCTGAGCTCGGCACACGATGTTCTGCGTGAGGCGCGCATCCTTTCTGCCCTCGCACCCACCGGTGTCCCCGTGCCCGTCATCTACGGCGTCGCTCAGGCAGGCGACGTCGGGGATCAACCACTTGTACTGATGGAGTTCGTGGATGGTGTGGTCATCAGTGACGCGGCAGCGTCACGCACCTTGCCCGCGCAGGCACGCCACAGCGCGGGTATGGCGTTGCCTGAGACGCTGGGCCGCATTCACGCGGTGGATCTGGAAGCAACCAACCTCGCTGATCTGGCCAGCCACTCGCCGTACGCGCAGCGTCAGCTTAAACGATGGTCCGGCCAGTGGGAGCAGTCCAAGACACGTGAACTGGCCGACCTTGATTCGCTGACCGATCGGCTCAGGGCTGCGGTTCCGCCGCCACGGTCGTTGACACTGGTCCACGGTGATCTGCACCTCCGCAACATCGTGGTGTCCGACTTCGACGGCGAAATCCTGGCCGCCCTGGACTGGGAACTTGCCACGCTGGGCGACCCCATCGCCGACCTCGGTACCACCTTGGCGTACTGGCCCGAGCACGACGAAACGGTCCTGCCCGAATTTCGCGCCCTGCTGTTACCCGGCTATCCCCGCCGCGCGGATCTGGTCGAACGGTACTGCGTGATTAGCGGCCGCGACGTGACCGACACCGAACTCGGCTTCTGGCACGCGCTGGCGCTCTGGAAGATCGCCATCATCGCCGAAGGTATTCTGCGCCGGGCACAACAGGATCCACGTAACCGCGCTACATCCGGGATTCCCGTTCACCAGACTGTGAATGATCTCGTTGCGCTGGCACACGACATCGCGCTACGCGCGGGAATCTGACCTTTGTCCAAGGGATGCGTATCACCGGCCTCGGCGGGTGTCAGCCGGGCGTGATCACGCTTGGGACGGGCTACAGGGTGGGTCCGAAGATTGCGCGACGGGCCAGGTTGATGTGCGCTGACGTCACCGGCCCGGAGGACCAATTGTAGGCGGATCAGCCGCTCAGTCTGATCGTCTGAAGGATTCGATCAGCGCGGCTAGGTCGGCGGCGTTGGTGACCAGGTCGACATGGCCGCCGGAGTGTAGGTGCAGCCTCGCGTGCGGCAGCAGCCGGTGCAGGATGTGCGCGTTGGCCACTGGGATGATCGGGTCGTCGGTGCCGGCGATGATCAACGTGTGTTGGCGGATCAGCGGCAGTGCGAAGAGGCTCGTCCAGACCGATCCGGCGAGCAGTTGGTGCAAATAGCCCACCCGCGAGCCGGTCATCAGCTGACGCTCGAAAAGCCGCTTGACGAGCGACGCATCGGTGCGCACCGTCCCGCCGTAGAGGTCACCGGCGATTGACGCGGCGTACTCGTGATCCAGGAATCGCTGTGGGGTGAGCATTTTCGCGAGCACGGTCGGCTTGCCCGGCACCATCGCGATGCCCGTGGCGGTGGCTACCAGGATCAGCCGCCGGCAGCGGCGGGGGTTGTGGAAGGCGAACTGCTGTGCCAGCGCGCCGCCCCATGACAGCCCGAGCACGTCGACACGCCCTTGCAAGCCCAGCTTGTCGAGAAGCCTTCGAAGCGCCGCGGCCAGATACGGAAAGCCATAGGGCAGTGGCGAATCGGGTGAACCGCCGGTGCCAGGCACGTCGAAGCGGACCACGGTAGAGTCCGGATTAAGTTGCTCGACAAGTGGATCGAGCACTTCGAGGCTTGCCCCGATGCCGTTGCACAGTACGAGCGGCACCCCGGTGCCCGCGCGGACATGGGCGCGGATCTGTTGACCTAGAACGGGTATTAGGTGTTCCTCGCGCGCTGTCGCGCACAGTGCTGTCGTCATGGCGCCGCCAACTCATCCGCACTAACGGCTACCACGGTGTCAGCCCTCCGCGAGTGGCGGTGGTTGGACTTCGCGGTGCAGCACCTTCCCGGTCGGACCGGTTGGAAGGCCGTCCACAAACCAGATCCGGCGGGGTTGTGAATAGGTCGTTGTCACGCCCTCGCAGCGCAAAGCCGCGGCGTGGGGATACCTGTCCGCCGATTCGCTCAGGTAGAAACCCAGATTGGGCATTGGTTTAGCCCCGGCTATTTGGTCCGTGTGGTGGGGCGCGCGTTGGCCTGCTGCACCTGTTGGGCCAGGCCTTTGAGGGTCTGCTCCATGCCGGTGCGTAGGTGTTGTGCGCGGTCGTGGACGCCGACCAGGCGTTGAATCGCAACCACCGGTGCGGCCTGGGGCTGCCCTTTGGTCATCGTCAACGTGACTTCGGTTCCGGCGTCGGTGGCGGCGAGGTCGTAACGCCACGAGGTCTTCGATGGCCAGGCGACATCGAACGCGAACGTACGCCCGGGCGCTGCCGCGGTGACCGTGCACACCGTGCTCCACCGGTAGAGCGGGCCGATGTGGTTGTAGCCCTTGAATTTCTTGCCGGGGGTGATCCACTTGGCGGCATGGGTTTCGGGGCTGCGTTGCCCGATAGTGGTCATGTCGCTCGCGGCGTCATAGACCGTCAGGGGATCGGCGGGGATCACCCGGCTGACCGAGACGTGCAGCGCCGGCGAGCTCTGATCGGCCACCAGTTTGTGCGCCAGCATCGCCGAGGACGCCGGATTTTGTGCGCTGTACAGGTTGCGGTCCACCACCAGGTAGGGTCGCAGCGGTAGCCGTCCTTTACGGTAGATGGCCCCGGATTCCACCAGGCGATCCTGCAGCAGCCACTTGGCTTTGCGCGCGAACCGGTTGAGTCGTTCCTCGGTGTTGGACAGCCCCGTCATTCGATAGCCCTCAAACGGCCATGTCCCGTCGTCGCGCCGCGCCGCCAAGGTGGCCGCGGGCGCATGACACAGCAGCGCCAGCGTCTGACCGGATTCCATTATCGCCGTGAGGATCCGACCGGAATCGGCGTCGACGGCCAGGTCCTCCATCGGGCCGTGACCCCCGGGGTAGAACACCACGTCATAGTCGTCGGGGTCGATGTCGGCCAGCACCTTCGGATGGGCCAGCGCCGAATCGTGTTGGCGCAGATACTCGGCCACCGCCCGGGTCTTGGTCGGCAAGCCACCGAGCAGTCCGAGGCTGAGCCGGTCCACCGTGGGTGCCACCCCGCCGGGAGTGGCGATGGTGATGTCCCAGCCGGCCGCCGCGAAGATGCGGTGCGGTTCGGCGAGCTCCTCGGCCCAATAGCCGGTGGGATGGCTGGTGCCGTCGTTGAGGGTCCAACGGTTCGCGGCAGAGACCACGATCAGTACAGAGGTCATTGCAATTTCCTTTCCAAACTCAGACTTACGTCAGCGACTCCGAGTGGAGACCAACGCTCACAGCGGCACCAGGCTGGCGAAGGTGCCGTCGCAATACACCAGCGGGTCACCCGACTTACCGAAATGGGCTTGAGTGATCAGGCCGACAAAAATTGAATGCGTGCCAACCTCGAGGAGGTCGTCGACGCGGCAATCGAAGGTAACCAGACTGTCATTGAGCGCGGGAACATCGCTGGCCAGGATTGTCCAGTTTCCCTGCTCGAACTTCGCAGAACCACGCACACCGGCCATGCCGGCGAAGCGTTTCGCCAGGTCATGGTGGTCAGCGCGGAGCATGTTCACCCCGAACCTGCCGGTCTCCTTGACGGCCGCCTCCAACTCCAGCGAACGGTTCAAGCAGCACAGGATGCTGGGAGGGTCCGCCGTCAACGACGTCACCGCGGTTGCCGTGACCCCCAGCGGGCCATCCGGGCCGGCACCGGAGATGATGCTGACCCCGCCGGCCAGCCGGCGCATCGCCAAGCGGAAATCCTCCCGGCTGAGTACCGATTCCTCAAGTAGTGTCGCCGTCTCCTGCAATTCCTCAAGTAGTGTTGCCGCCGCGTGCATTTTTTCACCTCTCACTATTGGTAGGGGCATCGCTGAGTGCGTTGATCTGCAACGCATCTGGTGGCATCAGCCTCGGTCGGCCGTGTGCCAGGGGTCAATCGGTTCGGCGATGAAATGACCCCGTGGGGTGAGAAAACCAACCACATGCGCGTGGCGCGCAGCTGGACCGCGCCCCGCCCGCGGCTGAGCGCAGCTCGTTTCCCTTTTTCCCCTTTCGGGGTAGGAAAACGACCCCTTTGGGTCTAATCCCTTCTGACCTGCGGTGATTGCATGAGACGTGCGAGTTACACCAAGGAGGACGCCATGATCATGCCCAATGCGACGGGCCATGTGTTCGCCAGCGACGGTCGCTTACTGCGGCTTGACGTCATCGCCGGCGGACGCCCCGAGGTCTAGCGTCGGTGGCTCCGAAACCGGATGTGGACGGCGATGTCGGAGTGGCCCGCCATATCGCAAAGACCGCTGCCCGGCTGCAGGAACGACTGGCACAGCTGTCCTCGGCCATTCGGCTGGGCCTGGAGGATCAGATTCCCGAGCTGCGCGGCGATGCCCGAGTCATGGAGTTGCACGGGCCCAGCGTCGAGGGGAACGTAGACACCCTCCTGCACGCGTTGCGTTACAACATCGCCGTGGAGCGTGTCGAGGCGCCCACCGCAGCGCTGGAGTACGCGCGGCGGCTGGCCCAGCATGGCGTCCCGCTCCATGCGCTGGTGCGGGCCTACCGTCTTGGCCAGCACCGGATGAACGAACTGGTGTTCGCCGAGGTGCGCACGATCGATGTGCCCGAGCCGACGAGATACGCCGTCCTCGAAGCGATGACCGCGACGCTGTTCGAGTACATCGACTGGATCACCCAGCAGGTCATCGTCGTGTATGAAGACGAACGCGAACGCTGGCTGGAGGACCAGAACAGCCTGCGCGCCGTGCGGGTGCGCGACGTGCTGGCGGCGCCTAAGCCGGTCGACGTCGATGCGGCCACCACGACGATCCGTTACCCACTGCGGTGGCACCACCTGGCCGTGATGATGTGGTACCCCGATACGGGCACCGACGCAGATGCAATCGCCCGGCTGCAACGGTTTCTGCGGGAACTGGGCCAAGCGACCGGGGCCGCGGCCACCCCACTGTTTGTGGCCGCCGACCGGACCTGCGCATGGGGATGGCTTCCTTACCGCACAGCCACGCCCGCCGCCGAGGCGGAAGTCCGCCGGTTTACCGCAGGGAAACGGGATGCCCCCGATATCGCCATCGGAACGATGCGCAGCGGGGTCGCGGGCTTCCGGCAGTCCCACCGCGAAGCCGAGCGCGCCCGCCGCGTCGCGCTGATCGCCCAGGGCGCCGAGCCGACGCTGATCTGCGCCAGCGACCCGGGCTTTTCTGTTGCCGCGCTCCTGGGCGCCGATGTCACCGACACCCGGGCCTGGGTGGCCGGCACGCTGGGCGCACTGGCCGCCGACACCGACAACGACGCGCGACTCCGCGAGACCCTGCGAGTGTTTCTGGGGTTCGGGTCCAGCTACAAGCAGGCAGCCGAGGAACTGAACCTGCACTTCAACACGGTGAAATACCGCGTGGGCCGGGCCATCGCGCGACGCGGCCGCAGTATCGGCAGCGACCGGCTTGATGTCGAACTCGCGCTGCTGACCTGCCACTGGTACGGCGCCGCAGTTCTGCTGTCGAAATAAGCCTGGGCCGCGCCTTGCAGGTGCGGCCCAGGTTGGGTGTCGCAGGCAGACGTCACGCCCCAGCGGGAACGGCGAGGCGGCGTGACGCCATACGCCGCAGGTAGCCGGCGATCCGGACCGGCGGGAAGGTCGGCTGCCAGCGCCGGAAACATGGGCAGCGTGCGCGGTCGCCGGGATGAGCACAGGAAACAGGAAAAAGCAAACGTTGCGCGATGGTCAGCTACGGTATGACCTGGTCATACATGGTTTCACCTACATTTCTGCGGGAAGTGGAATGGTTGGGATAGGTTGTGGCACTTGGTGATTCGTGCCTCTACGGTCGCATCCGAGATCAGCTGGTTGCTGAAACGCGGCGCTGCGTTCGTCAGGAAAGGTAACGGCGCGACCTCAGCTCAGCGAAAGCGTCAACCGATAACTTCGACCACGCTTTTGTCTTCCGGCGACAAATGAGCGACGAACACGGCTGGGCCCGACAAAGTACTGGTCGTTCCCGCGGAAGACCCTCGCTGGACCACATCCGGGAGCTGAAGGACGTCCCGGCGTCAGAGCTCGTGGCGATCAATCACTTCTTCGAGCGTTTGCAAGGATCGACGTCTTCGTCTCACCGCTACCCGAGTCCGGCATCGACGATTAAACGTGATAGTCCGAGTTCCTCGCACCGCGTGACGGCACGAGGCAACACGGCATTAGCGTCATCGGTTCTGCCGGTTGCCGTGAGTGTTTCGGCCAGCAGCAGTTGCGCGCTCAACGCCGCCCACGGTCGTCGCTCACCATCGATTCCGGCGAGCAGATCGGCCGCGCGTCGGCACGCCTGCTCCCGATCGCCAGCCGAATCACTCACTGACGACAGCCGAATTCCGGAGCTCTCGTCGAATTCTGCTGTGATCGTGGCGATTCCGTTGCCCTGAGGAATTGTGCGGGTCGCTCGCAACCGGGCGGCAACCGCCGGCGTGATCTCGATGCCCAGCCGGATCCGCTCGTTATTGATTGCCGCCGCGAGCCGCGGCAGCTCGAACTGTTCCGCCGCTTTCATGCCATCGGAAAGGCGATCGACCGCAGCGCCGCGATCTCCGTGCGCTGCCTTGATTCTCGCGCCAATCACGTATCTGGCGATCATGAAGTCGACAGTGCCGACCTCGGACCCGAGCTGGTAGCTTTCGTCCAGAACACGCGCGGCCTCGGCCAACTCGCCGGTCTCGTAGAACAGTTCGCCGAGCAGCGTACCGGCCAGCCGTGCGGCGTGCGACTGGGGTCCTATACCGACGCCTATCTCATAGCCTTCCCGGCAATTCTTCAGGGCAGCAGGGATGTCGAGCTGATACCTGGCGGCGACAGCGCTGAGGCAGCGGGCCCAGACGCTGGCGAACGGACCCATCATCTCCTGGTAGGGCGCCGCCCACGCCAGCAGCCGGCGCGCGGCGTCGAACTCGAAGCGGTAGATCGCGGCGAACGCCGCAACATTTCCGGCCACGCCGGGAACCCGGGGATGGAAGGTATCCGGCCGTGACAATGCAACGGCCACCAGATGATCGATGGCGTCGGTCCGGTCGGCGAAGGCGTCGGCGATCCCGCGGATCACGTCGGCTTCAGCGCGTAGATCCGCCCGCATCGCGTTGGTGAGGTCTGCGCGATCCAGGGCGGTCTCGAAACACTTCAGCGCAGCGGAGGTCGATGCCGGGCGTTGCAGCAGAATGTTCGCCCACGCGATGGTGCGTTGGAGCGGTGCTCGCGAGATCACCAATCGCGGCGGCAGCTTCTTGACGATTCCGAGCAGGGTCGTCATTTTCGATTGGTCGATCAGGGTGTTCTCGTCCTGCTCGACCAGGTCGACGGCGCGGGTGGCGTCGCCTGAGGCCAGCGCGTGGTCGACGGCCTCGTTGAGGTGGCCGTGTTCGGCGAACCACTGCGATGCAGCGCGGTGCAGTTGTTCGACCCGCTCGGGGCGGTCACGCTCGAGCCGGCGGCGCAGGAATTCGGCGAACATATGGTGGTAGCGAAACCAGTTCGGGTCCTCGCCGATCCGCTGCAGGAACAGACCGTGCCGCTCGATGTCCTCCAACATCGCCTGTCCGCGGGGCACTTCTGCCAGCACGGACGCCAACCCACCACAGGTCCGCTCGGTAATCGATGTCGCCAGCAGGAACTCGGTCAGCTCCGGTTCCAGGGTGTCCAGGACATTTTCGGCCAGGAATTCGCCGATCATCTCGGTTGCACCGGATAGCCGGCTCACCAGGCTGGTGGTGTCGCCACCGCCGCGCAGGCAAAGCGCCGCCAGCTGCAGGCCGGCGACCCACCCGTCGGTCGACGTGGTCAATGCCGCCACGTCGCTTTCTGACAGCCGCAAGCCATCGACATCGTTCAGCAACGATCGCGCCTCGTCGAGGTCGAAACGCAATGCATCAGAGTCTATTTCGACCAATTCATCCCGCATCCGCAACTTGCTCACCGGCAGCCCAGCGCGCGACCAGCTGGTCACGATGATCTGCACGTGATGGCATCCATGCTCGAGCAGAAAACCGAGAGCGGCGATGGTCGCTGTGTCCGACACCCGCTGCCAATCGTCGATAACCACTGCAACCCGATCGTCTTTCTCGTGAATCTCATCGATGAGCGCGGTCAAGACGTAGCGGGCGGCGTCGTCGCCGTGCTCGTCGAGCACCTGACCCAAGGACGCGGCGAGCGCGGGACGGACCCGCCGGACCAACTCGACCAGATGCGCCAGGAACCACACCACGTTGTTGTCGTCGTCGTCGATCGTCAGCCAGCCGACCGCGACGCCGTCACGGGATAGCTCCTCTCGCCACTGGGCCGCCAGCGTGCTCTTGCCGAAGCCCGAGGGCGCGTGGACAAGGACCAACCGTCGCCGACCGCCCGCCCGGAGGACGTCCAGCAGCCGGTTGCGGGCCACCAGCGATCGGGTCGGAACCGGTGGTCGGTACTTGGTCGTCGGTGTCGGGGGTGTCGGCGGGGCTGTGGTATCCCGCCGAACCGTTGACGCGGCCACCGGCGATGTTCGGCGCTCCACACCCAGCTCGACGGGACGGGCCATCTCGTCGACGACGGCACCGAGAACCCGCTGGACCTCGCGCAGCTCGTCGCCAAACTCCGCCGCACAGGCCGGACGAGCAGCGGGATCCCGGGCCATGGCTCGTTCGACGACCGCGGCCACGTCGGGCGGAAATCCGTGCTCACGCAAATCAGGGACCGGCTGTGAGGTGATGCGGAGGAACTGGGCGACTACCCGCTCGCCGCTGCGGCGCTCGAACGCGGCGTGGCCGGTCAACGCACAGAACAGGGTCGCGCCGAGCGAATACACGTCCGAAGCGGGCGTGGGTGTCTTGCCCTCGAGCACTTCGGGCGCGGTAAACGCCGGTGAACCGGTGATGACGCCGGTGGCTGTCTGGAAGCCGCCGGCGATCCTGGCGATACCGAAGTCGGTCAACTCGGGTTCGCCGTACTCGGTCAGCAGGATGTTGCCCGGCTTGACGTCACGATGCAGGATGCCCGCCCGATGGGCGGCGTCGAGTGCCCCGGCCAGCTTCACGCCGATGCGCAGCGTCTCACACCAATCCAGCGGCCCGTGCTCGCGGATCAGCGCTTCGAGTGAATTCTTGGCGTGGTAGGGCATCACAATGAACGGCCGGCCCGTGGTCGTGGTGCCCACCTGCAGGATGGTCACGATGTTGGGGTGGCCGGAGAGCCGACCCATCGCGTGCTGCTCGCGCAGGAAGCGGTCGAGATTTTCCTGGTCAAGGTCGGCGGTCAACACCTTGACGGCGACCGTTCGGTCCAGCAGGGGCTGCGCGCATCGATACACGACGCCAAAGCCGCCGTGTCCGATTTCGGCGACATCTTCGAACCCCGCGTTGTGCAGCTCCGCGGGAAGGTCAGGGAACAGATCCCGCGGGGACGCATGCTGATCGACGTCGGCCATCAACGGTCACTATCTCACTCGGGAGGCCGTTGACCTCTGTTACCAACCACAAATATCGGTGACCCCATGGACCGACTATGCCATCGAATCGATCCCACCCTGTTGTCCACCGACGACAACACCCTGCCCATCTTTGTCGTATGGCGACGGATGTGGGCACGCAGCCGCCGCTTAGCATGTATGTGTGACTGGTTCGTACACCTACACTTTCGAGGACATTCGGAACCGTCCCGTGGCGGTGATCGGGGCGGGAACGTTGGGGCGGCGCGTTGCGCTGATGTTCGCCAGCCGCGGCGGAACCGTGCGAATTTACGCTCGGCGCGCCGAACAGCGCGCCGCCGCGACTGAGTACGTCACGCAGAACCTACCGAAGTTGCTGGCCGACCGAGGCTTCGGCGAAGTTGGCGTCGCGGTGGGCGCGGCTTCGCTCGAAGAGGCGTTGGACGGCACCTGGCTTGCCGTTGAGTCGGTCGCGGAAAAGCTTGAAGTCAAGATTCCGTTGTGGGGTCAGATCGACCGGGCGGCGCCGCCGGACACCATCTTCGCGACCAACTCGTCGTCGTACCCGTCGCGTCTGATGGCCGAAAACGTCAGGGACAAAGCGCGTTTATGCAACACGCACTTTTACATGCCACCGGAAGTCAATGCGCTCGACCTGATGTCCGACGGTGAGACCGACCGTGGTCTGCTCGACACCCTGCTTGCCGTCCTGCCTGAGTACGGCGTCTACCCCTTCGAGGCACGCCAGGAGTGCACTGGCTTCATCTTTAATCGCATCTGGGCCGCCATCAAGCGCGAGTCGTTGGCAGTGGTCGCCGAAGGTGTGGCCCGTCCGGAGGACGTTGACGGGATGTACAAGCTCAATTTGGGCGCACCCGCCGGGCCGTTCCAGATGATGGACCTGGTCGGCCTGGACGTTGTGCTCGATATCGAGAACAACTACGCGGAGGAGTTTCCGCACTTGCCGAAGAACGTGCGGGATTTGTTGCAGACCTACGTCGACGCAGGCAAGCTCGGCGTCAAGACCGGCGAGGGCTTCTACACCTATCCTTCTTAAGCGCGAGCAGACGTAAAAGCTCCAAATACTTCGGCGTGTCGGGCGCTTTTGCTGGGGGTACGCCCCCACGCCGCTGGGGGTACCCCCACCCGCTTGCGGGGGACTGCTCGCCGGTTGCGGCTTTACGCCCGCCGCGCCAGGTAAGCGAGCGCGAGTGTGGCGGCGTTGGCGCCGCACATGCCGTGCGCTCCTGGTCCCGGTGGGGTGGCAGCCGAGCAGATGTACCTGCCGGGCACCCCAACGGTATACGGCGACAGCGTGATTCGCGGACCGAAGGTCAGCTGGCGAATGTCCTTCGCGCCGGTCATGATGTCGCCGCCGACATAGTTGAGGTTGTAGGCGGCCATCTGCGTCGTCGAGCGAACTGCTGAGCCGACGATGCGTTCCCGGAAACCGGGGGCGAACCGCTCAATCTGGGTGATGATCGCCTCGGTCGCGTCGCCGGTGTAGCCGTTCGGGACGTGCGCGTAGCTCCACACCGGGTGAACGTTGCCCACCGAGCGCTGCGGGTCGGCCAGATACTGCTGACCGACCAGAACGAACGGCCGCTCGGGCATGCGTCCCGCGTGGATGTCACGCTCGGTTGCGGCAAGTTCGGCGTAGGTCCCGGCCAGGTGCACCGTGCCTGCCCGGTGGGCGTCCGGGTTCGTCCAGGGCACACCGCCGTCGACGGCGAAGTCGACTTTGAATGCACCCGGACCGCGCCGGAACTTGGTGAAAGCGCGCGCAACTCGACGTGGAAGACGGTCTCCGAGGATCGCGGCGACGGCGCTCGGCGCCAGATCGAACATCGTGACGTCCGCCGGCGGCAACTGCGACGCCGTTTGGACCCGGACCCCGGTTTCGGTCTTGCCGCCCAAGTCACCCAGCAGCGCCACCATCGCGTTGATAATCGACTGCGATCCCCCTTCGGCTACCGCCCAGCCGTGCCGGTGGCCGGCGGCGATGATGCCCATGCCGATCGCGGAGGTCATCGGGTAGTGCAGCGGCCGGAAGGCATGGGCCGCAACGCCTCCGAACAATGCGCGCCCCTCGTCGGTGCGGAATAGCCGGGCGAACGCAGACGCGGGAAGCACGGTGGGTGCACCGAATCGAGCCAGCATCAGCGGATGGTGCGGCAACCGCAGCAGGGGCCGCATGATGTCCTCGCTGAGTGCGTCGAACTTGGCGGCCGGGTAGCCGAACGCGAGCTGCCACCGGGATCCGTCGCGACCGAGCCCCGCCGCGGTCTGCTCCACCGAGCGGTGCAGCACACCGGCGCTGCCGCCGTCGAGCGGATGGACACAATCGATCTCGGGCCAGCGCCACGACAGGCCGTAGCCCTGCAGATCGAAGCGGCTGAGGAACTGGGAGCCAATCGCCATCGGGTGGATTGCCGAGCAGTGGTCGTGCAGCAGGCCGGGGACGATGGCTTCGCTGCTGCGGGCGCCACCGCCGACCTCGTCGGCAGCTTCGAGCACCGTGACCGAAACACCCTCGGCGGCTAGGGCTATGGCGGCGGCGAGCCCGTTCGGCCCGCCGCCCACCACGATCGCGGTAGTCATGTGCGCCGCTCCTCCTCATCGCTTCGGTCTGCATCGTCGTTGGCGCGAGTCATGCCAGCGCTCCGCGCTTACTGTCGCCCAGCGACCAGGTCACCTGGAGCGGGATGGGGCCGTTGGGCAGCCAGGGCTGTTCGGCGACCGCGTCGGACACCTTCCAGGTGCCGCGCTCGACCACCCCGAGTGCGGCGTCGATCAACTGGTAGTGCTGGACGCCGCTGCCGAAGGCTTCCGACTCCACCCAGGCGATGACGCATTCGCCCGGCTCGAAGGCGGCCTCGCGTTGCACGGCCTGGATCATGTCTGCATTGTGCAGGTGGCCGTCGCCGAAGTTGAAGCCGATCAGCGAGTTGCACACGAACTCACCTTCCCGCACCGTGCGGGTGTCGATGTCGGGTAGGTGGGTCAACAGCAGCGAGTACAGACCGCGAGCCTGGCTGTGCATGCTTCGCCACGCAGTCGTCTTCTGCAGGGTGATCTCCGCCCACTCAGGTTCATAACCGGCAGCGATGAACTGGTCGATCTGGTTGGACGCCGAGCGCGTCACCCGATTCAGCTTCTCTTCGGCACCCGGCGCGAAGGTCCACAGCGCCGAGGCCCAGTTGCCCGCGTACTGCCGCATCGAGGGCAGGAAGGACACCTTGTCCGGTCGCAGATTGCCCAGCGCCGGGTAGAACAGCAGCGCGGCGGCGACGATGAGAGCCAGCCAGGGCGGAGTCATGTTCCACGGGGCGTATCCGTTCCAGTTCGGGAAGCCGAGGAACAGGAAGATCGTGGTGTAGCCGAAGACCACGTTCCATTCCAGCGGCACCGCAAGCGGGAAGGTCGAGATGATGAACAGGTGGAAGCCCACCATGAACAGCGCCGCAGCCAGCGTCAGCCACTTATTGGTGGAGAAGAACAGGACCAGCGGAGCCACAATCTCGACCGTGGTGCCATTGACGTGTGCCATGAAGTCCGCCAGCCGCGAAGGCCGCAGGTCGCGCGGGAAGTTGCGATAGTGTGCCCGCCGCAACCATTTGAACGTATATGGCGTATTGCTGACCATCGGCCCAATGACGTTGGAGAAGTGCTTTCCGAACTTCGACCAGCCGGCGCCGACCCAAACCACCACGATCACCATCTTCAGCGCGATGATCATGTTGACGAACGGCAAGACTGCGAAGATGACCAGGACCGGTAAGTATTGCTCGCCACGGGAGGCCAAGAAGATGGTCTTGTCCCGCAGACCGTTCAGCACCAGCAGCACGATCGGCGCGATCAGCAGGGCCGGGTTCACCAGACCGGATATGTTGTCCGGCACCGCCTTCGAGAGCGAGTCGCTGTGCACGCCCGGTGACAGCAACGGCACGGCCAAGCTCACCAGCAGTGCCACGTAGAGCCCGATGTCGAACCAGGTGCGCCGGTCGCCGTTGGTGAACGGCACCCACTTCCACGGGCGCAGCCGGATGGTTCCCGGTCGGGCCCAGAACAGGATGCCGCCCGTCATCGGCTTGGCCTTGCCGGCCAACGGGCCCCAGGACCCGGCCACGCCAATCGCCTCGAGCAGTACGGTCCACAGGATTACCTTCTGGTAGACGATCGGTTGGTTCCACCATTCGGTCACATGCCAGAAGGCGGGTAGTCCCGACGTCAACGTTGCGACCGTGATGCCACCGATCGCGAAGAACACGACCAGCTTCACGATGTACATGGTGTGGATCCACTTCGGTGACCCGAAGCCGTTTTCGGCCCAATCGGCGGCGAGGATCCGCATCCGCTCCATCAGCGGCTTCTTCAAGAAGGTGTCCGGATCAACCTCCGGAAGATAGGGCTTAATGAATCCCATGTGTCTACGCTCCTTCTGACCTTCGTTGGCGAGAGTGTGCATAACATTAGAAACGACGCGCGGCTTTACACAGTCGCGAATCGACAAAGCCACGCGCCGCTGTTATCGCTCAAAGACAACCCAGCGTCTAACGTCATTGAGGTGAAGAAATCGGGCCTCGACAGCGGAATCGAGGTAAGCAGTTACGTCGCAGAGGTCGCGAGCCGATTGCATGGCCGCGTGGTCGCGCTGTCGTCGGCGCTCCGTCAAGCCCTCGAGGATCAGATCCCCGAGCTGCGCGGCGATGCAGCGCTGGTGGAGTTACTCGGGACCAGCGTTGAGGGCAATGTCGATACGATCTTGCACGCGTTGCGCTACGACATCGCTGTCGAGCGTGTCGAGGCGCCCACCGCAGCGCTGGAGTACGCCCGCCGGCTGGCACAGCGCGGAGTGCCCGTCAACGCGCTGGTTCGCGCCTATCGGCTCGGTCAGCGCCAGATAAATGAAGTCGTTTTCGCTGAATTGCGCGTCATCGATATCCCGGAAGCCATGCACGTGGAGGTAATCGAGGCGATCACCGGCACGTTATTCGAGTACATCGACTGGATGTCGCAGCAAGTCGTCGCTGTCTACGAAGACGAACGTGAACGCTGGCTAGAGAACCAGAACAGTCTTCGTGGCCTGCGGGTGCGCGAGGTCCTGACCGCGAACAAGACCATCGATATAGATGCGGCAATCACATCGATTCGTTACCCGCTTCGGTGGCACCATCTGGCGCTGGTGATGTGGTACCCGGACCCGGGCGCAGAGGGCGACGAGCTTGGCCGGCTGCAAAAGTTTCTCCGCGAACTGGGCGAAGCGGCCGGCGCCGATGGCAACCCGCTCTTCGTTGCCGCCGATCGAAGCTGTGGCTGGGGGTGGCTGGCGTATCGCGCCTTGGTGGCCGATGCCGTGGTGAAGGTCCGCCGGTTCGCGCAGACCCGACCGAATTCACCGAACGTGGCGATTGGCACGATGGCCGGCGGCGTCGACGGCTTTCGCCGCTCACACCGGGAGGCGGAGACCGCCCGCAGCGTAGCGGTGATCGCCAAGCGGCCGGAGCCGACGGTGATCTCGGCGACCGATCCGGGCTTGTCCGTGGTAGCGCGTCTTGGTGCCGACGTGGTCGGCACTTGCGATTGGGTGGCCACGGTGCTTGGGGACCTCGCGACCGATAACGAGAACGACGCGCGGCTGCGTGAGACGTTGCGCGTGTTTCTGGGCTGCGGTTCCAGCTACAAGGCGGCCGCCGAGGAACTCAACTTGCATTTCAACTCGGTGAAGTATCGGGTGGGTCGCGCCGTCGCGCGACGTGGTCGGGAGATCGGCAGCGATCGGCTCGACATAGAACTCGCGCTGCTCGCCTGCCACTGGTACGGCGCCGCGGTTCTGCAGCCGGATGCCCCATAGACCAGCCGGGGCCGCACCGATAGGTGCGGCCCCGGCTGGGATGAAAGACGTCAGGCGGCAGCGGGAACGAGGCGACGAGACGCCAAGCCGGCGGTGGTGGCCGGCCGGTGGTTCCCCTGCATAACGTTCACAATGGTGACGGCGGCCGGGATGAGGACGGGGGACAGGATCATCAGGAAGATGATGAATGGCAACATGGCTTTACCTACATTTCTCCGCAAAGGGCTCGGTTGATTGTGTTGTCGCACTTGCTAATTCGGGATTAGCTGGTGGTCCAGATCGCTGTGTTGCGTTCGTGATGAAAAGGTATCGGCATTAGGTCAGTGCGGCGACGTCGTCAACCAACCAAGTTGCGGCGGATCGTTGTCTTCCGGCGACAAAAGGCCGCGAACTTGATGCTGGACCAGCCGTCTACCGCAGTGGTCTCGGACCGGCATTGGTCTCTGGAATGCCGGACTGCTCGCGGCCGGGGCCTACGTGCTGGTGATCGCCCCCGTGATGGCGCTATTGCCGAGCGTCGACGAGACGCCCTAAATCGATGTGAGAAAAACACTGATAGTTCAGTTCTTGGCGTGAAACACTTTGAGGATGACCAACACTGCTCATCAGAGTCTGTTTCAGCATTTTTGGAAAGCGACGCTACTGTCCGGACTGCTCACCGCGGTTTTGGGCGTCCTTATTCTGGTCTGGCCGGGAAAATCGATTACCGTCGCGGCGGTCCTTTTCGGCGTGTAT
>Ga0210390_10001559_pt1 | contig 21773 bp, 20 predicted proteins | sample IncBWH11OmetaG_FD_161050 | JGI IMG/M metagenome (GOLD analysis project Ga0210390, IMG submission 161050) | Forest soil microbial communities from Barre Woods Harvard Forest LTER site, Petersham, Massachusetts, United States - Inc-BW-H-11-O ... | reverse complement strand
CTGCGGCGCCGTCTACTCGCGTGCGCAGGACAAGGATCTGGGCCTGGCGTGTCTGCGGGCGTTCAATGACTGGCACATCGAGGTGTGGGCGGCGCATGCGCCCGAGCGCATCATCCCGCTACAGCTGCCGTGGCTCAACGACGTCGAGATCGCCGCCGCCGAGGTCGAGACGAACGCCGCCCGCGGCTTCAAGGCGGTGAGTTTCCCCGAGTTCCCGTCCCGCATGAACCTGCCGTCGATCTTCAGCGGAAAATGGGATCCTTTCCTCGCAGCCTGCGAGGCCACCGACACCGTGGTGTGCCTCCACACCGGGTCGGCCGGCTGGGCCCCGCTGCCCTCGAACGACGGGCCCTTCGAGCTGTGGCCCACCTTCTTCCCGGTGAACGCGCTGCTCACGGCGGGCGAATGGCTGTGGTCCGGCGTCGCCCTGCGCTTCCCGAAGCTCAACATTGCGATGTCCGAGGGCGGGATCGGCTGGGTCACCATGCTCATGGACCGGTCCGACTACGTACTGACCCACTCGGCGTCGGGTTCGGAGAGCCATTCCTGGCCCACCGACATGCTCCCGAGCGAGGTCTTGCGCCGGAACTTCTGGTTCTGCTCCATCGACGACCCCTCCGCCGTCGGCCAGCGCCACAAGATCGGGGTCGATCACATCATGGTGGAGAGCGACTACCCGCACGCCGACTCGTCGTGGCCCGACACCCAGCGCATCCTCGTCGAGAACTGGGGCTCGCTGCCCGAGGACGAGCTGCGCGCCGTGGCCGGTGGCAATGCGGCGCGGCTGTTCCGCCACGCGCTGCCGCCGGTGGACGACTGGCGCGCCACGGTCGAGTGACCGAGCGCGGCGCCGGCTCCCTGCCGCTCCCGCCGCGTGCCGGACCGGTCGTCGACGCCGACGGACACGTCGTCGAGCCGGAGTCGGCTTGGGCCGGGCTCCCCGACGGCGTCCGGCCGCAGATCACCCGGGACGCGCACGGCTACGAGCACGTCGTCGTCGGCGACACCGAGATTCTGGCCGTACCGCTCGGAAACCTGGCCCGACCGGGGTCCACCTTCGAGGACCCCGACACCTTCCGCCCGCTGAGCGACGTGCTGCCGGGCGGATGGGACGCCGTGCTCCGGCTGGGCGACATGGACGCCGAAGGGATCGACCAGGCCGTGCTCTACCCGAGCCTCGGGCTGTATTTCTGCGCGGTCCCTCAGCCGGCGACAGCCGTGGCACTCGCGGCGGCCTACAACGACTGGCTGGCCGACTACTGCTCGGCCGACCCTCGCCGGCTCTTCGGTGCGGCCATGCTCCCCTTGCAGGATCCCGTTGCCGCAGCCGCCGAGCTCCGACGTGCGGTCGGCGAGCTCGGCTTCGTTGCTGGCTTCGTCCGGCCCAACCCCGTCCTCGGGCGCTCCCTGTCCGACCACGCCTACGACAGCGTGTGGGACGCGGCGGAGGAGCTCGATGTCCCGATCGGGATCCACGAGGGCAGCTCGGTCATCGTTCCCACGCTCGGCGCCGACCGGCCCTTCAACCCCATGATTCTCCACGCGGTCTCGCACTCATTCGAAGAGATGCTGGCTTGCGCCCAGCTCATCGCATTCGGCGTCCTCGAGCGTCATCCCGCATTGCGCTTCGTGTTCCTCGAATCCTCGGGCGGCTGGGCCCCGTTCTGGCTCGAACGCCTGGACGAGCAGGCGGACTCGTTCGGCGGTTTCTGCCCCGACCTCAAGCTGCGCCCGTCGGAGTACTTCGCCCGCCAGTGCGCCATCAGCTTCGAGGTCGACGAGCGAACGCTGCCGGCACTGGCTCCGTTCGTCGGTGCCGAGCGCATCGTCTGGGGCAGCGACTATCCGCACCACGACGCCACCTTCCCCGGCGCGGTCGATGCGCTGCGTCACACCATCGCGCCGTGTCCGACGGCAACGCAGGCCAAGGTGCTCGGCCTGAATGCCAAGAGCATCTACCGCCTCCCGACACGGCAGGCAGGTCCGGCGGGAATCATCGGCAACTACTTCGCGGCCGTCACGGCCCACGACGCCGGCCTACTGCGCACGCTTTTTGCGCCCGACGCGCGGTTCGACGTCGATGGTGACGTCCGCACCGGGCACGAGCAGATCCTCGCCTACTACACCGAGCGCACCTTCACGTTCGACGACTTCCGCCCAACGCCACAGCCCTTAGCGGTCAACGGGTCGACCGTCACCGTCGACATCGACGTGCACATCGGCGGCGCGGAGAACCGTGTTCGCGATGTCTTCGAACTCGAGGACGGGCGTATTCGTTCCCTGGTCGTGCGCGGTTTCGCCGACGCGCTGGCCGCCGGCGGTCAGAAGAGCTCTGGCTGAAGCCTGAGTCCTGTCCGCGGATACGGCGCCGAGGACGCTCCGGCTCCGGCGCACTCAGGCGAGGATGAGCGAGAGACACGGCCGCCTAGGTTTGTGCGCGTGCGACGGTCGACGCTCACAGTCGTTTCTCTGTTGAGTTTGGTCTCGTTCGCACTCCTGGCCTCCCTCGTGGCGCATGACCATGTCCGCTACCACTTCCCGCCCGTGTACCACTTCGAACCGCCCCTGCTTCGGCCGGTAAGGTCACCGTCTCCCACCCGCGCCTGGGCCGACCTCGCCGAACTGATCGCCGCCCCCGCAGTCGTCGCCATCCTCGCGGTCGCCTTCACCTTCGGCATCTTGCGACGCTCGCTCGTGCGCTTGGCCGTCTACACGGGTTTTGGTGTCGTCGCGTTTCTCGCGAGCGAATACGTCTCCAAGCCTTTCGTCCACGAGACGTACGCCGGCGTTCTCAGCTTTCCGTCCGGGAACGTGACCGCCGCGTGCGCGACGACGGTCGCGATATGGCTGGCGCTCTACCCGCTGCTCGCGCGGTGGGCTCAAGCGGTGACGCTCCTGCTGGGCGCGGCCTGGGTCCTTCTGATGTCGGTGGCCGTCGTGAACGCTCACTGGCACACGCCATTGGACGCACTGGGTTCTGTGTTGTTATCGCTTGGCGTCGTCACCGCTGGCGGCGCGCTCTACGAGCGGGACGTGCCCCGGGGGCCCGATGCCAGTCCCGACGGTGACACAGCCCCGCCGGCAACGGAGGACGACCCTGCTCTCAGGTCAGAAGTCCGCGGCCGAAGCTGAGCATCGCCCGCCGGGGTCTTCGACATGCGGGTACGACTCAGCGCGCCCTTCTTGCCGCCATGACGGCCGCGAACTCCGAGCCCTTCAAGGCATCGGCGAAGGCGGCCATCTCCTCGGCCATCCGGCCCTCCACCGTCAGCTCATGAGACCGCAGGAGGGACTTCGATGTGCGGGCAGCGGCATGAGGTTGTGCGGCGACGCGTTCGGCCGCTTCGACGGCAGCAGGCAGAACCGGAGTGGCCGCGGCATTCGCGAGTCCCCACTCCGCCGCCTCCGAGCCACTGAGGTGGCGTCCGGTCAAGAAGATCTCCGAGGCGCGGCGCTCCCCGACGACGCGGGGCAACAGGAGGCTCGAAGCCGCCTCCGGAACGAGACCCAGTCCCACGAACGGCGCCGAGAGGTCGGCCGAAGGTTCGACGAATACGAGGTCACAGTGGAGCAGGAGCGTCAGGCCGACACCGATGGCCAGACCGTTGACCGCCGCGATCACTGGTACGTGGACCGTAGCGATGGCGTCCAAAAAGCGGTGGGTCTCGTCGAGGCTGTTCCCGGCCATGAAGTCTGCGAGATCGTTGCCCGCGGTGAACACGTCGTCGACACCGGTGATCACGACGGCCCCGATGTCGGGATCGGAATCGGCTTCGAGTAGTGCGTCCGCGATCCTCTTGTACATCGCCTGGGTCAATGCGTTCTTTTTCGACGGTCGGTCGATGGTCACGCGGGCGACGCGACCTTGCACGCTCACCTTGACCTCTCCGTCGACATGCTCCGCCACCGATCCGGTGCGCGTACCGCTCATGCAGATACCTCCGTGCTCCGTTGTCCGACTGTCGAGGTCAGCCGGCGGTGACCGGGAGCGGCTGTGGCCCGCGCAGGAGCCGCCCCGGCAATTCGCCCGTGGCCTCGTCCTGCTCGCGAACCACGACTCCAGACTTGATCGTCGCCACGTAGCCGCGCGCCCGCTGCACGAGACGCTTGCCTTGTGCGGGGAGGTCGTAGACCATCTCGGGGGACTCGAGCGTCAGCCCGTCGTGGTCGACGATGTTCAGGTCCGCCAGGTACCCGGGCGCCAGGAGCCCGCGGTCACGGAACCCGTAGAGCTCCGCCGTGCGGCGGGACTGCAGGTGGACCACCGTTTCGACCGGGAGCTTCTCGCCCCGGCTGCGGTCGCGGGCCCAGTGCGCCAGCATGAACGTCGGCAGGCTGGCGTCGCAGAGCACCCCGCAGTGCGCGCCACCGTCGCCCAGCCCGAGGACCGTCGCGGGATGCACGAGCATTTCGCGGACGGCGTCGAGGTTGCAGGCCGAGTAGTCGAGCAGCGGCAGGTACAGCAGCTCGCGTCCGTCGCGTTGGAGCATGAGGTCGTAGAGGACCTCGTCGACGGGTCGCCGCTGGGCCTCGGCCAGAGCGGTGACGCTCCGTTCCGGTGGGGGCTCATAGTCGGGCGGGTCGCCGAGCGGGAACAGCTTGTGCAGGTTCCGTCGCAGGAGCTCGACGAAGCCGCCGGGTGCCGCTTCTTCCCCGAGGATGGCCTCTCGCACCTCGGGCGTGCGGAGCTTCGCTACCCGCTCGCCGAGCGGCAGGTGTGCGATCTCCTGATAGGCGCGGTGGTGCGCGAACGGATGGGTGACCGACTGGAATCCGACCATCAGTGATGTCGGCTTCCCCGCCACCTGTGGCACGAGCCACGCGCCGCGCCGGTTGGCGGCCACGCCGCGGTCGATCCACTCGCGCCACAGGTTGGGATTGAAGTCTGCCTGCAGCACCTGGTAGGTGACGGGTACGCCGGCGCGCAAGGAGATCTCCGACATCCACGCGAACTCGTGGTCGAGGTCCCACATGTCACTCGCCACCGAGAAGACGCGGTGCCCGGCCTTGCCCAATGCCTCGCCGATGGCCACCAGTTCTTCAGCCGGGGCGGTGGTGCCGGCGGCGAGCTCACCGTCCTTGGCCCGGTGCAACACGGTGCGGGTGGTCGACGCGCCGATGGCGCCGGCCTGGATGGCCTCGCGCACGATGGCCGCCATCTCCGCGATCTCCTGCGCCGTCGCGGTGTCGTTCGCACGTCCCTCGCCGAGGACGTACGCCCGCAGGGCGCCGTGGGGGACGAGGCTCGCGACGTCGAGGATGCGCGCCGTGCGCTCGACCTCGTCGAGATACTCGCCGAAGGTCTCCCAGTTCCAGCTCATCCCCTCGGCCAATGCAGTCCCGGGAATGTCCTCGACCCCTTCCATCAGCTGGATCAGCCAGCCGCGGTCGGTGTCGCGTGCGGGTGCGAAGCCGACGCCGCAGTTGCCCATCACCACCGTGGTCACCCCGTGCCAGCCCGACGGCGAGACCTCGGGGTCCCACGTGGCCTGGCCGTCGTAGTGGGTGTGGATGTCCACCCAACCGGGGGTTACCAGCAGCCCGTCGGCGTCGATGACACGCTGCCCTCCCCCGTCGACTTCGCCCACCGCGGAGATCACGCTGCCATCGACGGCGATGTCACCGGTACGCACCGGCTTGCCCGACCCGTCGGCGATCGTGCCGCCTCGGATGATCAGGTCGTGCATCGGCGTTGCCCCTTTCCTCAGGCCGCGAGCGCGCGCAACAGGTCGCGCCGCCTCACCCTCAGCGAGTCAAGCTCGGAGGTGTCCGTCTCCGGCCCGGCGAAGTACGAGGCTACCCGGGCGACGAAGTCCGCATCGGCCATCAGCTCGTCCGGCCGGACGAGCGTGTTGATCATCCGGAGCAGACCACGGGCCACCACCGGGTCCACGGCGTTTCCGAGCATGACGTCAGCCACGAGCGCACCGAACCGGCGAGCCATCGGGTCGGGCTCCTTGGGAACGCCGTCATTGTCCCCGATGGAGTCCATCAGGACCGAGGTGCGGAACCACGGCTCGACCTCGCGGGCCGAGAGCGCTTCGTAGGCGGCGGCTCGTTCGGCGGCGTGGTCGCCGTGCGCGTCGTAGGCCTGCGCCAGCAGCGTCGCCTGCACGAACGCGAGGGCGCAGCCGCGGCCGTACATCGGGTTCGTGCAGGTGTGCGCGTCGCCCACGACGTGCAGACCGGTGACCAGTGGGCGTCCCGCCGCGTCGGTGAAGTGGCGCAGGCGGTTGATCAGGCCGCCCATCGGTCGCACCGGTCCGAGTGGTTCGACGGGGCCGAGTCCCATGAAGCGGTCCGGACCGGGCAGGAGCTGACAGGCACGGTCAAAGGCGTCGGGGTCCGACAACGTCCGGCGCAATTCGTCGTCGCTCGAACGGACGGCCAACGTCACCGAGAACGTCGATCCGTCGCACGGGACGGCGAGATACTTCAAGTAGCCGAAGTTGCCACCGAGGCGAGCGTCGATGTCGGGCGGCGTCCCCTGCGGCAGGCGGTACCACCGGGTCAGATACAAGATGTGGGTGTCGGCAACCTCCTCGGTGATCTCTGCACCCATTCCTGCGAGCCACGACACCAGCGGTCCGCGGCGTCCGGTACACACGACGACGTCGCCTCGGAGTTCCGTGCCGTCGCCGAGGCGGACACCGGAGACGTGCGGCACGGCCTCGGTGGCGGTCCCGGTGGGATCGCCGGTGAGGCCGGTGACCTCGGTGGCCGGCCGGTACTCGACGGAGGGCTCGTGGCGCACCGCCTCGCGCAGCGCCCACTCGAAGGTCGTTCGCCGCACGATGAGCACGTTGAGGTCGTCGTCGCCTTCCTCGGGCGCCCCGAGCCCGCGAGTCAGCGTCATGGACTCGGCGCCCGCGTCGAGGAGCGCCTGCCAGATGTCGGGGAAGTCGCGGCGAAGCGTCACGGTGAGCCGGGCCAGGAACCCGTGCGTCTGGTGCGCCTGGGGTGCGCCGCGGCGCTCAGCAGCGAACGCGGCCTCGGCGTCGGCGAACTCTGTGAGCGGGTCCCGCTCGATCACCGTGACCCGGTGACCCTGGCGCCCCAGCGCCAGCGCCGTCGCCAGGCCGGCGACGCTCCCGCCCACGACGACGACCCGCCTCGATGTGTCCACTTCCCCGCCCACGGTGTCAGCCCCCTTGCGTCAGACCCAGCTCCGCAGCTTCTCGATCATCGCCACCGGGTCGGCCCCGACCGGCGTCACGTTGAGGTGCGTCACACCGACCTCGGCGAGGGCGGCAATCCGGTCCTTCAGGTACGGCTCCGGGCCGCAGAGCGAAGTCGCCTCCAAGAGTTCGGAGGGCACGAGCGCAGCGGCCTCATCCTTCTTGCCCGACAGGTAGAGGTCCTGGATCTCCTCCGCCTCCTTCTCGTAGCCGTAGCGGCGGGCCAGTGCGTTGTAGAAGTTCTTGCCCTTCGCGCCCATGCCGCCGATGTAAAGGGCGGCGGCGGCCCGCCCGAGCTCCCGGATCCGAGAGACCTCGGACTCCTCGCCGATGGCGAAGATGCCGCCGGCCGCAATCTGCAGCGCATCGAGGGAGGGGTCGCGCTTGGCGGCGCCGGCGTCGAGCGAAGGCCCGAAGACCTCCTTCGCCTTGTCGGGCACGAAGAAGATCGGCAGCCAGCCGTCGGCGACCTCCGCCGTCATGGCGACGTTCTTCTCGCCGAGCGCGGCGACCCAGATGGGGATGCGCGGCCGCACGGGGTGGTTGATGATCTTGAGCGCCTTGCCGAGGCCCGTGCCCTCACCCTCGGGCAGCGGGATGTGGTACGCCGGCCCGTCATGGGTGAGCGGTGCCTCCCGCGCCCACACCTTGCGGCAGACGTCGACGATCTCGCGGGTGCGGGTGAGCGGACGATCGTACGGCACACCGTGGAAGCCCTCGATGACCTGGGGGCCCGACGCGCCGAGCCCGAGGACGGCGCGGCCGTTCGAAATCGCATCGAGGCCGGCGGCCGTCATGGCGATGAGCGTCGGCGTCCGACTGTAGATGGGGAGGATGGCGCTGCCGATCTCGACGCGCTCGGTCTTCGCGGCCAGGTAGCCCATGAACGTGGGCGCGTCGAAGCTGTAGGCCTCGGCTACCCACACGATGTCGAGACCCGCCTTCTCGAGCTCGACGGCCTGCTTGGCCGACTGCTCGTGGCCGCCGGCGTAGTTCAGCGTCATCGAGATTTTCATGTCGACTAGCTTCGCAGAGGTGACCGCCGGGCACCGCATCGAGCCTTCCGTAGAAATCGTCCTGTTCGACCTGGGCGGCGTCCTCCTCGAGGTCGGCGGCGTGACGCCGATGCGCGAGTTGAGCGGCATCGACACGGACGAGGAGCTTTGGGCGCGCTGGCTGGGTTGCCGCTGGGTCCAACGGCTCGAGGCTGGGCGGTGCTCCGCCGACGATTTCGCCGCGGGCGTGGTGACCGACTGGGAGCTGCCGGTCACGCCGGCGGAGTTCCTGGCCACCTTCGGCGCCTGGGTCAACCAGCCGTTCCCGGGAGCGCCCGAACTGGTGGCGGAGACCGGCGGCGCCGCGCGCATCGGGTGCCTCAGCAACACGAACGCGTTCCAGTGGGACGCGCACTTCGGGGACCTTCCGCTCATCGAGGCCTTCGAGTTCCAGTTCCTCTCCTTCGAGCTGGGCCTGGTGAAACCGGACCCTGCGATCTTCGAAGCCGTCGCGGCCGGGCTGCCGGCACCCCCCGATCGGGTGCTGTTCCTCGACGACAACGCGGTGAACGTGGATGCCGCGGCGGCGTCCGGCTTTCCGGCCCGCCACGTGCGCGGCGTCGGCGAGGCGCGCCGGGCCCTGGTCGAGACGGGCGTCCTGGCCGTTTGATCTTCCCGAAAGGCGGTGCCCGCGACGCGTGTGCCAACATGCCGCCATGGTCGCCAACGGTCCCATGCTGCGTCTCCTGCCGCGCCTCGACGACGACGTCGCCTTCTTCTGGACGGCCGGCGCGGACGGCGTGCTCAGGTTGCAGCGCTGTCACGACTGCGGATTCTTCGTCCATCCCCCCGGCCCGGTGTGCCCGCGGTGCCTGTCGCGCAATCTCGGTCCCGAAGCGGTGAGCGGCCGGGGCCACGTCGAGACGTTCACGGTCAACTACCAGCAGTGGATCCCCGCGAGCGACCCGTACATCATCGCCTGGGTCTCCATCGACGAGCAGCCCGACGTGCGCCTGACGACGAACCTCGTCGACGTCGAGCCCGAGGATGTGCGCGTCGGCATGCCGGTGCACGTCGTCTTCGAGCACAACGACGACGTGTGGATCCCGCTGTTCACACCCGACACCGAGGGTGCGGGGGGTGGGTCGTGAGCCCGGCAGTGGCGGAGGAGCCGCTGGAGCGGCGGGCCGTCATCTCGGGCATAGGCCAATCCGAGATCGGCCGGCGCCTCGGGCGGTCCGAGCTCGACCTGACGGTGGAGGCCGGGGTGGCGGCGATCGCCGACGCCGGACTCACGCGCGACGACATCGACGGCCTGTCGACATATCCCGGCATGGGTGCGGGCACCGGGGGCTTCGCCGGCCCCACGTCGCCCGAGGTCCAGGAGGCAATGGGGTTGTCGCTGAACTGGCACGACGGCGGTGGCGAGGGCGCGGGGCAGATGCGCGCCGTCATTGCGGCGTCGCTGGCCGTAGCAGCAGGCTTGGCGCGGCACGTGTTGGTGTACCGGACCGTGACCGAGGGCTCGGCGCAGGGCACCGGGGGACGCCAGGGCATCGGGGGCACGGGTAAGGGCGGCAGCGTGCCGCGCTTCGGCGGCTTCATGCAGTGGTCCCTGCCGTTCGGCGCCGTGTCGGCCGCCAACTGGCTGGCCATGGTGGCCCAGCGGCGCATGTACGAGTTCGGGCTGACCCACGAGCAGCTCGGTGCGATCGCCGTCAACAACCGGGCCAACGCGGGATTGAACCCAAAGGCGATCTACCGCGAGCCCATGACGATGGACGACTATCTGGCGGCGCGCATGATCACGACGCCCCTGCGCCTGTTCGATTGCGACGCCCCGTGCGACGGCGCGACCGCCGTGATCGTGTCGCACCGCGACGTTGCGGGGGACCTGGACCACCCGGCGGTGCAGATCAACGCCGTCGGCACCGCGCTGCGCGGGCGACCGAGCTGGGACCAGTTCGACGACATGACGACGATGGCGGCGAGGGACGCCGGCGCCTCGATGTGGGAGCGCACCGAGCTCAAGCCCGCCGACGTGGACACCGCACAGCTCTACGACGGTTTCTCCATCCTGGCCATCACGTGGATCGAGGCCCTCGGGTTCTGCGGGCGGGGCGAGAGCGGGCCGTTCATCGAGGGCGGGGCCAACATCGCCCGGGACGGGGTGCTGCCCCTGAACACCGCGGGCGGCCAGCTCTCCGGCGGCCGGCTGCACGGCTTCGGGCTGATCCACGAGGCCTGTGTCCAGCTGCGCGGCGAGGGCGGCGAGCGCCAGGTCGTGCGGCCGGGTGGCCGTGCGGTGGAGGTCGCCGCCGTGGCGAACGGCGGCGGTCCGATCGCGGGTTCGATGCTGCTGACGCGCGGGGTGCGCTGAGCCGTCCCCGCGCGGAAAGGGAAGCCCTACCTGTCCCCGTTTCTTCCTGGCCGCAACTTCTCGATCAGCTCGCACTGAGAGCTGACCCCGAGCTTCTGGTAACAGGCAGAGAGATGGTTGCGCACCGTGCTCGGGCTGAGGAACAGGTCGCGGGCGATCCCCTGGACGCGCTGGCCGTCGAGCAGCCGGCGGACGATCTCGTACTGACGCCCAGTCAGTCCGGACATCACAGGCGTGTCGGAGACGCCCAGCACGTTCGTGAGGCGAGCCCTCATCTCGGCACCGAGGAGCCAGAGCTCCTCCTCCAAGACGTCGACGCGCTCGAGATGCCTGCCCCGATCCTTGGCCAAGAAGGTGATGGCTATCCCCAAACGCGGTGACGCTCCGGCGCTCAAGGCGCTGACCGAGATGCAGGCGGGAAGCCACTCGTCGTCTGGGCCCTTCACCCTGACGTAGATCGTGGTCGCGTCCTTGCCGACCGCGGCGCGCCCCAGGAGGGTGAGCACGACCGGGACGTCACTGGGATGCACGATGTCGTGCACGCGAACCCGGTCCTCCGAGCCCGATGGCCATCCCAGCCTGTCCGCCGTATGCACAGAGAGATCGCTGAACGCCCAGTCGTGGTCGAGCGCGCCGAGGACGACCATGGTGGGATCGACGCGATGTGCCTCGAAGCCCGTCGGTCTCTCCGTCCGAACGGGCGCTGCACCCATCAGCAGCGCGTCGTACGGTGGGACTGTTCCGAGCGGGATCGACCAGGTGAAGGTCGAGGCCAGGGTGCCGTCGCCGAGAAGGAACTCGGCCTCTCCCTCGCACGAGTCCATCCAGCCCCGTCGCAGGGCGTCGACGACAATCTTGGAGGTCGACAACCGGTCACCCTCGAGATAGTCGTCCAATTGCAGCCCGATGGTGGCGTCGAGGTCGCGTCCGAGGAGTTCTGCGAAGGCTCCGTTAGCCGCGGTGATCGTCAGAGAGCGGGTGTCAAGGACACCCATCGCGATGTTTGCCCCTGCGAGGTACTCCGCCGTGTCCTCAACACACAACACCGCGCAAAAGGGTACCTGAACGAGAGATCACGGACGCGGCCAAAAATGGGTCCCACGGCGGGTTAGACGAAGTGTCACGGTCCAGACGGACACGCGCCTACGCGAGGGTCATTACCTCGCGGGGGACACCGCGAGATAATGAGTATCAGACCTCTGGACTCATCACCGAGTCGTACTCGAGCAGATCGACGATCGAGCGCTCTGAGTCCACGAGGTCGACGAATTCGAGTCCGGCCCGGACGATGCCACCGGGCCCGGGTCGCACGTTGCGCACCTCACCGGTGAACGCCACCTCAATGGAGTCGCCCAGCGGGAGCCGCACGGAGATGCGACGGCCCTCGAGACGCATCGGGTCCGCGTAGTGGAAGTCCATCCCGACGCCGAGCGTCGAGATGTCGAAGATACCGCAGTCGCGGACCAGGTTCGGCGCATCGCCTGCGACGTGGCAGGTTCCCATCCAGACCCCTGATCGGCGTTCTGCCCGCCGGCGGTTCTCCACGCTCACATCCTCCAGACACCGCGCCGGGTCCATCCGTGGACGCACGGCCTCTCTCAAGAGTGTCGGCGGGAGTGGCGGTGTACTTGAGCACAGAATCCGTCTGAGACGGGCTCAGCGGACTCGTCCTGCCCTCCCGGCGGGCGCGGTGCACGCCTCCGGGACCGGCCCGGCGGTACGACGAGGCGTCCTCAGGAAAGGCGGCGGGATTTGTGCGCCGACCCGGAGCCTGCGGTTCAGTGGCTGCGGCGGAAGGGGCGGCGCTGCGGGCCGCCGTCGATGACCGAGAGGTCCGGCGGGGCCGGGAAGCGCGACGGGTGCCGCGAGGCCCCCGACTCGAGCTCCATACGCAGCAGGTCCTGGGGACCGACCACGAGCACCTCGACCTCGGTGGAGGCGATGACATTGCCGGCCAGCCGACCCTGACGGTGCAGCTGCTGTCCGATGTAGTCGCCCGGCGTGAGGATGATGGTCACGTCGGGACCGACGTGCAGCACGGCCTTGCCCGAAATGATGACGTAAAGGTTGTGGTCCTGCTCCAACCCGCAGAGGACTTCGCCCGGTCCACAGTGCGCCCGCATGGCATCGTGCGCGAGATACGACTCGAGCACCTCCGCTGTGCACGTCCGAAACGGAGGCAGATCCTCGATCAAACTGATTATGTCGACACGTTCCGCCAAAAGCATGCTGACCCCCTTCATCGTGGACGCCCTGTGCCCGACATCGCCAAATGGTGCGTCCATTGATTTCGGCGCCAGCCTTCTCCGACCCGGTTGCCCACCGGGTCGCGGGCCGGTTGCAGTCAGGGGGCGGTCGGGCCGGCCGCCAGCTTCGTCGAGGAGTCAGTCGGCGGCGGGAGCGGCTGCAGGTTCGGCGGGGGTGGCACCTGGGCCGGGGCCGTGCTCGCCGGCCACGGCGCCCCCGGGCTCGGGTCCCATCGGCTTGGAGTCCGCCAGGTGGTGCGCGGCACGCGCCGCCAGCGCGACCAGGGTGAGGGTGGGCCCGTATCCCGTCGCGGTGACGAACACGGACGAGTCCGCCACGATCACGTTGTCCCACTCGTGCACCCGGCCCCAGCGGTCGCACACCGCGGTGTCGGGGTTGTCCCCCATACGCGCCGTGCCGATGACGTGGCGGCTCTCGGGGATCGGCGTCGCGCCGATCCCGTGGTACGAGACGCCGGGCGAGGACGTGTGGATCACGTACTCGGCGCCCATCTCCTCGAGGACGCGCTGGAGGATCTTGCCGTGGTGCTTCGACGCGGCGAGCTCGTGGCGGCCCGGCTCGTAGGTGACGCGGGCGACCGGATAGCCGCGGGCGTCGCGGATCGACGGGCTGAGGTCGACCGTGTTCGTCGCGTACGGGAGGTCCTCTCCCTGCATGATGAAGGCCCACATGTGGTCACGCAGGTCACCGGCGGCCATCGCCTGCGCGTGGGCCCGTCCCCACGGCGTGTGGCGTGCCGCCATGATCGTGTGTCCGCCGCCGCTGTGTTCGACGAGGCCGCCGCGTATCCAGGGCACGCCCGCTTCCGTGGCGGCGGCGCGCGCGCCGTCATCCTGCACCATGGCGTCGTCGTGCACGTGGGTGACCGAGCGGCCCTTCTGCGGGTGGAGGCCGAGCGTGGGGAAGTGCCCGACCACGATGGTCTGGAAGTGCACCATGAGGTGGCGCCCGAGGGACGGGTGCTCGAGGCCCGAGAGCAGGAGGAGGCGCGGCGTCTCGATCGCGCCCCCCGCCACCACGACGAGATTGGCGCCCATGGTGTGCGTCGCGCCGTCGGCGTCGATGTACTCGACGCCGGTCGCCCGGCGGCCGTTCGTGAGGATCCGGCTCACGTAGGTCTCCGCCATGAGCGTCGCCCGCCCGGTGGCCATCGCCTTGGTGAGCAGCGCGACGGGGTCGCCCTTGGCGTGAATGGGGCAGCCGAAGAAGGCGCAGAAGCCGCAGTTGTTGCAGGCGGGCCGCCCGTCGTAGGCGACGCTGTTGGCCGCGGTCGGCGCCTCGTAGGGGTGGAGGCCGATCTTCTCGGCGGCCTTCGAGGACAAGGTTGCGCCGTACATCGGTGCCCCCGGCGGCATCGGGTACGGGCCCGAACGCCACGCGGCGAAGGGGTTCGCTCCGGCCCGGCCGGCGACCCCGATGGCGCGCTCGACCTCGGCGTAGTACGGCTCGAGCTCCTGGTAATCGAGCGGCCAGTCCTCGACGTGCGCGTCGGGCTGCGGCCCGAGCAGGGAGTGGGTGCGGAAGTCCTCCTCACGGAAGCGTGGCACCTTGCCGTCGGCGTGCGTGCCGCCGCCGCCGACCGTCGTCGGGATGGAGTTCACCTCGCCCACGTGGGTGTGCTCGCCCTCTCCGGCGTTGCGCCGGAAGGCCCGCGGCTCGGTCAGGGGGTCCGGGCCGAGGAAGTAGCGCGACGTGAACTTGATCTCGTCATTGGAGTAGTCACCCGACGGCTTCGTGAGATCGTCGGGGTCGAGCAGGTGGTTGCGCCCCTTCTCGATGATCACGACGGACCAGCCGGCCCGCGTCAGCACCTCGGCCACGGTGGCGCCGCCCGGGCCAGAGCCGATGATGACGGCGTCGGCCTCGCCGCTCACTGCTCGCTCACGGTTCCGACACCTCGGCGTCGCTGTAGCCCGCCGGCTGCACGTCGCCCTCGACGCCGATGTACGACCACCCGATGCCGTTGCGGTTGCCGCCGTACTCGGGGGCGCCGTACATGCCCTCGCAGCAGTGCTCCCAGAGCAGCTCCCGGAACGCGTCGTCCTCCCGCAGGCGGCGCCGTTGCTCCTTGCCGTCGGCCGCCGCGAAGTCGTCACCCAACGCGGCCAGCCCTTCGCGGTAGCGCTGCTGGAGCCCCACGACCGGACCGTTGAACTCGCGCTCGGCCAACCCCTGCGACCCCTCGAGGCGCATCCGCCACGCCAGCTCGTCGATCTTGGAGAGTGGGACGAAGTCGCCGAAACGCGCCTCGCCCCCGTGCCGGCCGGAACTCGGGCCCCCCGCCCAGATGCGGGGCGGGTCGAAGGTGAAGGCGCCGAGGAACGAGTCGATGTAGTCCGCGACGCCGGCCTCGTCGGCGCCCGGCCCGCCGAAGCCGGAGGGCATCATCTGCTGGCAGGCGGCCTGCAGGGTCGCGTACTCCTGATCGCTCAGCCAGACCGGCACCGGGCAAACGTAGCCCGAGGTCCCGGCCTGTTGCTGACACGGCTGTCAGGTTCTAGTCGGGCTCGAGGGCACTCCTCGGGGCCGTGGCGACGCGGTGCGCGAGCCAGGCCACGGCACGGCCGCCCTCATCGAGCGCGTCGGCGACGACGTTGCCCGTCTGCGCCGCCCCGAACTCCACGAGGCGCGTTGCGTTCGTCAGCACGCGGAACCCGGGGCCGCGATAGTGCCGGCCCACGGCGCGGGCTGGCACTACGGGCAGGCGCAGGCACCACGCGACGAGCGCACCGGCCATCTCGGCGGGGGTCGAATGGTGACTGAGGACGTCGGCGTAGCGGCCCGTCACCACGTCGACGATGTTCTCCAGGGCCTGCGAACCCGGTTCGAAGTAGTGGGAATGCGCGTGCACCTCGGGATGATCGGGCGCGTTCGTGCGCAGCCGCCTCCCCCCGAAGGTCGGCGACGTCGGCGCCGTGCCGAAGATGCCGAGCTCTGCGATGGCGTCGCCCGGCGCCTGCTCCGCGAAGAAGTGGGACTGGTCCAGGTGCAGCTGGCGCAGATCGTCGACGGTCATGCCGGGGCTGCCGGCCACCACCACGTCGGTGCAGCGCAGGCCGCAGTCGGCCAACGCGGCGCCAGTCACCACGGTGCCGAAGCTGTGGGCGACGATCGTCACGGAATGCTCGGGACCGACGGGCAGCGACCCCACGAATTCGGTGAGGTCGAGGGCGGCCGTCGCCAGCACGTCGGAGCACTCGATGGACGCCGCGGCCGCCGCCAGCAGGTCCACGGGGTTGTCGTACCCCTTCCACAACACGACGGTGGTCGACTCGGCCGCTTCGTAGAGATGGCGCGCGCCGGGTATCCAGTCCGAGCACATGTTGGTGCCGTCCCCGACTCCGGGGACGACGACCGCCACGTGCCTGGAAGCACCGAACTCGCCGAAGCCCACCGCGTAATGCTGCTGCTCGGGCCGGTAGAGGAAGATGTCGCCCTCGCAGCAGAGGAGCGTCCGCAACAAGCGGGCCCGGTCCGCCTCGAGCTCGGGGTGCGTGGCCGCCAGGTCCCGCCATGCCACGGCGAAGTTCTCCGACGCACGACGGGCCCAGAGCTCGTCGGCACGCATGGCCCGAGATTACGTGGCGCCGGCGGGCGCGGAACCTAACCTTGGCCCGTGGGCCCCACCCTGGCGATCGTGGCCGCGGTGCTCTTCGCGCTGGGCACGGTGCTCCAGCAGAAGGGAACGCTGAGTACCGAGGCATCCGAAGGCGATCCCCACTTCCTGCTGCAGATCTTGCGGCGGCCGGTGTGGATCGCGGGAGCGGTCCTCATGGCCTCGGGGTGGGTCCTCCAGGCAATGGCGCTCGACCGGGCTTCGCTCGTCGTCGTGCAGTCGCTCACGGCGCTGAGCCTCGTCATCGCCCTCCCCCTCGGCGCACTGTTGACCGACCAGCACATCGGCAGGCGGGAACTCGGCGGGGCGCTGCTCACCTCGCTGGGGATCATCTTCTTCATCGCCGCCGGCCAGCCACAGGGTGGCACGAACCACCCCAGCGCAACGTCGTGGTGGATCGCCGGCGTGAGCATCGGCGTGCTGGTGATCGTCCTCGTCGCCGTCGGCGCCCGCTTCAGCGGTGCCGCCCGGGCGCTGACGTTCGGCGCCGCGTCCGGGCTCGGCTTCGGCCTCCAGGCCGCCGTGACGAAGACGTTCGTGACCGAGATCGGCGCCGGCGTCCTGGCCCTGCTCTCGGGCTGGGCGGCGTGGGTGCTGATCCTCTCGGCTCTGACCGGGTTCGCGCTGCAGCAGTCCGCCCTCAAGACGGGCGTGCTGGCGCCGGCCATGGCCTCGGCCAACTCGGTGACGTTGTTCACCAGCGTGGTGCTCGGCATCACCGTGTACGGAGAGCAGGTCTCGAAGGGGGGTACGGGGCATTCGAGCTCCGCCTTCCTCGGCCTGTTCGTGGCCATCGTCGGGATCGCGCTGCTGGCGGGTTCGCAGGCGCCGCAGACTGGTTCGGCAGACCCCTCCCCGTCCCCGGCCACATGAACGCGCGCCGCCTCCGTGGCGCCGTCGCCTAGCCCCGGATCTCTCACCATGGTCCTCGCCGCCGCCGGCGTCGCCGTCGACACCTGGTGGCAGTACCTGCTCCTCTTCCTCGCCGTGGCGGCGTCGTGGGCGGGCGTCCCCTTCATCGGCGCGACGGCGCTGGGGGCGGCGGCCGTCGCCGCCAGCCAGGGCCATCTCAACCTGGCGGTGGTCGTCGGGGTGGCGACCGTCGCGGGCGAGGTCGGCGGCCTCATCGGTTACGCGGTCGGCGACCGCTGGGGCCAGCTTCTCCTCGAGCGACCCGGCAAGCACCAGGAGGGCCGGCGCAAGATGGTCGAGAAGGGAGAGCGTGCCTATGAGAAGTGGGGACGCCTGGCCGTGTTCTTCACGCCCGCCGTGGTCTCGGGGACGGCCAAGATGCGCCACGGCCAATTCGTCCTGTGGAACCTGATCGCATCGTTCGCCTTTTCGGTCTCGGTCGCGGCGAGCACGTTCGGCATCGGGCGCGTCGTCACCGGCCACACGTCGCTCCACGACATCGTCACCTTGGTCGTCGGACTCGCCATGGGGACCGTCGTGATGCTCTGGTACGTCCGCCATCACCGCCGCCGCGGTGCCGCCAGGCGTGCGCAGGACCTGAGCGGGACTGAGCGGGACTGAGCGGGACTGAGCGGGCGTCAGCGGGCGTCAGCGCGGGAGCCCGAGGATCCGCCCGGCGATGATGTCGCGCTGCACCTGCGACGTCCCGCCTGCGATCCCTGCGGCCTTGCTCCAGAGCCACTGCCGGGCCCACGGGCCCGACGCCGACGACGCCGGGTCGCGGCCGGTGACGAGCAACGCAGCCTCGGCCATGTTCTGGGACATGGACGTCCACGTCAACTTGATCCAGCTCGACTCCGGCCCAGGCTCCTCGCCGCGGCCGAGGCGCGTCAACGTGCGCAGGTTGTGCAGGCGCAGCACGCCCAGCTCCGTGTAGGCGCGGGCCAGCGCATCGGCGATCATCGGGTCGTCGAGGGCGCCGTTGGCCCGGGCCTCCTCGTAGAGGCGGGCCAGGTACGTCTCGTGCACGACCTGCTCCTTGAACGGGAAATTGGTGCCGCGTTCGTGCGCCAGCGTCGAGCCCGCGACGGTCCACCCGTGGCCCTCGGAACCGATCAGGTGCTCGGACGGCACGAAGACGTCGGTGAGGAAGACCTCGTTGAACTCGGCGTCGCCCGTCATCTGCACGAGCGGGCGCACGTCGACGCCGGGATCGGCCATGTCGACGATCATCGCCGTGATCCCCTGCTGCGGCCGCGCCGCGTCCGGGTCCGTGCGCGCGAGGCAGAGCCCCCAGGTGGCGAACTGCGCGTACGACGTCCACACCTTGCGGCCGGTGAGGACATAGCCGCCGTCGACGGGGGTCGCCTTCGTGCTGAGCGAGGCCAGGTCGCTGCCGGCGTCGGGCTCGCTGAAGAGCTGGCACCAGATCTCCTCGGCCGACAGGATCTTCGGGAGGTAGCGCAACCGCTGGTCCTCGGTACCGTGCGCGAGGAGGGTGGGCCCGACCAAATTGATGCCGACGCGGTTCACCGGCTGCGGCGCCTGCGAACGCGCATATTCGCTCTGGTACAGCGCGACCTGCACGGGCGTGGCGCTCCGTCCGCCATAGGCCTCGGGCCAGTGCACCCCGACCCAGCGGTCGGTCGCGAGCATGGCCTGCCAGCTGCGGCCCCACTCCACCTCGTCGGCCAGGTCGACGAACGCGGGTGGACGGTGCTCGTGGCGCGCCAACCAGGCGCGGAACGACGCGGCGAACGCCTCGTCCTCTTCCTTCAGCGCAAGATCCACGCGTGTCCCGTCCGCGGCGTCGTCGCCATCCCTGACATCGGCGTCACGTTAGTGGGACCCGGGTATGGTCCCCTGCCGTGACGGCCCGCCTCCGACCCACCTGGGTGCCGAGCCAGGCCCGCGCGTACCGGCGTCCCGGTGGACCGTGGGACGTACCGACGCTCGACGCTCTGATCACTGCGCACGGCGGTGAGATCGTCGACGGCGACACGCGCCTGTCCGCCGGCGAGGTCGAGGCGCTGGTTGCGACGGTCGCCGGCGGCTTGCGCGAGCGCGGGGCAAGACGGGGCGCCGCCGTGGCGTGGCAGGTGCCGAACAGCCTGGCGTTCGCCGTCCTCGTGCGGGCGTGCTGGCGCGTGGGAGCGGTCGCCGCACCGCTGCTCCACACGTTCGGCACGGCCGACGTGGAGGGTGCGCTGGCCCAGATCGATCCCGCGCTCGTCCTGGAGCTCGCACCCGACGTGCTCTCGTCCCCAGCTGCGCTGGCCGACTCGCTCGGCGCGGAGCCCGTGCCGCTCGGGGGGAACGGCGCGGTGCACCCATTCGACGTCGCACTTGCCCTCTTCACCTCGGGGTCCACAGGGATCCCGAAGGCGGTGCTGCACACACACCGCGGCCTGAGCTGGAAGGCGACGCTGATGACGCGTGTGCACGGGCTCGGGGGTGGTGACGCGGTCCTGGTGCCGGCGCCCATGGCCCACATCTCGGGCCTGCTCAATGGCGTCCTGGTCCCCGGTGCCTCTGGCATGCGCTCGGTCCTGATGCGACGGTTCGACGCAGAGCGGGCCCTGGGCCTGGTGGCGAGCGAGCGGATCTCGTTCATGGCGGGCCCGCCGACCTTCTTCATCGCCATGGGAGGCGCGCTCGGCGCAGCAGCGAACGTGTCGTCCGTCCGGTTGATCTCGAGCGGCGGAGCGTCCGTCACGCCGGCGTTCATCGAGGAGACGGCCCGGATCTTCGACTGCCGCGTCAAGCGCACGTACGGCTCCACCGAGGCGCCCACCGTCACGACGAGCACCAACGACGACCCCTTCGAGATCGCGCGCGACACCGACGGCCGTGCCATCGGGCAGGTGGACCTTCGCATCTCGGATCCCGAGACGGGCGCCCGCCTCCCGACGGGATCCCCCGGTGAGCTCTGGGTGCGCGGGCCCGAGATGTTCGCCGGCTACGCGAACGCAGCGCAGACGTCGGAGGTGATCGCACCCGGGGGATGGTTCCGAACGGGCGACCTTGCGACCGTCGACGGCGAGGGGTGGTTGCGCATCGTCGGCCGCCTCAAGGACGTGATCATCAGGGGCGGGGAGAACATCTCGGCCTCGGAGGTGGAGGCTGCGCTCGAGGCGCACCCCTCCGTGCGGCACGCGGTCGCCGTCGGCTACCCCGATCCTTTGATGGGCGAACGCGTTGCCGCGTTCGTGGAGTCGACGGCGCCGCTCGACCTCGAGGAGTGCCGCCGCTGGTTCACCAGCCGCGGCATCGCGACCTTCAAGACGCCGGAGAAGGTGGTCCGGCTCGAGCGCCTCCCGTTGCTCGGCTCAGGCAAGGCGGACCGCGCCGAGTTGCGGCGCCGGGCCGCTGCGACCTGAGGTGGCAGAGCTGCGCTGACCTCCGGGTCTCCGCCCGAAGGCGAGGCCCGGAACTACGTTGGACGGATGCCTCGCCGCAACCTCGTTCCGCTGGTGCTGCTCGCCGTGCTGACCGTGCTGACGGCGGTCTTCGCCGTGCTGGGTTTCAGATCGTCGCCCACCGCCACGACGATCCAGGTGCAGAACGCGGCCGAGAAGACCTTCGGTGCGCCGACGGGCGCCAACTCGTGGATCATGGAGCTGATCACTTCCGTGAGCGTGGGAGCGGGTACCGGGAGCGGGACGACGGAAGAGCGCATCATCGACTACTCGGCCCCGGACCGGATGGTCGTCTACGACGTCAGCGGTTCGTCGGCGAAGCTCGCGGGGGTGTTGCACCAGCCCGCGATCTCCTGCGTGTTGAGCACCTACTCGGCCATGCTCCAGGGCGACGCGTCGTGGAAGCAGACGGGGCAGACCTTCACGAGGACGGAGAGCCTGGCCGACTATGCCGCACGGGTGCCGCACGCTTCGGGAACGAGCTGCTCGCCGGTGGGCACCACGACGCAAGGGCAAGTGCGCGAGACGGCCGTCATCCATTCCGACTACCTCGTGGCCTCCCGCGCCCAGGTCGTCGTGGCGGCACAGGGAGTCCAGGGCGAGACCCTGGTGTTCGTCAAGATCGGCGACATCCCGGTCCGGACGCTCAAATAGGGCGGGTTCCGTGCAGGCGTCAGGCGGCGGTCAGGACAACACCTGGCCGGACTCCAACCGTGTGCGCAGGATGGAGGCGATGCGATCCCGGTGGAACGACGCGTCGCCGTAGCTGACCTGGTCCAGCTGGGCCCGCTTCACGTAGAGATGCATGTCGTGCTCCCAGGTGAAGCCGATCCCTCCGTGCACCTGCAGCCCGGTTCCCATCACGCGGCTCGAGGCGTCGGAGCACCATGCCTTGGCCATGCTCGCCGCCAGTGACCTCTCGGGGTCGTCGGCCGCGGTGCACCACGCCGCGTAGTACACGGTCGAGCGCATCCCCTCGACGTCGACGAGAGCGTCGGCCAGCAT
>Ga0210390_10001557_pt1 | contig 21788 bp, 12 predicted proteins | sample IncBWH11OmetaG_FD_161050 | JGI IMG/M metagenome (GOLD analysis project Ga0210390, IMG submission 161050) | Forest soil microbial communities from Barre Woods Harvard Forest LTER site, Petersham, Massachusetts, United States - Inc-BW-H-11-O ... | reverse complement strand
TCAGGCCCGCTTGCGCGGTGTCGCCGTACGCACCGAACTAATTCAAACTGTGTTGGACGAATCTAGCCCTGGGCCAGGCGATCGCAGGCTTTATCTCAAGCCCGAAAACCTGCAGCCCATCGGAGCCTTCAAGCTGCGTGGGGCGTACAACAAAATCGCGTCTCTTTCGCCTGAAGAACGCGGCCGTGGCGTGATTACTTATTCGAGCGGAAATCACGGGCAAGGGGTTGCGTATGCGGCGCGGGCATTGGGCGCGAGGGCAGTCATCGTGATGCCGAACAATGCGCCCGCCCTTAAACGCGAGGCGGCGGCATCGATGGGCGCCGAGATCGTGCTGGTCGGCCCTGGTAGTCTGGAGCGCCAGAGCAAAGCTGAGGAATTAGCCGCGCGGCATGGTTATGTGATTGTGCCTCCATTCGACGATGAGAAAATCATCGCCGGCCAGGGCACCATGGGACTTGAGATCCTCGAAGATCTGCCTGAAGTGGAGACCGTCCTGGTGCCGGTAGGTGGAGGAGGTATGATCAGCGGCGTGGCGGCGGCAATCAAGCTGAGCAAGCCGGGCACAAAAGTCATCGGGGTTGAGCCCGAACTGGCGGCGGACGCGCGAGCCAGTTTCCGAGCCGGGAAAATCGTCGAGTCCAGTGCGGAGCAAACCTCGCGTACGATTGCCGACGGATTGCGTACCCAGAGCGTAGGGGTGATCACATTCGCACATATCCGGCAATACGTCGACGACATTGTGACCGTCAGCGAATCCGAAATCCGGCAAGCCGTGCGGTGGCTGGCGACGAATCCTAGGACCGTGGCCGAGCCCAGCGGTGCTGTAGCAGTGGCCGGCTTCATGTTCCATCAGGATGCATTGCCACGAACAACCATCAATGTAGCCATTATTAGCGGCGGAAATATTGATCCGCAGATGTTGCAGGAGATCAGGCGGGCGTGAGACCTGTAGGCAACGTCCGTACAGCAACTCGTCGTCATACTGTAGGGACGTTGTTTGCCACGTTTCCGAGATGAAGACTATGCGACTGAAGCTAGCGATCGTCGGCACCATCTTGCTCTGTACCGCGGCGTGGGCGGACGTTGTGCGAGGCACATCCATCAGGGTGGCCTCGATCTATCTGTCGCCGGACTCCAGTTCCAACAAACTGGCTGAAATCGACCGAGGACGAGAGGTTGTCGTTCTCGAGACCAGCCGCAACTGGATACACGTGGAAGCGACCCTCTCGGAAGAGAAAATTGTTACCGGTTGGATGCTGGATAAAGGTGTGGTTCGGGCGTCCACGCCGAATGGTGACAAGATACTGTTTGGCGAGGCAGTGGAATCGGAAGACCAGGCCAGCCAGCGCCACGGACGTCGTGGAGCCGCGCAAGACGCCCTGCGGCTCTATTACCGGACCGCCGAATATTTCCCCAACTCACCACTCGCCGGCGAAGCCATGTATCGCTCCGCCGACATTCGCTGGCAGATGGACAAAGCGGATTTGATGACTCTACCCTCCTCAAAAGAGAACGATACGTGGATTCGCCCGGCGATCGAAGAGGACTCGATGAAGCAAGTCATGAAGAAATTCCCCGGGACGAAGTGGGCGGATCTGGCGGCCTTCCACCTGATCGACAACAACTTGTGCGGCGACTGGCAAGCGTCCTCTAAGTGTCCGGAGAAGGAAGCAGATATCTACGAGAAGTACGCCACCGAACATCCGCAATCACCGGTCGTGGCGGAAGCACTGTACGACGCGGCTTGGCGACGATCGGTCCTGATCGAAATCTACAAGACCGAAAATCAGGCGAAAAAATCAGAGGAATCCAAAGGCAAGGCAATCGCCCTGGCCCAGAAGGCCGCAGCCCAGGCTACACAGGGTAACTGGGGAACACGTGCCCAACTCCTGCTGTTCATGATAGAACAGAACATTCCAACCTATGGGAACGGAGTAGATTAACTTGCCAATTTATCAAGCTGTGGTTCTAGCCATCATTCAGGGGCTGGCGGAATTTATTCCCGTTTCGAGCTCAGGTCACCTGATTATCGTACGTCGATTGCTCGGATGGAATGAGCTTTCGCCTGCGCACGAGCTCACTTTTGATGTGGCACTGCATTTTGGCACCCTGCTTTCAGTCCTCTTTTATTTTCGGCGAACCTGGTTCCAGATTATCCGCGCGGCCCTGGGCGGCAAAGTGGTGCGTTTTTCCGAGGCCAGCGACACTGACCAAAACCTTACGGCGGACGAGCAGAAAGAAGAGCGTTTACTTCTTTGGTTCTTCGTCATCGCGACAATTCCCGGCGCCATCGCGGGCAAATTGCTGGAACACTCGGCGGAGGACTACTTTCGTGAACACATCTATTTAATTGCCACGGCGCTGATTGTGGTGGCGCTGTTGATGTGGTGGGGAGAGAAAGTCAGTAAGCTTACCAAGCCCCTTACCCGCATTAGCCTCGTGGACGCCCTCATAGTGGGCTGCGCCCAAGCTACAGCGCTGATCCCTGGCGTCTCGCGCTCGGGGTCGACCATTACTGCGGGATTGTTCCGGAACATGACGCGGGAAGCCGCGGTGCGCTTCAGTTTCCTGCTTTCAACTCCTATCATCGCTGGCGCCGCCCTGCTGAAAGCTCACGAACTTCGGAAAGAGGGTTTGCCTGCGGGGATGCATATGCCGTTTCTGGTGGGAGTGCTGGTTTCGGCGATTGTCGGATATGCCGCGATTTCCTGGCTGATTCGATATCTTCAGTCCAATAGCTTGAAAGTTTTCATTGTTTATCGCATTGTCGTGGGTGTGGTTGTGATCGGTCTGGCGTTCATGTGGCACCTGCAGTAGACACCTTGACGACATCTGGCCTTGCCACTGTGGCTGGCGCCTACGGGCCGGCAGGGGCCACAGGTGGTGTTTGTCACTCTGGATACTGCTCAGATTCCTGAGTTGTGGGGCTCTCTCATTCTTGTCATAATTGTAAGGCTCTGGCATAGATCTGGCCCGCTGGCGGGAGTGTCATTCCTGCATGGCGCTAAATATACCTATGAGGTATCTCTCGCAGATCTTTGCCCCGACCAACAACCGCCGGCTCAATGAGCTGGTGGGTTTTTTGTTGTGCGTTTCCGCGCTCCTCCTCTTTCTCGCACTGGCTTCGTACTCCCCGCTGGACCCATCGTTGAACAGCGCCTCGGTGCTGACGGGTTCGCGAGTGGCTCGCAACTGGATCGGTGTAGTCGGAGCTCTTATTTCCGACCTCGTCCTGCAGGGTTTTGGGATGGGAGCCTTCCTGCTCCCCGTCTTCTCCGCCATGCTTGGCATCCGTTGGTTTCGCTCGCGCAAAGCTGCTTCGCCTGTCGCGAAAGTTCTGGGCGGAATCTGGCTCATAATGTTTGTCCCCGCTCTGCTGGCGCTTTTGCCTGGTCACGTGCGCTGGATGAACGCGATCCCGATTGAAGGCTTGTTCGGCAGAATCATCGGAGATTTCCTCATCCACTACTTCAACTTGACGGGAGCCTATATCGTTTGCGCAAGCGTCCTGGCGGTAGCCCTTTATCTCTCGACGGCATTCTCGTTCGCGGCGATGCAGATTTGGGCTCCGACGCGCTTCGCTTTTGCAATTGCCTTGTGGGATCGGTGGAAGGATTGGAAGGAAGCGCGGGCCAAGAAGCGCATGCAGAAAGAACTGGAAAAACGCCGCGCCGCTCCCAAACCAGTCATTACCACGCAGATGGTTCCGGCGCGCCCCTCACCTCCGTCGGTTCACTCTCAGCTGCGTACTGTGGAACCGGTTCGAACCGGCATCGACCGAACATTTGCGGAAGAGAGTGGAGAAGAGGCGCAGTCAGTAGCGGCATCACGGCCTGAGCCGCAAACGATTTCTCCCGAAGTCACGGAGCGGGCCGACAGTGCCGCAAAACCAAAGACTACGTTGCCGCGCATCGCCGCCGGCGGTTTCAAGCTGCCTCCGAGTTCCTTGCTGCATCGACCAGATGAACAGCAAGCCATCGACGCCGACGAGTTGAAGTTGCTCGCCCAGGTGCTCACCGCCAAGTATGCGGAATTTGAGGTCCACGGACAGATTACTCAGATTAATCCCGGGCCCGTAGTCACAACGTTTGAGTTCAAGCCCGAGGCGGGCATCAAGTACAGCCGGATCACCAACCTCACGGACGATCTCTGCCTCGCGCTGAAAGCCGAGAGCATTCTTATCGAACGCATGGCCGGCAAATCAACAGTTGGCATCCAGGTGCCCAACCGCGAACGCGAAATTATCTGGCTGCGGGAGAACATCGAATCCACCGAGTTCATCGGATCGAAGTCGAAGCTCACGCTGGCGCTGGGCAAAGACATCAATGGCCGCATCGTCACCGCAGACTTGAACGGGATGCCCCACCTGCTGATCGCAGGCTCGACTGGGGCGGGCAAGAGCGTTGCCATCAACGCCATGATCATGTCGATCCTGTATAAGGCCACGCCCGATCAAGTGCGGCTGATTCTGGTCGATCCAAAGCGGCTGGAACTGGGAAACTACGAGGGCGTGCCCCACCTTTACACGCCGATCATCACTGAACCGAAATTAGCCGCAAATGCACTGCGGAATGCCGTACGCGAGATGGAGCGGCGTCTCAAGCTGCTGGCGGAAAAGGGCGTGCGTAACATCGATCAGTACAACAAGCTTTTCGACGAAAATGGCACGCCGAGCCTTTTTGGAGATAATGCAGAGGAACGCCCCTTGCCGTTCATTGTGATCATCATCGATGAACTGGCTGACCTGATGATGCTCGATTCCAGCAATGTGGAAGAATCCATCACGCGGCTGGCGCAAATGGCGCGCGCGGTCGGCATTCACCTGGTTCTGGCGACGCAACGGCCTTCTGTCGACGTAATCACAGGTCTGATCAAAGCGAATTTCCCTGCGCGCATGTCGTTCCGCGTAGCCACCAAGGTGGACTCGCGCACCATCCTGGACGCCAACGGCGCGGAAGCTCTCTTAGGCCGTGGAGACATGCTGTATTTGCCATCGGGGTCGGCTCGGGTTCACCGTCTGCACGCTCCATACGTCACGGAAAAGGAAATTGCGGCTGTGGTTGAGTTCTGGCGCTCTCAGGGCCTCGCCGAATACGAGGAGCAGTTCCTGCAGGCGCCGAAAGAAGAACGTGAGGCCGGTGGATCAGGCGCCGATGGTGAGGGCGGCGAAGAGGCGACTAACGACCCACTTTACGAAGATGCCGTAAAGTTAGTTGTGGAATTCGGCAAGGCTTCCACTTCCCTGTTGCAGCGCCGATTGCGCATTGGCTACGGGCGTGCCGCGCATCTCATCGACTTAATGGAGCGAGACGGCATTGTCGGTGCGGCCGATGGTCCCAAGCCGCGCGAAGTGTTGAAGCGACCGGATTGGCTTTCCGAAGTCGAGGAATCGCTCCGATAATTTTCGAGCTAAGAAGTCTCGGCCCTACGCCATGCCCTCAGGTTCACGGCGTACAGCACGAGACAAAACAAATTTGCCGGGATGAAACCCCACTGCGATGTTCTTAGTCCGATAAAACAGATGATGACGCTATTTACCCCGGCCAGGATCCATCCTTCCCAATGTCTCCGGCCCACTAGAATGGTTGAAACAATGGTAAGCACACACGACAAATAATCGAGCCTGAACTCCACCGAAAAGCACCTCCCCAACAACCATTATCGGACAACCGCACCGAATTTCTCAGTGCTCCCGGTGCTCTCGTAACGTAACGTTGGTACGTGCACCAAGGGAAGAAGTCGGTCCCAGCGGAGGATTAGAACTTGCTCAGAACGTTGTAAAGGGACTGATTCGGCGCGGGATGCTTGCACGATCGGTTGAGAAAAGGAAGAGGAAAAGAATAAGGGCGATCTGGTTAAAGATCGCCCTCTTTCCTCAGTGCAGTTAGAAGGTTAGCTTCCCGACGATTTGCACCAGCCGCCCGGTTACACCTGCGGTCTGGAAAGCTCCGTAGATGCTTGTAGGCTGGGGCGCCGTGGCGAAGAATTGTCCAAAAGTTCCCGCAGCCAGGTTATTTTGTGGGAGAGCGAAGTGAGGATGGTTCAGAATGTTATAGAAATTCGCCCCCATACTGAACCGCACTCGTTCACCGATGTTGAAATTCTTCATGAGCGATGTATCCGTATCGAAGTAGCTGGGTCCGCGGAAGTAGTTGCGGTTGGGAGATCCCAGCCCGGTTTCGGTACCTGAAGGAACGAACATGGACGAACTCAGGCAGGCATGAGGATCACCCGGGTTCGTTCCCGGAGTACCACAACTCGGGAGGCTCTGGCCCGGCAAGAGCGTTGCGAAGATACCAAATGCAGCCGGAATATTCCCCGCCGCGACGTTGGTGTCGTAGACCGAGTATGGAAGTCCAGACCGGGCAAAGAAGATGCCCGAGATCGACCATCCGCCCGCGGTCTCTTCCAACAATCGGTTCTGGAACTTATACGGCAGCTCCCAAACGTAGGTAGCCGTCAGATTGTGCCGGATGTCGGAATCCGAATTGCCATAGTTCTGCCGCAGGTTATTCGGGTTCAATTGGAAAGTTGGTTGGAGGAAATTGTAGGGCGTGTTTGGCAGCCCCGTAACGTCATCCAGAGCATGGCTCCAGGTATAGTTGAGTTGTCCGCTGAAGCCGTACCCGGCTCTCCTCGTGAGCGATGTAATCAAGCCCGCGTAGTTCGAGACCCCGTGCGGTGACAGAAGAAAGATCTGGCCGAAGCGCGCATCTGGAGCCGATGATGGCAAAGGCAGGTTCGCGCCAGCGTTATACGCGTTAGCTGAGCCGTTGAAGATAAGCTCATCGTATCCGTGCGTGCCCACATAGTTCATATCGAAGGAGGTCTTCGATCCCAACGCTTGCTGGATTTCAACGTTCCACTTCACATAAGTGGGATTCTTGATCTTGTCCGTCGAAAAATAGGTCGGCGGAGCAAACCCGGGTACGGTTGAAAGACTGGCCAGCGTGGCCCCGGAAGCGAATCCCGCGTTGAACGCGGCGTTGGAATTTACGGCCGAGGTTTGCACATCGGGAGTCGTGCCGAAGGTTACACCCGGAGCTACAGGCGTATTGTTAAGGGCGCTCCCCGACAAATTGAATGCATTCAAGGTTGGCGAGTTAAGTTCGATGTCTGAAACCAGGACGCCCTGATAGAGATCAGAGAACAACCCGGCTCCCGCCCGGATCACTGTGTTGCGTCCGAACGGGCTCCACGATATCCCGATCCGCGGCTGCAACGCGACCGATTGAAGGTCGGAGAAGGCCCGGTGCTGGTTGGTCTGGATGATCTGGTTGTATGGAATGTTTACGTCATGGTCCAGTTGATCGAATGGGACGGCCAGACGCGAAAAGCAATTTGTCTGGCATACCGCGTTGGAATTGCGGTCTGCGCGCAGCCCTACGGTCAGCTTCAGATTTCTGCGGATGCTCCACTCGTCCTGGGCATAAAGACCCAGGCTATAGATGGCGATCGGATTCTCCGGGAAGTTCGTAAACTGCTGGAGATACTGTCCGCCATTGGCTCCGTTCAACACTCCATTCGCGAAGTCAGTGACGCTCTGGAATGTAACCTGGCCTCCGGCAAAATTCTGATTCCCGAAATCGCTGATGTCGTTGCGCCGGAAATTCATGCCGAACTTGACGGTGTGGTTGCCGCGATTGATGGAAAGGTCATCGATGACTTGGTACTGCGTCACGTTGCGTCCCTGGGGAAAATTGGCAGTCACAGAGCTATTCCCCTGCGTACCTCCCAGATCGGAAAACAACGCATTCCCTGTGAAGGCAATGGTGTCGTACGGCATTGCCGCCAGGCGGACCGAGGCCGGGCTGTTCGGCTCAAAGATCGTGCTGTACCACATTCCCGAAGCAACCAGGCTGTTGACCACGTTGGGGCTGAACACGTGCGTCCAGTTCAACTGGCCGTCATCCGTAGGCTGATTGCTGCTCACGCCAAACAGTTGTTGGTTGACGATGTCGGTCGTAGTGGGCTGATGTCCACGATCGATGTGGATTCGCCCGAAAATTTTATCGTTGTTGCTGATGGTGTGATCAACTCGACCAGCAAAGAGCCACTCTTTGTTAAGGTTCGTGCCGCTTGCATGGTAAAACAGCGCGCAGGGAGCAGCGCCTTGACCAAACAAGGTTCCGTTCAATGTCTTTCCGCTTAAGTCACCGCACCCTTGATTTCCCGAGGGATCCGCATTGATTCCCGCAGGAGTGAACTGCGCATAGGTCGGGGTGCCGTTATACAAACCAAAAAGTTTGTTGTAGAACGGAACCTCCGCGCTTTGATTGGCATTCAGCACATTCGAATTCAGATTGCCGATCACAGCCGACTCAAACTGCGGGCTGGGCAGAAAAATGTTTTGGGTCGAAGGCAGCACATAACGCAATCCTTCGTAGTCAACGAAGAAAAACGTCTTGTTTTTGATGATTGGTCCGCCGAAAGAGGTTGACCACTGATTGTTTACGGCAAACGGCCGAGGCGTCACCGGGCTGCCAGGGCTTACGAACTTGTTGAAGTAGTCGTTCGCGTTCAGCACGTCCCCGTTATAGTAGTAATTTGCATTCCCGTGGAATTGATTGCTCCCCGACTTGGTCGTGGAGTCCATCTGCACGCCCGCTTGACGTCCATACTGCGCGGTGTAGCCGTTAGTGACCACAGCGACTTCCTGAATCTCGTTGGCCCCCAGGGTCAAGTTGCTCGACCCGCTATTGTTGAGCTGCAGGTAGGGATCGTTGTTGTCGTTACCGTCGAGAGTGAATAGATTCGAGGTTGCGGGCAAACCAAACGCGCTGAAGTTCCCGTAACCGCCGAACGCGCTGCCAACGTTCATGGCCACGCCCGGAGTTGTCTGGGCGTAGAAAGTTGTGTCATTTCCTGGATTCGGCTGCAGCGCGATTTGTTTTTCGCTGATCGTAGTGGTGAGATTGGGGTTTTCGGTCTGCAGCAGAGGCACCTCGGCGGTTACCTCAATCGTTTGGTTCTGTCCTCGGGCGCCGAGACTCAACACAACGGTGGTGATTTGTCCAATTTGGACGTCGACCGCGCGCTGGGTTTCTGCCATGTTCGCGGCGGAAGCGGACACTACGTAGTTTCCTGGCTTCAACAACGAGAAGTGATAGTTCCCACTTTGATTCGTCGATGTCGTTTGAACGGATCCTTCCGAAGTACTTTTCAGGGTAACCGTTGCTTGAGGGATCACAGCGCCGCTCGAATCTGTCACTGTTCCGCTTAAGTCGCCCGACGTAACAGATTGTGCGAAGCCATATAGTGTTGAGAGCGATAGCAGGATCAGCGCTAACGCCATCGAAGTTCTCATTTTTGAAAAACTCATGACTCGTTCTCCTTGCCCATCTCGAATGGAACGGCATAAACCCACTAAACCAGTTACGCCGTGTGAATTCGGCAATGCATGCGACGAACCGAATATCAACGCAGAAAGCAGTCCTGGGCGAGTCGTGCGCTTTCATGGACGAAAGTGAATTCATCCAGGATGAAGTGACGATTGCTTCGGTGCGTAAATTTAAAACCTGTTTGAATTTGATCGATGCACTTACAGGAATCTGTAAGTATCGTGGCGGCCTATCCAAAAATTGGGAGTTTCATACGCCAATGGCCGTCAAGCCCTCTTCGCCTTGTCAACAATCGAGATTTATCCAAGTGTCCATTGAGCGCAGTAGAACATCGTTATGTTTTCGTGCTGATCGGTTGTGAAGCGAATTCGAAAGTAGTCTGGGAAAGGTACTAATCGACCGAACTTTGTGACCAACCATTTCGTACATTAAAGCGTCAATTACATGTATGGGGTGGTTTCCGCAAATCGAAAGCCGTGTGCGTGAAGTTCGCATGATGATTCCTGAAATCCGCGCCATCATTGCCGATAGCGATCTCTCGGCGCGCAACCGGTTGCAACTCTTGCTGGCTGCAGAAAGTGGAGTTGAGATTGTTGCGGAGTGCGCGGATGCGTCGCAAGTCGTTGGCGCGGTAAACACGTACCAGCCTGATTTGTTGTTGCTCGACATAGAAATGCGCGATGCCGACGGTGTTCACGCGCTGCATGGCATTTCACGCGCGGAAATGCCTCTCGTGATTTTCACCAGCAATAGTGATCGGCATGCTACGCAAGCGTTCGAGGCTCGCGCTCTCGACTATCTGCTAAAGCCCATTGATCAACAGCGGCTTCGCACTACGATCGATAGAACTCGAGCCGAACTTTTGAAAGCGCACGACCGGCATTTAACCCATCGCATACTTGATTTACTGGCCGAGGCGAAGACCGGCCACAACTCGGAGCGGCGATTGGCTGTTAAGACAGCCGGACGCCTGATTCTCGTGGACATGAATGATATCGACTGGGTGGAAGCGGCGGGGAACTACGTTGAGTTGAAGACCAGCGGCGGGACTTATCTGCTCCGGGAGGGGATTGGCCGCGTTTCCGAAAGACTGGATCCGGATCAGTTCATTCGCATCCATCGCTCCATCATCGTAAATGTGCGGAAGATCAAGGAACTGCAACCCTGCAACCGGGGCGAGTATATGGTTGTTCTAAGAGACGGCAAAGAGCTTTCGTGCAGCCGCAGCTACCGGGCTAAGCTGCAAGAACGTATCGCAGCGCAGTGAGGTGTGCTTCTCCGCTACGCGCGTAATGCAAAGCTACTGCTGGAAGATGTCGACCCTGGCGGTAGTGTCCCCCGATCCCGACATTGCGAAAAACTGCGCGGGTGTGACCATGTACAGAATCTCCGCGGATGGGTTTCCGTTCTCCGCGACCGCAACCCTGCCATTGGCCGCCACAGAAGGCATGCCTCCGCCCGCCTGATTCTGGCTCAGGCCGTTCTTACTACTGATGTCCGAAGTAACGGTGAGGCTGTTAGATCCCGCAACCGTGATGCTCACCACATTGCTGACGTCAGGATTAACCGGTGCAAGCGAACCGCCTGCGTATGTGCCCGACAGAGATGCATCCGAGAACGGCAGTCCAGACTGCGGCGTCATGAATCCGAAGCTGACGGCAGTGTCGGTGCCAATGATGAATGCCTGGTTTGGGGCTATCAGATAAAGAACAAAGCCCAATCCAGTCAGACGTCCGTACGGGCCTACGCTGTAGCTCCCCGTTCCCGCTGGAGATGTCAGCGTGCCACCGATATTTTGGTCGGAGATCAAGCTGAAGCCTCCACTGCCGTTGCCAGAAAACACCCCGACTTGGCTCTCAGCCATAGATCCGTCCAGCCCGGTTACTTCGAAAACACCGGGACCGTTGAAACTTCCGTCAGTAAAGGATCCGCTTCCCGACTGTTGGAGCATCGAACCGCTAGTCAGAGGCTCTCCGCCGGGAGCGAATGGGTCTATCTCCATGACGAGCAGTTCGGTTGCATTGACCACGTAAAAGCTGTAATTAGTTGTTTCCTGGGCAGTCTTGATGTTCAGCGTCCCCCGACCGTTAGAAGCGACTGCGTACGAGCCTCCTGTGATTACCACGTTTGAAGATGGACCGCCCACTCCATCGGCATCCAGAAGACAGTTAGCGGAGCAGGTAAGGTTTCCTGCGTCTGCCTGAAACTCGCCCGCCAGGCCGAAACGATTCTTGCTGGAGTCGACTCCCAAGAAACCGAACGCGTAGCTGCCAGTAATCTGGGAGGTGGAAAATGCAGACGTGGTTTGTTTCTTGAGGACGCCGGAATTGCGTGTCCCGGCGCCCGTGCTGTCATCGAATTCAATGATTTTTGCATTCCCGTTCGCCATCACGGACAGTGCAAACGTACGACTCCCTCCCGAGGACATATTGAAAGTCATGGTGCCCAAGCCACTCTGCCCGATAGAATACGTGCCGCTGAAGCTTTCATTGACCGGCAAACTCGTAGTGTTGTTGCTGTCCATAAGACCACTGGCAATGTTGCCGTTGCCATCCGCCACGAAGCTGCCCGCCGCCACGAAAAGCCCGTTCGGGTCGAAGCCACGGACCGAGAAGGCATAGTTGCCGCTCAGTTTCGAGTTATTGGTAATGCCGGGATTGATGGTGATGCTCAGATTCGCGGAGGCGATCTGGGCGGCGGGCTTGGTGGAGTCCACGACCTGGACGGTGAACTCGGAGGTCCCGGTGGCGGCAGGCGTCCCGGAAATTACGCCATTGCTAGCCAGAGCGAGACCAATCGGTAAGGTGCCGGCGGTCAAGCTCCAGGTGTAGGGCTGGACTCCGCTGCTGGCCTGTAGCGTCTGGCTGTACGCGATACCCACTGTGCCTGAAAGCAGCGACCCGGTTGCAACCGACAGCGGCGGCGGCTTATTGATCGTGATACTCAACGCCTGGGTCACGGTCGCGCCTGAGGTATCGCTAACCTGGACTGTGAAGCTGGAGGTCTGCAAGATCGTCGGAGTGCCTGTGATTTGGGCGGAGGTGCTGGTGCTGGTCGACAGGAACGTCAAACCGGCCGGGAGACTCCCCGAGACTACCGTCCACGTCAGCGGAGGGGTCGCTCCCGAGGCGTTTACGAATGCGTTATAAGGAACGAGCAGAATTCCAGCAGGAAGCGAGCCCGTGGTAATAGTCAGCACAGCGTTCACCGTGATCGATTCAGTCGCGGTGATCGTACTGTTCGCCACCGAAGTTGCCGTGATCGTGGCGGTTGTCGTAGTCGATACGTTGGCCGGAGCTGTGAACACAACCGAGGTGGTCGTGTTGCCGCTCAACGAACCGGGACCGGTCAGACTCCAAGTCACGCCCTGATTGTTAGTGTCGTTGGCGACCGCAGCAGTGATAGTCACGGTCTGCCCGGGGTTCAGGGTTTGGCCCGAAGCCGGCGTCAGCGTAATCGAAAGGGAGCCGTTACCAGAGCAACCCGCGAAAAAAACCGCCCAGACAAGGATACCCAGCGCACACAACGACAGAGCTCTCAATTTTCTCAAGGCTTCTCCACTGAAAGTTTTAACAACATCTTCGCAAAACAGCAAGCCGCTAGAATGAGAAGAGAACCTGCAAGTCAATCCTGCGAGTAGCGGAACCGAACGAGTACGGGCCTCCGGCGAGCGCGTTTGATTCGCCGAATAGCGGCGAACTGAGATTGCCGGTTGGCGGCGCCAAGTTCACCCGATTGAGAACATTTCGCGCAGAGACGCTGAAAGTCAGATTGTAGCGTCGGTTGGTTGCGGCTGCCGCACTGAAGGGACCGCCAGGTCCTCCACCCCCGCCCAGTCCACGACCACCTAAACCCCCTCCCGGAGGGCCTCCTCGTCCGCCGCCGCCGCCCCCACCTCCGCCCTGTCCACTTCGAGGACCTTGCCCAGCGCCCACTTCTCTCCCAAACCCAAAGGTCCTGCTGAGGCGCAGATTCAAGGTGAACAGTGCGGTGCCGGTGCCGATATTAATCGGAATGGGCGCCTGCCCCGCAGCGGGAGCCAGGTTGAAAGTACCCAGCGGAGTGCATGCGATGCTCAAAGTGTATGGCGGCACATTGCTGCACCGGGTCGTCGAAACCAATGAAGGGCGATCGTTGAAAATAGAATCGCCATTAAGGTCCGTACCGGCGGTAACGTTATAGGGCTGCCCTGAACTTACTATCATAAAGGGATTCAGGCGAAACGCATAGGGCAGCGTGACCGACCCGCCCACCACTCCGCGGCTGCGAACATCGAACTGCGAGCGGCCGTAATCCGCCATGGGGTCATACGAATTCGAGAGGAAGCTGGCGCTGCCCGTCGAGCCGCCCGGAGACCCGCCGGAACCGCCTCCTCCAGATCCGACTCCCAAGTCGCTGTTGGCATAGTTCAGCGTGTAAAAGCCAAAGAGCGAAAGCTTCGATCCAATATTTGTCCGAACATTCGCGATCAATTGGTTTTGCCGGAATACCCCCTCCGAGTTGTATTGATAGATATTGTCGTTTCCTCCAAAAGGCCGCACGGGATTCGTGGGATACGTTCCCGGCAGCGGAGCGTTGGCATTGCGCAGGAAAAGCTGGTGCTCTCCGTAAGAATTTATATAAGTAACAGCCAAGGTAGTGCTCTTCGCAAGTTGCCGCTCGATCCCAACCGCCGTCTGCATGGTGGATGGTGCTCTCAGGTTGGAGGCGATTTGATAGCGAGTTGGAGAAGGCGGCTCCACGATAGTATTTCCTGGAGTGATTCCCGGAACGATCGTTTGCTGTTGGGTAAACCCATTTAGACGCTCGGCCTGCAGCACAAGGTTGTACGGGAAGCGATCGTAGAAGATGCCGTATCCCGCTCGCAATACGGTCTTTGGGGCTGTCTTTTTCCCGCCACCCCCGAGGCCCCAGGCGAAGCTTAAGCGAGGAGCAAAATCGGCGTGGTGGTGAATGTCGTTCTGAGTTTCGAAGCGCAGCCCATAGCTAAGCGTAATGTTTGGACGAATTCGCCAATCATCTTGCGCATAGAGGCCAGCATCCACCAATGTAACCTCGGAGAGCGGCTGTCCCGTGGTGATCGAGAACTGGCTGGCACCGCAGTTCACCAAGTCACTGGACTTAGGCACGGCCGGGAAGGCTGCTATCAGTGGCGTTACGCAAACGGTTCCACCTGCCGGATCCTTCAGATACCCAGACGTGGTCAGAGAAGTGAACGTGAACACGCCGTTGAAATTCGAAGTCGAGACGTTGGAATCCGTCATCGCGCGCAGCCGCCCACCGAATTTTATTAAGTGGTTGCGGTGAACGATGGAGGTGTAGTTCTGTAGTTCGTAGTGATTTTGCACATCAGAACCGTTTCCAATCTGATTCCCTCCGTCCGTGAACGCTCCCGGCACGGAAATGGTCGGCCCACCCTGAACAGTTTGACTGCTGCTGTCATGCAAATACTGGAACCGGGTTTCATTCACGACATTTGGGGTCAACACCTGAGTGTCGCTGATTTGAACGGTTTGTTCGGTAGAGGTCGTGTTGTATCCCTGCGAAGGAAGCGAGAATTGTCCAACTCCATCGTTGGTTTCGCTGTCCCGGTAAAACTGGTACCGGACGGTCAAAGTGTTGCTCGGGGTCAGCTGAAAATCCAGGCGAGGACCAACATTGATTCGAGTTTCGGGATTAGGCACCGCCTCTTTGATATTGGGCGTGGTTGGGTTAGGATCAGCGGCAGTGGGCATGATCGCGTTCACGATATTGGAGTCGTTGATGTCCCTGACCTGAGCACTGACGAAGAACGAAGCCTTCTTGCTCAGGGGACCACTCACGCTCCCATTGAAAAGTTCGGAGTGGAATGACGGCTGGTTGGGCGCGAATGGACTGAGCGCATCGAACGCAGAGGAATTGCCATCCACCATGAATTGGCCGTGAAACTGGTCCGTACCCGGCTTGGTGAAGATTTCAATCCGGCCATAACCTAGTTTGTCGTACTCCGCGGAAAAGGGATTCTGATTGATGCGAATCTCGCGGATCGAGGACTTGGGCGGAAGTTGTCCCGCGGTAAATCCATCGATGTAGATCTGGCCGCCGTTCGGTCCCGCAGAGGGCCCAGCCAGCGCCTCGAGTTCTTGCTGCAACTCATCGGGGTCATCGGAGAGAGCTTCGAGGTCCTTCCCTTTTATTACGATCGAACTGGCATTCTCTGTCGGGCTAACGCCTACAGTTGCGCTTTCTTCCTGAACTTCAACTTTCTCTTGCTCGACCTGGATCTCAAGCCCGATATCGAACTGTTGAACTTGATCCGCGGAGATCGTAACGTTCTGCTCCGTGGATATTGCGAAGCCCTTCGCAACCGTCGTGACGGTGTAGCTTCCAGGAGACAATCCCTTGAGTTCGTAGCTTCCCTGGCTGTTGCTGACCGCAGTGGTCTTTTGGCCGGTAGGCCCGGCAGCCGTAACGGTAGCTTGGGGAATCACTGCCCCGCTGGGATCTGTGACCCGGCCGCGAAGGGTGCCCGACGGAGTTTGCGCGGGCGAGGAACCAGCCAGCATCAGCGATATAAATAGCGTGACAAATACGAATGCAAGACTTCGGGACCGGCCGGACTTCATCAATTCTCCTGCAGCAAGCTTATGCTGCCGCCCTTGAGCTACTGCGTTGCGCCTGCCGCAGCATCGCCGCCACCGCCCCCGAGGTTCCAGGGAGAAAGAAGCATCGCCGCCTGACTGCCGTTGGGTGATGCCGACAAAATCGGTTCCACGCCGCTTAACAAGGTGATCGCAGTCGGCTGCGTCGTTGCCGTACCTTGGGTCGTCACAATCATCACGGCGTCGCCCTTCTGCAAATCCGCGAGCGTCACGGCGGGCATTCGCTTGAGCATTTGCTGGAAATCGGGCGGACCACCCGGACGCGAGCCTCCAGCATTGCCGGTTGGTGCTGCTTGAATTGCATTGGCAGCCGCCCCGCCGGGAGCCGATGCACCTGGCGCCGCGTCCGGAGATCCACCACGCAGCCGCATAGCGATCCGTTGAGCCGCCATAGGAGGCAGTTTCCGCAGTTGTGAGTCGGCGGTGACCCTGAGGGCCACGGGCTTCTTGGTTGCCAGATCCATAACGCTGACGGTGTTGCTGCCCGCGTCCGTCGACACGACTGTGCCCGCAATATTCCGGAAGGTTCCAGAAACAATCTCTTCCGCTGCCAGTTCGCCGCCGTCGGCACTGCGTACGCCACGCGCCCGCAATTGATCGCCGGCGCTGATCTGATCCAGTGTGCCTGGCTTTGCGTCGTCGAACTTGACCGAGTCGGGAGAGTAGCGGCGAAGAATTGTGTTCTTCGCAACGTGAATCGTAACCGGCTTGGCATCGCTCAATGCCGGAGCCGCAAGCGTAATGATTCCGTTGCCCGCATCGACTTTACTCACCAATCCGCCCACTCCACGCTTCTGCCAATCCTCGCGATCGCGCTCCTGCTTCGCCGAAACGTCGGACTCCTTCATAACGACGACAGAAGAAGCTGTCACCGATTTGCCGTCATCCGAAGCCTTGCCTCGAGCCAGTATCCGGTCGCCCACCTGCATTTCCTGCAATTGCACGGGTGCCGCATCCTTTAAATCTTTCTGTCCGGGAGCGATGCGAACCAGGCGAGTGGATTCTTGAACCAAAATGTCGACGGTTGAACCGGAGTCGGTCATGAGCGTAATAACGTTTCCGGAAAGAGCTTTCACCGTCCCTACCGGCTTCGCCACCGGGTTGGCCGCCTCGGGCTGTTGAGCGTTCTGGCTTTGATCGGAAGCAGCGCGACTCCGGGGGACCAGAACCAGGCACGCGAGGCCAAGCGTCATGGAACCCGCCAGTACTGCTGCAGTGGTTCTTGCCGATCTCATTCCCAATCTCTCAATTCTGTGCAGCCTCATACGTGCAGCCTTTTCACTTTGCGGCACAGTTCTTCCGCCTTATCTTCTTGTCTTAAATGTTCTACGAATGCACTTTTGTGACCATCGCCAAAATTTCGCTACAGATATTCCAACACACTCCACCGCATGTTGGACGTAAAGAATCGTAAATCGACTGTAAATTTCTGTCGCATCAGCACTTGTGATCGCGGCGATGCGGCAAAAACAAGGGACCGATATTCTTGAGATCGGGGTACTTCGGGAGCGTGAATCTATCGAAATTATGGAGCGGGAGACCGGGATCGAACCGGCGACATCCAGCTTGGGAAGCTGGCGTTCTACCGCTGAACTACTCCCGCTCACTGCGACAACCAACCCACAGAATCGCCGTTCCTGTGCAACAAACCTGGAACAGAACCCTCCCCGAATGCGCTCCAGAAAGGTGACTCAAATTATCATCCTTCGGGAACTCATTTGCAAGGAATGTTCACCCCGCGCATCAGCCGGCGTGAACTGTTGAAGCTGGCGCCGAATGAATCCAGAATGCCCGTAACTTTTGTTCATTTGGCGACTCTAATGAAGCCAGGGTCAAACGACTTGCGTTACTGGATCTGGAGGAGATTCTTATGAGTAGTCTGGCACGAATGTCGGCTGCACTTTTCCTGGTAACCTTAATTGCCGTAACTGCCTGCAACGCGGGCGACAAGCCGGTCGCTGGTGTACCGAGTCCTGCGGTGGATACACCGATTGCCGCGAGCAAAGGGGAGCGGACGGCAGTGGTCGCGGGCGGATGTTTTTGGGGCATTCAAGCGGTTTTCCAGCACGTCAAAGGTGTAACCAACGCGACATCTGGATACTCCGGAGGTGACGCTAGAACTGCGGAATACGAAGTTGTCAGCACAGGGGACACCGGCCACGCAGAATCCGTGAAGATTACCTACGATCCCTCTCAGATCACCTACGGCCAGCTTCTCCGTGTGTTTTTCTCCGTGGCGCACGATCCGACCGAATTGAACCGGCAGGGTCCTGACACTGGCAGCCAATATCGTTCGGTTATTTTCTACAATAGCGACGAGCAAAAACGGATTGCCGAGACTTACATCGCGCAACTTGAAAAGGCGAAGGTATTCCCACGTGCGATTGTGACTCAAGTGGTGCCGTTGAAGACATTCTATCCGGCCGAGGCTTATCACCAGGACTACGCGACGCGTCATCCTCACGATCTTTATATCGTTTACAACGATGCGCCGAAGGTGGCTCATCTGCAGCAGGAATTTCCTGAACTCTACACCGGCAAGTAGAAGTCAAGGGGGGCCATGTTTGAGTTTGAAGTGAAAAAAGAACCAATCAAGTTGAAGCGGCGGGCTTTCCTTGTCGCCTCGGCTTCAGCAGTTGCCGGCTTGGCAGCATGGTCGCTGAGGAAACCGCGGATTGCGGAAGCGACCGCGTCAAAGGAACCGCCTCAGGAAGTCACGATTGTCGAGTTCTCCGATGCCGGTGATCGGCTCAAAACGCTCCATGTGCCGAAGGTCGTCAAGACCGAAGACGAGTGGCGCAAGCAGTTGGGCCCGGGCGTTTTCGACATCACGCGACACGCCGACACCGAAATTGCGTACACCGGAAAATATTGGGACCTGCACGACAAGGGCATCTATCGCTGCATTTGCTGCGACAATGGGTTGTTCAGTTCGGAAACGAAGTTTGATTCCGGAACGGGCTGGCCGAGTTTCTGGGCCCCAATTGCGGAGGGAAACGTTCGTAGCAAGAGAGACATTAGCTTAGGCATGGTTAGGACTGCAGTGTCTTGCACGGAATGCGATGCCCATCTGGGTCATGTTTTCGATGATGGTCCAGAGCCTACGCATTTGCGATATTGCATGAATTCCGCGTCACTTCGGTTCGTGGCGCGAAAGGCCACGTAAGGATATTGACACAGTGCGCGTGCGCGGACGGCCGTGTCTACAAAAGCCAACCTAGGTCCAGCGGAACCAGCGCAAAGCCAGCAGGAAAGAAAGACCTCCCCAGAGCATGAGTATGAGGAGCCGTCCGGCTTGAGCCGTAAGCGGAGCACCCTCCAGAATGGTGGCGCGCAGAGCATCATTGAGCGCGGTCAGGGGCAGCGCCTTGATGAAAGGATGGATGACCAGCGGAAAGCGCTCGTAGGAAAAGAAGACGCCCGAGAAAATCCACATCGGCATCATGATCAAGTTGATCAGCCCGCTCACGCTTTCAATCTTTTGTGCTCGACTGGCCGTGAGCAAACCCATTCCAGCGAACCCCACGGCTCCGATAGCACTGAGCACCAGAATCGAGAGCGGCGACCCGAGCACGCGAATGTGAAAAATCAGTGCGCCAAAGCCCAGCAGCAGTCCGACTTCAGTGATCATCAGCACCAACCGGCCGCTGGCCAGCGCGAGCAGGAAATCGCTTTTCCGCATGGGAGTAGCCACGAAACGCTTGAGCAGTTTGCGCTGGCGCATATCCACCAGGGCAAATCCAATGCTCCACATTCCCGAGTTCATCAGGTTCATCCCGATCAACCCGGGAATGAGAAAGTCGATATATCGCGATCCGGGCTCGTTCGAGATCACAGCGGAAGTGGGCAACGGATTCTTTCGTCCGGCTGCCACTTGCAGAGCGTCGTCAACTTCAGCCCGCGAGAGCACGCTCTCAGGACGCGCAGGATCGTACAGATACTGGAACCCACCCTTGCCGTCGGATTCGACCACGAGATCGTACTTTCCCACACGAAATCCCTTGAGTGCTGACGGCTTATCGAGCATTTCGGCACGGATCAAGGATTTCTGCGGCGAGCGCTCGATCAGTGTCAATGCCTCCTGTGCTCCGGCACCGTTGACGATCGCAATCGAAGTCACGTCAGCCGGTTTGTTGCGAAATGCAATCCCAAGCCCAAGCGCCAACAGCAGCGGGAAGCCGTACACCCAGAAGACAACCTCGGGCTCGCGCTTGAGTTCTTTCATGCGTACCATCACCAAGTGCGTGAAAGCCGACCACCGGCCGTTGCGGGGCGCGGGCAAGCGAGTCGGTGTTATCCCAGTTCGTTCAGCAACGCTCATCGAAGACTTCACTGTTCCCTCAAGTGGCGGCCGGTCAGGTTGACAAACACATCCTCAAGGCTGGCCTGCCGCGTCGTGAGGTGCAAAAGTTGCGAGCCATGTTTTCCGACCGCATCCAGCAGGGCGGGAATGGTCAGGTGCGGCTCTCGCACCGTGAGGCTCACCAAACCATCGTCATGGCGGACTGACTCGACACCGGGCAGGGCTCGCCAAGCAGCGAGAGCCGTCCCGTCGGCGGAGTTGCCGCTGGCCTCGAACTCCACAACGTGATGTCCTCCGAGGCGATCAATCAAATCAGACGGAGTGCCTTCGGCAATGACCTCGCCGTGATCAACGATCGCCAGGCGGTCGCAAAGTCGTTCTGCCTCGTCCATGTAGTGCGTGGTCAGCAGAACCGTGCCCCCGCCCCGCTGAAAGTTGCGGATGAGATCCCACAGCTGGCGGCGACTCTGAGGGTCCAGTCCTGTGGTGGGTTCGTCCAGAAAAAGTATTCTGGGATTTCCCACGAGCGCCGTGGCTACGGCAAGCCGCTGGCGTTGCCCACCGGAAAGCTTGCCCACCATTGCATCCGCCTTCTCGCCGAGTTGCAGATCGTCAAGTACCTCGTCCGAGGAACGCGGCTCACGATAGAAGCTGGCAAACAGTTCAATGGTTTCGCGGACAGTCAACTTTTCTGACAACCGAGTCTCCTGCAGGGAGATGCCCAACCACTCGCGCACCTCGCGTGAATTCTTCTGCCAGGTGTGGCCAAGAATCGTGACCTGACCGGAGGTGGGTTCGATAAGTCCCTCGAGGATTTCGATGGTGGTGGTCTTCCCCGCTCCGTTCGGACCCAAAAGGCCAAAGCACTCTCCGGCCTGGATTTCCAGACTCAGCCCGCGGACGGCTTCGACTTTACCGTCGTAGGTCTTGCGCAGGTCGCGGCATTGGATGGCAGCGGGCACGCGAAGATTCTAAATGAAGGATTGTGAATGTTTGTCAACCACGTCTTTCTCGGCCAACCTAGAAATGTGCAAAACGAACTCGATATCTCGTTTAAAATACCAATCTGCATTGCTGAGGAAAGGAATTCCTCGAGGCGAGCGCCACGACACGGTTTCACTTGACGGCCTCACTCGCAAAACGTCCGTGTGCCGTTCCGGTTGGATGTGTCAAATTGCGAAAGGAAATCTGCTCATGTTCAAGAAGGCTCTGCCGTTGCTGTCTCTATTATTGCTTGTGCTTGCCACGGTTGCCTCAGCGCAGGAGACGCGCCATTTCACATTCCACTACGGCTTCACTGTGAAAGATGTTCCTGCCGGTGAGAAGGTGCGTATCTGGATTCCGGAGGCGCATTCGGATGCGTTCCAGACGGTAAAGGTCATCTCCGCGACCGGTGATCTCTCGCTCAAGAAGACTCATGAGTCGAAATACGGAAATGACATGTACTACGCTGACGCCTCGAAAGCCAAGCAGCAGGAACTGCATTTCGAGGTGGTCTAT
>Ga0210390_10001556_pt1 | contig 21818 bp, 15 predicted proteins | sample IncBWH11OmetaG_FD_161050 | JGI IMG/M metagenome (GOLD analysis project Ga0210390, IMG submission 161050) | Forest soil microbial communities from Barre Woods Harvard Forest LTER site, Petersham, Massachusetts, United States - Inc-BW-H-11-O ... | reverse complement strand
AGTTGGTCAGCGCAGGGTTTTCGTACCCGGCAGTTCCCGTGAGAGAAATCTGTGGGAAGTAGGCGGCGCGAGCAACGCCAATTTCGGCATTCGCAGCGATCAGGTTTGCCTCCGATTCCCGTACATCCGCCCGCCGTTCCAGAAGCGAAGAGGGCAGGCCGGCCGGAACCTCGGGAAGATGCGGTTGCTCGGTCAGTTTCAAACCACGCGGAACGTCCCCGGGATTGCTTCCGAGCAGTACGCTGATCGCGTTTTCCAACTGCCCCACTTGCCGCTCCAGATCAGGAACTTGGGTTGCCGCCGTATACACCAGCTGTTCGGACTGTCGCACATCTAGCAGCGAGCTAATGCCGTGCTGCTCCAGCGTTTGCGTTAGTTTGAGCGAATCCTCGCGGGAACCGAGGGTTCGTTTCGCGATCTCCAGTTCAAGATCCACCTGCCGCAGTTGGAAATAATCCGTAGCCACATTGGCTACCAAGGTCGCGATCACTTCTTTTTGCGCCCATTCGTTCGCCAGCAGCGTTGCTCGGGCCGCTTCCGTCGCTCGCCGGTACTTTCCCCAAAAATCGATGTTCCATGCCGCGGAAGCGGTTACCTGCCCCTGCGTGAGTTCGTACGACGGAATGGGACCAATCTTAGGACTCTGTACGCTGTTTATGTTGCCGCCCGCACTCAGAGAAGGTAGTTGATCGGCACGCGTGATTCCGACTTGAGCCCGGGCCTGAAGAACTCGCGTGGCGGCGATACGCACGTCGTAATTGCTCTTGAGTGCCGTGCGAATCAGTCCTTGCAGTTCCTTGTCCTGGAAGACCTCCCACCACTTTTCGTCGCCGAGCGAGGCTGCAGGCGCTTGAGGAGATCCGGTGTTGGCCGGCGGCTGAGCCGATGAAGCCGCAGAAGTCCCTTCTGGCGCTGGCGCCCGGTACGCCGCCGGAACGTTTACCGAGGGTCTTTTGTAGTTGGGTCCGACCGCGCAACCACTCAGGAAGCCCATCCCAACAAACAGCGAAAGCGCAAGCCGGAACCGCCTGTTCAAGAAATATCGCGTCATAATCTTAGTCTCCATTGCCTTCCTGCATCGCGAAGGCCGGGCTTTCAGAAGATGCCCGCTCGCGACCGGAGCGGAAGAACGAAAAACGGTCCAGCACCTTCTCCTGGAATTCTTCAAGATAGAGATAAATCGCGGGCGTGACATATAAGGTCACGAACTGGGAGACGATCAGTCCTCCAATTACAACCAGTCCGAGGGGTCTGCGTGATGCCCCATCCGCGCCGTAACCAAGCGCGATTGGCAGTGCGCCCAGCAATGCCGCCATGGTGGTCATCATGATCGGACGAAAACGCTCCATACTTGCATCGTGGATGGCCTGCTCGTCCTCAACTCCCTGTCGAACCCGCTGCTCTGCGAAGTCCACGATCATGATGCCGTTCTTTTTCACGATCCCCATCAGCATGAACATTCCGATATAGGCGTACAACGACGCTTCCGAGCCGAATAACCACAATGTCAACAATCCGCCGACCAGGGCAACCGGGAGCGATGACAGAACCGTGATGGGGTGCAGGTAGCTCTCATAGAGGATCGCCAGAATCACGTACATCACGAACACCGCGACCAGCATGAGGGTTAGGAGGTCCGAAACCGTGTTGCGAAAGATGAGGGCCTCACCCTGGAGCTGGCCCTGAACATCCGACGGGAGAATTTGCTTGGCTGTGTCCTCGACAAACTGCGTCGCCTGACCTACGGTGTAGCCGGGCTTCATGTTGAAGAAGAGGGTCACGCTGGTGAACTGATTGATGTGGTTTACGGCCTGTGGCCCAATCACTGCGTGCCAACTGGTGACTGCACTGAGGGGGACCATCCGTTGGCCGTCGTCGCTCTTGATATAAAGTTTGCCGAGATCCTGTGGCTCCGAGCGTTGATCATCTGCAACCTCGAGGATCACCTGGTACTGGTCCGTCGCCTTCTTGATCAGATAGCTGTAGTTCTGGGAATACGCGTCGTGCAGCAGTGTCAGGATGCGTGTTTCCGATATACCGTAGAGTTTCGCCTGATCCCGGAGAATATCGACCTGCAGATTCGGCGTGTGATTGAAAAGATCGGAGTTGACGAACAGAAAGCCGGGATACTCGTGCATCTTGGCCATCATCTTTCCGGCTACCTCATAAACCTGCTTCGGATCGATGCCGGAAAGCGCGTATGCGAATTGCCCTTGCGTGTTCGCCGTAGCGCCTGTACTGATCTCGAGCACCGGGTTGGGCTGGAGGAAGGCAATCGCTCCAGGAATGGTGGTGTCGACTGCGCCCATCAACTGCCCTGCGACCTGAGCGATCGGGGGACGCTGCTTTGGATCCTTCAAGAACGCGATGAGGAAAGCCTGGTTGGCGGGCATGAACTGACTGTTCCCGCTCATGGTAAAGGTTGTTGCCACCGCCGGATTTGCCCGCATCACGTTTTCCGCTGCCGTTTGGAGAGCGTGCATCTGATCGGGCGACGTACCTTCCTGCGCAACGAGCACACCGCGAATGAACGAGCTATCGCCAACGGGCAGAAAGGACTTGGGGACGATGTAGAACAGGTACCCAGTGCCGGCGAGACAGATCACCCATACCAGGGCCGAGATCCAGCGGTGCCGCAGGAAAAACCAAAGTGAGCGACCATAAACGTCGAGCACTCGGTGTTCAATGCCACCGATGACCCGTTCCATCCACGTCTTCTTGGCGCCCGCACCGCGATTGGCTAGCAGCCGGGAGGTCATCAGAGGCGTCAGCGTCAGTGACACCACGCCGCTGGCGATGATCGAAATCACGATGGTGACGGAAAACTCACGAAAGATCCTTCCCATCAGGCCGCCCATGAACACCAGAGGAATAAAAACAGCGGCAAGGGACAGCGTCATCGCCAGAATCGTGAAGCTGATCTCCTTTGCTGAGTTCAAGGAGGCTTCAAAGGCATCCTGTCCGTCTTCCATGAGACGAACCGTGTTCTCAAGAAACACAATGGCGTCATCGACCAGGAAGCCTATGGCAAGCGTGAGCGCCATGAGCGACAGGTTGTCAAGACTGTAGCCAAGCAGGTTCATGGCGACGAAGGTCAGCAAGAGCGAAAGAGGAAGAGCCACCGCCGGAATCAGCGTGTCCGTGGCGCGCCCCAGAAAGACAAAAATCACCATCACCACGAGCGCGAAAGAAATGTAGAGTGTCGTCTGCACGTCTCGGGCGCTGTCAACAATGGTGCGTGAACGATCGTAGATCGGAATCAGCCGCACCGATGTTGGAAGCTGCGACTCGATGTTCGGTAGAAGCTTCCGTACCGAGTCAGCCACTTCGACGGCATTGGATCCTGCGCGCCGAAACACAGCCACAACTACCGTCGCCGCTGGTGCCGGATACCCTCGCACCCAGAAACGCATGTCGATGCGCTCGTCCTGAACACTCTCTTTGGCTGCGGCCACGTCCTTCAGATAGATCGGCGCACCATTGTTCTGTCCGACGATGAGTTGCTGGTATTGGTCGGCGGTGCTCAATTGCCCCTGCGGCTGCAACAGAAAAGAATGGTGGGGCCCATCGAACTGCCCCGCGCCGGTATAGCTTGTACCGTTCCTGACTGCGTTGGTCAGGTCTTCGAGCGTGATGTTGCGGACCGCCATAGCCGAAGGATTCGCCTTGATTCGCACGGCTGATTGTGTGCCGTACACAGCTACCTGGCTCACTCCGGGAAGAATGCTGATGCGCTCTCCCACCTGCGTGTTCGCAAAATCGTAGAGCTGCCCTTCAGTGGCCGTATCGCTGACTAATGCGATGTACTCAATCGGCTGGTCGTTGGGATTGGTTTTCGTGAAAGTAGGTGGACTCGGCAAGTCGATCGGAAGTTGCCCCGTTGCCCTGGTGATCGCAGCCTGAACGTCGGTCGCGGCTGCGTCCAGACTCTTATCGAGACCAAATTGCAGGACGAAGCTCGTGTGGCCTTGCCCGTTGTTCGAGGTAACCAACTCCAGTCCAGGAATCTGCATGAACTGGCGCTCCAAAGGCGTGGCCACGTTGTTCGCCATCGTCTCCGGCGTCGCGCCGGGATAGTTCACTTGAACCTGAATCACCGGATAGTCAACCGCAGGCAGATCGCTTACGGGCAGCCGAAAGTACGCAAGGACGCCAAACAGGATGACCGAGACCGTGAGAGCCACAGTCATGACCGGACGTCGAATGAAACGCTCAGAGAGATTCATGACCGTCCCCTGCTCTTCGCAGTGTTGTCCGGTTGAACCTGGGAATTTATCCCTCCACCCGCCGCATCGACCCGCACCTTGCCGCCCGGCCTCACGGTCAACTGTCCCGTGACTACCACGCGCTCGTTCGCACTCAGCCCGTTTGTGACTACGACGTCATCTCCCTGACGCTGGCCGAGGCTGACGGGGCGAAGCTCTGCCGTCTCGTCCGGTTTAATAACATAGACGAACGGGCCCTTCTGACTGATTTGGGTGGCTTGGCTAGGGATCAACACTGCTCCTTTTTGTGTGCTGAGTACTAGCTTCACGTCGACGAATTGCCCCGGCCAAAAGTGATGGTCGGAATTCGCCAGCGTTGCCCGCAGATTGATCGTCCCGGTTCCGTTCTGTACGGCGTTGTCCAGGAACTCTACGTTTCCGGCCCGTGCCCCACCTTCCGCATCCGATGGCAGCCGAACGCCGGCTTTCAACGTGCCGCGCGCCATTTCTTTCTGGACTTCCGGAAGATCCCCCTCCGTAATGGTGAAGATTGCGTAGATCGGATCCAGTCGCTGGACTGAGAGCAGTGAGGTGCTATTCGCCTGCACGACATTTCCGACGTCCACGAGGCGCGCTCCAGCGCGGCCATCAATCGGCGAATGAATGTAGCAATACTCCAAGTTCAACCTAGAGGTCTCTAGTGCCGCCTCGGCCGCATCCACCAGGGCCTGGTCGACGTCAACCGTGTTCTTTTTTGTGTCGTAGTCCTGCTTCGAGATGGCTCTCGTCCCTATTACTTCCTCGTCGCGGGCAAATTGGATCCTCGCAAGATCAAGCGCTGCCTTCGCTTGGGCCAACGTCGCCTGAGCGGAGTCGAGTTGCGCCTTAAATGGACGGGGGTCGATGACAAACAGGATTTGCCCCTTCTTCAGGTTCTCGCCATCCTGGAAATGGCGCTCGGTGATTCGTCCACCTACCTGGGGCGTGACGGTAACCGATTCGAACGCGCCGTTTCTCCCAATCTCGTCCAGATATCGGGGCACATCCTGAGCGGTCGCGCTGGACAACGTCACCAGTGGCGCCGGCATCGCCGCGGCCGCCTGAACCTGGGTATGGCTGCAACCGGACGCCGCAAACGTCAGCAACAACAGCGAAAATGTTCCAAGTATCCCATGTCGTGTTTTCAAAACAGTTTTCTCCTGAACGTTCATCTCGACCCTCATGAAACTGCCAATCTGAGTTTGTCTAGTTTGAAACCAGCGAGTAGGTACTTTGCAGGCCTTCTCCATGCAAAGCGCCGATCTCGGCCGCATTGGCCAAGTGCTCAAGCGCCCGAGTTCGCGCGTTGACTACAGCCCGCCGGGAACACCCGAGAAGAACTGAGCAGTCCTGATATGAATATCCTTCGAGCACGAACATCACGAATACGAACCGCTCCAGTGCGTCGAGTTCGAGGATTGCCCTTAGCCGCGGTTCGATCTCCAGGGTCACTGGCTCCGTGGTTATTGTGAGCTTCTCTTTCGCCGGTTCCATCATCCGAATCGCCTCCTGGATAATTCTGCGTCGCGCCCATGAGCGCGCCCACTCTCTAAAAACCGGATTGCCCTCCACGCTATTGCCCAAGCCCTCGACGAAGCACTGTTCTGCTTTCCGGGCGTCCACCGTCAGCAGGAGACCAAGCAAGTACAGACGCTTCATCTCTTCGGAGAAGATGCGCTCGAAATCGCCGCCCGTGGCGTAGGCACCAGACCCATTCTGAGAAACATGTGTGAGTTGCACTGTAACCTCCGTCGCTACCTGCGTTTCAATCGTTCGAATTGGCTGGCTGTTGCAAGTCTCTACGTGCGCCCTGACACCTGCGGGCTAGCCGCTTGAGCAGGTGCTTGATCAGGACTCCTCCGCAGGAAAACTTGGCCCCCTGCTGCATCAGGTCGGACAATGTGCTTTCGGCTTCACAACCGATGACTGTGACGTCTGTTAGATCAATCACCAACTTGCGGCCATCGAGTGTCAAGTTAGCGTTGTCGCAAACCTTCCGAAGCTCGCCCAGCCACGGTTCCACCAACTTTCCTTCGAGAATGAGTCGGCGCTGCAAACGTGTGTCGATGGTCGAAATCCGTAGCATGTTCGTCCTTTGCCTAAGAGAGACGGCAACGGGAGGGCCAAAACCAGAAGCGGGGGACCGAAGCTTAAGTCATTGAGTTTGCAAAGAAGGCTGGCCATCAGGTGCGATTGTGTCGAGAATTGTCGAAACTAAACTGTCGAAACACTTCGACACTTTATCGAGGCTCGTAGGGATGGCACTGAATAGCAAAGCATATTACGTACGTTCAAATCCTGGTATTGCTGGGATGCCATCGCTGGCGTTACGCCCCAGCGCAGGCCCCGCGACGCCGGCGTTATCAGGCGGTTAACAAAGCCACGCTTGATCGAAACGAGGTTGTTACGCAGCGCGGTTCGTCACGGATTCGCGTTTGCGACGAGGGTGGGTGAGAACAATCGTCTTTGCTCTTGTGTGTCGTCGTGCGTGCGGCCGCGAATCCTGCAGGAGGGCTTTGAGAAATGTCAGCAGGAAAACCGATGCGACGGCGCAAATCCCCGTGAGTGCAATCTGAATCATATTGGCCATTAAGCACGGGACGGGCCAAACTGCAATTCATTCCAGCGTATGGTTTCCGGATGTTTGACGCGACCGGGTGGCGAATATATCGCGACAGGAAGGCGCCAACCTCGTCACTCTGTCGGGATTACGACATTTTTCGGGGATCGATCTCCAGCTTCTTCATGCGGGAGATAAGCGTGGTGCGTTTGATCCCCAATCGTGTCGCTGCCCCGTTGGGTCCCGCCACACGGCCATTGGTCTCTTTGAGCACGCGGAGAATCTCATCGCGCTCACCCGAGTCCCGCGGGCTCGATGTTGGAACTGCCGCACCTGCCCGCCGCAGCTCCGAGACAGGCACGTCAAGTGCATTGCCGTGAGTGAGGATGACTGCCCGTTCGATGAAGTTTTCAAGCTCGCGAATATTTCCTGGCCAATGCCAACTCGCCAGCTTTTTCAGGGAAGCGGCGGGAATCGACTCGATCTTTTTCTCCATACGCCGCTCATACTTTTGAGCGAAGTATCGCACCAGCAGCGGAATGTCCTCGGGACGCTCCCGCAAAGGAGGAATGCGAATCGGAAACACATTCAGACGATAGTACAGGTCGCTGCGGAACTCGCGGTTTTCAATCATCTCATCGAGATCGCGATTGGTCGCTGCCACAAGGCGCACATCCACTTTCTTGGTGCGGGTGCTGCCCAGGCGTTCGAACTCGCGCTCCTGCAAAGCGCGTAACAATTTCGGCTGAATCTCGATCGGGATGTCACCCACCTCATCCAGGAACAACGTGCCCTGATCAGCAAGCTCCAGCCGGCCAAACTTCTGGGAAATAGCGCCGGTAAATGCGCCACGCTCGTGTCCGAAGAGCTCACTTTCAAGTAGCCCGGTTGGGATGGCCGCACAGTTGAGTTTTACAAACGTGCGATCCTTTCGCCGGCTGCGATCGTGGATGGCTCGAGCGATCAATTCCTTCCCCGTCCCGGTCTCGCCCAGCAGCAAGACGGTCGAATCACTGGGAGCAACCGTCTCCACCAGCCTTAGCACATTGCGCAAGGCAGAGCTCTGCCCAACAATTCCTTCAAAATCCATTTCGCCGCGGATTTCATCCTCGAGGTAGAGCTTCTCCTGCGCGAGTTTGTCCTTGAGTTCGGCAATCTCACCATACGCAAGCGCGTTCTCCATGGCGATCGCCACCTGGTGCGCAACTTGGATCAGGAAAGCAACTTCCTCGTCGCTGAAGGTATTCTCCTGCCGGCTGGCTAGCCCCAACACTCCGAGCGAACGATTGCGGCTAACCAACCTGATGTCGCAGAACGAATTCATGCCTTCGCCAGACGCCTTGGCGTACATCTCCGGAGGTACCTTTGCCGGATCAAGGCAGTTCAGCACAAAGGGCTTGCCGGTTTGAAATGTTTCACCCGGCGTGCTTCCTTCAATCGGAACCTCGTGTCCTTCTGAAAAGAATCCCCGGCTGTCCGGGAAATCGAGCGCGTGTACTCGCAGATTCTTGTCGTCCGCATCGGGCAGCATGATGGCGGCCGCGTCGCAGTGCATGACCTTTCGGACGATGCTCGATATCGAGTGCAACAGATCTTCGAACTCCAGATTGGAGACGACCTGGTTCGTCAGATCAAGGATTAGCTTTAGGCGGTCTTGCGCTTGCGTGGACGAGTGGAGGTTGACCGCGGCATCGATGGCCAGCGCAAGCTGATCTGCGACCAGCCGGAGAAAATCCCCTTCCTCATCAGGATATGCGTATGGGCGCCTGCTGCCCACGCTAATCGCACCCAGACGCCGCTCTCCTCTCGTCAACGGCAAGGCGCAGGTTGACACAATTCCGTGTTCATCTAGAAATTGTCTGTGCCGCGAGAACCGCGTCTCCCGGCTCCAGTCGTGAGCGAGGTGAAGTTCCTGGCGCCGATAAACCCATGCGACTGGCGTATCTTCGTCATGGATTAATCCGTCTAGTCTTTCGCCGTTCACTTCCAACAATTGCCACTCAACAGCGCCGGTATCCGAACTAAAGGAGACCACCTGCAAGTAGTCGAAGGGAACAATCTCGCGTAGCTGCCGGGAGAGTTCATTGCCGGCGTTTTCGCAGTCGTTACACGTCGCGATGGATCTGCCAGCCCGAAGAAGGGCTTCGTAACGCGCCGTCTGATTCGTTGGAGCGACCCGTGCAAGCGTTGCCATGAAGCGTCAGCCCTTAGTTTCTAAGGTTACCCGGCCTTGCTGCGTTCTCCTTTGATGGAAAACGCGGAGGATCAGCGCTAAGCTTATCTGATGGGGCGAACCAGCAGAAGGGTTCTTAAAAACGTCATAAGCCTTCGCCACCTGTCGAACCCTGTGTCGAACGCTCGACAACCTGTCTTTGGCCGGCTTCGAGCCGGCAGCTCAACCGATTCCCACTCGCGGGGATGGCGCGATGCGTGGGTAGGGACCAGGTCTGAGGGTTCAGGCACACTCAACCCAATCGGTGAATGAAAAAAAGCAAGCATTTCATCGCTTCAACACACCTGTAGAAGAATCACGCTTTTCTGAGTTCGCTGGATCTTACAATCCGCGAAGATGGAGTAAGACACAGACGACGGAGACCATGCAAACCAGTGCCAGGACAGCGATGGTTGCCGTGATGTCTCTCCCCCTGCGGTCCAATTCCGGATCGAGGTAGCGAATCGCATTCCAGGGTTCTCGATCCGACATCACGCCATGATCATTCAGTTCTTCTTGCTGATTGTTCCTCGGCACGTCAAATCTCCTTCAGCGAGTCCTCCGATCACTCGCTGCCCGTGCGGCACGGCTTAACTCTCTCGCAGTTTTTTCCGCTCTCCTTTAGCGATTTCTCCTGCAAGGTGGCATTTGTGGAGAATTTCGCAACTCCACACCGTTTCCCTGATGAATTGGGCAGCCGGGAAGAATAGGGGGGCGTGATTACCCGGCTGCCCAGGAGCGCCTAGAACCGGAAAACGATTCCAGCGGATGGTTGCGCCGTGTGCGTCCAGCTATCAGCGTTCAAGGCCCGGAGTCCGAAGTCCGGATTCTTGTACACAAAACCTCTATATTCCGCACGCACAGAGAAATGCCGCGTCAAGGCATAATCAGCGCCGGCACCGTACAAGAAAGCTCCTTTCCCCTGAGTGCCGGCACCGGGCACAGATCCGCCAAGATTGCCGGTCGGATCAAAGATCAGACCGCCGGCCCCAGCGAGTGCGTAGGTACTGACCCTCTTAAGGCGCAGTGGAAGGTTGACTACCAAATCGCCAGTGACCGCATGGACGTCGGCCTGGACTCTGGAGTCTCCGCCGCCAAAAACATATTTCTGAGTATTTCGGTCGAAACCATAATTGCCCTCCGCGGAGAGCCAACGGTTGATGTGATAACGGTAACTGACCTGAAAACCGCCTGTGTCAGTGGTCGTCCGCGTGGTTCCTCGGCCGCTACTGTCGTTCGTGAAAACGCCGGTGCCTTGCAAACTGATCTCTGAGCGGTTTTCCTGAGCTGTGGCGCCAAGGGCTAATAGAAATAAGAAGCCTGCAAGAATAGTCGTAACTCGCCGCATCGTGCGATTCCTCCATGCTTGAATGTGTGCCCACGATTCCACCCGTGATCTTCACGGAGCCGAATCGGTTTTCGCCCTAAGTACGGCATGCGACATGCCAAAGTTGCGCTTGTTCTTGCGCCGGCGTCAAATATCTGAGCGAACGACGTTTACCCAGTGGGAGCCACAGTCTGCCAAAGTGGATTGTCGAGTGCTTCGACACTCGATTCGACAGGTGTCGAGCGTTACGACACTGGGCCGAATTGCTTTGCCCTTTCATCGCATCAGCCTGGGATTGAGAAATGTGGGGGAGAGCACTCAGGCAGGGGCTGGGACTGGATCGTGAATTACAGCTTGATTACTCTCATATCACAAAGCATGCTTGGAATTGATTAAGTGTTGTCGTCGATCGTCAACTGGCGAAAGCCCTGCCGGAATCAACGACACCGATCCAGAGCTTCTATCCATCTCCATCCGCAGCATTCTTCGCGTCAATCGGTTGGCGTGATTCTACGTAGGAGCCGGTTCTGGCATGGATCGTGCACCGAACGAGTCTGACGGAGGCTCTCGATCCACAGTCAGAGGGACGCTGAACCTGCGAATTCCTGCCGCTCAGTCGGGATCGGTTTCTGGCCGCACGCGATCAGCTTTGTCGTAGCGCGATCTGCTCAGCGAACAGCTGTCAAGATTGATCGTTTACAAGCTTTTACTTCTCTTAGTCAATCTTTACTGGCAAGGGTCCGAGTCGGCCACGTTCATAGAAGTACGGTAGGAGTACACAGAATGAACAATGGATTGACAACGGTCTTCTACGTGGACGATAACGCCCGATCCAGAAGATGGCTGAGCAGCGTTCTTACAGAATTGGGTTTCGAAATGATCACGGCGTCCGATCCGGCGGACGCGCTGGTGCGCTGCAAAAGGCTTTCTTTTGACCTGGCACTCCTGGATTATCGAATGCTCTCGCTCACGGGTTCGCAACTGGCGCAGGAGATGAAGTTTCTCCAACCAGACATCCCCGTAGTGCTTATCTCGGGCTACAACGTTCTTCCCGCTCCGGAATTGGTGTTCGTGGACGCGCACTTCGGATCTGGCACTAGTCTGGACGACCTTGTGGACACCATGCGGCGTTTGACGAACTCGAAGCCCCCAAGCAAAGTTAGTCAACGATCCGTGGCGGCATGGTCAGACTCGAGGTAAAGCAATTCGCGTTGCCAGGGTGATTCGCTGAGCCACAATTTGCTCGGCGTAGGACAAGAAAGAATCGTATTCATGCCTCAAATCCAGCAGATCTTCTTTGCGATACCTCCCGCCATCCACGCGGCCACATGAGGGTTGCGAATTGGAAATGGAGTTCGTTTTGCGTTTAGGAGTCGAATGATTCTCGCAATAGCGATTGCGCTTATTTCTGAGCCGAGTCGCGCCCCAGCTTAAATCCCACCGGACGACGAAAGGATCGTGGAAGGCGTGCGCCGACCAGCATGGTTAAAGATCAGCGCGTCGGATCCTCCGTCAGCCACGATCTGGCCCCCAGAAAGAACGAGGATTCTGTCAAACGCCAAGATGGTTGAGTACCGGTGGGAGACGAAGATCAGTGTGGCAGAGGGAAGGCGGTGCTGCAGGTTGCGGAGAACGAGTATTTCCGAGGCGGGATCAAGACAGGAGGTCGCTTCGTCCAAGACGACGATGCGCGGCCGCTGCAGCAGCGCTCTGGCGATCGCCAAACGCTGTCGTTGGCCGCCCGAGAGTTGGCAGCCATCTGGTCCAACCCGTTGATGAAGACCCTCCGGAAGAGTTGCAAGAAAGTTCGTGGGGTCCGTCTGTTCAATCACTTCTCGCAATTCAAGGTCTGAGGCACTCGGGCGGACAAATCGGAGATTGGAGGCCAGACTCCCGTCGAACAGTACCGGGTCACGCGGCAAATAACAGACCTGTTGACGGAGACTCTTGAGGCGAATGTTGCGGATGTCCTCGTCGCCGATGCGGATTGATCCAGAATCCACGTCGTACGCTCGCGCAATAAGTCTCACCAGTGTGCTCTTCCCCGCACCGTTCTCGCCGGCAATCGCTACTTTCTCGCCCGGCAGGATTCGAAGAAAAGGAATTCGCAACGTATCCCGTTGTTGTGCGTACCCAAACTCGACATCGGTAAACCGCAATTCCCACTGCTGTTCGGGAAACGGAGCCTGCACCTCGGAATCGACGACCGTTGGTTGCAAAGTCAGAACCGTCCGGACCTGACGGATCGCCGAGAAGGCCTTTTGGGCTCGTGTGTACAATTCCGCCGCGCCACTTAAGGGATCAAAGAGCTGCGTAACGAAGCTGTAGAAGGCGACCAAGCTACCAAGACTGAGAGTTTCTGCGATGACTTTCCAACCTCCATACCCGATCACCGCGGACGTCGCCAACGCAACCGCCCAGGAGGTCCCCACCGTAAACCAAAGGCTGGACTTGAAAACCTTCACGTGCGAGCGCGCCCCGCGGGCCAAGAGCCGGAACGCTGTCCGCTCCCGCCGCTGTTCTTGCCCGAGTAGCTGTATCGACAAGATGGAAGAGAGGTGTTCCTCAAGAAAACCGCTCCACTCGACCTGGGTGAACTGTACTCCATCGAAATCGGCCGCCAGTCTTTTCCGGAAGTGTTGCCGCAAAAGGAGAAATACTGGGACGAGAGGAAGAATGACCCACGTCAGCGCTGGACTCAGCACGAACATAGTCGCAATCGTGAAACTCGTCGCCAGGCCCGTACGCAAGATCGATTGCAGCAGATCCGAGCCAAAGTAAGCGATCTCATCAATCGGCTCCTTAAAGGGATACATCACAGTGCCCGTTTGGGTGCTTTCATAGTAGTCGGCTGAGAGTCGGTCAAGATGCAGCAGAAGATCGAGACGTAGCCTGAGGGCCATCTTTTGCACTGCGTTCACGGTCAAGTAGTTCCCAAGACTCGTGAGCGCAGTCCGGCCTTGGTAACTCAGGAAGATCAAAACCACAGCCCAAAGCAGCAGCCCGGCCTGGCGTTGGGGCAGAACCTGATCAATCAGCCACTTGAGAACCAGCGGGGTGGCGAGTGCCAGCAGGCTGCCCCCAGTCATGCAAAGGAAGCTGGCAACGTGCCAGAGCACAAACGGGCGAATCTGTTTCGCGAGCCACCGCAATTCATTGGGAAGCTTTGGTAACAGGAAGACCTCGCACTCTTCAGACAGTAGCCAACTGGCGGGCGCTTTGAGAATGGAGCTTATGCGCCCGCATCAGGAGTGTCCAGCGAAAGCAGTCGCTGTTCGAGATTCGATCAATTTCACACTCTTTCGCTCAAAACAAAGATCATCAGTTGAGTTCGGCGGCCTGGCGCGGCGTTCGCAATTCCGACGCTAGAAGGGGTTTCGTGAAAAAAGCAGCCAGGACGGAACGCCGAAGGATGCTACACTCGCTGCGCAATCGAAAGGCTTGGCACCGCGCCCATGGCGAAGAAGAAGTCGACGCGAGTTCCTCCCAAGCTACAGAAGCTGAACAGGACTGCTCACGCACAGCGAAGGGGGCTATCAACTTGAGGCCGATTCGCTCGGCGGCAACCCGGTTCTGCGCCGATTGAAAGATGGTGAAGTGCTTCGTCCCCTCTCCGCCAATCGCAACACGATAAAAGCGCTCGAGCAGCGCGGCTTAATCCGCTCAGGTAAGGGTAACGACCCGCTCACGATAGTCTGGCGAGCGAACAAGCAACGCTAGTTGGTACTGCTCGAAGCCTCTGCGATAATGAAACCCTTCTATGTGCGGAAGATACCGGGTTTCACGGCGAAAGCAATTCATTGAAGAGCGCTTCGATGCTTCCGGCGAAGAAGATTGGAATCCTCGTTACAACATCGCCCCCACGCAGCCCTCGTCGCGAGTTCTCTTTAATGCGGTGGGGGCTAGTTCCATCCTGGGCGAAGGATACGTCCGCTGCTGCCAGGATGATTAACGCAAGGTCTGAAACTGCTCACGCTCTACCTGTGTTTCGTGAACCAATGAAATTCCGCAGGTATCTGATTCCGGCCGATGGTTTCTAGGACTGGTTGCGGACAGCAACCGTAAAGCAGCCATTTTTTTTCGAGGTGGGTGATGGCGAGCTGTTCGCTTTTGCTGGACTGTGGGAGGGCTGGCGAGACCCGAGCGGTTCATGGACCAAGTCGTGCTCAATTCTTACCACCATGCGAAACGCAGTGACGTCACAAGTTCACGACCGTATGCCGGTGATCCTGAGCAAGGACGCATACGAACTCTGGCTAGATCCCGGATTCACGGATGTTGCCGTGCTCTCGGATTTCCTGAAGCCGTATGACGCGCGCGATACGCACTCCTACCCTGTGAGCAGCAGGATCAATCAAGTCGCTTCGCTCCAAGTTGACAAGGTAATCACCGTACTATGACATATATTTTGTCAACTATCCTACACGAAATCTGCCGCCCTTAGATTACCTACTTCATCGATTTTGGGGAGCTTAAAGATCCTCTGTCCCCGCCCTCCCTGAGCCATCTGGTGGCTTTAATTTGAAATGAACTGTTCCGTCGAAAACCGGTTTATGCTTCTCATCCGTCACGCCCTCGCACAAGACGTACTCTGCTCCCCACCATGATTCATGCATATGCAGAATTTGAGCACGCCCGCACTGTGGCGACTGACAAGAGTCTCCGGCGAAATACAGGGATCAGTGTTTGGAGGCGAGTGTCAATTTGGTTCTATTAATGGAAACATAGACATAGCTCCCGAACGTGGATTGTAGAGGCGTCCGCCGCCGAGCGTGTGTAGAGAAACAAGCAAAGCCCTCTCAGAGTCTGCGAACAACGGACACAATCTTGCCAACCACCTCAGCGTCTCGGCTTCGGAGTTCCTCTTGCTTGTGAATTCCTCCCGGATAAGTGTGAACGACCAGGCTGGCGTTCTCCCTACTGCAGCACCCGCATAGGTAGGTCCCGTCGCGCGTAAGAATGACATACAGCGGCTGCTGCCACAGAGGCTTCGATCCGCAATCATTCGGCTTTTTCTTGTGCCGATTCACAACTGCAAGAACTCCGCCGGCAAGATACGGGTAGACAGGATTGCGTGTCCCACTAATCCAGAAGAAGTCCTTCAGCGACAGCCGTGGCAAGCCGGAGAGCAGGTCCAGTGAACCTCGCAAGAAGAAGGGTACGCCCTCAAGTTCTGCGACAAATTGCGGGACGAGGCCCTCTTGTTCATTCCCATGAGTCTGAGTAACCGTTTCAGCTACCCTCGGCGAGGGTCTGCCGGTCAGCAAATCTGGAATCGGTTCCTGCCCGGCATCTTCGAAACGGAGCCCAACTGCTTGGAATATCGCATTCAAGCCCAACGAATAAACAACGCAGAACGTGATGATCTTGTGAAAGTGGCGCGGTGCTGTGTTCAGCGTCTCATAATCAGACAATGATCCTGACGCAGTGAAGTACCGGTTATCGCCCATCTCGTGTGCGAGTTCTCGACTCAAGGTCGCCGCCGCGCGAAATGAGAGCCCCATTTCGATCCTTGCGCGGCGTAAAAGCGAACCCAAATGGGATGGCTTGGCCGAGAGCACGTCCGGTTTCCAACGTTTCGCCAAGCTCGTTGCAACCGTTGGTAGCCGTGGTCCAACAAGATTCCGGATTTCGAGATCCGCTATGCCAATGATCCTTGCTTGCTCGGGGACTCTGAATTCCATCTGTGCATAGGGCAACTGCGTGCTGATTGTCGCAATCCGCCCACGTCCAGCGAACCGGAGATGACAGCAGCAGAGCCCCTTCGCATGCTGTATGAGGAATACATCTCCAGACCCTTCTCGGTTGATCCGCTTGAGAGCTTCGTCTGTCATTGCGGGATTCACCCGAACGACGCTGCCCGGGAGAAGCTCCGGAAATGCGAGTGCGTCATCAGTGCCGATTCTTGCGTAGAACAAGCCTCTATCCCTGAGTTCCGACAGAGGACCAAGGCGACGTGGCTCCGTCAATTCCACGAACTGCGACAACGGAACCGTATCGACGGGAGGAGTGCCATTGCGAAGGCTCCGAAACCAGGGAATGCGCGAATTTGGGTCGTCCAAGGATGATTCCAATAGTGCGGTCCGCTTCGACGGGAGCTCGATCTGTAAACGGGGGATCGCTTCGATGTCAAACCCAAAGACCTGCAGCCAGTCCCTGAGCCGGTAATTCGAGATCTGGCTTAAGGCGGACAACTGAAACAGGCTTGGGCTGAAGCTCCCATGCGAAAGATCGTAATAGAGATTGTGTGGCAGATAGTAAGGCGACGATCGGCCAAACAGTGCCGCCGATCTCTGGGACGCGTGATGCAAGCTGAGACTCCTGCTTGCCAGAATGGTTTTGACACGCTTCGGCAATTCTGTGCTGGATTCTGCGTCACTCTGCGAGGGCACCGTTAGACCTTTCGTCGCATCTTTCTCGCGAGAAGTCCCCCTCGACGCCGATCGAAAGGCAGAGTTCAGCAAAGTGCATTGCGACCTGAACCAGTTTTCCGGCCACTCAGTCTGCTCGCAGAGATCTGATTTGGTTTAAACAGTTCGGCTTTGTGGCTGCCATAAATATCTGCATGTTGCCCGAAATTCAGGACAGCGGCATCGATTTCCAGTGAGAACCGAGAGTTTCAGAGGATCGGCACGTAGGCTATTGGGCAAGTGGGTGGTCGGAGTCCCGACCAGGCCTCGCAAAAGACGGCGGACTTGCGAAGTGAATGAATCGTGGAAACTATCGTCGACAGTTATATCGGATTCCCGAACAGCACTTATTGCCGCTAGACAAAGCGTCTGATTTGCGCCTACCATACCGAAACGCCAACCTGAGCCGTTCCCGATGTTGGCCCCGTCGAGTTTCGAAGCCGGTACACGCCTACGGGCGAAGCGCGAGAGCCTACGCCTGTCCATTCGGCGGGTGGCAAAGATCAGCCAGAAGATTGCCGAGGAAAAAAACAACCCGGCTTACTATGTGCCTCACAATTGGATAAGCGATCTCGAGAATGGGAAGTCGAGGCCAAGGCTGGCGAAGTTTCACACCCTCAGCCTCATCTACGACTGCGATATCAACGAGATCCTGGCCCTGTTCGGACTCAATATCGCTGATCTCGGGAAAGAGCGGGGGCTCGTAACCCTACCGCAAACACACCTCAGTCGCCTGCCGCTCGTCCAATCGGAGCCTATTGTCGCGACGTCCCCGAAGTCACCTATCAGACTTCCCTTAGAACAAACGAATCTCGTCCATCGCATGTTTCAGGGTCTTGGCGAGATGCCTGTTTTCCTGCTTCATCAAGCGGGCCCGCAAGCTCTCCTCTATGGGTACGTCGGCTCCGACGATTACACGCTCGATCCCATCATACGTCCAGGCGCGTTCGTGCAGATCGATCCCCATCAAAATAGGGTCACGAAGGACATGTGGCCAAGCGAATACGACCGCCCGGTCTATTTCGTCGAATTGCGCGACAACCGCTACGCCTGCAGTTGGTGTGAAGTCGAGGGACACAATTTGTTCCTGGTTCCCTCTCCAAAATCACCTGTTCCCATCCGTCGCCTTCGCTACCCTCAAGACGCGGAGATCGTGGGCCGTGTCATTGGGTTTGCACATCGGATCGCTCAGTTGCAACCGAAGGCTGTAACCATCCCCGCGCCCCGCACGGGTCTACTCTGAGCGCGCATGGGCGGAGAGCGCCGGGCAACAGTTTTCTTTCGGAAATGATGGGATCAGATTCACGAGCGCTGCCCTAAACGTCGGTCTGAGGCCTCGTCCGTAATTCCCCGCGGTGTGACCGGAGAAGGCTTGGGTTGTGTTGCGCCATTCGTTTGACTCATCCCTGTTCTTTGCAAGAGGGTTGAGGGCGATGGACGCCGAACAGACTATAGGTGAAATTGAGTCGCTGGAGCGGATCTTCGCCGTGCCCGACACTAGACCCCTGAATTCCAATGATCTCGCGGCCGCGAACCGAAGGCACGACGAGCGGAACTCACACAGCCCGTGGTTTCGGCTGTGGCAAAGCTACGGCGTCTGTTGCCGCTCTGAACCCGCACTCCTCCGGCTGGGCGCGATAGCGACCTAGAAGTGCGCAATCTTTGGTACCGGCAAGAGACCCCAATCTCCAGCTAAAGCGCAATCGGTAAAGGCTGGCCGCCTTTGGTGCCACTGACTCCAAACTCACCCGGCGCGGCAAAATCGCCGCGATCAAGCGCCCCAGCCAACCGCTTGTACGGCTTGTACAAGGGCGCCGCTTCAGTTTCAAGCTAACCTCGCGCCTTCCAACGGCGCCGGAGAACGCAGACGTGCGCTTCCCCGCGCATCCCCCTGTCTGGTCCTGCCCGAGTTTTTGACATAAGGAGCAATCTGACTTATGAAGAGCCCCATGAGTTCCAAACAAATCCAGCCGAGTGCAGTGAACGCCCTAGACTCGGGATTGCCCTTCTTCCGCGAGGAGCTTCCCCTCACCGTTCGACAAGCGGCGATCTACCTGGGCGTAAGCATCCAGACAGTGTATCTTTGGGTGGAGCGAAAGCAGATTCCCCACCTCCGCGTGATGGGTCGAAATATCCGGTTCCTGCGATCGGATCTGGAGCCATTCCGCGCGACCTTCAAACAAGAGGTGGGAGATGGCAAGACCTAGAAAGCACGACGGGGTCGTCTACAAGCGACCCAACACCAAAGTTCTCTGGATGAGCTATGTGGATCGAGCCGGGCAGCGCATCCGAGAATCAACCTTCACCGAGGATTGGCAGGCGGCAAACAAGAAACTGCGCGAACGGCTCGACGCCAGGGACAATCGAGTTCTCGAGATCGTCCGCAAGGGCGAGCAGATGGGGTTTGAAGATTGGGTGAATTTATTCTTGGAGCATTATTCCAAGCCGCCCATGCGCGCTGCCAAGACTCACGATGCCAATATGCGAGCCAGCAAACATTTGAAAGCTGCGTTTCAGGGCTATAAGCTGGCCGACCTCACGGCCGATGGAATCGAGTTGTACTTGCGCAAGCGGCTTCGGGACCGCGTGCGCGTGAAGACAACCGCGGGTTTCATCGAGCATGGGGAGCTCAAGCCGGCAACGGTTCACCAGGAGCTGCGCGTGCTGCGGCGCATGTTGAACGTTGCCGTTCGGAAGAAATTATTACCCTCGAATCCCTGTGCAGGTGTGGAGTTCCCGGTCGCTGTGAAAGGTCTGTTTCGCCCGCACTACGTAACCTGGTCGGAACAGCGAAAACTCGAAATCCATGCTCCTGAATACTTACGCAACATCGTGCGGATTATCACCGAGACGGGATTGCGCGTGTACAAGGAGCTCATGCCCATGAAGAAGCAAAATCTGGATCTGGAAAATGCGGTGGTTTGGATTCCCGATTCCAAGACACCCAACGGAATCGCGGAGGTGCCGTTGACGCCGATTGCGGTCGAGGCTTTCCGCGATCAGCTTCGCCTGTCTCCGTGCAGTCCCTATTTGTTTCCGAGTGACGAGAACCCGAGCGGACATCAGAAGACGCTGAAGACCGTCTGGGAAGCCAGCCTGCGGCGGGCAGGCATTCCGTATTTCCGCATCTACGATTTGCGATCCACTTACGCGACGCGGCTCAGTGCCGGCGGCGTTGCCGACGAGTGGGTCACACAGTTGCTGCGGCAGGGCGACGCGAAAGTCTTCAAGAAGTATTCCCAGATGAAACTGCAGATGAAGCGCGAGGCTCTTATCAAGCTGAATCGGCAGGCGAATGAGCAGAACCTGAATCACGACCTGAGTTATGGCACAGCAAGGGTGAACTGAGGGGTTTTGGCACAGTTTTGACACAGTTTGCTACAAGAACGGTGCAAATCGAACGCTTTCATAGGAGCGAGCGCTTTGCGGGTCTTCGGAAGTGGTTTAGAATCAGTGGAGCAATAAAGTCGGGGCGTAGCGCAGCCTGGTAGCGCACCTGCCTTGGGCGCAGGGGGTCGTAGGTTCAAATCCTATCGCCCCGACCAATCATCCCTGCCGCATCAGCGAATTCTATGCTTCTCTCAGCGCAATCATTGGGTCCACTTTCGTCGCGCGCCGGGCTGGAAGATAGCTAGCCAGAACGGCAACGGCAAACAAAAGCAGAGGCACGATCACGAACACAGCCGGATCATGCGGGCGCACGCCGTAAAGCAAACTGCCTATCAACGACGCAGTCGATGCAGAAACGACCATGCCGGCCACAATTCCGAGGCCCGCCAGCACTATACCCTTTTGCAAGAACAGCTTCAGGACGCGGCCTCGCCCGGCCCCCAAGGCCATGCGAATTCCGATCTCGCGCGATCTTTGGCTGACCATATAAGCCAGCAAGCCGTAAATTCCGATGGAGGCCAGAAGCACCGCCAGTCCAGCAAATCCACCCACCAACTCGGCAGAAAAACGGCGTGAAGCCAGTGACCGATCAAGGATGTCATTCATAGAGACAATATTGAACACGGGCAGGCCGGGATCAATGCTCTCGATTTCATGCCGAATCTGTGGTTCGAGCAGGGTCGCGGGCAGAGACGTCCGTAACACCACGTTCACTTGCTTGCTGGAGTCTTGATAGGTCGAAACGTAGATGTGGGGAACGCCGTCGATGTCGAGACCGTCACTCTTGATGTCCTTAATAACACCTACGACGGTTGTCCATGGCTTGGTGGGGTCTTGTCCGAACCGCACTTGGCGGCCCAGGGGATCGCGATCCGGCCAATACTTGCGAGCAGTGGTTTCATCAATGATGGCCACCGGCTGTTTGCCGTCCACATCGCCCTCGGTGAATGAGCGGCCGCGTAGGAGCGTCGCTTGTAACACCTTAAAATAATCGGGGCTTATCCGAATTCTCTCGGCGCTCAGATCCTGCGAGGACTCGACCGGTCTATCTTCAATCGCGAAGCCTTCAATCGCTAAGCCACCGACCGCGCTGGGATTGGTGTTGGTGGTCGGTAGAGCTGAGGTGATTGCGGCGAGTTCTACTCCCGGAATTTCCTTCATTCGCCGCAGCAACTCACGATCGAAGGCGGCCGTACCAGCAATACCGAGATACGGATCCATCTTCGGATCGTTGGGAACTCCCAGCCACGTGTTTGCCGTGACCACTTGAGTTGGATTAAAGCCTGGATTTTCTTGCAACAGATCCCGCATCGTACGCAGCAGCAAGCCGGCTCCCACCATCAGTATGACGGCGAACGCCAGCTCCGAGACGATCAGAATATCCCGCAATCGGCCGGTCGTAGTGTTGTAGCCGGATCCGCGACCGCCTTCGCGAATGGCCGAGGAGAGAGCAACTTTTGCCGAATGAAGCGCGGGGGCAAGTCCAAACACTAAGCCGGTAAGAATGGAAATCAGCAGAGCGAAGGCCAACACCACCCAGTCGATTCGCACCTCGTTGAGCCGGGGAACGTTCGATGGCACAAAGCGCAGAATGAAACCCAAAGTACCAACCGCGGTTGCGATTCCCGCGGCACCGCCGATAAGCGACAGCAGCATGGACTCGGTCAGCATCTGG
>Ga0210390_10001554_pt1 | contig 21826 bp, 31 predicted proteins | sample IncBWH11OmetaG_FD_161050 | JGI IMG/M metagenome (GOLD analysis project Ga0210390, IMG submission 161050) | Forest soil microbial communities from Barre Woods Harvard Forest LTER site, Petersham, Massachusetts, United States - Inc-BW-H-11-O ... | reverse complement strand
GCAGCAGTACATTCTTGGCTTGCATCAGCGTAGTTCGCGAAGTTTCGCCTGCGAACCACATCGCACCAGGCGTACCGCTGACAGTATTCTGGATAGTAGGATCGAACGAGCCCAGATGGTTCTTAACTTCGCTCCACCCACTTTGGTATTCATAGCGCAGGCCGAGGTTTAAGGTGAGATTCGGGCGGACTTTGAAATCATCCTGAACAAAGATCTGCGGGCTCTTCATCCGCATTCCGGACTCGGGCTGGTTCGTCGCACTCCACTGGTTTACGTCGCCCAAGAGGAAGTCCGCGTATGCGGATCCGTCGACGGGGTTTGCCGGGTTCTGCTGAGTGTAAACTCCCGTGAAGGTAAAATTCCCCGATTGCAAATTTCCCCAAGGGGTATAGTTGGCCTGATAATCGAGCAACTCACCACCGAAATGCAGGATGTGCTTGCCCCGGATCATGGTAACCACATCGGACGGCTGAAACGTATTCTCGATGTAAATTGCGTTGGTTCCCGGCTGCAGTATGGCGCTGCAGCAGAGCGCCAGATTGCCGGAACCACCGTTGCCGGATGCTACTACTGTTTGGCTGACGTTGAACGTGGGGAAAACATCGCCCTTGGAATATTGCAAGCCCAGCTGCCCGGGGTAGCCTTTCCCGGCGGTGTAAGGAACGAACCAATTACCTTGCTTGGTATAGCCGAACCGGGCTTCGTTCACCACATGGGAACTGATTTGATACACATCCGAAACCTGCGTATTGTACCTATCCACATCTCCGGAGAAGCAGTCAATCGGACAGATTTGGAAGTTGGTATTGGTACCAGGATTGTCGCCCTGAGTAATGGAGAAGTTGATCCTGTTTTTCTCCGATTGATCGTAATCGATTCTTCCAAACCATTTATGGAATGGGTTCAAATTCGGCGACTGGTAGGCGTAGTTATTTGTTACCACGCCAGGGAATGCCGGGTCGACCGTTCCCGGGGTGTTGGGCATGGGATAGTACTTTTGAGCCGCAAGTGCCACTGTATCTAAGGTGACACCTGCGGGGATCGCGTTTTTGCCGCCGTTTTCGCTGGCGTAGCTCGTCCGTGTGCAGACCTGCGGGGTCCCTGTACACACCGTGGTGGTGGGGTCGTAAATCAATGGCATGCCCGTGAAGTCACCGTTCCGCATGGCCACCGTTGGGACGGTTGCAACGCTGAATGCACCGCCGCCGTTGCCGCCGTTGAAATAAATTCTGTCGATATTGAAATAAAAGAACAATTTGTTCTTGACAATCGGTCCGCCGATTGCTGCGCCGTAGTCGTCGTAGCGCAGAAATGGCTTCGGCTGGGGAGTGCTGGAAAAGTTATAACTGTCGGCCCTCAGTTGGTCGCTTTGGAAATATTCATAACCTGCTCCGTGCCACTTATTGCTGCCGCTTTTGGTGATCTGGTTGAAAACCGCTCCACCGATCCCATATTGCGCCGAGAAGGTAGAGGTGGTGATTTGCAGCTCTTGCATAGTCTCAAAAGTAGCGATGTCGACGTTGGCGCTGATCGGCAAATTGGTGGAGGCGCCGTCTTGCAGGAAGTTGTCATAAAACGGCAGATTGCCATTTACCGAGATAGCGATTCCGGGGTCTCCCGTGTTGCCGGAAGCCGTGGGCATGCTACCACCGGTTCCCGAGGCACCGGGAAGCAATTGCGCTAAGGGACCCCAATTCTGGCCGTTCGTACCTACCTGCGGCAGACTCGCCATGGTGTGCGAGTCAAGGGTTGTGGATTGTTCGGCACTCTCGGTCTTCAACAAGGGGGTGTCGGCCGTAACTTCAACCGTCTCTGCTATCTTACCGACCTTCAACACTCCATTCACTGTGATAATCCCGACTTGCAGCGTGATCGGGCCGTACACCAGTTTGTCGAAGCCCTCTTTCGTGAAGGTGACCCGGTAGTTTCCCGGCAGAATGGAGGCGGTGTCATAGAGACCGTCGATGTTGGTGACCAGGTTTTTCGTCGCGCCCGTATCGAGGTTGGTGACTGTGACCGCCACTCCGGGCATTAACGCTCCCGAGGGATCGGTTGCCGTGCCACGAATGTCACCTGAATTCGTGCTCTGTGAAAATGCCGAGTTGGCTATACACCATACAAGACACAAGGCGAGCGCCCACCGAACGAAGCTCATCATGGAGTTTCTCCCACACTAGAAGTTGGTAACCTGGATGGTGCGGCCGGAGCGGGAAGCGCTACGGGTTGGGTTGGTTCGAGGCGACAATTCGCGGGGCGTCTCGAATTTAAGTAAGTTGGAAGCGAACGCGAAGGCCCAGTTCATGCTCGGTTCTGCCTCACCATTGCGGATATACTTTTCTCTTCCGACCAATAGATTGACTGTCGCGACTGACCAAGAAATACAGATGAGTCCCCAATCACTTCCACCGCATTGAGTATTAGCAATTAGCCAACCAGAGTGTGGTCGTCGCGTTTTCAATCGGTTACATCAATGCACAGATCTGTCGCTATGGAATGCGGGATGCCAACCTGGACTGACTCAGGGCGTTTGGCCTGCGCGTGGGGTCGCAGGTCTGGAGGGCTGGGACCGCGGCGTGTAGGGCTACTCCAAACAAGAGACGAATCTCCGAAACTCCGGATTTACGGAGATTCCTTCCAAGATTGACTCTAGGGATTCGACAATACATACTGGTTGGTATGTCGGAAGCACACAAGGGTCCGAAACGTAGAGCGATGACACTGCGCGATCCTGAGCGCACGCGGGAGCGCCTGCTGCAGGCGGCATTCCGCGAGATCTACAGATCAGGTTTCCAAAGTGCCAGCCTGGACACAATTCTGGCCTCAGCTGGCGTCACCAAGGGAGCGCTGTACTACTACTTCAAAAGCAAGCAAGCCTTGGGATACGCCGTCGTCGAAGAGGTCATTGGCCCCGACAACTACGACGAATGGGTGCGTCCGCTACACTGCGGCAAGGACCCTGTCGACACTTTGATCGGCATTGTTCAAGGCCTATCCGTTCGGCCGGCGGACGTGCGCGGTGGCTGTCAACTGATCAATCTGGCGCAGGAAATGTCTTCTCTTGACGCAGGATTCCGGAAGCGGCTGGCGATAATCTTCGATGGCTGGCGTGAGGCCGTTGCCTCCGCTTTGCGAGAGGGCCAAACCCACGGGAGGGTTCGCCGCGACGTGAAGCCCGCTGACGCGGCTGGCTTACTGATAGCGATGGTTGAAGGCTATGGCTCGCTGGCAAAGAATGCTCAGGATCCAAAAGTGATGAAAGATGGAATCAGAAACATCGTAGACTGGCTTCAGTCCCTGCGCTCGCCGGGCAACCACAAGCGGGTCTGATCGCATCAGAGCTCTACGGTCTTACCGTTACATACCAACTGGTTGGTATGGTTGGACATAAACATCGTGACCGGGCGAAGCGTTTTCAAGCTAGGCGCTTTCAAGCTAAGCGTTCCAAAGTACTTCACGAGAGGAGAACGAATAATGACAAGCATCACAGTGTCACGCAGGAATCTGGTCGCAACCGGAGCCTGTGCACTGTTTGGCGCGGCGACTCTGCCGGGACTGGCAAGGCCCATCGCATTGGGCGGGCAGAACTTAACGAACGAGGAGATTGTCCGTAAGTGGTACGCGGCGTGGGAAAACAAGGACCTGGGTACGTTCAATGCCTTGCTTGCCGACAACTTTACCTTTTCGAGCGCGGCGGGCGACGACCATATCAGCAAGAGCACTTTCAAAGCCCAATGCTGGGACACCCAGATCGATTTCATTGGACATGTTGACCTGGAGCGGATCACTACTGGCGCCGATGATGCTTTTGTAAAGTATCTTTGTCACACCAAGAACGGTAAATCGTTTCGGAATGTGGAGTATCTCCGCATCAGGAACGGAAAGTTGGAATCCATTGAGTGCTATTTCGGCGCGCAATCCAGCTTTCCATCCGCAGTAAGCAATGGATAGAGTCTGAAGAAAAAGATATCCGTCTTACCGTGCGCGGCATCCCGAGCCATAGGCACGCGCAACTATCCAGAAACGGGCTTCCGGGAAATCTGGACTTTCGCCGTCCAGGTGGCGGCAGATTTCGAATGCGATACAGGATAGCAAACCAAACGTTGGCGTTCCTCGGGCTCTAACAACCGTGACAACAGTTGCGACCATGAGACCTGCAAGCCCTTGGAAATCCCTTCGATATTGATCAAGGATACATTTCTCACCCCCCGTTCTACGGGGCTGTTTCTGGAGTGGGTAGATCATGCCCGACAGTTAGCTCCGAAGTCGCGCCGTTCCTACCGCATGGGGTGGAAGCAAATTTGCTCGACGCCGCTGACGGGAATGAATCTGGACCGCATCTCCTCGGAAGATCTGGATTCGTTAGCATTGGCGAGCTCGCCTGCTTACGTTCAATCAGGCACTTCGCACATCGCGAAGACTGTTAGGCAAGGCGGTGGAGCGGAAAGTGATTGCTGTGGCGCTCGCGGGTCAAGCTGATGAAGGAAGTCGGACGGGAACTGACCATCGACCCGGACACCGGGGCGAAGTTGCTTGCGGTAGCAGAGCAACCCACGAAAGACGTCCTCATGATGATTCAGGACACAGGGATGCGACCCGAGGAGGTCGTTCGCATTCGGATTGAGAACATCGACTGGAGACGGCGGTTGATTTTCAACCCGAATGGAAAAACGAAAGCAGCCGTATGGAGCAACCGGAAACTTGGCGATGGTGATGAATGTCATGGGCCACTCGGATGTGCGCACAGCCAGGCGGACCAGCATCGGTATTGGATCCGGTCCGGAACGCCATCGACCGAAGGAATTTATGTCACAAACCATGTCACAACGAATTGAGGGTGGTGCAGTGAAAAGATGGTAAGTGGTTGAAAGGATGGAGCCGACGAGCGGACTTGAACCGCTGACCTGCCGATTACGAATCGGCTGCTCTACCAACTGAGCTACGTCGGCTTTGTGCAGTGTTTACGCGGCTTCCAGCACTTTCGAAGAGGTCGAGCTGCACGTCATTTGCACGTCATTTCTTTGCCAACGCCCGTTCTAGTTTGCGCATGGCGGCCGCGCTCTTGCCTCTCGATTCTAGCATCAGATAGTGCTCGCGTGTGGTACTCACGTTCGCATGTCGCAAGATGAGCTGCGCGACTTCCGCCGGGACACCCAGCTCGTAGAGATTCGTCGCGAGTCCGCGCCTGAATGCGTGCCAGCCGTGCCACCGGCCTTTGAGTATCGGCTTGATGACTCGACGACTCAGATTGTCGAGATGCAGCGGGCGCCCCATCTTCTCCCCGGAGAAAATCCAGGTCGCTTTGCCGTCGCGCTTGCGATGCGCGTCCAAAGCTCTGCGCAGCGGCGCTATCACTGGCACTCTGGCACGAGACTCAGGAGTTTTCGTATCTCCGACATGAGTGCGCCAAACAGAGCGCCGTACGTGAATGAACGCGCTGTCATAGTCCGGCCATTGAAGTCCGCGGAGTTCAGATTCCCGGAGACCGCTGAAGGCAGCAACAGCGACGACTGTGCGAGAAGGCTCGGAGAGTTTCTTCAGCATGTACAGTACTTCGTTCAAAGTGTAGGCGTATCGGTCGGGGTCAGTGCGACGACCTTCGGCGCGAGTCTCGCGTACGGGATTGGCGCCGATAAGAAAACCGAGCCGAATTGCGTGCGAGAATATCGCGCTCATCGTCGTCTTGAGCCTCAGCACTGAGCCGTGCGCCAGAGAGGTCGAAGCGTCAAGAATCTCCTGAGCGTGACGCGCAGTGAAGTCTTTGAGGCGGACGTGACCTGCCCGAGCGCTCACGTGGTTTTCGAAAGCGTCGCGATAGAACTTCTCCGTGCTCGGCTTCCGCTTCGCCTTGATGAATGGCAGGAAGTATTTTTCGACGAACTCGCTGATCGTGATTCCGCCTTCAGGCGTCACTTCGTTGCGATTGATTGGCCGCAACACGTCATCTGCAAGCGGCCAGACATCCGACTTGGTGCGGTACTCGTCCGATACGCGGCAGAGCTTGCGACTCCGACGCTCGATGACGGGCTGGCCGTCTTTAATGATCTCCTCGCGCCAGGAGAGAATCCACGAGCCGTGTTGTTTGCGAAGTGCTCCGCGTTGCACACGAGCAGTATATAGCGGCGTCCGAGCCCTGCAAATATGCGTTGAAACGCGCGTCTGGCGCGTGATATAGTGATTTCCAAGTAAGGCGTAACGGCGTCTTGCGAATCGGCCCCGCGATCGTCATTTGCGAGTCTTAAGTTCTGCTAGAGCATGAGCAGTCGAGACAGATGAGGTTCCCCGAAAAGGAACTCCGAATCCCAAATCGGAGTCTCATCTGTGCCACTACCAACTAGCGTTACCCCTCAAGCCCCTGAAATTCTGACTGCGGACGAGTGCGCTGAACTGTTGCGTGTCAGTCTCGGGTGGGTGCATGCGAAATGTCGCTCGCGCTCACGAAACCCCCTTCCCGCACATCGCATCGGGAAGTATCTGCGGTTTCGCCGTTCGGAGGTTCTTGCTTGGTTCGACTCGACAGTTACTCCCGCGAAGAAGAGTCGGCAGCGATGAACTCTTCTTTCAGCACCATGTTGTAGTCGTTGACTCCCTGCGGCGGGTTGTCGATGAACTTCTGCTTGAGCTTGAACTGATTCTTCTTGAATCCAGAGTAGTCGACAAGATGCTGCCAACGGTCGCATTTCCACGTCCTTGTCGCGATGTCCGGATGCTGCGCTCGCAGAGATTCCGCCATCTTTTTGCGACCGCCAGGCCGATATAGCTTTGACGTGTTCCCGCCCTTCATCGTCATGGTCGCTTCTTTGTAGCAGAGGAAGGCGTAGAACAAGACGGTACAGTATCCGAGCTTCATCGCCCGAATCGAGAGGTCAGTGTCTTCGTTGTAGCGGCCGCGCCAGTGCGGGTCGACACACTCAGGAACGGGTCCGGTTTTCGGCATGCACAAGTCAAGGTCATTCTTGATGAGAATGCACGAGTAGATTCGACGATTCGGAAGGAACGGAGGCAGCGCATCGCGGTGCTTCGCGAACATGTAGTAATTGAAGCCCGCGATGCCGACATTCTCGTAGCGGTCAACAAAGTCTTCCGCGGCGCGGAAAATCGTGCCGTCTGTGACTTCGATTTTCTTGTTCCGATTCAGACGATAGAAACCGCGGATGTTGTCGTCGAGAATCCAGTGGCGCGCAGCTCCGCATTCGATTGCGTGCTGCCAGACGAAGTTGCGAGCTGGAATGCCGCCGCCCTGTCCCGCGACACTCTCATTGTAGTTCTCGCACGGGAGTGGAAGAACCTTGTCGGAGTCGATGACTGCTTCGTACTCTTTCTGTTCTTGCGGCTCGACGACAATTCGATAAGGGACATTCATTCGGTCGAGCGCTTTCGCGGTCAAGCGCGTATCAGCACGCTCCTTCGAAATGATGTAGACGGGGTACTTCGGATTCTGTGGCGTCGTCGACGTGTAGCGCAAGTGCGCAGTGCTCATGTTCTCTACGTCCGGGAACCAGATGTAGGTCGTCTTCTCAGTTACAGGCTGGTCGACGAGTTTCGCGAACGCTTTGCGGTCGATGTCGTTACTGAGACGATAGCTGCTCAACCATGGCGCAATTTCCTTCCCGATAGCTCTCTGAAAAGCCACGAAGTTTTCTACAGCCTCGAAGTGAACGTGAATAGACGTTCCGTCTTTGAATTGTACGTCGACAGTCTTCCGTGGCTTGAGCTTCTTCGAGACGTACTCAGGCATCCCTTCCCAGTCTTTCATGTCCATGGCGCGCCTAGGCGGTTCTTCTGCCATGAGCGTGCCAAGAAGGTCAGCCGCTTGCTTTTCCGCGATCTTTCTTCTCTCGGTCACTTGGCGCTCGCTGCATCAGCCTTCTCTGCTGCGTCTTCTGAAGAGCGCCCAGTGAAGTCCATCTCCCTCTCCTGCGACAATTCAAATGTGGTCTCTTTCTCCCTGGTTGGTCGCCGGTAAGAAAGCGCCTGTGCTTGAAATGTCATCGGATTAAACTCCGCTGCGAGTTGTTTCTCAGCGACTGCTTTCTTCTGTGGGTCGTCTGACTTTGCCAAGGTGTCGAGAAGTTTTTTGCGAGACCTCTTGAACGCGAACCATTCGGTTTTCTTTACCAAGTTATCGACGACGTTCATTATGATTTCGCGACTCTTGAGCGCTTCTCCAACGTTGCCGTATAGCACCGACATCATCAGGATGGATAGTTCGCTGCGAATTTCTTTGAGTTCCTTTGCACTCACTCCCGCAGCTCGTTCCCTGTTTTTGTCTCTCTCCTTTTCTGGTGGCCTCTTTGCAAGCCTCATCGCGTAGTTGCAGCGATTACGTGTCGACACGTCTGGGCCGATGTTCTTCACTATCCACTTTCTCAATCCACCGTGCGGGTTGTACGTCTTGACCTTGAGCAGAAGTTTGCCGAGCGCTTTCGTCGGCTTTTCACCTTTCTTTACCTTCTCGCAGAGTTCTTTGGCTTGCCTCGCAAACTCGACCAACTTTTCATCGTGCTGCTTCTTCGCTAACTCCCGCGCCGTGATCTTTTTCGCCTTCGGCACACAGTTCTCCTGTTTTGGATCTGGCGAAAAGTTGAAATTCAACTTTTGACTAGGCTCTGAGTGTCGAACGTCCGCGAGGTCATTTCTAGATAACCCCGGTCGTTGACCGCTTGGAAAAAGCGCGTAAAAGAGCCGCTTGGAACCCGTCACAGGACTCGCTCACTGTGGACTGACGTGAGAAATCAGTTCGAGCAGTTCCGGTGAAATCTTGAGCCGAACGCAGTCGTCTAAGAACCGTTAACATTTTGACGAAATATTGACAGCACTGCCGCTCTTTCACCGGAGCATCTCGAACAGAAGCCTCCATCAGCCGATGGGGGCTTTTGTTCTTCTGGCTCACGGAAAAGAGAACGACAATGCAATGGTTCAAACATCACAACAACTTCCGCAACAGTCCGGCGATGAAGCACGTCGAGGCGCAGATGGGCGACGTAGGAGTCGCTGCTGTCTATCGTCTCTACGAAGTCTTCACTGAGCGCTTTGGCGCCAACAGCGATTTCACTGGCAGCTTAACGCTCTCTGCTCCGTTCAGTGAGCAGTGGCTCGCGTCCGAGATTCTGCGGCGCCCTTGGGACGAAGAAAATAATCGGTTCGGCGACGCTCCCAAAGTCGCGGACTTGCTCTTCTTCCTTGGAGTCTGTGAGACAGCTCGCATTGTGACATTGGAACGCGTAGTCGATGGAATCACTAAAGTCGACACAGCGACAGGCGAGCACGTCGAAACAGGCGAGAACAAGACGTGGGTGACAGTGACAATCCCAGGCTTTGCGGCTCTCGCTGATGAGTATGCAACCAACAAGAGCAATAGGCTGAAGAAGAGCCTAGCGCTTGAGACGACTCGCTGACGACAGTATCACGAGACTCTCGTGAGCCACTCACGACAGTATCACGATACGCTCGTGATGTTGTTGGAGCTGATGTAGATGTAAGAAGTCAGAAGGAAGAGTCTGAGATGGAACATCTCAGAGGTAAGAAGTCAGAAGCTAGATGTCACGCGCTCGCATTCGCCCGACGCGCGGGTGTGTGCGGTTTTTCTTTTTACCAACCAAGAGCAGATCAGAAGCGACGACTGACTGAGCACCCCGGAGACTGCCGTCTCCAGACCTCTGCAGAAGCGTCACAGGAAGTCAGGATATATAGCCAGATATATGAAGCCGCTGCTGATTCATTTTGCGAAGTCGACAATCGAAGCGCTCAAAGTTGAGCAGATTCGAACCGGCGTTTCCGTCAGCGAATTCGTACGGCGAGCTGTTGCAGAAAAGCTGGAGAAGAACAAGCCGGAAAAAGTAGAGGTAACAGTATGAATTTTCTTGAAGTAGCAAAACGTCGCTTTCCCCTGAACTGTGTTGGCGGTGCTGGGCGTTACGCACTTTACACGCCAGCTGCCGGGCAGTATGGAAAGATTCTGCTATTCGAATCTCGCGAACAAGCAGCCGCCCATATTTTGGATCCAAAGCGCGTTCAAATCATTGACCTGTTAGAGCCAGCTGTTCCAGTGTGCAGAACTGTGCCGGACGCTTATGACGCCGACGAGGCCAGGCGGGAACGTAGGGAACGTCGTGGATAAATTCGTCGTCAATCGCGTGCGCGGAACGATGCACCTCCCGCCATATGTCGACCTGAACGGCGGTATCGACTGGGACGAGCTGGCGACTTCGCAAAGCGAACCTCAAGCGCAAGCGGAAGATTCAAACCGGGAAGCTGTTCCAAAACATTGAAGGGCCGAACCTTTGAGGGAAGCAAAGTTAAGGTCTGCTTCCATCCCGCAAAAGTTTTCATTGCAAAACCCGAGGTCATCCTAGACAATTCCCATCTCACACTCACCAATGACATACACAAGACCATCGAGAAGCTCGTTCGGAAGTGAAGTCGCACTAATTTTCCCCCGAGCAGTGAAGTTTCTCGCAATCTATGTTTATTTCAAGTACTGGGACTACAAAAGCAAAATACGATACAGCTTCCACGTAGGGTCTCTTTTGGTATTTAGTATATCCGGACTGTTGATCGTGCTTGAGTTTGGCGCGGAAATATTACGCACAGATAGAGTTCGCGTGTTGTTCTCATTGCTTGATCCGAACCCGGGAATCAAGGCGCTTCTTGAACTCATCTACGTCGCAGCGGCTGGTTACGGGGTGTATTACCATCTGTCTGAGGCGCGAAAGCCAGCCTACGAATTTACATTCACACAGGTGATCTGTGATCTTTTCGAGAGCCAGCGAATGTCCCAGAGAAGGGAGCTGTCCGAACTCTTGGGTCACTGCTACAAGGTTTTTGAGAGAGCCGGGATTCTTCATGCTTCAATCTCCCTGCCAAACATAGAGGGAAACAGAGTGATACTGAGGACCGACCTGAAGCACGTTTATCCCTCTGCGAATCATGCAAGTTTTCTTTTGCCATTGGAAGTAGGGGCCAGTGTTGGTGGGAGGGTTATCGATGACTCCTGCCCTCGCTATGTACCACGCCTTTACTTTCCTTTTGGCAAGCCGCGGCGGTACTTCAGGACATGGCGCTTCCTCCACGCAGTCAAATACAAGTATTTGGTCACACCTGAAAGGGAGTTTAAGTTAACCGAACAGGACCTGGACCTCGACTGTGTTGCCGGGGACAGTTTTGCTTTTTCGTCTCTTCTTTGCGTCCCTTTGCATGTAAGCGGCGAAAGGAAGGCCAGGGCTGTTCTGAACCTCTACTTTTCAAGAGTCGATCCCCTGGGCAAGCCCGATATTCTGATGGCCACGGCTCTGGGTTATTCGATCGCTCCGCAAGTTGCACTTGTTGAGTGGCATTCGGGCAACACTTCAGTGCCATTTGCGACCCCCACTTTAGTGCAGGAGAGGGTTATCTCTTCGTAACTAGACACATCGGGCCCGGCTTCGGTATTCTGTCAGTTGGTCCATGGAGGTGTGTGCTGAGCGAAACGTCGGACAAAGAGAATGATCCTAGCTTGTCTCAGGTTGAGAAACAAGCGGAACCAAAGTGCAACTTAATAATCTTGGAGCGTGAATCGGACCTTCCAAGATTTGGCCGCGACGCGTTCGCGAAGGCTTGGCGGTCGCTTAGCGGAGAGACGAATGAAAGTGAGGACGAGCTGAAAACTGGTACTGACTGAGCCATCTTTTCCTCCGATTCTTGCCCTCCACACTAGGCACAGCCCATATTGGTCGTCCGAAGTAGCTCACCCTAATGCTCACCCAGCTCAAATGGAATCGTTCCTAGACGGTTTCGTGCAGTAAGCGTGCGCTTCTGTGTCGAGCGCATTCCCTCGCAGCAGCAGCCCTACATTCCCATCTCCACTGACTTGGTGGACTATCAATCTTGCAAGTGCTGTATCCTCAGCGTTTGTCCACCAGACCGCTGGACATTGGTGAGAGTGGAAATCCTTGCCATGTGGTTGAGGATACCCGGCTTACCACCAGGTATGCCGGGTCATTTTTGATCCTAGCCGTCCTTGCAGAACGTGCGCCGCTGCGGTGCGTATATTCGCAAAATATTTCCCTCATTTTTCTTCCCCTTTGCAGCGGCTCTGCACGCGTACTTGCCCGAGCGGCTTCCGAATGGAATCCCATTGCAGGAATTCGCTCAGCTTTTACACGCGTTAATTGAATGCGATTTTTGATCCGTTTTCGTACCCGTCACAAGCCTTGCAGATGATGACGGGCGAGCGCGAAGAAACACACACTCCATTTTTGCAACCAAGCTTCCAGTCGCACTCGCCCGCACTGGAAATGCGCAGCACTGACGATGCTCACCAGCGTCTCGGTGCTGCGCTCATACAAATGGGACGACAAGCGAAAGACATCGCACTCCACGAACTGCAGGGCACGACACTTCGCAGCAGTATGCCTGGGGAGTCTGCCGTTCCAGGCTCCCTGCCACGTCCGCCAAAGTTTCTGAGCAAAGAAGCGCGCAAAAAGTTCAAAGGTCTTGTAAAGCAGCTCGCGCCGCGGCGCGCAGTGACTCAGGGCGACTGCGACCTGATCACCATCTACTGCCGTACCTTCATGCGGTGGCTGCAGGCGATGGATTCTATCGACAAGGAAGGACTCATTGTTGAGTACGAACGCCTCGACAAAGACGGCAAGGTGCATCTCGTGAAGCGCCCGAATATCAGTTTGAAAATCGCAGAAACGACCGAGCGCCAGATGCTCTCGTATCTCGTGCGCTTGGGCTTGACGCCAAAAGACCGCGACCACGTGCGCCCGACCTCGCTCGCGCCGACAGGAAAAGAACCGCCCGACCCGAACAGCCGTGAAGGCATGATGTTGGAAGCTGACAGATTGCGCGAGCAAATCGCGGCGGAAAAAGAAACTCAAGGAGAAGACTATGGCGACGGACTCGATAGTACCGGCCCCGACGATGACGAATCTGGAGAAGGCTCTCTGGGTTCTTGAACACAACCAGTATCTGATGGAACACTACACGCCCTTTGTTCGAGCTGCCGGCTACTCGCGACAGAACGTCGACGCGCTTTGTGCCGAAGACATTTTTCACCTCGCGACAAGAATCATGGGCGAGGTTCGCGAAGCAGCTCGGACGAACTATCGGACCGTGGTTGATGGAATCGAGACCGTTGATTTTCTTGCAGCGCTGCGCTCGATGAGTCCTGAAGAGCGGCTCGCGCTGCGCGAAAAAATAAATTACCGCCCTGTGCCGATGCGTCGTCGGAACTGATGGCTGTCACGGGAACAGGATATTTCGAACGACTCACGCCGGTACGAAGTCGGCAAAGGAAAGAGAAAATGAAAATCCAATACACGCAGTTTGCCCTCAACCCCGCACTCCGCGGAACTACTACAGACCTTCCCCAACATCGAGCCCAAGCTCTCATCGACTCAGGCGCGGCTGTCGAGATTCCGATGCCGCCGCGTGGCTCGAAAAACTGGCACGCTCGCATGGCAGAAAACGAGCGCGAGCGCGTCGCACTCATCCCCGCCGATCAGCGCCAATCCGCTCCGTCTCCGGTCCCTGTTTGGTCTGTGCACTTCGTTCAAGGTTCGAACACGTTCGTCGTGAAGCGCAATCACCTGACGGAAGAAATTGTCTACGGCGCTCGTATGCTGTTCGACCGAGGTCGTCCCGACTTCAAACTGTCGACGAAGGTGTTCGTTGAGAACTTGAAGAAGGCTGGCTGCCCGAAAGAAGTCATCGACCGTTACGTCGCAGCCGCGAACGCGCCCGACTATCTTGCGGCGGAGCGCGAGCGTATTGAACAGGATAAGCGCAACGCCGAAGATCAGCGCGAAAGAGAGAAGCATGCACCCCGTTTCATTTGAGATGGCAAACACCTTTTCAGAAACGAAGGGGAGCGGCGGGCGCGAGGGAGCATTTTATGTCAGCAATCGAAACAAGAATTTTCAGCCTGGGGTGCAGCTTGCGAGCTGCGAGCACAGGCAACGATATGTCCCTCGAGGGCTACGCTGCGAAGTTCGGCGTGCTCTCGCACCCGATTAGCAACAACGGCGGCGCTTTTCGGGAAACGATTGCTAAAGGCGCCTTCACGCGCGCTCTTGCCGAGAAGCAGGACGTTGTGGCGACGATACAGCACGACCCGAGCAGAATTCTCGGTCGTACGAAGTCTGGCACGCTGCGACTTGCGCAAGATGACACCGGGCTGTCGTTCCGCGTCGCGCTCGACCCGACCAACACTGAGCACACGAATCTGCGGGCGGGGATTTTGCGTGGCGACTGGGATTCGTGCAGCTTCGCTTTCATCGTGCCGTCTGGCGGTGACGTTTGGGACAGCGGCACAGATGAAAAGGGAAATCGGTGCGCCATTCGCACGCTGCACGACGTGGACTTGAAAGACGTATCGGTCGTGCAAGGTCCGGCGTATCCGCAGACTGAAGTCGACGCACGTTCGCTTGCTCGTTACGGCACGCTTCGGCAGCAGACGACGCGGTTCGTGCAGCACATCCTGCGGACTCCGAAGGACATCGACGCCGAAAACAGAAAGCGGCTGCTCGCGATCGGCACGATGATTTGCCGAGACAAGGCTTCGAATGACCTCATCACCGACTTCGAGCTGCGCCAAAAGGTGGAGCGCATCGGGGCAATCATCGACAAAGATGAACGCGAGGAAATGTTCGCGCAGCTCCGCAGAGAGCTTGGAAGTGAGTAATGGACTTCGCTCTGCAGACGATAACGTCTCCCCAAGCACAGCGAAGCAGTTCGCGAGCTTGCAGAGTGGCTCGATTGCAAGAACGACCAGAAAGCAATCGCACTGCTCGAAGAAGTCATCGACTACGACGTGATGTTGGTTACGGTTCTGAACGACAGATTGAGGAAATATGTCGCACCCAAATAAATACACGGTCCACCAGCAGCTCGCTGACCTGACCTCGCGAGTGACGGAACTTGAGGCGGAGAACAAGAAACTGCGCGTTCATCTGGCTGGCGAACTCAAGACCGCGATTTCCGACGCGAAGAATATCATCCAAGATTCAATTCGTGTCCCGCAAGACGGCACCCCAGGTCGCGATGGGCGCGACTCGACAGTATCCGGACCGAGAGGCGATGTTCTGTTCATCGGTCCCGCCGAGGTCGAAGCTGCAGTCGCTGCAGTTCGCAAAGAACTGCTCACGCAGCGGGCGAAGTATCTCGGCGCCATCGAGCAGGCACTTGCTGATAGTGGCGGCACTTCGGGCGCTCATCAGCTCATCCGCGCTCGTCTGCAGCGAGTGAAGAAAGACGCAGGGCTCGCCTAAATGAAGCGGCTGTCATTGAACGAAATCGACGAAGCAATCGAGGAAAACATGTTTGAACCTTTAGAACAGCAAAAAACACTGAGCTACAACCAAGAAAAAGTGGAAGCGACTAAGGCTCATACCTGGGTGGCGTTCGGACATCCCGCGCCGCTCAGCATCGAGCAGCTGCGCTGCCTGAGCGACAAAGCTCGCGAGCTTGGGCGACCGCTGACCGACGAAGAGCGGAAATGTCTGCTCGGCGACAAGGCGCCACAACCGCATGTTAGTAGCGTGCGCGTTCTGGAAGTCTAACGTGGTCGACCGATGCTGATAGAAGCACTCCAAAACGTTTTGGCAGCCGATGCTGGGATGCAGAGCTATCTCGGGACACCGTCTGGTCGACCTGACAGCACGAATGGAATTTTTCCTGTGCAGGCTATCGGTCAACCCTCGATGCCTTACGTCGTGCTCTCGCAAGTGAGCGGCGAGCCGATGGAAACATCGTTCGACGGCACTGGGCGACTGACGAAAGAGCGGTGGAGATTTTCTTTCTGCGGTTCGACGTACAAGGGAGCGAAACAGTTCGCGAAGTACGGTCGTGCTTTTCTGCTCAGTCTTTTCGGCTCGCAGCCAGTAGGTAACGCTTCGATCTCTGGCGTATGGATCAAGCTTGAAGCTGACGACTCAGAGAACCTTGGAAAAGGAACTTTGTGGTCTGTGCACGTCGATGTGGAATTTCAGTACGTCGACGGCGACAACTGAGGTGCAGCATGCTATCGCTTTACGTTTCTAACTTTTCTCATCAAACTACGGAAGAAGACCTTGCAGCGTTTTTCTTGCAGCAAGGTTTTCCGCCAACCGAGGTTTCCATTGTCAGACGGAAAGCTGGCGTGCCGCTCGACCGCCCTTTTGCATTTTTGAAGTTCGGGCACGATGACGGAACAATCATCGCAGCAGCAATCGCTAAGATGCATGACTCTCTTTACGGAGTGAGGCGATTGATAGTCAGACAAGGTCGCAAAGGTTGAATAGATATAAGTTTCCGCTGCAAAGCGGATTTCCCCGGTGCAGACCGAAGTTCGTCTACGGAGTAATTCGGGACGGACGGTGCTCTGTGCAAGCGTGGCTGAGCTTTGCTCATAGGGATTCAGCTAGTGAGGCGGCACTGAAAATCCGCCAACAAGTTTCCCGAATAGGGGAACGGCTGGGGACCGATGACGAATCAAGACACCGAGCTCTCAGGTGGGAGATTTTAGGTTACTCGGCCGCAAAATTTCTTCGTCACAGCCTTCTGGAATTTCATGCACACAATCACGATTTGCCCAACCGCGCCGCAGAGAGTCTTCTTTGACGAACACTGTGGCATGAAGATGCGTCTCGCTGTTTCCGCACATAGCACTGGCGGCGGGGATTACGAATCTAACGGAATCGCTTTCGAAGATTATGCTCGCATGGGAACACAGCAGATGCAAAAGCTCTTCAGCGGGCGCCGCACGACTGTGCCTGTTTGGGCAATCAACAATCACGACCTGCAGCGTGTGCTCGTCGCGTACTTAGAAGCGCGGGGCATTAGAAAGAAGTTGTCCAGAGACTGCCCTCTCCTAGAGCGGCTGCAGCGCGCGGAGCAGCACTTGATTGCCAGTGTTCCAACAATTCTGAGTAGTCTTGACGTTCTGTGTGCTCGATACGTCGAGCTGCAGCGCAACGGCGGTGCTCCCGAAGAATTAACGAAGCTGGAAACAACAATCAAGGGACTCGACACGCAGCTCATGGTGAACAGAGCGCCAGCCCGAATCGCTGCTGCCGTCGTCTACAAATTTTTTCGCGAGGGATTGAAGAGTACGCAAATTGCAGCCGATCTCGGATTGCATCCGGCTGGGGTCCGGCAGATGCTCTTCCGAATTCACAAAGCGGCTCGGTCACTCGGTTATCCAGATCCGGAGCGCATTACATCCTACCCCGATCGTCGTCAGAATGTAGCTCGTCGCCTAGTGCCGCCGAACGAGGTCTCCAGTGGCTCGCCGTGTAGAAAAGGTCGCTACGTCAGAACCGAAGCGCATCGTGCTGCCCATTCGGAGGGACAGAGGCGGCTCTGGGAGAAGCGGAGAGCAGCTCAAAGCGGGACGATGGGAGAGTCAGGGAGAGTCGAGAACGTGCAGGAGCCGTCAGGTCCTAGCTCGGTCCGAGCGTAAAAAGCTCCCAGCCCGGAGGCTCTGGGCAGCTCTCTGACGTTCTGCAGCAGCACGCGCAAGCGTTAAAAAAGCCCAGCCGAAGACAGGCAGCAATGGGAAGGCGTCCATCAATGAGAAGGTTAGAAAAACTAATGGCAGTTGGTTTGCATTCGTCTGTAGGCAGACTGAAACGGCGCGGACTGTGGTGTCACTATGATCCAGTGAGGGACCTTGGGAACCGTCGTTATGGGCAATGCGGAAACGCGATAGAATTAAGGAGGTTCCCTGAACCACTCTGTCCACTACATATTGAGTTTATATTCTGGTTAACTACGATAGGATGTGGGCGCAGGTCGCCAGAAGTGAACCCGGGAAAGAGACGTTGGCGGCTGTCATTTGCCTGTGCAATAATTCTGGCCTTGAAAGACCTCCCCTGTTTTGGGCTTCGCTGGAAATCCACATCGCGGAAATTATCGCAGAATTAAAGTTCGACGTATGAACTGCCGATTAGAATATCCAACTGTTGTTGGGAGCGGACTTCATCAAACGTTAGATTGCGCCAATGATCCATTGGGGGCAGACACCTCCCTTTGGCGCTAGCGGCTGAGGAGAATACCAGAAAGATATGGGAGCTGGAGAACGAAAGGCGCTGATCGAGCAGATTCAGGTGAAGCGGGGAAATTCCCGTCTTATCTGCTGTCTCACGTCTGACCGTGACAACGCCCAAGGGCAAATGGCGAAGGATTTTCTTTTCAGATTCTTCCAGCATCTCCGAACAACGCCGAACCTAGAGAAATTAGATGTCCTGATGTTTACGCTTGGCGGGGATACGTTAGCAGCATACGCATTGGGTCGGTTGGTGCGTCAGTTTGCAAAGAAGGTCAGTGTCCTCGTGCCGCATCTGTGCTTTAGCGGCGGAACACTGTTTTCGCTGGTTGCGGATGAAATAGTAATGACGCGACTAGCAACGCTAGGTGCAATTGATCCAAGTATCAACGGTCCCCTGAACCCGACGACTGATTTGATGCTGCCTGGCATGGTGGGAGTTCCCGGTCAAAAGCTCCCAGTACCTGTTGCCGTTGAGAGCGTTGCTGGATACAGAAAATTGGTAGAGGACCATTGGAAGCTCGACGCGGATGGAACGACTCAGGCGTTCAAGTTGCTAGCAGATAAGGTTCATCCGTTATTGCTGGGTGACTTGCAGCGCAGCAGAGAACAGATAATTCGACTCGCTACCAACTTGATGAAGCTGCATGCCGAGAAAATGGGAGACGATCAAATAAGCAAAGTGGTCCAGACGCTTGCGATTGGCCTTGGGTCGCACGACTATATGATCGGACGAGTAGAGGCGCGTGACGACGTAGGCTTGAACGTTGTCAAAGAGGACCTAGAATTAGAGGAACTAATCTGGCAGCTGTATCAAGACTTCGCTGGCGAAATGGAATTAGGGACTCCGTTTGACCCCATGGAAGGGATAACGGTGACACCGGGCCAACCAATTCGTCCAATAACTAAGACAGTGAAAATGGTGATGATCGAGAGTTTAGGACGCAGCGATGTGTGGGAACGTGAAATGGTTATTCTTCCGCCCAATCAAATGCAAATCAGACGCAATCACTGGAGGAAATGATGAACAGCCTAGCCAACAATTCGGTACTGTACGGGCCGCTTACGAGCACGAGCCAGAACTGCAATGCGGCGAGCAAAATCGACCTAGTGCCTCTGTCCACACAGAGCCCTGATTTATTCACGCAGCCTATGGTTCCAGGAGCGGGCAAGGAGTACATCGTGCAGGTAGCGTCCGATTTTGACGATACACTCGACTTGGTCGCTAAGAATGCGTGAGACTCCTGCTCGATACTCATGCGTTCATCTGGTGGGCGAACAATGACCCTCAGTTGTCAACGCCAGCGAGAATCGCGGTGGGCGATAGAGCGAATGAGATATTCCTGAGTTCTGTTTCTACCTGGGAAATGGCGATTAAGGTTGCCATCGGGAAACTGACTCTCAGTGCGACGGTTCCTGTTGTCGTTGCGTCACAGGTATCGCAGTATCAATTCATACCGTTGCCAATCAACTATGAACATACCTATCAAGTTGAAACGATGCCCTTGCATCATACCGATCCGTTTGATCGACTACTCATCGCTCAAGCACTCGTAGAGAACCTTCTCATCGTCACATGCGACTCCAAGTTCGGCCCATACGGAGTGTCTACATTGTGGTAGCCTGACGGCGAAATCCAACGCTTGCGCACCGCGCTACGCGACTTTCCCGCTCCGATCTTTACTTGCTCCGTGCCTTCGCCCAGCGTGCCTTTTGCGCGAGACTGATTTTCTTGCGGGCAGCTGCAGACATCGTGTGACGCCGTGATCCTGCCGTACGCGAAGGGATACTACATTCGCGTGACCAGCCGGAAAGCTATCCGCGCTGGGAAGTGACGAGTTCACTTGGTAACCGGGGCGACCCAGAGCGAGCACACGTTGCGAGCAATAGCGCCCTCTTTGGTCCCAAGTGCCTTCAGCAGCTCCGCTTCGTTCTCATTCAGCCAAGAACCGATAGCGCGTCGCAGCAAGTTCGATGCGGGGATCCCGGTGCGCTCGGAGAGCGCCTTGAGCCGTTGATAGTCTTCGAAGTCGACGTTTAGCGGAATGCGTTTTTGCTTCATGCACCTTATTGTCACCTGACAGACGGTGACAGCAAACAGCACCAAGGGGTCATGGTCTTTCGTAACCATTGCACCGACGGACAGTCGCTTGGGGCAGGCATCGCTACTTCGATTCCAGGAACGTCGCAATGTCGTTGAGAATCCCAACGATGTCCGCTAACGCTTCCTTGGTTTTCTTGGCAGAATCCCACGCTTTGCCTGGTGTTTTCGGACTGGTGTCGATGCTACGAACAGTGTGGTCAGCATCATGGATCCTCTCGCGAAGTGCACTCATGTCGGCCATAATGCCTGCATAGTAGCATGCCAGCCGTTGCACTACGGTAACTTCCCCGATGCCCAACGCTCACATAGAACGGAGAGTGGAGTGGAGAATGACTGTTCGCAAGTTCACGGAGACGGAGGAGGCGATAGTAGACCTGTCCGACTACCGTTTTCAGGTCAAGTTCATTTTCGGTGAACAGCGGGCTTTCGTGCTCGACCTAAAAATGAAGAGCGGGAAGTTCCTTCCCTTAGAGTCCCCCGCCAGCGAGGAAAACTTCGAGTGGCACTTCGAATGCATTTTCAAGGCTCTGCTTGAGCTGGGGGTGTGCCGTTCCGATGAGAAGGTGCTTTGCACAACCTTTCCACTGGGCACGAAGTGGGTTGTCCCAGCAGGCAGTGCTTGATTACTTGAGCCGCGCCTTCGCCCAGCGTGCTTTCTGCGCGAGACTGATTTTCTTACGGGCAGCAGCAGACATCGTGTGACTCCGTGAGCCTGCTCCGGCTAGAGCGGCTAGAGCGGCGTCGATTCGTGCTATCTCCCTTACAGCTCGCGCCCTGTCCCTCTTCATCAGCTTCACTACGCCCCTGAACACGTCCATCTCTTCCCTCCGCAAGAACGGAATTGTCTCACAGGCCATTGCAGAGCGCAGCAGCCGAAAAGTGAGCGAACGGGGAATTAGTGCACGTCATTTTGCACGTCATTGCGCTGACAAGTGTGGCCATTTGACGCCTCTTGAGGCCCCGCCATACGTGCTATCTCATTGAATTTACTCGGAGACTTGTCAAGAAGAGAGTTTTACGAATCGGCTGCTCTACCAACTGAGCTACGTCGGCTCAACAAGTAGGGACAACTTTTGTTCCGAATGTCCCACTCAACAGAAAATCGGTATGTCAACAGGTAAGCCGCACACCGACTCATTGAGAATATCATTTCCCCCCTTTGAAGACGACCTTTGTCAACGGTAGAATTGCCTCCGAAGTCATTGGAGCCTAGATGATGCGGCTGACTCTGCCTCTACTGTCTGTCATCCTCATGTCGTGCCTAACGGGTTTCGCCCAATCGACTCACGAAACTGACACGCACGAGTTGGAGAGGCTAGAAACCGTTTGGAACGAAGCCCATGAACACGGCGATGCCGACACATTGGACAAGTTGTGGGCCGACGACATGGAAGTCGCCGTTCCGAAGATGCCAGTGATGTCAAAGGCTGACGTGTTGAAGTTTGCACGCTCCGGGCGGATGAAGTTCCTTCACTACCAAACATCGAATATTCGTGTTCGTCTCTACGGCGATGCCGCGGTCGTCAGCGGTCGTCTGCAACGCACTCGCTCCATGAACGGACAAGAACTCTCCGACGACTGGCAATTCACGAAGACCTACGTCCGTCAGTCGGGACAGTGGCGAATCGTCGCCTATCATGCGTCCGAAGCCGCCCAACCGTGAATCAAGCCCTACCAGCGGTTCAGGATGCAGGCGAGTACTTTGACGCCGGCGC
>Ga0210390_10001552_pt1 | contig 21834 bp, 20 predicted proteins | sample IncBWH11OmetaG_FD_161050 | JGI IMG/M metagenome (GOLD analysis project Ga0210390, IMG submission 161050) | Forest soil microbial communities from Barre Woods Harvard Forest LTER site, Petersham, Massachusetts, United States - Inc-BW-H-11-O ... | reverse complement strand
CTTGGCGAAGGCGTGAAGGATTCCGATGACCGAGCCGTAGGCGGATAGAATTCCGATTGCCAGCGCAATAACCACGGTGAAACAAAGGATGCCAACGCTCAATAGACTGCCCAAGATCTCTGTCCTCTTACGGATGGCCGCTTTCTGCTGATGTCGCCGCGCTCGTCTCGACGTCACCCCGAATCTACCTGCGTTGACGCTCGCCGCTGTTTGCAAATAAGATACGTGAGTAGAGCTGCGCACCTCCACTTTCCACCATCTCTGGGGACCCGTCCACATTACGGAAGGTCACTGAAGGGCGTTACTTTCGCGGTTTTATGGCCATTACCAAGATTTCGGTGCGCGGGGCGCGCCAGCATAACCTCAAGAATATCGACGTCGAAATTCCCCGGAACAGCCTGACGGTAATTACCGGTCTGAGCGGATCGGGCAAGTCTTCGCTGGCCTTTGACACCATCTATGCCGAGGGTCAGCGGCGCTATGTGGAGACGCTCTCGGCGTACGCCCGCCAGTTTCTGGATCAGATGGAACGGCCCGATGTGGATGCGATTGATGGACTCAGTCCAGCAATTTCCATCGAGCAGAAGACCACTAGCCGCAGCCCGCGTTCCACCGTGGGTACGATTACCGAGATTTACGATTATCTTCGCCTTCTATTCTCCTCCATCGGAGTACCGCATTGTCCCAAGTGCGGGCGCGCGATCAGCCGCCAGACCGCGGACCAGATCGTGCAGCGCGTCATGGCTCTTACTCCTGAAGACCGGGTCATGGTATTGGCGCCGATCGTGCGCGGGCGCAAGGGCGAGTTCAAGAAAGAAATGGAGAAGTTGGTGCAGCACGGCTTCACCCGCGCCCGGGTGGATGGCGAACTGGTGAACCTCGACGACGACCTCGCGCTGGACAAAAGAAAAAACCACACCATTGAAGTTGTCGTTGACCGTCTGCTGGTGAAACCAGGCATCGAGCATCGTCTCGAACTTTCCGTAGGACTGGCGATGAAGCTGGCGGGAGGCCTGGTGCAGGTTGCGGTAGTGGGCGGCGAAGAGCAACTTTATTCCGAGAAGTTAGCCTGTCCAAATTGCGGCATCAGCGTGCCGCAACTGGAGCCACGGTCGTTTTCTTTTAACAGCTCCTATGGTGCATGCCCCGAATGCCACGGGTTGGGCAGCCGTTACGATTTTGATCCTGCGAAGGTGATTGTCGACTGGTCGAAGCCGCTGCTCGAGGGCGGATTGGGGCCGGGGTCAGCGTCGCAAGGTCTGATCCACATGCTGCAGATCGCAGCTGCCGCGCATGGCCTGGACCTGAGCACGCCCTTCGAAAAGTTTCCGGAGAAGGTACAAAACCTGTTGCTGCTCGGAGAAGCGGGCAAAGCCGGCAAGACGGGGTTCCGCGGAATTCTGGCCTATCTCAAGCGGGTGCTGGAGGAATCCAACTCCGAAGGCTACCGCGATTTCCTGCTCGACTATATGTCGGCGACGGAATGTCCCGCGTGTCATGGACAGCGGCTCCGTCCGGAAAGTCTCGCGGTCAAAGTGAATGGCATGTCGATCGCGGACTTCACCGAACTGCCGGTTTCGCGTTCGCTGGAACTGGCGAAAAAGATCCAGCTTGCCGGACGCGAAGCGGCTATCGCGGGCCGCGTCATGCATGAGATCGTGGAACGGCTGCAGTTTTTGAACGCGGTTGGACTAGGCTATATCGCGCTCGACCGTTCGGCTGCCACGCTTTCCGGAGGCGAAGGTCAACGCATCCGCCTGGCCACGCAGATTGGGTCGAAGCTGAGAGGCGTGCTCTACGTGCTCGACGAGCCATCGATCGGCCTGCATCACCGCGACAATGCCCGACTGTTGAAAGCGCTCGAAGAATTGCGCGACCTGGGCAACACGGTGCTGGTGGTTGAACACGATGAAGAAACCATCCGCCGCGCCGACTATGTAATCGACCTGGGCCCTGGGGCGGGCCGGCATGGAGGCGAACTCGTGGCTCACGGTACGCCCCAGGAAATCATGGAGGTGCCGGGCTCGCTCACCGGCGCTTACATCTCCGGCAGAGTGCAGATCGAGATGCTGCCCGAGCGGCGGCAGACGAATGGCGCAGGCATCAGCATCCTGGGCGCGCGCGAAAATAATTTGAAGAATATTGACGTCACTTTTCCTCTGGGTGTGATGACCGTGGTGACAGGCGTCTCCGGTTCCGGCAAATCCACTTTGGTGAATGACATTCTCTATCGCGCGCTGGCCAAAACTCTGTACCGCTCGCGCGAAGAAGCCGGCACGCACAAAGCGATTTCGGGGGCGGAGAACATCGACAAAGTCATTCGCATCGATCAATCACCGATTGGGCGGACGCCGCGCTCGAATCCCGCAACTTATACCGGCGTGTTTGCGCAGATTCGAGATCTCTATGCCATGCTGCCAGAGTCGCGGGAGCGAGGCTACAAGTCCGGCCGGTTCTCGTTCAACGTTACTGGTGGACGCTGCGAAGCTTGTCAGGGTGAGGGCCAGCGCCGCATTGAAATGAGTTTTCTTCCCGATGTCTACGTGCTCTGCGAAGTCTGCGGCGGCCGCCGCTACAACCACGAAACCCTGGCCGTGAAGTACAAGGGATACTCGATCGCCGACCTGCTCGAAATGCCGGCCTCGGACGCGTTGCCGATTCTTGAAAACATTCCGCAGGTAAAACAAAAGCTGCAGACTCTGGTCGATGTCGGCCTGGGATACATTCACCTCGGCCAATCGGCGGTAACGCTCTCGGGCGGCGAAGCGCAACGCATCAAGCTGGCGCGCGAGTTGAGCAAGAGGCAAACGGGCAAGACTTTGTACCTGCTGGACGAACCCACAACAGGGCTGCACTTCGACGACGTAAGAAAGTTGCTCGACGTGCTGCATCGCTTGACCGACCTCGGAAACATGGTGGTAATCATCGAGCACAATCTGGATGTAATCCGCAACGCCGACTGGATCATCGACCTCGGTCCCGAAGGCGGAGAAGAAGGCGGGCGCGTCGTCGCTCAAGGCACGCCAGAACAAGTCGCGCGCAATAAAAAGTCATACACCGGGCAGGCGCTGGCGGAATATTTCAGCGGAAAGCAAAAGCGGCTTTCGACGGCGGAACTGCTGGCATAATCCAGTTTCGCGCTACCGATCACTAGCGCTCTTGCGACTCCAGCGATTGTTTTACTGCCTGCAGTGTGGGGTCGAGTTTTACCGCTTGCTCGAAGGCGGCGAGGGCTTCGGAGGGGTTGCCCGCTTCCTGCAACAGCACGCCCAGTTGCAAATAGCGCGGGCCGGTGGGCTGATCGGCAATGTCACGGGAAATTCGCTCGATCATGCCAGACGCCTGCTGTGGGTCGAGCTTCAGGGCCTGGCGGTAATTGTCCGTTACTTTTTGGTAGTCGCCCAGCATGTCGTATAGGCTGGCGAGGCTTTCGTAGTAGCGAGCCTGCAGCGCGGCATCAGAGGTTAATGGAACCGCGGTCTGAAATTCGGATACGGCCTCCGGCACATGACCGAGCAACATCAGGGTGGCGCCGAGATTTGCGTGCCGGTCAGGGTCGTCCGGATTGAGCTGCGCCGCTTTTTGAAGAAAAGGCAATGCCTCCTCGGGACGGCCATCGGCCAGCAACGCGTCACCCAAATTCTTTTCGCCAAGGGGATTGTCGGGCCATGCCGCGAGCGTGTGCGGCCACAGATCAAAATCGCTTTGCCAATATCCGACCTGGCGCCAGGTGAGAAATGATAAGAGGCAGAGAATTGTCAGAGCCAGCGCCGCGCGCCATTGCAGAGTAATGTTTTTGCTGTCAGTCTTTTTTCCGTAAGCCCAATCCGCAGCGCTCCAGACAATCATCACCAAGATTCCGATCAGGGGGATGTAGGCGTAGCGATCGGCCACGGCTTGATCGCCGACCTGGACCAATCCGATGACGGGGACCAGAGTACCGAGATACCAGAGCCAGCCGGTTAGCAGATAGCGCCGGGTAAAGCGCTGTTTCCAAACTACGACACTCACGCTCAAAAGAACCAGCGCCGCCAGCCCGACTTGCCAGGCTGCGAGTGAGGAGTAAGGATAAAACGGCACCAGCCGTAGCGGAAAGAATGCCTTCCCCAGGTAAGTCGCATAGGCCCAGAGCGCATTTTCCACACGCAGAAAGAACGGAACATATTCAGTCGACCGGATGGCCTGGCGCTGGGCGATCACGGTCAGTACAGCGCTTCCGGCACAGAATGCGAGGAGCGGCAATTTTTCGAGAACCAGCCGTGGGAACGAAGCCTGCGTAAATTCGGGCTCGGAGGCGATATTTTGCGATCGCCCGGTGCGACTTTTGCCTTTCTTATGGCTCGATGCCAATGGCGTGCCCCACCCTTGAATTCGCTTCAGCGGCCAATAATCAAGCAGTAGAAGCACGAAAGGAAGCGTGATGACCATCGGCTTCGCCGCCAGCCCCAGTATGAACAACGCTGTCAGCAGGGAATAACGCTTGAGGTTGGGGCTGCGCGCGTACCAGCCGTAAGCACCGAGCGCGAGCAGAAAGAACAGAGTGCTGAGAACGTTCTTGCGCTCGGCCACCCAGGCCACAGACTCCACATTGAGAGGATGAAGAGCGAACAAGGCTGCGACCAGCAAGCTGCGCCCCATCGCGCCCGTGGTCCGAAGCAAAAGTAGAAACAGAATCACAACGTTCAGTACGTGGAACAGAACATTCGTAAAGTGATGGCCGCCGGCATTCAATCCGTAGAGTTGACAATCCAGGGCATGGGAAAGCCAGGTGAGGGGATGCCAGTTGTCCGCCTCCGTGGCAGTCAGTGCCCAGGTGAAAGTTTGCCAACTAAGTCCGGCTTGTACGTGGGCATTGCGGGTGACGTAGTCTTGATCGTCATAGTTGATGAAAGAATGATGTGCGACTTGGCCATAAACCGCTAAAGTTGCAACTGCGAGAAGCAGGCAACAGATAACAGTTTTCTTCCGGCGCGACAACCCGCTCAAACTTTCTCCTCTATCGCTGGGGTTCACTTTCGGACTTCCCAGGCAGACGGAATTGTACAACGTCGACATCCCGCCCTGTGCCGGTTCCGGCGCAGCTTGTTATGCGAATTGCTCATCGAGCCTGCACCGGGTTTCTTTTTCGTGTAAATTCAAAAATGGCCCAGCGGCAATTCTGAAGCGCGTGTCCTTACCCCCAAATCCGTGGTCTGACCCCGGTCCGCCTCTCGTCCCAGAACAGTCGGCGCCTATCGCCGACACTGCTTCCGAGAATCCCGTGTGGAGCGGATGGGATGTGCTGCAAATTGTGTTCTTGACCGTAGCCGCGGTCGCGGTTTTTCTGCCAGTGGTCGCGGTGGCCGCGCAGCGACTGCTTTATCCCAAGGACGCCTTTCTTGAGGTTGTGACCTACCCTGTGGTGACGGTGCTGGGGCAAGGATTGGCTTATCTGGTAATCCTCGGCTTCATGGTTGCGATTGTGAAGCGCGAGCCCGGCCGGGACTTTCTGCAGGCCATCCGCTGGAACTGGCCGAACAACTGGTCAGCTTACTTGCTGGCAGGCGTGACGCTGTCGTTCACGCTGCAGGGGATCGCACACTTCCTTCCTATCCCGAAAGAAGTGCCCATGGACCGCTTCTTCCGCACAGCCAGCGAGGCGTGGGCACTGTCGCTGTTCGGCGTGACTTTTGCGCCTCTGCTCGAAGAATTGTTCTTTCGAGGGTTTCTCTACCCGGTGCTGGTGCGCCGATTTGGAATCGCAATCGGGGTGCTGGCGACAGCGGCAGCCTTTAGTCTCATTCACGCTCCGCAACTGGGACGCGCCTGGGGTCCGGTACTCGTGATTTTCATGGTCGGGCTGGCCTTGACCGTCACTCGCGCCATCACCAAGTCAGTCGCCGCGAGTTTGATCATGCACATGGCGTACAACGGTACGCTTTCGGTTTTGCTGTTCGTGGGAACCGATGGATTCCGGCATCTGGAGAGACTGAATCAGTGACTGATCGTAGAGTGACGGGCGTCCTCGCTCGTCCGCGGAAACGTGGCGTCCAGGGCATCCGCAACTCTCGGAGCTTCATGCTATCTTAGAATTTCCATGTCTTCCGCCCGTCAGGAACTTTTGCGTCTGCTGGCAACCAAGTCGTTTCGTCTGGGAGAGTTCAAGCTCTCGTCGGGTAGCACCAGCGATTACTACATAGATTGCCGCACCACCACTTTGGACGCGCGCGGCTCGCAACTCACCGGCCAGGTCTTCCTCGAGGAAATTCGGCAGCATGGATGGCGGCCACAGGCCATCGGCGGCTTGACCATGGGCGCCGATCCGGTAGTCGTAGCGGTCGCGGTCACGAGCGGCGAGATTCACGGATTTCTTGTCCGCAAAAGCGACAAGCAGCACGGCACCGGACAGCGCATCGAGGGCTTTCGAGAGAAGGGCGCACGCGTGTTGATTGTGGACGACGTTTGCACCACGGGCGCATCCACGATTCAGGCGATCGAAACTGCCCGTGAATTTGGATTTGAAATCGCCGGTGTGATGTGCCTGGTCGAGCGCGAGGAGGCCAAGGGGCGTCCAAGCGTAGAGAAGGCCGCCGCGCCGGCTCCTTTCGTTTCGATTTTTACCTCGGCGGACGTGCGCAAGGAACACATGCAGCACAAGGACGAGACCCCTCCGCCGATCTTCGCGGTCGCCGCCAGTTGCGAGTTATGTGGAAGGCCAGCAGTGACGAACATGCCGCGAAGCCGTTGCGAAGTACATAAAGCGTGATGAAAAGGGCTGGATGCCAACGACCAAGGACGAGCGACCAACGACTAACAAATGATTCAAACACTCGAATGGACTGACAAGGGCGTACGCTTCATCGATCAAACCAAGCTGCCCACCGAAGAAACCTACGTCACCTGCAAGACCTACGAGCAGGTCGCGGACGCCATCCGCAACATGGTGGTTCGCGGCGCCCCAGCCATTGGTGTGGCTGCGGCCATGGGAATCGCTCTGGGTATGAAAAACTCAAAAGCCGAAACCGGAGGCGACCTGAAGCGGGAGTTTGACCAGATCTGCGAAGTGATCAGCAAAACGCGTCCCACGGCGGTAAATCTTTTCTGGGCGATCCGCCGCATGCGCGACAAATTTGAATTGCTGCGAGTGCGGCCATTACCGCAGATCAGGCAAGCGCTGATCGAAGAAGCGCAGCGCATGCACGCCGAAGACATCGCCGCCAACCAGGCCATGGGACACTACGGCGCAACTCTCATGCCCGCGAGCGGCGGCGTCCTCACCCACTGCAATGCCGGAGCCCTCGCCACCTGTGGTTATGGAACGGCGCTGGGCGTGTTTCGCGCAGCCGTCGAGCAGGGAAAAAAAATCCACGTGTACGCCGATGAGACCCGTCCCTTTCTCCAAGGTTCGCGGCTGACTGCATGGGAACTGATGAAGGACGGAATTCCAACCACCGTAATCTCGGACAACATGGCGGGCGCGATCATGAAGCAGGGCAAGATCGGCGCGATTGTTGTGGGCGCGGATCGCATCGCGGCCAATGGCGACGTAGCCAATAAAATCGGAACTTACACTGTTGCTGTGCTGGCAAAGGAGCACAACATCCCTTTCTATGTTGCTGCACCTTTGTCGACGATCGATTTCGAAGCAGCCGACGGCAGTAAGATCCCCATCGAGCAACGTGACGAAAAAGAAGTCACGCACATCGCCGGCAAGCAGATGACTCCGGACGGGGTGCAAATAGAAAACCCCGCATTCGACGTGACCCCAGCCAAGTACGTGACCGCAATTGTGACCGAGCGCGGGATCGCGCGAGCGCCTTATGAGGCGTCGCTGGAAAAGTTAGCCGGTGCAGAGAGGGTGACAACGAGTAAGTAGACGAGCAAGCTGAAGAGGGTCATCTGGAGTGAAGCGAAGGCTCCCGCCCGCGTACGTAAGAACGAACCTCGCAGGCAGTTTTATCAGAGCTCGCGGTGAGAATACCGGAAGAATCGCTCGCTGCCCCGGAACAACTGCCAAGTGCTGCAACCAATGCCCATTGCTCCATTCCAAATCGTATTCGAAAGCGGCGGCAGAGATGTTCATCTGGACTGCTTTTTGCCGGCTGCTAACGGAAGGCGCTTTCCCGCCGTGATTGGGCTGCACGGTTCCGGAGGCGGCCACGCATCGATGGCCGATCCGGCAAGCCTTCTAGCCGAGCAGGGTTTCGCTGTGTACGTGCTGCACTATTTCGACCGCACCGGCACCACCGAGATCGATGGTCTGCAAACTATCTTCCGCCACTTCCCTGCCTGGATGAAGACTTTATGGGACGCGGTCAGCTTCGCCGCCCGCCAGCCGCAAGTAGATCCCCATCGCATCGGATTACTCGGATTTTCTCTGGGCGCGTATCTGGCGTTGTCTGCCTCTGCCATCGACTCGCGCATCCAGGCCGTGGTGGAGTACTTCGGCGGCATGCCCAAAGAGATGAAACTGTTCACGCGGCGTCTGTGTCCCGTGCTCATCCTGCATGGCGACCAGGATAAAACGGTTCCTGTCGACGAGGCCTACCACTTGCAGCAGATCCTCGAAAAGAAAAAGATTGTTTACGAGATGAAGATTTATCCTGGAGTGGGGCATGGCTTCAGCGGCGAAATCTGGCGCGATGCCGGCTTGCGTACCCTGGCCTTTCTAAGCAAGCACTTGGCTGACGGCAATCAGCTTAAAGTTGAAGCCCAAGTGCCCGGAACTTTTCGGCAGGAATCTTCGTAAAGTACAATGGAAGACAAGGAGATTCGTCATGTTCACTTTTCTCCTCTGGTGCCTGCTGTTTGTGCTGTGCTGGCTGCTGGCGCTGGTGCTCTATCCCTTCGTGTGGCTTCTGCTCCTGCCGTTTCGGATCATCGGGATTGCGGTGCACGGAGTATTGGAACTGGTTTGGGCAGCTGTGATGTTGCCGGCGAGGCTGCTGACGGCGCCATTCCGCCTGCGAGTGTAGACGCGGGCGTCTTCGTCCGTGTGAATTGAGGAAGCGAATTACTCGACGCCCTTCGCCGGTATCGCCATTCCCAATTTCTTCATCACCATCTGCAAGTCTTTCCAGGCTTCTTTTTTCTGCCGCGGATCGCGTAGCAGAAACGCAGGATGATAGGTGACGGCAAGCTTGGTGCCGCGGAAATCGAACCAGCGTCCGCGAAACTCGGACATGGGCGCATTGATCGCCAGCAGCGTTTTTGCCGCCACTGCGCCCAGCGCCACGATTACCTTGGGCTTGATGGCAGCAATCTGCCGCATCAAAAATGGAGAGCAGGTCTCGCACTCATCGCGCTCCGGCGTGCGGTTTCCTGGCGGACGGCACTTGATGATGTTCGCGATATAAATATCTTCACGCCGCAGCCCCATGGCCTTGATCATGTTGTTGAGCAACTGTCCGGCGCGGCCCACGAAGGGCTCGCCCTGCTGATCTTCATCGGCCCCCGGCGCTTCGCCGATAAACATCAACTCCGCTTTCGGATTGCCCACGCCGAAAACAATCTGCTTGCGTCCTTGTTTGCTGAGACGGCAGCGCGTACAATCCCCGAGATCCTCGCGAATCAGACGCAGCGCCTCGGCGGGATCGGCCATCCCTGATTCGGCTGTGGGGTTCGAGGGAAAATCTTCTTCCGCTATATCGGGTGCGGCAACAGCCGCCTTCGTTCTGGGTGTCATTTCCTCTCGCTTTTCAGACTGGGTTATCGCATCTTCGATCGGGCTGCAGTTGGACTCGGCGGGATCCCGGCGGTAAAAATCGTAAATGCCCAACTCGTTATAGAAGCGAATGCGTTCGGCTAAAGCGCGCTTAAGTTGCGGATCGAGCACGCCAGCCATTCGCTATTTCCCAATCTTTGCGGGGACGTTTTGTAGGTTCCGCAGCCGTACCACCTGGTCGAGCACACGTTGCGCGACCTCCCACTTCGTGGTCTCCGGAACTTCTACGACTTCGTGCGGAGTGATAATGTTGACCGCATTTCGATCGGAGTCGAAGCCCACGCCTTCGCGCGAAACATCGTTGACCACGATGGCATCGAGCGACTTGGAGGCAAGTTTCTTGCGCGCATTCTCCAGCGCGTTCTGGGTTTCCGCAGCAAACCCAATAATCAGTTGCGATTGTTTATGACGCGCGATCTCGCCCAGGATGTCCGCCGTAGGCTCAAGCTCGAGAGTCATCGGCCCGCTGCGCTTGATCTTCTGTGGGGCGGAAGACTTTGGCCGATAGTCGGAGACAGCTGCCGTCTTGATCACGATGGTTGCCTGCGGCAGCAACTTCAAAACCGCCTGGCGCATCTCTTCCGCGGATTCCACGCGCGTGACCTCGGCAGCGCCCGACGGTGTCAACGCACTCGGTCCGCTCACCAGCAACACCCGCGCCCCACGGCGAAGTGCAGCTTCCGCCAAGGCGTATCCCATCCTGCCACTCGAACGATTGGTCAGGTAGCGAACCGGATCAATCTTCTCGCGCGTGGGCCCAGCCGTAATCAAAACCGTTTCACCTGCGAATTCCTGCGAGGCACCTAGCGCTTCGAGCGTAGCCGCAACAATCGCTTCGTTCTCCGCCAGGCGGCCAGGACCCGTCATGCCACAGGCCAGATAGCCGGTCCCCGGTTCCACGATCTTTACGCCGCGCTTTTTCAAAATCTCAAGATTGGCCTGGGTAGCGGGGTGATCCCACATGTTCACGTTCATGGCAGGCGCGACCACAACCGGCGCCGTGGTTGCCAGATACAGGGTGCTGAGAAAATCGCTGGCGATGCCTTGGGCGAATTTGGCAAGAACATCCGCGGTTGCCGGCGCAACCAGCAGCGCATCGATGGACTGAGCCACGGCAATATGCTCGACGGCGGAATCAATATTCGGATGCTCGCCCGCACCCGCGCCAAACATATCGGTAATAACTTTTTCGCCGGAGAGCGCTGCAAAGGTGAGAGGCCGGATGAACTCCTGGGCCGCGTGGGTCATGACGACCTGCACGCGAACCCCACGATCCTGCAGCAGGCGAACAATTTCAGCAGCCTTATAGGCCGCAATCCCGCCGCTGACGCCGAGAGCGATTTTCATAATTACCGACTGCCAATTGCCAATTGTTTACTTACCACAGCTCAGTAAATCAGCAATCGGCAATCGCAAATGCTTACTCTTGCCCCAGCGCCTTGTCGAGCATCTCGCTGACTACCTCGACTTGCGACTTGGGCATTTCCGGGATCACCCACTTCACTTTGCCCGCCTTGATCTCGTCCTGCGCAATCCGGCAGGGTTTGCGGGAGTGAGTTTCAATCACCGGGGGCGCACCGCCCTGCAATTGTCGTGCGCGGCGAGCGGCTACCAGGATGTATCGATAGTTGCTGTCGAACCCTTCAATCAACTTCATTGTGTTCTCCCCTGTCGCTAGCGCCCGCCTGATGTCGCTGCAGTCGCAAACGAGGCTAAGATCGGCCGCAGGCGTTCCCGGATGTTGCGCAAGCGGCAACCTTCGGCCTTGGCCAGCATCTTTGCATCGTCAGCAGATCCGTGAACTCCCGAGCGCTTCAGCCGTTCCGCAAGCAGGATCGCCGTCAGCGCTTGGATGGATTCATCCAGACGGTCGTTAACCAGAATATAGTCGTATTTCTCGTAATTCTCAATCTCACGACTGGCCGTGACCAACCGGCGTTGGATCACCTCTTGCGCATCCAGGCTGCGTTTTCGCAAACGCGCCTCCAAAATCTTGCGATCCGGCGGCATAATGAAAATGCTCACCGCCTGCGGAATCTTGCGCTTGACCTGCTGCGCGCCCTGCACATCAATGTCGAGCAACAAATCATGCCCACTCTGCTCCGCCTGCCGCAGGACGCGCTTCGCGGTCCCGTAGCAATGCCCAAATACATCAGCATGCTCCAGGAATTCATCTTTGCGCACCATCTCCTCAAACTCGGAGCGCGGCACGAAAAAGTATTCGCGTCCATCCTGCTCCGCGCCTCGCGGCGGGCGAGTGGTATAGGAGATCGAAAAGTCCAGCCCGGAAATAATCTCCCGAGCCTTGTCCACCAGCGTCGACTTACCCGAACCTGACGGCGCCGAAATAATATAGACGGTGGTCATTCGAGATTCTGCACCTGTTCCCGCGCCTTCTCGATATCGGCTTTCATGGATAATCCCAGCTCAGTGATCTTCAAAGCTTCGCCTGCAAGTCCCGAAGTCTTGGACATCAGCGTATTCGCTTCGCGGTTCATCTCCTGCAGCAGGAAATCCAGTTTCTTGCCCACTTCTCCACCCTGATCCAGCAAGCCGAGCATGTGCTGCACGTGCTGATCCAAACGCACCAACTCTTCCTGAATGTCGCTGCGATCGACCAATAGCGCGGCTTCCTGCAGAATCCTCTCCGGCTCGAATTGTGACCCGATCAACTCCTGCATCCGGGTTTTCAATCTATCGGCATAGGTTTGCAGCATCGCCCGGCGATGTTTCTCCACCTCTTCCCGAGCTTGCTGCACATGGGTCATGCGCTGCCTCAATTCGCGCTCCGTGCCCCTGCCTTCTTCCTCGCGCATCTGATTGAGCCGGGCCAGCGCCTCCTCTATCTTGGAGAGAACCGCGCCTTCCAGGCCGTCGCCAGCCGGCAACGCTTCGGACTCAAGCGCACCCGGCATGCGCAGAATTGCATTGAGATCCGGTTCGGCGGTCAGCCCGAATTCCGTGGCTGCGGCACGAAATGCCTGAACGTAGCCGCTCACCAGCGTGCGATTGAGCGAGAATCCCTCGCTCACGTTGCGTTCCACATTCAGCGTCAGCTCCACGTGGCCGCGAGCCATCCGCTCCTTTAAGCGCCGGCGCAGCTTCATTTCCAGGTCGTCGCTATCGGACGGCATCCGGAAATGTATGTCCAGAAACCGATGATTTACCGACTTGAGCGACAAGGTAAAACCGAACTGGCCATCGACCTGCCCTTTTACCTGCGCGAACCCGGTCATGGAACGGATAGACATAATTCCTAAGTTTTACTTCCCAACTGTCATCTTGAGCGCAACTGGATTGCTCGCTCGCCAGCAATCCAGTGAAGTCGAAAGATCCCTATTCCTTGTCGCCGCTGAGACGCCGCAAGGCATTTCAATACGCGCAAGTTCACTCCGCATGCACCTCGGGTCTAGGCTCCGCATCCGCAAATTGCAGCTCATACAACCGCCGATACGTGCCCAGCTTTTTCATGAGCTCCTCATGCGGCCCAATGTCCGCCGTCGTCCCATTCTCCAGCACCACAATTCGATCCGCGCGCCGCACCGTGGAAAGCCGATGCGCAATCACCACCACCGTGCGTCCAGTCATCAAATTCTGCAGCGCCGACTGCACCAGCGCCTCCGATTCGCTGTCCAACGCAGACGTAGCTTCGTCAAGAATCAAAATCGGAGCGTTCTTCAACAATGCCCGCGCGATGGCAATACGCTGCCGCTCTCCACCAGAAAGCCGCACCCCGCGCTCGCCAATCACCGTGTCATAGCCGTTTGGCAAATCCATAATAAAGTCATGCGCCAGGGCCGCGCGAGCCGCCGTCTCCACCGCTTTCTGCGGCACACCCGGTTGTCCATAAGCAATGTTGTTCCGCACCGTGTCGTTAAACAGCACCGTGTCCTGCGCCACCACCCCAATCTGCGAACGCAGCGAGGCTAGTGTCGTGTCGCGCACATCGCGGCCATCAATGGTCAATCTCCCGGAAGTCACGTCAAAGAAACGCGGAATCAGATGCACCAGCGTGCTCTTACCCGCGCCACTCGATCCCACCACGGCGAGAACCTCCCCGGCATGGACCTCCAGATTGATATCGCGCAGAATCTCGCGGCCTTCCCCGCTTTCTGTTTCGCCACTCGCTTCGTAAGAGAAGCAAACTTTCTCAAAGCGGATACTGCGTGAAAACGGCGGCAGCGGCCGCACTCCAGGCTTCTCTCTTACATCGTCCTCCGTATCCATGAACTTGAATATCTCGGAAGACGCGCCCAGGGCCTGCTGGAAATTATTGTTAAACAAGGCAAACTTGCGCACAGGATCGTAAAGCTTGAAAACCGCTACGATAAACGCCAGAAACGTGCCCGACGAAAAAACATGGTGGTTGATCTGTTCCCGCCCCAGCAACAAAAGCAAGGCAATCGCAATCGCGCCGAAAATGTCCATCAAAGGCGAACTGATCGCGACCGCAGCGACTGAACGTAAATTAGCGCGAAACAAGCGCTGCGCAGCTTTGCGGAAGCGCGCAATCTCCCAACGCTCCATGCTGAACGCCTTCACAATGCGATTTCCGGTGATGGTCTCGTGCAGAATGTTCTGAATGTCGGCCAGCTTGTCCTGACCCCGCCGCGTCGTATGCCGCACCCGCCGCCCGATTCTTCCCGCCGAGAAAATAATCACCGGCACAAACAAAACCAGAATCCAGGCAAACTTCCGCCCCAGCGCCACCACTACCAGTGCGGTAAAAAGAAAAGTAAAAAACTGCTGTAGAAATTCCGCCAGCACGCTCGACATAGCATACTGCACGCGCTCAACATCATTCACGATGGTCGAAACCAGAGTCCCCGTCGTGTGCCTGTGAAAAAATGCCGCCGAGCGCTGCAGAATCGAATCGTAGAGGTCGTTGCGCAGATCGGTAATCATGCCAAACCCGGCGTAGTTCACCAGGTATGTGCCCACATAATCACAAACTCCCTTCAACACAGTTGCCGCCACCAGGGCAAACGCTACCACCGTCCACGGATTCTGAAAGTGTGAGGGAACGAACTGCTGCAAGTAGATGGGATGTCCGCTGCCTGGAACCGTAAACAGTTGCATCTCGCGCGACTGCGAGCCCGGGTTCAGGACCCGGTCGAAGATAGGTCCGATGAGTAGCAACCGGAACGCATCCAGCAATCCGACCGCCGCCATCAGCAGCACCGAAGCCCCTACTGGCCACCAGTAGGGCGCCACGTATCCTATGAGGCGTGCTAGTTGCCGCATCGGAAACTCCCCATGCGTAGCCCAGCCCGCCCCGCTACGGATGAAATCAGCATGCGTCGCAAGCCCCCATTCTACTTCAGTCGGCGGTCGTTGGTGGTCGGCAGGTGCAGCTAAGCACGGCAAACACGCTGTGCAGGGTTCTAGCTCGAGACCGAACGACCAACGACCCACGACGACTACCCCGGACTATCCCGGTGAACCACCTTCACCCGGTACCCCGCCTTGCCCAAACGCTTGCTCACATCCTCCGCGATCATCACCGAGCGGTGCTGCCCGCCCGTGCAACCGAACGAAATCGTCAGATAACTCTTCCCCTCCCGGATGTAGTGCGGCAAAAGATAGACCAGCAATTTGGAAATCCGATCAATAAATTCCTTGCTCTGCGGAAACGATCGGATATACTTTGCCACCTTGGGATCGCGTCCAGTCAACGGACGAAACTCCGGCACAAAATGCGGATTGGGCAAAAATCGCACGTCAAACACCAGGTCCGCATCCTCCGGAAGCCCACGCCGGAAGCCGAAGCTCACACAGGAAACCAGAATGTTGTTCCCCGCTTCCTGCTTCTGAAAACCTTCCGTGATGTGCGCCCGCAGCTCGTGAACGTTGAACTTCGAAGTGTCGATTACCAGATCCGCCATCGCCCGGATGCGCCGCAGGTGCTGACGCTCGGCCGCCAGCGACGCCTTCACCGTGGTCTTGGTGCCCAGCGGATGCGGGCGCCGGGTCTCACTAAAGCGGCGCAACAAAACTGAATCCGCCGCCTCCAGAAAAATCATCTTGGTGGGAACAATACGTCGAACTGATTTCACGATCTCGGGCAGATCATGCAGTTGCTCGCCTTCGCGAACATCCACCACCAGCGCAGTGCGCCGGATCTCGGAAGACTGTCCCGCCAATTCGGCAAATTGCGGAATCAGCCCCACCGGCAAATTGTCCACGCAGTAGTAGCCGAGGTCTTCAAAAGCCTTGAGCACGGAGGCTTTCCCCGACCCGCTCATGCCGGTAATGATGACCAGTTCGGCGCGCCGTCCGCGCTCGCGGGCAACTCCCACGCCCCGAGCCTTAAGCGCCCGCTGTCGGCGAAGTGACATCTGCAGAAATGGTAGCAGGCACAGCCCTCACCCGCCAGTTGCCAGTGTAGGCGCGGGCGTCGTCGCCCGTATTCCCAAGTCCATCGTTACTGCCCTACAGTATTTCTACTCAGTCAAGGCCAAACAATTCACGACACGGTTTAAGGTACTCGCTAACTTCGTCGCGAGGCCCGAGTCAACGCACCGCACTTCTTCGAGCAGAGCATCCACGGTGAGCCGAAAAGCGCGTTTGAGTTCAACCGGTTCCAGGGAGCGCGCCAGACATTCTGCAGCTCGCGCCTTTTGCTCTTCAGTAAGGTCGTCAAAGCCTCTGCCCTGGACAGCCGCTACACCGTGGCGCTTACACATCAGCGCCAGCACGTTATCTCGCATTCCGCTCAACATATATTCTGCCTGCAACAGTCGCGAGCGCGCGATACTCGAGCGCACGTGCAGCGCATACAGCCACGCCATTCCAATCAAATCCTTTGCATCGGGAACTGGCGCTGGCATCGGCTCTCCAGCAGCACCAAAGATCAGACTGAACTTTGGGCCGACCGCGCGCAATTCGTTGGCGGGCCAGAATGAGAGGTCAACTTGCAGAGTGTTATCGAGCAGGAATACCCGGTATAAAATGTCGCCACGCCTGACGTCATAGTTCGCAACCGCGGCATGGTCACGATACAAACGGGTTGTCCAATCAACTAATACCTGGTTCAGATCGGCATCAGGCGCCAAACCCAGTGCGAGATCGATGTCAGACCAGCGGTCCAGTTGCCCCAGCGCCGCTGAACCCAAGTGTGCGGCGCCAGAAATATGCGCGTCTGCCTTCGCGGCCGCAACTAGTTCCCCACGAATCTGTTCTCGTCTCTGCGATGTGAAAACCAGAACGTCGTCCATTGCTTCAGCATTGATCCGAGTTTCTGCTTATAGCGCTCAACCCCCACGACTCTAAAGGTTCTCTTGGATAAAACGGGGACTGATGTGAACGTCGAATTGTACCAGCGGGGAATCACCCGTCGCCTTAAAGCTGTGGACCTCGCCCGCCTTGATGACAAAGACGCCTCCGGCACCGCCCTCGAAGGTCTTGCCGTTTACCGTCCACACTCCGCGGCCTTCACGAATGAACTGGATCTCGTCATACGGATGCCGGTGCGGACCCGGCCCCGATCCGGGCTTGCCATGGAACAGGAACACCGAAACACCGGTGTTGCCCTGCTCAGCTCCGATAAACTCATGCGAACTACCAACAAAAGGCAGCTTCTCCTGGCGCACGTGATGCATCTTTCCCTCCTGCCAGAATTTGATGACCGGGGCCGCAGTTTTGGCTCCCATCAATAGCCGAGTGCAATGGCGACGGCACAACGGTAACCCATATCTCTTGTTTGTCGACAGGCCATCGTGCCGCGCGCTGTATGATGGTTTTTCCTATGAGATGGATCGTTCTCGCTGGTCTGCTGCTATGTGCGCCGTGCGTACTTGTGGCTCAAACTTATCGCCCACAATCAGCGAAGAGCACTTACGTCAGCCCGGATGAGACATTTCGCTTTGACTATCGCAACTCTCTTGTGCAATGCAGAAGAAGTCCAGATCAGTCTGACTGGTGGATACCAGCGGAATCTTGCGAACCCTACATCCCCGTTTGTTTGAGTGCGTCCGGCGATTCCGAAAGTACCGTCGCATGCATAGCCTATCCCTCTAGCGATATGAAAGGGACCAACTTCGAGGGTGCAGCTTTCTCGGTAAGCGAACCGAAGGGCGCAAATACTGAACCCAAATGCCGAAGCGTAGGTGAAGATTCGCGTACGGCACCTATCACGACCCAAACAGTTAACGGAGTGAAATTCAGTGTCACGAAGACTGTCGGAGTGGCAACCGGTCACGGGGAGAATGGATTGATTTATGCAACCTTCTACCAGGGGAAATGCTACGAACTCGACATCACAATCACATCGGCAGGCGCTGGATACTCTGACCAGCCTTTGAAGCCTTTCGATTTCGAGAACGTACAACGCACCCTCAAGATGGTGCTCGACTCCTTCAAATTCCTCAAGTAGCACGTTCGTAAGTGCTGGCCCCGCCCTCTCGCAAAGAACGTACGCGAGAAGGGCAGGGCACCCGCATTTGTGGGTGGTGAAAGCATGAGCGAGCCCCCGAATGCATAGAGTCGGCGCTGAAAACCCCGCCCGAAAAGGCTAACGGCCGTCGGCACAAACGATGCCGGCCAGGTTCTCCTGGAATCCCTGCCCGTTGTCGGCAAAGCGCGGCACACTGGTGGCAAAACGAGCAAAACGCTCGTCGTAGCCCTTCTCCAGCCACATGAACGCTTGATCTTTGTCTTCCAGTGCGCCATAAACCAGGGCGAAATAAAACGCCGGTACAAAAGTCGCCTTGAGCTCCTCGATCGTCCGTAGCGTCTGGCTTTTGTCCGTACGTCGTGCCTGCGAGTATCCCAGGAGAGCGTGCGAGTCGGCAGAACCCTGGCTGAGCACAGAATACTTTTCCAGCACGGGCGTAGCGTCGCTGTTCATTCCTTTCGCGAGATACGCTTGCCCAAGTACCGCATAGGCAACCGCAAAATTCGGATCCATCTCAAGCGTCTTACGGCATTGCTCAATCGCCTGGTCGAATTGCCTTGTCAGGTAAAATTGCACCGCCAAGCTGTGGCTTAGAGAGGGAGAAGCAGGGTCGAGGTCCAGAGCGTTTTTCGCAACTGCCAACGCCTCCTGCCACTGCCCGCGCGAGCTGAGGTAAAACGGATAAAAGATGTGCGCCCGCACTCTTGGGCGAGCGTTGCCAGGATCGTCGGGCTGCCACATCAGGCAGCCTTGACGATCGTCCATTGCGCGAAAATGGCTGCGGGATGTGTGGACGTGCACTTCGTCAGTGTGCTATGGCGATGTTTTTTGACACGATTCCGACCGAGTGGGCGGCTCGTGTCGTGTGACGTCAGGTTTGCCGACAATACGGGAGTCAAACTTTCACGGAGCTTATTGCTGCATTATCGCCGCGAGTCCGGTGGCACCAGGTTGTTCGCACGATAGTAGACCACAAGCTGGCCATAGTGCTCGCCGCTGTGCTCGATGGCAGCCGTCCAGATGGTGGAATTGTGGGCCATCCGGTTACCGAAGAATTTCGATGTATTGTCCAGCCCTGCGTCGCCCTGCTGTTGAATCACCTTGGCTCCGTCGGCGATGGCCTCCTGCACAAACTTGACCACGTCGGCCTTGGTCTTGAATTGGTTGCGTGTAGGATTGTCGCCTTCGCCGAAGTCGGGCCCGAGGTTTGACCCGGAAATCCTCCGTATCAGGACGAAATCCAGGGCGGCGGCGTGGAGAAGATTCAGGGCAAAGGTGCGCTCGTCCTTCTGCACCTTAAAATCGTACTTGTCTTCAGGGAAATCCTGCGCCATGGCGATGAGTTTGTTTCCGATGTCGTTCCACCTGTCCAACATCTCATCGGAACGAGAACGCGCAGGACTCGGAGGCTGGTTCTGGGTTTGGGCCTGAGAGTGAAGAGTCATTCCGACGGCAGCAAGGAGAGTGACCGCAACTAGCGCAAGCGCAGAGCGATTCATTTGTAGATTGCTCCTTATTTTGGGCTGCTTTCATCAGTTCCGTTGGGAGTTATACGTAGCGCTGTTCCCAAAGTTTTCAGCAAATTTCGGATCAAAAATTGAAAGCCCTGTAAATGACTGGAAGATGGATCCAAGAACTTGGATGGCACCCAAGTGACGGGCTAACCGGAAGTTAATGTCAACTGACGCTAACAGCCTTAGCACTCATTGAGAATTTCTAGCCGTCGCACGCGCTCTTGTAGTCTCGAGATTGTGGACGGCGTCGTTTGCAAAGCGGAAACAATCCCCAACCGGCCAGTGCAGGCGATTTAGAAGGATAACTTAAGTAACTTCAGCAGTGGCAACGGCACGCCTAGAATCGCGGTGGGAGAAGTCTTACCTGTCAACCCGCTCCAAACTCTGGATTGGCGCAGCAGCGGGTTTAACCGTCGCTCAGGCGTTAGTGTCTGCATGGCTACCACGTGGCTATGCGCTCACAGCGGTCAGTGATATTTTGTGCGCGTTGGCGATGTTGGCGCCGATGCTGGCGTTTGTCGGGAATGCCATCCCTAGTCAGGGACGGGTGCGCGCTTTCTGGATCCTTCAGGCGGCTGCCTGGCTTCTCTGGCTGGCGGATCAGAGCTTGTGGATCGCTTACGATATTTTCCTGCGCAAGCCCATGCCCGAGGTCTTTGCCGGGGATGTGCTTTTGTTCGTCGCCGGGGTTCCCATGCTGGCAGGGCTGTTGCTGCGGCCGCATCTACAACCATCCGCACGCAGTGCACGGCTCGGAGTGCTGGATTTTCTGTTGCTGATGTTTTGGTGGGTCTATTTTTACGTGTACTTTGTCGAGTGCTGGCACTACGTCTCGAAAAACGATGCACTCTACAACCAGAACTTCGACAGACTGTATGTGGTGGAAATTGTGGTCTTGGCGATAGTGCTGGGGATGTTATGGAGACGAAGGGCAGGCGCATGGCGGCGCTTCTACGCGAATTTTCTTGGAGCCGTGTTGTTTAACAGCGTAGCTTTTCTAGTGGAAAACTCTGCGGTTGAGCAGAATAAGTATTATGGCGGGATTTGGTACGACACGCCCTATTTGGCGTCGTTTGTGGTTCTCATGATGGTGGCGGTCAGCGGGCGCGGCCTAACGCCGAGTCTGGAGACTCGTGAAGACGAAGAGAGAGGCTCTTGGATGAGGAGCCTTGCGATGGTGGCGGTGCTATCGTTGCCCGCGATTGCGGTAACCGCGCTGTTTGACGGTTCAGTGCCGGCAGAGATCGTCCGCTTCCGCGTGATTGTCACAGCGGTGACAATGTTCGTCATGGCGGCCATAGTGTTCACCAAGCAGCACCGGTTGCACCAAGAGCTGCAGCGCTCGAATCAGGTGCTCGAGGAGGTTTCCATGACCGACCCTCTGACTGGAATCCGGAACCGGCGGTTCTTTGCCGCTACGATCGAAGGCGACGTCGCGCAGGCCGTGCGAGCATACGCGGAAGGGCATGACCGCTCCACGCGGGACCTGATTTTTTATCTGATCGACGTGGACAATTTCAAGGAAGTAAACGACCGGTACGGCCACGATGCGGGTGACCGTGTGCTAATGGAGATGTCGCGGCGGATCAGTTCCGCGATCCGTAATTCTGATCTACTGGTACGCTGGGGTGGAGAAGAATTTCTGATCGTGTCTCGTTACACCGATCGCAGAGGAGCGGATATTCTCGCCTTGCGCGTGATGGAAGCAATCCGAGGAAAACCTTTTGTAGTCAGCTCTGACGACAAACTGCGCCGCACCTGTTCGATTGGCTGGGCGGCATTCCCCTTTTTGGGAGAAAATGCCGAAGCGGTGGGATATGAAGAGGTGCTCAAGCTGGCAGATAGGGGCCTTTGTCAAGCCAAAGCGGCCGGGAAAGATCAGGCGATCGGCATGATTCCGTCGCGCGAAGTTGCGAACTGTTAGGCTCGGTACTTTCACTCATTCACCGGCTCTGAGTGTAATCGGGATGTTGCAACAGTTACGTTCTCAAGTCTCACCAACAGTCAGCCTCGCCAGCCGAACCCGGTCCCTCACTCGCGGCACCGGCCGAGCCTGCGAAATCTTCGCGGAGTACAGCCGTCGACCGAATGTACGTTGTATCCGCGCACTCTTCCGAAGTCACTAAAGGTGTCAGACTCGACCGCAACAGGCTGCCCGCTCTTGCCTGACAAACGGTCGTGGAGGTCTTTCGAGTGAAAAGCGTCGAAGCAAACAACACCGT
>Ga0210390_10001548_pt1 | contig 21855 bp, 10 predicted proteins | sample IncBWH11OmetaG_FD_161050 | JGI IMG/M metagenome (GOLD analysis project Ga0210390, IMG submission 161050) | Forest soil microbial communities from Barre Woods Harvard Forest LTER site, Petersham, Massachusetts, United States - Inc-BW-H-11-O ... | reverse complement strand
CGCTCAGGGCTTCCCGCACTTCGCTGTCATCGACTGTAATGGTCTTCGGCACGCCCTCGATCAGGTTGCGTCCCTTGATTTCCATGGTGAGCGGCTTGTCCAGCGGATACGCGGAACCAATCTCGATCTTGATCTGCTCGGCGGTACGCTCGCCGATCAACAGGTTATATTTCCGTTTCAAATAATTCATGATGGCTTCGTCCATCTGGTTTCCGGCCATGCGCACGGAACGTGAATAGACGATGCCGCTGAGAGAAATGACTGCGATGTCGGTAGTGCCGCCGCCGATGTCGACAACCATGTTGCCGCTGGGCTCAGTGATGGGAAGCCCGGCGCCGATCGCCGCGACCATGGCTTGCTCCACCAGGTGCACTTCGCTAGCCTTGGCGCGATAGGCCGAGTCCATGACCGCGCGCTTTTCCACTTGCGTAATTTCCGAAGGCACGCCAATCACAATGCGGGGATGCACCAGCATCTTCCGGTTGTGCGCCTTCTGGATGAAATAGTTCAGCATCTTTTCGGTGACTTTGAAGTCGGCGATCACGCCATCTTTCATGGGCTTGATGGCCACGATGTTGCCCGGCGTACGGCCCAGCATCTCCTTGGCTTCCTTGCCCACGGCTTCCACTTCGCCGGTGTTCTTGTTGATGGCCACGATGGAAGGCTCGTTCACTACGATGCCTTTGCCGCGCGCGTAGACCAGCGTGTTGGCCGTGCCCAGGTCGATAGCGAGGTCGCTTGAAAAAACACTAAACAGCGACCGCAGATTGTGCCAGCGTGATGCGCTCGAATGAAAGCCGTTGTTCGATGACATGCGAAAACTTTCTCTCTGATGGAGTCGGTCTTTTTCCGGTTTTTATCCGGTTATTCTGGAATCTAATCTCTATCCTTGATTCTATGAGGGATTGCCATGGGTTTCAGCAAACCAAAGTAACTGTCCTTAAGGAGCCTGGGCCCTGGGCCAGCCCCGCTCACTGAATCACTACTTTCTTCTGCAGGGTGTTCACTCCGCCTTTAGCATTCTGCGCGGTAATGGTGATCGTGCTTTCCCCAGTCGCCAACGGCGGCGTGAAGTAATGGAAGGCGCCATCGCTCCCGACCACCGGGACTTCGCGCCCATTCACCATCACTCGTGCACCAACTTCGGTCTTTCCCGTTAGTTCGATCACGTGCCCGTGCTGGATCAGCGGATCCAGATCCAGATTGATCGCCGCCGTGTCGCCACCCTTCGGGATAATTGTAAAACGGTTCTTTTCGCTCTCGACCGATTCCTTGCCTGCGGCATCTTGGGACTGCACCACCCAGTAGTACGCGCCTTGTTCAAGGCCTGAAACCAGGACGTCGGCCGTATTCACTTTGCGGTCTACAATGGTCGATGAAAAGTACGGGTTCCGCGAAATGCGCAACCGGTAACCTTTCGCATTGGCCATCGGCGTCCAGGAGAATTCAATCGGCTTGGGATCGCTCGACACGAACATGGGCATCATGTTCGCCGGCGAAATTGGCGTCGGAGGACCGATCTCTTTCAGCTTGTCCATATGCTGCTCCGCTGCCTGAAAGCTGACCTTCTCCCAATCCGCTAACCGGACAGTCTCGCCGTTGCGAGTGATGTCGCCAGTTCCCTTCTTGACCAGAATCTCATGCTGATCGCCCTTGGGATCGTTATGCACCATGGCCGCGCTGTCCGGCGCCAGAGACGCCGTCGCACCTGCCACAATCACCTGCGAACGCGAACCTTGAACATACGTGGCCGTCGCCAGATCCACCGTCCCCGTGCTTACCGCAACCGCAACGTTGGTCTGCTGCTGATCGTTGGTCGAGTTCTCCTCGATGACAATCAGCGAGTCCTGTTTCACCGTGTAGTTCGTGCCATCGTTGAATACGATCTTGGCCATGCCCTCCGAACTGGTCTGGACGACATCGCCTTTTTCCAGCGGAATACTATAGTCGGCCGTTCCCCAACTGTTGCCGTTCGCCTTCTTCACCCGCACCGTACCATCGAGCGCGGTGAAGTGTGCCTGCTGCGCACCCGCGCTGCCCGACTTCGCAGGATTGCCCGCGGCCCCGGCCACGACTTCCAGCAACTTGGTGCCAAGCCCGTCCGCCGCCTTGATGCTGTTCTCGGTGAACTGCGGAAACGCAAAGCGCATGCCAACGAAAATCATAAGGAGGACCGCCAGCACCAGCAGCGCTACGCTGCGGTACGTGACCGTCTTCCACGCGATGTGGATTCCCGGCTTGCTGTTTGAAGACACCGATGGCACAGAGAAACCTAGCCAAACTCCAGAGAATATGGGGTACTTTCGAGAGTACCACAAGGCCTGTGGACGCAAAACAGGTAATCAACCCGGGACATTACCTTGGTGCCAGTCTGCCATTTTCCTGCGGCGCGCAGCCTTCCGTCTGCGTGCTTTTGCCGGTCGGGGTGACGCGCTCGCCGAAAGGAGTAAATGGCAAGCAGATGCGCAAGGACGGCCGCCACGTCTGGCATTCCTGTATGATTTTGGTCTGAATACCGCCCCGCTTGGAGAGGACAACATGGGCCCTTCCAAATCCACTCTGAAACAAAAAGCCTGGCAGGGAATGAAAGAGTATTTTGTGATCTCGCTCTATCTCTGGTTGGTCTTCGGCTTGTTCGTGATATACCAGTCGGTCATTTTGGCCCAGCACGACATTCCCTTTGCCTTGCACGGATTCGCCCTGGTCAATGCGCTGGCTCTCGCCAAAGTGATGCTGGTGGCGCGGGAGTTCAACTTTGCTGACAACTTCAAGAATGCGCCGCTCATCGTCCCTACGCTTTTCAAGTCCGCCGCCTTCGCCGTTGTCCTGGGTTGCTTCAAGATTCTTGAAGCGATCGGGGTTGGTTTGTATCACGGACGCTCTGTCAGCGAGAGCATCATCGAGGTCGGCGGCGGTAGTACCGAGGGCATTCTCGTCTTGATGGTCCTTCTGGCTGTCCAACTGATCCCGTTCTTTGGATTCACTGAGCTACGCCGGGTCTTCGGCGAGGGCAAATTAGAGAGGCTCTTTTTCACCTCGCGCCATCCCGCCGGCGCTGCGGAGTGAAGGAGTGAGAGGGTCGAGGTCGAAACCCGCTTCATGCTTCAGCACTGTGATACGAAGATCGGAACCCTACTTCTCGCACCTCGGAGCGGTAGGAATATTGGCGGCGACCGGCAGCGGTGCCGCGTTGTACTTCTGCAGGACTTCGTTCACCGGCTGAATCTTCTGTTGATTGAGGTCGCGCCATTGGGTCAGGCGCTTGGCCAGTTGCTGACAATATTGCTCGACACCACCTTCGAGCAGAGCTGCGGGACGCGAGTCGCCGCTCTCGATCATGAAGGCCAGGCGCCCCAGTTCGCGATTGACCGGACCGAGGCCAAGTTCTTCAGGCTTGCCGTCGCCGATGTCTTTGGCCTGGTCATCCAGGGCTTTCAGCGCGTCGGCCGCGTCTTTTTTCGTCGCATCGGCGTTCGTCGCATCGGCGCCCAAGGATTTCAGGCGGTCGGCAATCGCTTCGCGTAGCGCTTGCACCTGCGCGTGTGCGTCATAGCTGGCCGACATCTGATCCGCGATGCTGGTCGCAGCGTCAAGTTGCTTCACCAGATCGGCTTGTGACGCTTGCACTCGCGGATCAAGGGTCACGGTCAACGGCTGACGATAAGTTTGGCCATTCGCTGTCAAGACCACCGAATATTGACCCGGAACGACAAACGGACCCTGCAGCAGCTCGCGGGGAAATTCATCGGGGATGGCATGGTCGGCCAGGGTGTACTCGATGTAGTCGAGGGTATTGCCATAGTAGCTGTAGCGCATTGCCTTCATCGCGGGATAGCGAAGATCCCAGGTGAAGCGGTTGAGCCCGGCTTTTTTTGAAAGCGCAGTCGGCGGCGCGAACCAGTAGTCGGGAACGTTGGCCGGGGTCTTGTCGAACGAGGGAGCCACATCGGTATATTCCCGCACCAGATGATTTTGCGCATCGTAGATCGACAGCTTGATTTCGCCTGCAGGCGCGGATTTCAGAAAGTAGTAAATGGTTGCGCCGTCGGGTGGATTGCTTCCCGCCGGAGTCTCCGGCGGCAGCGGAGTGTCCTGATTCATGTCCCAACGCACGCGCACGGTGTTGCGCGGACGAAGCAGATAGGCATCCGACTGCGGCCACTTCGCGTCCAGCTGCCGCAGTGGCGTGATGTCATCGAGGATCCACAGCGAGCGTCCGTACGTCGATGCCACGAGATCGTCGCCGTGAACATCAAGATCGGTTACTGTAGCTGTCGGCAGATTCAGTTGCAGAGTCTGCCAGTGGTCGCCGTCGTCCAAGGAAAAATAAATGCCGTTCCATGCGCCAGCGTAGAGCAATCCTTTGCGCGACGGATCCTCGCGAACCACTCGCGCATTTCCGGACTCGGGCAAGCCCGTGTTGATCAGTTGCCAGCTCTGTCCGTAATCTCGCGTGCGATAGATCAGCGGACGCAGGTCTCGGAACCCGTTAACCACGGCGTACGCGGCGGCTGCATCGTGGCGGGATGCTTCCACCAATGTAACGCTGCTGCGCTCATGCAATCCTGGAATCGTCACGTTCCGCCAGGTCTTGCCATCTTTCGTGACTTGAATAAGTCCGTTGCCAGTGCCTGCCCAGATCACGCCGGCTTTCACCGTCGAAAGCGCGATGGTAGTAATTACGGCCCTCCGCGGATCGGGTTTCCTCTTCTCTTTTTCTGTTTCCGCCTTTTGCGTAAGGTCGGGGCTGACTTCCTGCCAACTGAACCCGCCGTCGGTGCTCTTCAAAACGTACTGCGCTGCGGCATAGAACGTATGCGAGTCCTGAGGCGAAAACGCCAGCGGCGCCATCTGAGCGGTGCGGTACTTCGAACTGCGCGTCAGAAGATGCACGATCTGCCCAGTGGTCTTGTCGTAGCGGAGCACGGTGCCATACCAGCCGCCCGCGTAAACGTAGTTCGGATTCAGAGGATCGGGCGCAATGTAGCAGAACTCAAATCCTCCAGTCGGCGCCCAATCACGATAGGTGATCTCGCCGTAATCGCTGCGGCTGGGGACTGCGGCGGTTCCGCTATCCTGCTGGGCTGCATACACGTAATACGGAAAGTGCTGGTCGGTGCTGACGTGATAAAACTGGCCGGTTGCCTGGTTGTACCAGGAGCTCCAGCTGTTGCCGCCATCCACGCTGACGATCGCGCCTTGATCGACTCCGAGGATCATGTTCTGCGTGTTCGCGGGGTTGATCCAGAGGACGTGAAAATCGTCGCCGCTGGGCGCGCCCGCCCAAGCGGCAAAGGTGCGGCCTCCGTCGGTGGAGCGATACATGGAAGTTTGCGCGACGTAAACGAAGTCAGCATTCCTGGGATCAACAAAGACGCGACTGAAGTATCCGTTCCCCAGAATGCGAGGGTCGGTCGTGCTGCGCTGCCAGGTTGCGCCACCATCTTCCGAGCGGAATAGTCCCTGGGTGCAGATAGCGTAAACTCGCATGCCATGAGTGCCCGGGGCGATGGCCACGCCGACGCGGCCCATCGGATCGGTCGGCAGGCCTTTGCCCTCGACGGGATTCCAAGTGGAACCCTGGTCGGTGGATTTGTAGATCGCAGCATCCTGCTTTTTCTTTTTCTCCGGCTCATCCGTGCTGAACGGGTCGTCGGGACGGGTCCACAGCGTGGCGTAGAGAATGGTGGGATTATCGGGATCAGCCTCGATGTTTGCAACGCCCGTTTCCACATCCTTATACAGCTCTTTCTCCCAGTTCTTGCCGCCATCGGTGGTTTTGTAGATTCCGCGCTCGGCAGCAGACCAATGATCTCCGGCGGCGGCCACCAGAACAGTGTCGGGGTTTCGCGGATCAACGACAATTCCGGTGATGACGTGGGTCTCGCGCAGACCGATATTCGTCCATGTCGAGCCGGCATCGGTTGACTTATAAACACCGTCGCCTTGTGTTTGTTCACCGGTTCCGACGTAGACGATTCGGGGATCGGATGGTGCGACCGCGACTGCGCCGATCGAGGCGACGTGTTCCTGATCGAATATCGGGGTCCAGACTTGCCCACCGTCTTCCGTTTTCCAGACGCCGCCGCCGGGCGTACCAATGTAGTAGATCGCGGGCTGGCCGGGCACTCCGGAGACCGAAGTGACCCGGCCTCCGCGATGCGGACCGATCAGCCGCCACTGCATGGCTTGCAAAAGGTTGGGAGGGACGTCCTGTGCCGTTACTGTGGCGGAGACAAGGACAGAGAGGAGAAAAAAGAAGCCAGCAATCCTTCTGGCAAAACACTTAACCTTTGTGTGCTTCATTCCGATTTTTGATGGCTCCCTTTAAGGCCGCATTGATATGTTTCCGGAGCGGCAGTATAGCACCCCGAGTTTCACGGCCCGATGGAGGCCTCTGTCGTATTTGATGCGTCCAACCGTGCCTGAACTGCCTGTGAACTGGCTCTAGCGCTTTTCGCGGGAATGGACTAACATTCACCTGCCCGACCGGCGGAACGACCCGTTGGCGCGAGGTTGTGAGACGTATGCGTGGTTTTTTGCGGGTGGTTTTCTGCAGTTCCATGACGAGCGTCTCGAAGTCTGGCCGGTCGCGAAGCAATCATCCCCTCTGCGGATCGAAACGATTCTTCTCCGCGCTCGGCTCGTCTCTCGGTGTCGTTGCGCTGTTGCTCTCGCTTTTCTCGATCGCAGCGGGGGCGCAATCGGAAGCGGCGCAACCCGCGCAACAGCCTGCGCCCGACACTCAGTCGCATCCCGATCAGACCGCAGCGGAGATTGCGTCACACGAAGAAGCAACCACATTCAAGGTCAACGTCAAGTTGGTTACGGTGCGGGTCGTCGTGCGGGACGCCCAAGGCCACGCCGTGGGGAATCTTCATAAAGAAGACTTCAACCTCTTTGACAACGGCAAACCGCAAGCCATCTCCCATTTTTCCGTGGAACAACCAGGGAGTCAGGCTGCGAGGGAACGAGCAACTTCGGATGAGAAAGCCGGCGAAAAACAGCCTTCAATTCCCGAACACTATATTGCCTTCGTTTTTGATGACATCCATATAAAGTTTGGCGATCTGGTGCGGTCGCGAACTGCCGCCGAGCGCCACATCGCAACTTTACTGCCCACGGATCGTGCTGCAATTTTCTCGACCTCGGGGCAAACCACGCTTGACTTCACGGATGATCGAACGAAATTGCACGACACCTTGCTTCAGCTTCAGCCGCGGCCCATTGCTGGAACGGGGATGGCCGATTGTCCGGACATCAGTTACTACATGGCGGACCTGATCCAGAACAAGAATGATATTCAGGCAGAGCAAGCAGCCATTCAGGATGCTCTCGGGTGTTCACCGCTCCCGTCGTCGCTAAACGGAAACCAGGCGCCAGCGCTACAAACAGCAACCATGGAAGTGCGTGCAGTGGCTCAGCAGGTACTAGGGATCGGAAGCCAGGAAAGCCGGATCGCGCTGTCGGTGCTAAAGGATGTGGTACGGAGGATTGCTCTGATGCCGGGTCAGCGCAGCGTGGTGGTTGTATCGCCGGGATTTCTCACTCCTGAGACGGATATGCTGCAGGACTACATGGATGTTGTCGAACGGGCATTGCACTCCGACGTGATGATTAGCGCTCTGGACGCGCGGGGCCTTTACGTTGTCCTTCCGGGGGGCGATATCAGCAGGCAATCACACCCCCTTAGTCCATTCGCGGCTGCCATGGAACTTCAGTACGAAACGGAAAGCGCTGTGGCCGAGGACGACATTTTGTCGGACCTGGCAAACGCGACTGGCGGGGCTTTCTTCCATAACAACAACGATCTCGATGCGGGATTCAAACAGGTATCGGCCACGCCTGAATATTTCTACATTTTAGGGTTCTCGCCCCAGAATCTAAAGCTCGATGGCAGCTATCACAAATTGAAAGTCTCGCTGAAAAGTCCAGCGCGGCTGATGCTTCAAACCCGCCGCGGATACTATGCTCCAAAACATGCCGCGGACCCCGCGGAAGAAGCCAAGCTGGAGATCCAGGACGCCATCTTCTCCCAGGAAGAAATGCACGATCTGCCGGTGGAACTTCATACCCAGTTTTTTAAGTCCAGCGATACCGAGGCCAAGCTCTCGGTCCTCGCTCATGTGGATGTGAAGAGCATTCACTATCGGAAAGTAGATGGTCGAAACACCAATGAACTGGCCGTAGTTTCTGCGCTCTTCAATCAGAACGGGGTCTTTCTTCAGGGAACGCAAAAAAACGTCACGATGCGGTGGAAAGACGAAACCCTGAACAAGCTGGCTTCGGGGATCACTTTGAAGACGAGTTTTGACGTCAAGCCGGGCAGCTATCTGGTCCGGCTGGTGGTAAGAGATACGGACGGACAGTTGATGTCGGCGGAAAACGGCGCGATCGAAATTCCGTGAACACATTTCGGAAAGACGATTTCGGCGACACAGGAGGCAGGCACATGCAATCTCGACGGATGATTCTGTTGATCGGAACGGTCGGCATCGCCATTTGCCAACTAGTTTTCTCGGCGCAGTCGGCACAAGCTCAGGAGCCAGCTACCGCGGCCTCCACCGGAGACACAACCACCATCCACGTGGAGACGCGGGAGGTGCCGGTGGACACGGTAGTGACCGACAAGAAGGGGAACTACGTCCGCGACCTCACCGTCAAGGATTTTAAAGTCTGGGAAGACAACAAGGAACAACCCATCAAGAATTTTTCCTTTCAAGAAGGCACAGCGTCGGGGAAAGAGCAGAAGCAGTATTTGGTCCTATTGTTTGACAACTCGACGATGGACGCGGGCGACCAGATGAGAGCGCGGGAAGCGGCGGGTAAGTTTATCGATGCCAACGCCGCGCCCAACCGTTTAATCGCGGTGATTGATTTCGGCGGGACAATACGAATTGCTCAGAACTTTACCGCGGATGCGGCTCGCTTGAAGCAGGTCGTCGCCGGGTTAAAAACATCGGCAGTCTCTCCAAACGCCCCTCCGGTGGAGGTTGCGTCTCTTGGCGCGCCGCTCGCCACGTCTCCGATGAGCGCCGCTCCGCTTGGCATGCCTTACTTGGGCAATGCTGAAGCCGACTTTGGAGCGCGCAGCATATTGCTGGCTCTGCGAAGCCTGGCAAAAAGTCTCGGCACCGTGCCTGGCCGCAAAACCCTGGTGCTGTTGACCTCTGGTTTTACCATTACACCGGAACTTCAGTCGGAGCTGACCGCAGTCATTTCAACGTGCAATCGTTACAACGTCGCCGTCTATCCTTTGGACGTCCGTGGGCTGGTGGCCAGCACGATTTCGGGGCCTCAATCGCTCTTGCGATCTCCATCGCATCCCGGGTCCAGCCAATTGAAGTCCGCGACTCTTACTTACACGGGAAATCTGACCGCGCTATATCCGCTCAAGCTGGCTTATTTTGATCCTGGACAGCGCGGCGGTACTGGTGGTGGAGGGGGCGGAGGAGGAGGCCACGGCGGGACGGGCGGAGGAACTAGCGGAGGCGGGGGTGGCAGCCACGGGGGCACTGGGGGTAGCACGGGTGGCGGTTCTCGCACCGGCGGCGGAGGTACCGGAGGAGGGACGATCAGCCCAAGCCAAATGTACGGAAATCCTCAATACCAACAACCCCGGCTGATCGTTCCCGAAATTCAGAACGTTTCGGACAGACAGCAAATCCTCTATCAGCTGGCCGAGGGGACGGGCGGGTTTGTCATCGTCAATTCCAATGACCTGCTCGGCGGCCTGCAACGGATTGCGAACGACCAATCTCAATACTACGTGCTCAGCTATACGCCTCCGCAGTCGCCTGAGGGCAGCTGTCACACGCTGAAGGTGAAAGTCGACCGCGGCGGAACCATCGTCCGCGCTCGCAGTGGATACTGCAACGAGATGCCCAAAGACCTGCTCGCAGGAAACCCTATCGAAAAAGCGATGGAGACGCGCGTAACCAGCGAGATGGCGGGAAATGTCACCGGCACCATGCAAGCTCCATTCTTCTATACCTCGCCGAACACTGCCCGCGTGAACCTGGCCATTGGCATCCCGTCGAATGCGCTGAAGTTTGAAAAGGTGAAGGGAAAGCAGCATTCGTCAGTCAACGTGCTCGGCATCGCCTACAAGCCAGACGGCACGATCGCAGCCCGGTTCAGCGACACCGTCGACCTCGATTTCGACGGTAAAAAGGAAGTCGAGGAGTTCCAGAAGCAGCCCTTCCACTATGAGAACCAGTTCGATGTTGCCTCCGGCCAGTACAATCTCAAAGTAGTCTTCAGCTCGGGAAATGAAAGTTTTGGCAAGCTGCAACTCCCCCTGGTCATCGACCCCTACGATGGCAAGCAGTTCAGCATGAGCGGGATTGCGTTGAGCAACGCGGTGCAACGGGTGTCCGATATGTCGACCGGGCTCGATTCTGAATTGCTCGCTGACCGGACGCCGCTGGTGGTGCAAGGCATTCAAGTCGTTCCCTCCGATTCCAATCGGTTCAAGAAAACGGACAATGCGGCTGTCTACCTGGAGATCTATGCACCGCTCCTGATCGGACCGAATCCTCCACAGGTTGGAGTCGAGCTGGTCGTGGTCGATCGCAAGACGGGAGAGAAAAAGATGGACGTCGCGTCTCGGGCCACCACTCAACCCGGGAGCGCCGTCGTTCCCATGGGGCTGAAGCTGCCAGTAGCTTCGCTGGCCCCGGGCTCCTATCGAGCCGAGTTACGCGCGGTGGACTCCGTGAACAATACCGCCAAGCCACGCAGCGTCGACTTCGAGGTGGAGTAGGCCATCAAGATCACTGCGAGCGAAGTGATACCATCTTGCAGGGCGCGTCGATATGGGCGCGGGCTTCACCGCCCGCGCAGTTGTGACTCAAACGCGTCCGTGATTCGATCGGTCTCACCTCAAGATGAAGAAGCTCTTTGGAAATAGTGCGCTGGTTTGTGTCTTAGCAATCTTTCTGAAACCTGCTCTAAATGGGTCTCCCGGGGGCGATGCGGGAAAGAACGATGTCCTGATCACCGCTATGCAGCAGGAGCTGCACCGGGCCCAGAGTGATTTGGGGAAACTCGATCCTGCTCCTTACTTCATCAGCTATTCCGTCTACGATCAAGATTCGGCGATGGTCGTCGGAAGCCAGGGCAGCCTTATCAATTCCATCAATGCCCGCAGGCGATCCGCCGATGTGATCGTGCGCGTGGGAACGGCCGCGCTGGACAATACTCACGAAGAGAATCGCGGCTCTGCACTCACCTCCGGATCGCTCCCGCTGGGTGACGATAGCGATGCCATCGCGCATGTTCTTTGGCAACTCACCTACGGGGAATATCGCAAAGCGTCGCAGGCCTACTTGAACGTCAAGACCACGACCCAGGTTCACGCTCAGGAAGAAGACACCTCGCCGGACTTTTCCCAGGAGGCTCCGCAAAGCCATGCGGATTACCAGGATCTCTCCCCGGCGCCGGATCACCAGATCCTGGAAGAGATTGCTCGACGCTACTCCGCATATTTCCGCAAGTATCCCTATATTTATTCGTCGAATGTGGTGCTCGCGGCACAGACGATGCGGTCTCGCTTCGTTTCTACCGAGGGCAGTCACGTGGTCAACACCGGCGCCTGGGTCCGGCTCGCGATTGAGGCGGAAACCCGCGCCGATGACGGCATGGAATTGATGCGAGTCGAAACCTTCCAAGCCGAAAATCCGTCACACTTGCCCGCCGAAGCGGAAATCACCGCGCGCATGGAAAAAATGGCCTCCGACTTGAAAGCTCTCCGGGCAGCGCCCGTCGCCGAGCCATTCGATGGGCCGGCGCTACTCTCAGGGCGTGCCGCAGCGGTGTTTTTCCACGAGGTGCTCGGACACCGGCTGGAGGGTCATCGCCAACGCGGCGAGCAAGAAGGACAGACTTTCACCAAGAAGGTCAACCAGCAGGTACTGCCGGAGTTCCTCAGCGTCACCGACGATCCCACCGCGCGCACCCTGAACGGCATGGACCTCGGTGGCTGGTATGAGTACGACGAAGAGGGCATGCCCGCTGTCCGCGTGGAGGTTATCAAGGACGGAATTCTGAAGAGCTTTCTGATGTCGCGCATGCCCATCAAGGATTTCGACAAGTCGAACGGCCACGGACGCGCGCAGGCAGGCCTGATGGTCACCGGACGCCAGGGCAATCTGATTGTCACCTCATCGCGCACAACCAAGGATTCAGAATTGCGGCAAAAGCTGATCGACGAGATCAAGAAGCAAGGAAAGCCCTACGGACTGTACTTCGAAGACATCCAGGGAGGCTTCACATTAACCCAGCGGGCGATGCCGCAATCCTTTCAGATACTGCCCGTTCTGGTTTGGCGTGTCTATCCCGACGGCCGCCCGGATGAACTGGTACGCGGCGTGGATATTGTGGGAACTCCTCTTGCAGCCATGAACCGGATTGTGCTCACCGGAGAGAAAGTCGAAGTCTTCAATGGCATGTGCGGCGCGGAGTCGGGCAGTGTACCCGTGTCAGCTGCGGCTCCAGCCATGCTTTTCTCCGAGATCGAAGTGCAGAAGCGAGCCCACTCCCTGAACCGCCCACCCATTCTCCCGCCCCCAGGCTTCGACGCGACCGAGACGAAAGCCGGAGGCCGTCCGTGAGCACCATTCAATGGAGCGACGGGCATCCCCGCCCGTCCGCCAGAATGCAAAAGTTGGCGCTCATTCTAGGGTTACTGATCGCGTTGTTATTTGCTTCAACCTGTGCGCAAGCGAAAGACACGCAAACATCCGCCGCTGACGATCCAGTCCTGCAAGCCATGCGAGCCGAACTCGAGCGCTCCAAGTCCGCCCTCAAGCTGGAAGGAATGGCCGCACCCTACTACATCGACTATCACGTCACAGACATGGATACGCACGCGGCCGAGGCGGCATTTGGAGCCTTGCGCACGAATGTGCGATTGCGCTTTCGATTCCTTCGTGTCGTCGTCCGCGTCGGCGACTACAAGCAGGACAGCTTTTTCGGCCAAGGCCAGGGCGGACTGGACTTTATGCCTCTGGATAACGATATCGTCGCCCTGCGCCACGAGATCTGGCTCGCTACCGACAGCGCCTACAAGGCGGCAACCGAGGCTCTGACCGCGAAGCAAGCAAAGCTGAAGCAGTTTTCTGTCGATCAACCCGTCGATGATTTTGCCCATGCCGAACCAATAGTCTCGATTGGACCCGCGGCTAAGCTCGATTTCGATTCCCAGCCCTGGCTCAAGATGCTGCAGGATTCGTCCGCCCTGTACAAAACGGATCCTCAGATCGAGTCCTTCGACTCCGCCCTGAATTTCGCCGCCGTCACCCGCTATTTCGTCAGTTCGGAAGGTGCGGTGGTTCGCAGTGGCCAGAACGTTTACGATCTGCGCATCGCGGGAACCACGCAGGCTTCCGATGGCATGCGGCTGGAACGCTCGCACGGCTATGCGGTCACGAATATCAAAGAACTCCCGTCAGAAGAAAAGTTGCTGGCAGATGCCACCCAAATGCTCGCGACCTTGAAGGAATTGCGCGATGCTCCCATCGCCGACGAAGAATATCGTGGCCCCGTGCTGTTTTCTGCCGACGCGGCCTCCACCGTCTTTTCCGACCTGGTGGGTGAAAACGTTCTCGGTCTCAAACCCGAACTGGGCCAGCCCGCCCGCACCAAAGGGGCTTTCGCCACCAGCTACAAATCCCGCGTCCTTCCCGATTTTCTCTCGGTGGTGGACGACCCCACGCTCGCCTCGATGAACGGGCGAAGCCTCATGGGCAAGTATGACGTCGACGACGAAGGGGTGAAGGCGGTGTCCGTCTCCGTCATCGAGAACGGCAAGCTGGTGAACTACTTAATGGGGAGAGAGCCGATTCGAGATTTCCCTGCGTCCAACGGCCACGGCCGAGCCCGCGTGCCTCAAAACAACCCCGGGCCCAGTATCGGAAACATGATCGTGCGATCGTCCGAAACTTCGTCGCCTGAGGAGCTGAAGAAGAAACTCATCGAAATCTGCCAACAGCGCGAGCTTCCCTATGGATACTACGTCGAGACCCTGGGCCCGCAACGCGTTCCCCGCTTGATTTATAAAGTCTGGGCAAAAGATGGCCACGAAGAACTGGTCCGCGGAGCGATTTTCGGCGACCTCGACACACGCACACTGCGCAACGACCTGATCGCCGCCGGGAACGATGTCAACGTCGAGAACCACCCCCTGAACATCCCCCACAGCATCGTAAATCCCTCCATCCTCTTCGACGAACTGGAAGTAAAACGCGCCAACGCCAACAAAGACAAGTTGCCGGATTACCCTGCGCCGACCGTAGCTTCGAAATAACTCATATCGGGCCTCGCTTGCCGCGGCCTCACCCCGGCCTGTAGCATAGAGGTAGTTAATTCTTCCCTAGCACTCTTTATTAGTATTCCCAGGAGGCTTTATGGCAACCGATCTCTTAACCGGGCCGACCATCATGGGCACGGCCACCCGGACCAAGGTGTACAAGAATTTTATCGATGGCGAATGGGTCGAGGCTTCGACCGGGCAGACCTTCGAAGACCGCAACCCCGCCGACACTCGCGATGTGGTCGGCATCTTCCAGAGGTCGGGCAAAGCGGACGTGGATGCTGCTGTCGGGGCCGCGAAGGCAGCCTTCGCCAAGTGGCGTCTGATTCCCGCACCGCGTCGCGCTGAAATCATCTACCGCGCCGCGGAGATGCTGTTCGAGCGCAAGGAAGATTTCTCCCGCGACATGACCCGCGAAATGGGCAAGATCCTGAAAGAAACCCGCGGCGACGTGCAGGAGGCTGTCGACACTGCTTACTACATGGCCGGCGAAGGTCGCCGCATGTTCGGACCGACCACTCCTTCGGAGTTGCCCAACAAGTTCGCCATGGCAGTGCGCCAACCCATCGGCGTTTGTGGAATGATTACCCCCTGGAATTTCCCCATGGCGATTCCGTCGTGGAAGCTTTTGCCGGCGCTGGTCTGCGGCAACACCTGCGTGATCAAGCCCGCGCAGGATACTCCGCTTTCAACATTCAATCTGGTGCGTGTTCTTTATGATGCCGGCCTGCCGCGAGGCGTGGTGAACATCGTGACCGGCTTTGGATCCGAAGTCGGCACGCCACTCACGGAACACGCCGACGTGCGAGCCATATCGCTGACGGGCTCGTCGGCTGTGGGACGCATTGTGGGCACGACCGCTGCCAAGAGCTTCAAACATTGTTCGCTCGAACTCGGCGGCAAGAATCCTATGATCGTGCTCGACGACGCCAACCTCGATCTCGCGATTGAAGGCGGGCTGTGGGGAGGCTTTGGAACCACTGGTCAACGTTGCACTGCGACCAGCCGGATCATTGTGCAGAAGGGCATCTACGGCGATTTCATCGAACGCTACGTGGAACGCGCCAAAGCCCTGAAGGTCGGCAACGGTCTGGATGAAACCGTAGAGATGGGCCCAGCGATCAACGAGAACCAGCTCAAGACCGATCTCAGCTATGTGGATATCGGCAAGGCTGAGGGCGCTCGCCTGAAGTGCGGTGGCAACCGGCTCGACAAAGGCGAATATCAGACTGGTTATTTTATGGAGCCTACGGTGTTCGTCGACGTCGATCCCAAAATGCGCATCGCGCAGGAGGAAATCTTTGGGCCGGTGGTCTCGATCATTCCGTGCGACGACCTCGATGACGCCATCGAAATCGCGAACGGCATCGAATACGGATTGTCTTCCGCGCTCTACACCAAGGATGTGAACCGAGCCTTCACGGCCATGCGCGACCTTGATGCCGGAATTACCTACATCAACGCGCCGACGATTGGCGCCGAAGTGCATCTGCCTTTCGGCGGAGTGAAGGCCACCGGCAATGGCCATCGCGAGGGCGGGCTGGGCGCAATCGACTTCTACAGCGAGTGGAAGTCAATTTATGTGGATTATTCCGATCGCTTGCAGAAGGCACAGATTGATCGACAGGATTAAAAGATTTGCACCACCGAGTCACAGAGCCCCAGAGAAACCAAAAAGAATTTAGAAGGCTCGGGGTTCACCTGCAAAAAGCGTTGATTTTCGTTCTAATCTTCTCTGTGACTCTGTGTCTCGGTGGTGCAGATTTCTGGAGCCATTCATGCCCATCACGCAAAGCCGTGAAATTGCCGCTGCTGCCCGCCTCGATAATGTCCGCTATGCCATTCGTGACTTGGCTTGCATCGCCGACGAGGTCATCCAACAAGGCCACAAGGTCCTCGCGCTCAACGTCGGCGATCCGAATATCTTTGATTTCAAAACGCCAGCCCATCTGATCGAAGCCGTGTACAAGGCTATGCGTGATGGCAAGAACGGCTACGCGCCCTCGTCCGGAATCAAACAGGCATTGGATGCGATTCGCTTAGAAGCCGCGCGCAAGGGAATTTCCACTGTGCAAGATGTGTTCGTCACAACGGGAGTAAGCGAGACCGTCGACCTCTGCCTGACCGCTCTGCTCAATCCCGGAGACGATCTACTCACGCCGTGCCCGGACTACCCGCTGTACTCAGCCGTGCTGGCCAAGCTTGGCGTTGGCCTCAACACTTACTACCTCAACGAGGAAGACGCCTGGCAACCCGATCTCGAAGATATTAAGCGCAAGATCACTCCGCACACCCGTGGCATTGTGCTGATCAATCCCAACAATCCCACAGGCTCGGTGTGTTCGAGGGCAATGTTGGAGCGGGTCGCGGAACTGGCGCGCCGGCATAATCTTGTGATCTTCGCGGATGAAATTTACGACAAGTTGATTTTAGAAGATGACGAGCATATCTCGATCGCATCCGTGGCGCCGGATGTTCCCGTCGTGACGTTCGGTGGACTCTCCAAGAATTATCTCGTCCCCGGCTGGCGCATCGGATGGGGCATCGTGAGTGGCGAAGCGGCAACCGTGAAGAACTACAACGAGGGCATTCAGCGGCTGCTGCGCGCGCGTTTGTGCGCAAATCATCCCGAACAGTACGCGATCAAACCAGCGCTCGAGGGACCACAGGATCACCTGATCGAAGTCCGCAAGAAGCTGCGTAGCCGCCGAGACCTTACCGTGCAGTGGTGCAACTCGACTCCGCGCGTAAGTTGCGTCTCGCCGCGCGGCGCGTTCTACGCGTTTCCCCGAATCGATATTCCCGAAGGCGATGACATTTTCGTGAGGGAGTTGATCCTGCAAAAGCACGTCATGGTGGTGCACGGCTCAGGCTTCGGGCAAAAGCCCGGCACCAAGCATTTCCGCATTGTCTTCCTGCCCGATGAGAAAACATTGTCGACCGCATACGCCGCAATCGCGGAGTTCCTCAGTAATAGATATCGGTAGCCGTGACTCTTGGAACTTTGCCCAGCTAATAACATTCGAGAACAGTGCGGGGTGTCGCCGATAAAAAAGCACGGCCCCGGGACTGAAGCGCCCGGGGCCGTATGAGTCCGGGACCTTGCGCTGCAAGGTCCCCCTGAAAAGCTCACCTCAGCTTAATGCTTGACCATTGGGTTGAGCTGAGCAACGGACCGTCTCTGAGCCGCCAGTCTGTGCTTCTCGCGCAGCTCTTGAGGTGAGGGCGCTTTGGCCGGCCGCTGCAAGCCACTCTTCGCCCTGGTCGGTGAGTCCGGCCGGCGGAAGGCTTCCGTCTTGTCCGCCAGTCGAATGTTTTCGTAGCCTTTGCGCTTCGCCATAATACGATAATCAAAGGCAATGCTGGAGGTTCCGCCGCCCAATTCACGGACCACGAAGGATGTCGCCGTCTTCTGGCTCACATAAAGTCCTTTGCAGTCTCCGTTGGGAGTGAGGAATACGTGGTAGTCAATGTCGGTATTGACCGTCTGGCCGAAGACTCCTTCCAGATTGACCACTGCCTCACCGTTCGACAGATGTGCGGAGCCGGCGTCCTCGAACCAATTCTCTGGACCCTCGATGGCATAGAGCGCTACCTTGCGGGAACCACCATCGACCGGAACCACGGCGGACTTAGAGCCTGAGCATTCCAGGTCGCCGCTGGTGTTGATGATGCATGTCCCACCCACGCCGAAGCCGTAGGCGTAAATCACCGGATCCGATCCGTTGGTGGAGGTATTATCGAAAAAGGCAGCAGCTTGGCCAAAGCCGGAGGAGTCAGCTGTAAGAGCGACAAGCCCGTCTTCCGAGTCCGAGGTTGCAAGCACGCCGGGGGCAGCCGACGCGTCCCCCCAGATAGCTGAGGGACGACTAAACCCGCTGCTGTTGCCAGTAACCTGTTCCCCATAGACTCCATACCCGGCAGGACTAGCTGAGAAGTCCCAAGCGCCCAGCGTTTCTGTTGTCGATCCGAACTCGAAGCCGACCGCACCTGCGGTGAAAGTAGCGTCGGTGTCGTCTTCTACGAAAACCCCATCACCACTTCCGCCGATGAAATATCCGCCGTCGAAGCCACCTTGCGCAACTACGGAGTCGGTACTGGCATTCTGGGCCCGGATGCCAAAGTCCCCGGAGGTGACGGTGATCCCGTTGCCGCTGCCCACCGCAATGTCAATACCATCGCCGCCACCCGCGTTCGCAAGGTTGAGATCCGGGTTGCCGCTGTTGATGCTGACCGTGTTGACATTCGTGAAGGTGTTCGCCGCCGCCAGTTCCGGGACGACCGAAGCATTGACGGAGATGGTGCCTGAGGTTGTAATCGTTCCGCCCGACAGGCCGGTTCCGGCGGTGATACTGGTGACCGTGCCGCCGCTATTGTTGTCCGCGGCGCAGGCCCAGGCTGAACCATTCCATTTCAGAATCTGACCGCTGCCGCAACTGCTGGTCAGACCAAGACTGGTGCTGCCACCCAAAGATACCGATCCGCCGCCGGTCAATGGGCTGTTGGCGTTCACGGTCAAAGACGAATGCGCCAGCATGGCATTGCTCACACCGCCGTTGGCGATGCTCAATGTTCCGCTGTGGGTGATGGGGCCGCCGGTCAGTCCTGCTCCGCTGGCCACGCTAGTGACCGTGCCCGTGCCGGGGAAGGTCTGGCCGGCAATGAAAGTCACTTTGCCGGTGTTGCTGACCTCGAATGCCGTCCCGTGAACCGATAGACTGGGATGGGTTAACTTGGGAAACAGGGTCAGAGTGTCACGGACATCTCCGGTGCCAGCGACGTCCAGTTTGGCGGCCGGTGTCGTTGTACCGATACCGACGTTGCCACCGACGGTCTGAAAGATTTTAGAGTTGCCAATTGTGGTGGCGCCGGTAAATAAAGGAACAAAATCTGCCGTGCCGCTTCCGGTGATAGTCCCCGGAGTTACATTTCCATTCTTGCCTGCAGCAGTCGAAGTCGGTGCGAGCATAAAGGAAGACGCGGGCCTGCCGCCGACAGTCTCGGCGTCCAAGGCTTTCAGAGCATAGGGAACGCTCATCAGCAGGACACGGGGTTGTTCGGCCTGACCCTGGACCTGCACACCCAGCCAGCGAGCTTCGCCTGAAGCAAACACGTTGGCGGGCAATCCCTGGCTGCTGGTTGAGCCGAGCGCGACCGAATAATGCCCGGCCTTGTCGGGTTGCACATTTTGCGTTTCCATCCATAGCGGTGACCCGCCTTGAGATTCTTGATAGAGGTAGAAAGTCACTCCGACGGCGCCGGTTAACGGCTTACCATTTACGCCAGTCAACGCGCCGCTGAAGTTCACCACGGACGGCACGGCTGCGTTGGCGGAAGCGGCCGCCGGTTGCTGCGCTGCCATGGGCATGACGAAGCAAGCCAGCACAAGAAACGCACACACACAAACGCTGATGCGGAACATAGATTCTCCTTTTTTTTTGATTTGCTAAGCGACCGTAATTTTCGAGCTTGATCGCCCGACTTGATCACTACCCCAGAACATCACTGACCCAGTGTTTCTCCAGTTCGGAATGACGGCCCCGGGACTGGTGTGCCTGGGGCCGTATTGCTTCCGGGAAGGCAAGCCTTCTCCCCCGAGAGTTTGCCTTCCCGAAAATCAATTCCTACTTCATCGAGCGTCCAGCGTGCGGACTGAACGCTCAAGATGCGAACCCTACTTCTTCGCAGGGCTCTTGCTTTCGTTCATAGTGTTGCGAGCGTCGATTTCGTTTCAGTCGTCGTGTGCCGGATACGCATCCATCTCAGCGAAGAGTAAAGCCAAGTCCCTTTGACAATTCAACATCAAGAACCCGAAACTTCCTCCGCCGCAGACCAACTGAAGCCCCCTACTCTCCTAAAGCGCAAAATCGAGCCGGTAAGGATCAGTCGTGCAAAGAGAGGCCTTGGGAGATGCACTGCGTGCTTTCGTGGGCACGTAGCTCAAAGCTCACGGACTGCTCGTTTCTGCTGGTGCGGACATTGTCAGGTCTGGACTCCGTAAGCAATGCACGGTCAGTGAATTGGAGGTGAATTACAGATGATTCAGCAAGCGATTGAAAACAAATATAGTTGTATTTTCATTGGCGGTGTTTTGAGGACACAATGGTACAATCCCCGCTCGAAGTTCCCAGCATCCCACGCTGCGGTCTGGCCACATGGAGACGCCGTCGTTGATCTTCCGTTTTGGGTCGTTTGAGGCGAAGCCCCGCACTCAGGAGTTGTCCAAGAATGGGACACCCTTGAGGCTTCGCGGCCAACCCTTCGCCATCCTGGAACTGCTGCTCAATCGCGCGGGCGAGGTCGTGACCCGGGAGGAAATCAAGCAGAAGCTTTGGCCGGCCGACACCTTCGTCGACTTCGAGCACGGGCTCAACACCTCAATCAAGAAGCTTCGCCAGGCACTTTGCGATTCCGCCACTGAGCCGCGCTATATCGAGACCATCCCGCGACTGGGATACCGGTTCATCGCTCCGGTGGAAGCTACCCTGGAACCGAAAGCGAAGAAGCCAACCGCAGTCGTCGAGACAGTAGCGAAGGAAGACTCGAAAGACCCTGTGTCCCAGGTTGGGGGAGGACGTCCGCGCCTGCATTTATTTCTTGCGCCAGCGGTTCTGGTCCTGGCTGCTGCGGTTCTGGTCTTCAACGTGGCCGGAACACGAACTCGACTCTTCGCGCTGTTTCGTTCGACGAAAAATGCCTCCGTGGCGGTTGCGTCTGCTCCCAAACCGCTCCCCTCGATTGCGGTCCTCCCGCTGCAGAATCTCTCCAATAACTCAGCCGAGGACTATTTTGCGGATGGGATGACCGACGAACTTACTACGGATCTCGCCCAGTTCGGAAGCCTGCGCGTCATTTCGAGGACCTCGGCCATGCACTATAAAGGCGCGAGCAAGACAGCCCCGGAGATTGGCCGTGAACTTGGCGTGGATACTTTGATTGAAGGAACGGTGCAACGGGTTGGAGATCAGGTCCGGATTCGGGTGCAGTTGATCGACTCTGCCACTGATCGTCATCTATGGGCGAGAAGTTACGATCACGAACTGAAAGATGTGTTGGTTCTGCAGAGCTCGGCAGCCCGTGATATCGCGGAAGAAGTGCAGGGAAAAGTCGTCTCCCCGTCCGCTGACGCGCGGCCACTCAATCTGCATCCCGTAGAGCCCGCGGCGTACGAAGCTTATCTGAAGGGGCGTTACTTCTGGAATAAGCGGACCGAGGACGGGCTGAAAAAGAGCATCGATTATTACGAGCAAGCGATTTCGCAAGACCCGAAGTTCGCGGCTGCTTATGCCGGCATGGCAGGCAGCTATTCCATCCTGGGCTCGGATGTCTTACCTGCGCGCGTGGCAAGTGCCAAGGCCCACGTCGCAGCCAGTAAGGCGTTGGAGTTGGATCCGACAATCGCAGAAGGGCATGCCGAGCTGGGGCTGATCGAGTTTTACTACGACTGGGACTGGACTCGATCCGAGCAGGAGTTTCGGCGTGCCATCGAGTTGAACCCGAACTATGCGACCGCGCACCAATGGTATGGCTATTATCTCGCG
>Ga0210390_10001547_pt1 | contig 21857 bp, 21 predicted proteins | sample IncBWH11OmetaG_FD_161050 | JGI IMG/M metagenome (GOLD analysis project Ga0210390, IMG submission 161050) | Forest soil microbial communities from Barre Woods Harvard Forest LTER site, Petersham, Massachusetts, United States - Inc-BW-H-11-O ... | reverse complement strand
TGTTATTGAGCGCCGCATTTTGGTTCTGTATTGCCGTCAAGGTGCTTAACGTCGCGAGTATCGATTCCCGGCTGCTCCTCGTGATCTCGATAATCGGGATCAGCAGCGCGAGCGTCTGCGGCAAGAGCGTATCCAGTTTTTGGGTGTCTTGGTTGACGTTGTGCACCTTCTCGGTGAGCTGATCTATGCCGTCCAAGGCGTCGAATAACGACCTCAGCGACCAGCACACTGGAATATCGAAGCAGTGCTTGTCCCAATAGAAGTAAGACCTGATCGGCCGATAGAAATCGTCGAAATCCGCAATGTGATCGCGCAATTCGTCGGTGACACCCGTCAGGTCGTTCGTGTTTTTAGCCAGGTCGTGAGTGGTGGCGACGACCTGACTCAAAACACCGTACAGCCGCTCGGTGTTCTCGGCGAGGAGCTCCAAATCGTCGGCCGACTTCTGCAGATTAGCGAGGCTAGTTAGCTGGAACGGATATTGCTGCATGGTGCTCTGGCCCCCCACGCTGTTCTGGAACGGTATCGAGCTGTGCTGAATTGGAATTCCCAGCGGCCGGGTGATGTCCTGGACCATGGCGATGCCCTCGGTGTTGAGGACGTTTCTGGCCACCTTGTCCAGAACCAGCATGTCGGCCGGATTACGCATGTCGTGGTCAGCGTCGACCATCAGGATGTCCGGATTCATCCGGGCCTGGGTGAAATGGCGGTCGGCAGCGGCGTATCCGAGATTGGCCGCGGTACTGGCGGGCTGGTAGTAGCGATCGTTGTAGCTCGTCGTATATCCGGGCAGGGCGACCATACCGATCAGCACCACGATCGAGCTGGCGGCCAGGATCGGGGCGGGCCACCGGACCACCGCGGTGCCCACCCGGCGCCACAGTCGACCGCGCGCCGCGCGCTTGGCTTCGAAGAGACCGATCAGGCTGCCGAGGAAAAGAACAGCCGGCCCCAGCGTGATCGCGGACGCCACGATGACGAGCATGCCGATCGCCACGGGTGCACCCATCGTGGAGAAGTACGGCAGCCGCGCGAAGCTCAGACAGTACGTCGCCCCGGCAATCGTCAGGCCCGAACCCAGGATCACCGGAGCAACCGACCGAAAGGTGGTGTAGTAGGCGGTTTCGCGATCCTGACCGGCCCCACGCGCCTCTCGATAGCGGCCGAAGATGAAGATCCCGTAGTCGGTGGCGGCTGCGATCGCCAGCATGGTCAGGATATTCGAGGCGAACGTGGTGAGCCCGAAAATGTTGTTGTTGCCCAAAACCGCGACAAATCCGCGGGACGACTGCAACGCGATCCCGGTCAAGAAAAGCTGGATCAGGGTGGTGACGACGGAGCGGTAGACCAGCAGCAACATGCCCGCGATCGCCACGAGAGTAAACAACGTGATCTTCTTCAGGCTGGCGTTCCCGACGACGTGCTGATCAAAGGTGAGCGCGGCCGGGCCGGTCACGTAGGCCTTCACCCCGGGCGGGGCAGGCGTTGCTTTCACGGCCTTGCGGACAGCCTGGACGGATTCGTTTGCTAACGTCGTGCCCTGTTCACCGGCGAGATTCAACATGACGTAGGCGCCCTTGGCGTCGGCGCTCTGGGCTCCGGCCGCCGTTAACCGATCCCCCCAGAAGTCCTGAATATGCTGGATATGCTGGGGATCCTGCTTTAGCTTGCCAATGATGCTGTCGTAGTACCGGTGCGCGTCCGGGCCGAGCTTCTGCTGGCCCTCGACGACGATCATCACCGTACTGTTGGAATCGAATTCCTTGAAGTTGTGACCCATCAGCATCATCGCCTTCAGGGACGGCGCATCTTTGGGGGCCATCGGCGACGAATGCGTCTCCCCGACCACTTCCAATGAGGGGGCGATCGTACTCACGACGACCGCGAACAGCACCCACCCCAGGATGATCGGCACCGCCAACACGCGCATGGCATGGGCGAAGAACGGCCGCTTGGCGTGCGGCACGGCGTGCGTCTTGCTCGTCTCGGTCATGCGGACTTCACCAGGCAAAAGGTCTGCGCGTTAACCCCATCGGTACTTTTCTCATCCCGGACCGTCCCGTCCACGGTGATACGACAGCCGATGTGATCGCTGTCGCCCTGCACCATGATGTTGGCGCTGACCGCGGGCAACGTCGTGGAGATCGTGGTCGACCACGGCAGGGCCGCATTGACTTCGTGGGTGTTGGCGTCCGCGTCGTAGTAGTCGATCCTGGCACTGGTGCCTGCCGGGCCAAGCACGTCATAGACCACAATCTTCGGGTTGAACTGCACGATCTCGATACCGGCGCCGGCGTTGGCATTGAGGTCCTGGGAGCCAAAGACCTTGTGTAGCCGCACAACGACCAATGCCGAGACAGCGAACACGACCACAAGAACCAGCGGTATCCATGCCCGCCTGACGAGGCCCTTCATCGTTTTCCTCCCTCGGGCGGCTGCGAGCGCGTGTCCGACTTATTCACCAGACACCGGCGGCGTTCCGGGCGGCACCGAAGAACTACGTAGTGCGCTACGTAGGTTTGCGTGTTGAGACCCCAGCGGACTGCCGCGGCTTCGCGACTTACGTATCGGCTAAGTAGTTTTCACGTCGCAGTCAGGGTCACCGCCACAGCAGTCTGAGGCACAGGCCGATGGTGGCAATCGCCGAAGTGACATCGCAGACCGATCGACCCGATCGACAGCAAAACCCTCATCCGTGGGAGCCAACATATCCATGAACGGTGACAAAGAAATCCGCCTGCACCGCAACTGTCAATCCCGACGACTGTCAACCCGCCTTGGGTCTGTGACATGGGTGGCGGGCGACGGGAGGACGTTCACTTCACAGCTGACTGGGTTGAGCCAAACAGTCTTAACCAGGCCAAGATTCAGCCTATGAAGCGAGCCAGAGTCGTTGGGATCGTCGCTTTCGCCATTGCGTTGGCCGCACCGGCGCATGCTGATGTCGATGGCGACTTCGCCGATCAACTCAACGGTTACAGGATCTACGGTCCCCGCGATTTCAATGCGTGGATGGGCAAGATTGTCTGCCAACGGTTGAATACCGGCGTCGACGGCGATGTGCACAAGTCGGTCGATTTCATCTCCGCCAACCTGCCCAGAGGCACCACCCAATTGCAGACGTGGCAGTTCCTGGCCGCCGCTGTAGGCAATTACTGTCCCGACCAGATGTCGGTTCTGGGGAGGTAACCGAAATGCGCCAGCATCGGCTGAGTTTCGTTGTCTGTTCCGGCGTTCTAGTGTTTGCCCTTGGCGCCGCCGCGGTGGTGCTTCCGGGGGTCGCATCCGCCAGCCACCCGCCGGACGATGAATCCGTCTGGGACGGTTGACTTTATGCGCTCGGAGAACACAGCGATTGACAGGTCATTGCGAGCCGCGAGCACCCTTCGTGGTGCAACGATTAAATCCAAAAGGAGTCAATCTAATGGGCACATGCACCAGTGAGTTTGGGTCGTACGAGGCGCAAGCCTTGCCATTCCGCAAGGCACTGCATCGCTTTCCCAGCGGTGTCGCGGTGGTGACCATTGCCGAGGGCACCCGGGACCACGGGAAGACAGCCACCCCGCTGGTCCACGGGATGACCGCCAGCTCGTTCGCGAATGTGTCGCTCGACCCGCCGCTATTGGCCGTCAGTGTCGACAACCCCGGTCTTATGCACCAGTTGCTCGCGGGCACCGATGGAATCTACGGCGTGAGCATTCTCAGTCAGGATCAGGTCGACGTCGCCGACTTCTACGCACGGCTGCCGTGGAGCGTGGCCCCGCATCTGCAGATCGAGTGGCATGGCGGCGGTCCGGTGATCGCCGGCCCGCATGCCTGGTTTCTGTGCCGCGAGTGGGCCTCCTACGATGGCGGCGACCATGCGATCTTCGTCGGAGAATCGATCGGCAACGGTGCGAGCGACCGTCCCGACGCAGGCCCCTTGCTGTTGCACACATCTGAGTACCACACCCTAGGATCCGCGCTGCCCCGGCGCGGCAGGCCGAAAGCCTACGAAGCGCGGTGATGGCGGTCGCGAACCTGACGGTCACGCGGCAGGCGACCGCGTCCGATCGGACCACCGCGATCGGTGTCGCGGGCTCTACAAAGGGTGAAAGCTAGGGCCCGCGTACGCTGAGCCGGGTGGTACAGAGCGCCGGGGGCGTTCATGGTGGCGGCAATCTACCGGCGGAGGTTACGAGCTTCGTCGGCCGGCGCCGCGAACTCGCCGATGTCAAGCGCGCCTTGTCCAAGTCCAGGCTGGTCACTTTGACCGGTGTTGGCGGCGTCGGCAAGACACGGGTGGCAGAGCGGGTGGCACGAGACCGCAGGCGCGCCTATCCGCACGGCGTGTGGCTGGTCGAACTCGGGGAGCTGCCGGATCCGGCACTGTTGACCCAGACGGTTTTGACTGAGTTGGGAGTGCGTGGTCAGCCCTCGGGGGATGCGCTGAGGGTGTTGATCGACTCTTTGAGCGGCCGGCAGTTACTGCTGGTGTTGGACAATTGTGAACATCTGCTCGACGAGGTTGCGGCGCTGTCGGCTGCTTTGCTGCGTAGCTGCCCCGGTCTGCAGATATTGGCAACCAGTCGGGCGCCGCTCCATATTGTCGGTGAAGCGGTTTTACCGGTGCCCCCGATGGCAGCGCCAGAGCCCGACCGTAGTGGCGGGCTGGCTGGGTTGACTCGATACGACGCGGTGGCGTTGTTCACCGAGCGCGCGGTGGCGGCGGTGCCGGACTTTGCGTTGACCGAGGAAAACCACCGCGCGGTCGCCGCCTTGTGTTACCGCTTGGATGGTTTGCCGCTGACGATCGAGTTGGCGGCGGGGCGGCTCAGATCGTTGTCACCGCAGCAGATTCTGTCAAAAATTGACGATCGGTATGCGTTGCTGACGGGCGGTGAGCGGGGGCGCCCCGGTCGACAGCAGACGTTGCGGGCATCGATCGAGTGGAGCTACCAGCTGTGTACCCCGCAGGAACAGCGGCTATGGGCCCAGTTGTGCGTGTTCGCCGGAAGCTTCGAGTTGGATGCAGTGGAGGGAGTATGTACCGGCGATATCGCCGGTGAGGAGATTGTGGATCTGGTGTCGGGTCTCGTCGACAAATCGATCGTCGTTCGTCACGACCGGGGAGCCGTTGTGCAGTATCGGCTTTTGGAAAGTATCCGTGAATTCGGCTTGGAGCGTCTGAACGAGGCATGCGACGGACCAGCGCTGAGGACGCGCCATTTGCAATGGTATGCGGCATTGATTCACACCGCGAAGGCGGAATGGATCAGTGCGCGCCAGGTGTATTGGTTGGCGCGACTTACTGCCGAGAGTGCAAACATTCGGTCCGCGCTGGACTTCTGCCTCAACGAGCGCGGCGACGCCGATGCAGTGATGGAGATCGTGGTTGAGCTTCCGCTGGGATATTGGTTGGCGCACGGCAGGCTCGGCGAAGGACGGCATTGGCTCGATGAAGCGCTCGCGCGCTCGAGTGACGTCACGGTTCTGCGCGTGCGCGCACTTCTGCGCAACAGCGCCGTGGCCTCGATTGGAGGTGAGTTGGCAACCGGCAACCAACTACTCGACGAGGCACGCGGGTTGATTCGACACGTGAGCGATCCGATGGTGCCGGCCCAGCTGCACCATGCCGCCGCCCGCTCGGCACATTTCGCGGGCGATCTACCGCGGGCGATTTCCGAACTCGAGCACGCGTTGGCCATGTCCGTAAGCAGGACAGACCTGGACTTTTATCTCGACATCTTGCAGGCGCTTGCCATCTACGCATCCATGGCGGGCCAGCACGAGCGGTCCACCGCGTGCTACGAGGAAGTTTTTCAACTGGCCACGCCGCTCGGGGAATCTTGGCACCGGGCCAACGCACTGATGGCTTTGGGCTTGGATGCCTGGCGCACGGGTGACCCGGTTCGGGCCGTGCAGCTTCAGCGCTCCGCTCTTGAGATCAAACTCGTGCTGGGCGACCAGCTGAGCGCCGTCCTGAGTTTGGAAGCCCTAGCCTGGGGGGTTGGCGCGCTGGGGCAGCACAAGCGCGCCGCCCAGATGCTGGGAACGGCAGAAGTGTTGTGGGACTCGATCGGCAATTCGCTGGCGAGACTGTTGCCGGATCTGGTCTGCGATCACGATAAGGCTGTGGCCGCCAACCGCGCCGCGCTCGGCGACCAGGCGTATGCAGCCGCGTTCCGGCGTGGGAAGCAAATGCCACTCGCCGATGCGTTGGACGACGCCGAAAACACGAGGCGTTCAACCAGATCGGCACATCCAGACGCCGGCGGGGTGAGGTCGTTGACCTCGCGTGAGAAGGAAGTCGCTAGACTACTCGCGCAAGGCCTGAGCAACAAAGCCATCGCTAAATCTCTGGTCATCGCCCAACGAACAGCCGAGACCCACGTCGCGAACGTCTTGATGAAACTGGGCCTCACCTCCCGCAGCCAAGTCGCAGCGTGGGTCGCCGAACAACGAGCCATCGATCCGTCGGCGTAGCGACACACGGTCCAGCTGCTACTCCTTCAGGAAGTCCAAAAAGGCCGGGTTCACCACGTCGGGGTGAGTCCAGGCGATGTTGTGCGGTCCGCCCTTGACGGCGACGACGATGAGGTCCTTGATGAGACCGGGAAGTCGCTTGGCCGTATTGCGATAAGGCAGGATGCGGTCGGCGTCGCCGTGGATCAGCAGGACCGGGACATCGATCATGGGCAGGTCGTCGCGGAAGTCGGTCAGCCAGGTGTCGATGCAGGCGTGGGCGGCGTGTGCGGAGGCGGCGAGCGCGACATTGAAGCTGTTTTGCCACGCCTGGTAGCTGATCCTGGTGCCGGCGAGGACGTCGACGTTGTAGGAGTTGTCGAAGAAGCTCTTGAAGTAGGCGGGTCGGTCAGCGATGACCGCGGCCTTGATGTCGTCGAAGACCGACTGCTCGACACCGTCGGGGTTGTCCTGGGTCTTGAGCAGAAACGGGGGAATGGCGCCGATCAGCACGGCCTTGCTCACTCGCGACGAGCCGAAGGTGCTCAGGTAGCGGGTCACTTCGCCGGTGCCCATGCAGAACCCGACCAAAACGCACCCGGTGAGTTCGAGTTGCTCGAGAACCGCGTCGAGGTCCTCGGCGAAGGTGTCGTAGTCGTAGCCGACGGTGGGCCGGCTGGATTGGCCAAAGCCGCGGCGGTCGTAGGTGATGACGCGGTATCCGGCTTGCAGCAGGACATGTTCCTGCTTTTCCCACGAGTGCGCGTTCAGTGGGTATCCGTGGATCAGCACAACCGGCTGCCCGGTGCCGTGATCCTCGTAGTAGAGGTCGATGTCTTCGGTGTTTTCTCGGCCGACGGTGATCATGGACACGGCGGGCCTATCCGCTGCGTGAATGCCAGAAGTTCATGTGATGCCCGGTCTTGTCGTTGGCTCGCAGAGCTCATTGCGTTGACTTATTCAGCAGACACCGGTCACGGCCCGGGCGGCACCGCAGAACTACCTAGTGCGCTACCTATGTTTGCGTGGTCGACACCCCACCGGTGAAGTACTGACCCATCGGCTACGTAGCTGACTCGTCAGCGACCCACCAGCTGTGAGTCACTCGTCACATTCGCCGAACCGGCTTCACCTGCTCGTCGTGAAATCCATTGGAGGTCAATGAGGATCTGTGACACGCACCACCACAACCGAGGAGACCACCATGACGAACCTGGACCCGCAGACCACGGCCGACTTCTGGGATGCATACCTCCGTGCTGCCGGTGCCCGTGCCAACCTGGCGCAGGTCAGCCGCACTTTGGGCGGCGTCCCGCCCGAACTCTGCAGTCCGGTTGGCAGCCACCGGCGAATTTAGCAGCCGCCTGACTCGAGGTCGCCCTGGCGAGTCCTCAAACCTGCTGTCGTATGCGGAATTCGCTGGATTCGATGCCGTTGATGGTCGCGCCGTAAAGCGCTCTCGGCGTGGGCGAGCAAAGCGATTAGCCTCATAGTCTGTCGATTTCGCGAGCCGTGCGGCGCGCTCGAGGTAGCCACACTGCGGCGGGTAGCGTTTGCGCGGCCGGCGTGCACCCCGTGGGGGTGAGGAAGATGCGATGTAAGTTTGCGGCGCACGATGATTGCTTGGCCTCGCTCATTTCGCAGCCAGCAGGCCCAGTCGTCCAATGTAATGCCCATGCGATCAGAAATGACTATCAGTCGGGATTAATTGACTATCAACTCGATTCGAGAGCTGTAACCACGAGCCAATGCTTGGAAGATGTCGTTGGCTGATCTGTCAGCCCGCGCATCGTTGCCCGACAGATTCATGCGCCTCCCAAGGCGCGTTCGCTCAGAGTGATCACCTCAAAAACTGCCACAATCTTGCGGTCCGCACATGCGTTCCACTTGTCTTTTGCGGCCGTGAGCAGCTGCTGAGCGTCGTCGGCGGTGGAAAGTACCGCCGCCGTCTGCGCGATAAGGTGCGGGTACCAACGACAACGGAATATCCCGCTGCCCCCGCCCAGCTACCCGGCTCGCCACCATCAGTCAGCGACCCTTGTCACCACCCCACGCCGGGCGCGGCGCCAGGCCTTCATCCATGCAAAACACGTTTAGGAGCCCGCATGTCCGGCGTCGAAACTGTCCGCGGCCCCGTCGACACCGCCGACCTGGGTCGAGTGTTGATGCACGAGCACGTTTTCGTTCTCGGCACCGAGATCCGCCAGAACTACCCAGACTTTCCCAACCCCTGGGACGAGGAGGCCCGAGTCGCCGATGCGGTCGCCAAGCTCACCGCCTGCAAGTCGCGTGGAATCGACACGATCGTCGACCCGACCGTGATCGGCCTGGGCCGCTACATCCCGCGCATTCAGCGGATCAACGCACAGGCCGACATCAACATTATCGTCGCCACCGGCATCTACACCTACAACGAAATCCCCTTTCAATTCCAAACGCGCCTCATCTTCGACACACCGGAGCCTTTCGTCGAACTATTCGTCAAAGACATCCACGAAGGCATCGCCGATACCGGCGTCAAGGCCGCCTTCCTCAAATGTGCTATCGAGAAACAAGGCCTGACCCCTGGGGTGGAACGAGTCATGCGCGCGGTGGCTCAGGCCCAGGTCGAAACAGGGGTGCCGATCACCGTGCACACAAACCCGCACACCCAGTCGGGACTGGTCGCCCAACAGGTCCTCGCCGAAGAGGGCGCCGACCTGACCAAGGTGGTGATCGGGCACTCCGGCGACTCCACCGACCTGGACTATCTGTGCAAGGTCGCCGAGGCCGGCTCCTACCTAGGCATGGACCGCTTCGGCCTTGACGTGTTGTGCCCGTTCGAAGACCGAATCAACACCGTGGCCGAGCTGGCTCGACGCGGATACGCCGAGAAAATGGTGCTCGCCCACGACGCGGCGTGCTTCATCGACTGGTTCTCCGAAGAGGCCAAGGCCGCGACCGTGCCCAACTGGAACTTCACCCACATCAGCGATGATGTACTGCCCGCACTTCGTGAGCGCGGCGTCACCGACGACCAGATCACCACGATGCTGGTAGATAACCCGCGCCGCTACTTCCAGGCCGTCAAATGACCTTCAGCACAACTGGTTTAGGCCCGTCATTCAACTAACACCCGGTTTCAACTCGCAACAATACAGAGGAGCGTTGAAAACCATGCAGGTTGACGGCAGCACCGTCGTTGTGACCGGCGGCCAGCGAGGACTCGGCAAAGCCTTGGTTAAAGCATTTCTGGACAGCGGAGCGGCCAAGGTCTATGCCACCGCGCGAACGCCACAAGGCAGTCACGACGACAGGGTTATCCCAGTACCGCTCGATGTCACCGACCCGGCATCGGTGGCGTCACTTTCGGCAGGCGCCGAAGATGCCACCATCGTCGTCAACAACGCCGGCGCTCAACACCGCGACAAGCTGCTCGACGTCGACATCGAGTCCGTACGAACACTGTTCGAAACGAACGTGTACGGGGCTCTGCGCGTCGCCCAGTGCTTTGCACCAGTGCCGGGCCGCAACGGCGGAGGCGCGCTCGTCAACATCATGTCCATCATGTCGTGGTCAGTCGGTACGGCAGCCGGCGCTGCAACATATGGCGCCACCAAGGCGGCACTATGGTCGCTGACTAACTCACTTCGGGTCGAACTTGCCGAACAGCGCACCTAAGTCGTCGGCGTGCACCTGGGCTACCTCCAAACCGACATGACAACTACGCTTGACGTACGCAAACTCGACCCAGCCACGGCAGCGGAAACTGTTGTCAGCGCTATCGCCGCAAACGCCACCGAGGTGCTGGTCGACGACGATTGCCGACGCGCCAAAGCACTGCTCAGTGGCCCCCCGGAGGGACTTGCCTTCCAGTTCATAAACGGACGGGTAACGTTCGCAGGCGAGACGTGAGAGCCCTTTCCGGGTCGAGGGGCGCCTTCAACGCAATCTCAAGTCCAAATCGCTGCTGCATGATTCCGGCTGGTGTGCAGCGGTGAGATCCTCGTCCTGCCAGGGCCATCGCAGCCAACGATGCCGTGGTCACTCCGTCGACGTCTCTACGCGGAGTGATCGGCGCGAGTGACCGCGCGTTCGTTGATCTGCGCTGGCCTGGGCCGCTGGACCAGAAAGCCGTCGACACCGCCCGTCGCGAGATAAGTCGTTGACGTCGGTCAGGGTCATGGCATTGTGGTGGTTCGGGGACAGGGCAGCCGTCCAGGACCGCATCCGGCTGGGCCGGTGGTCAACTGGTTTCTGCTGTACTTCCAATACGACGGAAATGAATATGCGACGGACGCCGCGTCGCATCGCGTGTAGCCCTGGCCACTGAGCAATTGACTTGTGCTGCTTCGACTTCGGTGTCGCCGCAAGCTGCCTGCTGCGGGGAGCGGGTTAATCAAGAACACGCTGCGGGAACACCGCGGCGGCGGCCGGCCTGGACGAGCAGTCGGCGCAGCCGCGCGGGGGTCAGCTTCACGGCCTGCGTGGGCATCGGCTCACCGCCCTACGCCAACGAATACGGCGGGATCGAATATGGAGAGTTACCAGTAGAACCCGTGATTATTGCATCGGACGCAGCTCAAGCACGAGCGGGGAAGACGCCCTGAAGCGCGATGATCCAGTTCAGCACGAGCGAGGGCTGACGGTTCTCATGCGCCGCACCGCCTCCGGTGCCCCCGATCATTCCCGCGTTCATTTGCGCGTTTGTGGTACCCGCGTAGATTTTGCTTGATGCTTCAGCAGGATAGCGCCCGGTTGGCCCAGCCTCGTTCCCCTTGGCCGAATCGCAGTTTACCGCATGTGTGTGAGACGGGATTTGACTCGTATTGAGCGTCACCGATTCGACTCCATATGTTTCTCCAACGCTATAGCTCGACAATCCGGGGCCTTGACCGGACGAGACCGGCACACGACCGCGCAGATCAGGCAGCGCGAAGGTGCTGACACCATCGCCGCCGTAGATGGTCCCAATGAGGGTAAACAGCGCCTGGTTTTGCGCAATCGACAACAGTTGGCCGTTGCAAAGCGCCCATCCATTGGGCGCGAAGTCATACGGAACAAGCATTAACTGGCCTACGAAAGGTTCCATGTAGTTTTTCCCGACTAACTCATCAGTTCAGTAACTTTTAAACCAAATTCGGGTTGTAGGCAGAACAAGTTCACCGCGAGGGCGACGGATCGCTCGGCCTAGTCCTTTTTGGAGAACCTTTACTGTTGGCATAACAAAATCTCCTTTTGTGGACCTGCCTAGGGGCAAGCGGTACGTAGTTGAAGATGACCTGCTGCGGGTACCACCATTGCGCGCTGCCCACGCGCAGAACAAGCGAGTGGTCCGCTCAGCGGACCACTCTGGTCAGCCTCCCGGCAAGGCCCCGTTGGAGTTTACGGCCGACCCCGCGCGACGTTTCTACACGGTTGTTTGGCTCAACTGTGTGCGCCGTGCGAAGTCTCAGCGGGGGGCGCGATGAACAGAGCAGCGTCTGACAATCCCCTCGGCCTGGGTCTAGTTTTCGTCAGTGCGGCAGCGATAGCGATCTCGCGCTCACCATGCAACTGCGCCTAGGGCGCTCGGTGAGGCCACGGCAATCGCTTCGACCTCGACAAGCTGATCCGGAAAACCGAGAACCGAGACGCCAAGCAGTGTGCTCGGCGGGTTGTGGTCGCCGAAACCGCCCGCAACTTCGTTCCACGCCACAACGAGATCATCGCGACTGCTGGTGGAAACGAAGATGGTCGTTTTGAGCACGTCACGCATCGCAGCGCCGGACTCTTCCAACGCAATCCGTAAGTTGTCGAGCGCCTGACGCATCTGCGCCGCGATGTCACCTGGAGCGACCACACGGCCTCGATCATCGAGAGGGCACGCACCCGCGGTGACGATCAGGCCGATCTCCGGCGCGGTAGCGGCGTATGCATACGTGATACCGGAAAACAACCGATTACTGCGAACAAGTTCTACTGCCATGCCCCTGAGTCTATACGATGGTTATTACGTTGGTACGCAACGTGATACGCACTCTCTTAGAGTGCCGACAAGATCGCTCGCCGGGCCGACCAGTCCCGCAGTCTAGGCCTGTTTGCTTGGCGCGAAACCTGGGCCCGTGCGCTGTCGTCGCGGCATCTGGTCTGCAGGGGTATGCATCGGGGCGACCGGCGAGGCGTCACGCCCAGCGACGGTCGTGTCGGCGACGCGCCACCATGATCCGAAGACCGTTGACGATGAAAAAGCCGTCTAAAACTAGTCGCCACACCGGTGATCTGCCCACGGTGTAACTGTTGACGGCCGTACCCCAGCCTGACATGACCATCGTCACCGACACCCAAACCTGGCCATCACCGGGCAACTGACCTGCGACGTGTGCAGCCGCCTCCGCGTGGGCCGACATGACGCTGGTCGTGGCCCCGCTGCGGGTGATCAGAGCATTTATCGCATAACGGGAATGATTGGCACCGCGGAGCGGTAGAACAAAGACATGAAACTCAACGACGCCGCCCGCGAGCTCATCGGATCTGGCACCGACGCAACGCTGGTCACGCTCAACCCCGACGGCAGCCCTCAGGTGACCGTCGTGTGGATGGCCCTGGAATCCACGCCCGACGGCGATGAGCTCGTCGCCGCACATCTCACCGAATACCAGAAGACCCGCAATATCCGCCGCCACCCGCGGGTCGCCGTCACGGTCCTGGCCGCGCGCAAGCCCGAGCAGCAGACGCCCTACCTGGCGATCACCGGCACAGCGCGGATCGTGGAAGGCGGTGCTCCCGCGCTACTCAAAAAACTCGCCAAGGTGATGTTGGGCTCCGACGAACACTTCCCGCCGCCGAATGCGCCGGAGGGGCTGCTCACTCGCGTCCGCATCGAGAAAGTGGGCGGCCTAGGCCCCTGGACGTCCTGACGCCGCGATGCCCTCCACCGCCGCCCGGTCAATGCTTGTCGCGGCAACGGATTTCACCGCTAATGATCGACAATCTGCATTGTCTATGATGCTCCTTGCGGCACCACGGGTTACAAGTCGATACCGGACACTGCTGGTGCGGTGGCTGCAACCGGTTTCGGTGAATTTGTTCCCGTCGGCATAACCTGGTCCCGACGGGCGTCGCACCCGTCAAAGCCGACAGTTAGGGATGGCGATGAAGATCGGGATCTCCACGTTCGTCAACGACGACTCGATCGACACGGTGTCACTGGCCCGTGCGATCGAAGAACGGGGTTTCGAGTCGCTGGTCGTCGCTGAGCACACGCACATCCCGGCCAGCCGGGAAACGCCGTACCCGCTCGGTGGCGAGCTGCCGCCGGTGTACTACCGGACGCTCGATCCATTCGTCATTCTGGCCGCTGCTGCGGCGGTGACCTCCAGGATCGAGCTGTTCACCGGGATCGCGCTGTTGATCCAGCGCGATCCGATCATCACCGCCAAGGAAGCCGCGAGCATCGATCTGATCTCCGGCGGCCGGTTCGTGTTCGGCGTGGGCGCCGGCTGGAATATCGAGGAGTTGCGCGACCACGGCACCGACCCGAAGACCCGCGGTGCGCTGCTGGACGAACGCATCGAAGCCATCAAGGCCCTCTGGGCCGAGGATCCCGCCGAGTACCACGGTAAGTACGTCGACTTCGACGCGTCGTACAGCCGACCTAAGCCCGTCCGGCAGCCGCATCCGCCCATCTTCATCGGCGGAGACTCCGATGCCACGGTCAAACGGGTGATCAGGCACAAGGCGGGCTGGATCTCCAACCCGCTCCCGGTGGGGGCGCTGACGAAACGCATCGACCAGATGCGTGACGGCGCCGGCCACGACGTCCCGCTGGCGATGTTCGGCACGCCCCAGAACCCCGACTACTGGCGCGCCGCCGACGAATTGGGTTTCGGCCAGCTGGCGCTGCTGTTGCCCACGCTACCGACCGACGAGTCACTGCGGCTGCTCGACGACTACGCCGAACTGGTGGCTCAGTATCGCGGTTAGCGCGCAGGAGGCGTAGCGCCGGTCGGCCGCGAATCTCGCCGAGGTAGTTGTAGATCGTGCAGCGCGTCAAGTCGAGTCGGCTCGCGACGTGATCGACTGAATCGCGGATGAGGAAGAACCCGGCCTCATGCTCGGCCCGCTCCGCAGACCACTCCCCTAACGATCGCCACGCCGACCCCAGCCCCTCGTCCTCCGAGCGAACGCGGTCGCAGTCCTATGCTGAGCAACCTGACCGAATCCGGTGAGTACATCCCGTTCCTGTCGTGGTCCAAGGCCGGATAGTTTCCGCCGTTCCTGCGTCTTGATATGCGGCGACCCGGCCTTCGAGGAAAGTTCGCGCCAGTCTCCGTGCTGAAAACAAAACTAGCAGCTGGCAGCTCTGACGACTGCCTGACTATTTCCAATTCGCTGAAACCCAAGCGGCTGAGCGACATAGAGGTTAGCCCCGCGACCGAGTGTGCCTTCCGCTGGACGCTTGGTCACACGCCGGCTTGCGCTTTTGCGCTGGCGAAGGCGGGGGCGACGAACCGACGCAGTATGGACCGGTAGCGCCTGACGCCGCCGTCACCATCCTCGAGGCCGCGCATCACCATCTTCGTGACGTTGCTCAGCCACACGTGGATGTCCGACCGCGCCAGCCCAGGTGGCAGTTCATTGTTGGCGACGGCGGCGTCGAGAAGGGGATCCCACATCTCGGCCCTGCACATCTCCGTCGTTCCCGAAGCGATCATTCGTTTGCCAAGGCTCGTTGCATCGGGGTCGATGACGTGCCGTGTCAGGGGGTCGCGGCGGCCGTGGTCGGCGGTGTAGAGGACAGTCTCGACGATCTGATCCGCAATGCTGCCCTGCCGGGAGATCGGTTTGCGTGCCCGGGCGACCAATGCCCGCGCGTGCCGGGTGATCAGCTCGATGAGCAGATCGTCGCGGTCAGCGAAATAGCGGTAGACGTTGGGCCGCGTCAATCCAACCTCACACGCAACGTCGTCCATCGTGGTCTTGCGGATCCCGTGGCGATCAATGCAGCGTTCAGCGGCGGTCAGGATGCGCTCGCGCGCATCGTCCGTGCCCGTAGGTGCGGTCGGCCGGATGGGCGATCGTCGAGGCATTGACAGATGCTACTAGATACGTCAGTCGTCCGGTGACATCGAGGCGGGCCTTCTTACGCGGTTGCGCTGCTTGACACGTCGCTGTTGGAACATGCATACTGACTGTTGACAGTTATCGTTTTATGTCAGTCAGGAGTGTACAGATGACAATGGGACTGCCGCACCGGATCGCGATAGTCGGCGCCGGGCCGATCGGGTCGGCGTTGGCCGGTCACCTGATCCTGGGCGGAAGTAGCGGTCCTGGCGATTCCCAACGCCGCAGTCGCGTCGTTCGCCGAGGTTTACCGTGATCGGTTGGCCGGCGCGGTGATCATCGATCCCTCAATCTTGTTCGTCCGGCACGACGACGGCGTGATGACCATCAGGCACGTCGACGGCAAGACTTCGGGAATGGTGACCGCAGAACTCTTCCCGAAATCGTCAGTGGCACGCGCTTTCTCACACCAGCTCGCTGAAACGCTTTGGCTGGTGATACGCCCGCTGCTCGAGACGCCAGTCACGGAGCGGACCCCGTTCGTCCCGCCCAGGAATGACTGCCCCCTGCGGCGAGTAGCGCCCGACGGGCGGGAAAGTCCATCGCGAAGCCGCGGAAGGTCGTCCGAACGGACTTCCGCTGCACGTCAACGTGTCAACATCGCAACGACCTAATCAGCTCGATGACTGCCCTCCCTGCGCTCGTCTCGGCGGCCCACAACCGCGGCAGGCATCGCTCGCGGAAACGAGATAATCACCGGAAATCTACGAGGCTTACGCGGTTTCGCAAGTGCCCAAAAGGCTCGCATGCCAAGGACCGTCGAGTACGCATAGCGGGCAGCTCCGGTGCACGCCGTGCCATTGCCGCGGTACGGCATCGGGGAATCTGCATAAGCCGCACACCGGCATTCGCCGTGGCCGTGATCACCCCCTTGGTGTTCGCCGGGGCAGTCGGCGCCGCAGCTCCGACGCCGATGCTGCGAGATGCCACAATCACCCCGGTGGCCGTAGTCGCCCCCACCTCGAGAGACTCATTGGGCCCCAAGGTCATCGCCATCCAGCAACAGCTGGAGAGCTTCCACATCGCGGGCACCACCGTGTCGGCACCACCGCCGACGGTCGTCATGAATTCTCCAGGCGGACTGGGTATTCCGACGATTGCGCTGTCCGCATACCGCAACGCCGAACAAATCATGACCGCCTCTGACCCCGCCTGCGGGGTCAGCTGGAACCTGTTGGCCGGTATTGGCCGCATCGAATCAATGCACGCCAACGGCGGCGCCACCGACGCCCGCGGCACCGCGATCCACCCCATCTACGGGCCAGCGCTGAATGGCACGCTGCCCGGCAACGAGGCCATCGTCCAAAGCAACGTCAGCGGCCGAGTCACCTACGCCCGCGCGATGGGACCGATGCAATTCCTGCCCGACACCTGGGCGCGCTACGCCTCCGACGGCAAAGGCGGCGGCGTAGCCGACCCACAGAACCTGTACGACTCCACGCTGGCAGCCGCGCGATACCTATGTAGCGGCGGGCTCAACCTGCGCGACCCGACGCAGGTCATGACCGCGATCCTGCGCTACAACAACTCGATGTCCTATGCCCAGAACGTGCTGGGCTGGGCCGCGGCCTACGCCACGGGCGTAGCCCCGATCGACCTGCCGCCGATCACCGGACCCCCGCCCCCGCTCGGCGACGCACACGACGAACATCCGGAGGGACTCGGGCCTGGCCTGCCGATGAACATCATGGGCTTGCCGGTGGACGACCCCTTGGCGCACACGCCGCTGATCGACTTCGGTCCATCAGTCGCTAATCAACCACCGACGCCGTCGGGGCTACCTGCCCCATAAACCACCCGCACCGGGGCCCGCACTAGACTCAGCCAACAGAAAATCTCGCCGTGATCAGGACACAACCGCGCCCGAGACACCTCACCAGTCACCTCATCGACGGCGTGTGCCACCACCGAAAGCGCATGCACGTCCAACCCGACACTCGTACCCCGAAGACTCACCGGAGGCCTGACCCGCACCGCCGAGTTGTCGATCGGCATTCGATTGGTTGACCACATCTCACAGCCTGATATGCCCGTGCCGACCCCGCGTGAAACTGCAGCCAATCGCTCGTCGCTTACAACGACGGCATTGCCGTTCTCATCGTGTCCAGTAACAACCCGTCGCACTTGCATTGTCATGGCAATATCATCTCCTGGAGCCCCGATTCGGGGGCAGTCATCATTTGGGCGTCGCGCGACGCGGAGGAGATACGGATTCATGAAACGTATCGCGCTGTCGATGGCATTCCGCGCGATCGCGATCGGGGCCGGTCTGGCAGCATGCTCGTCGGCTCACCAGCCTGTGCCAACCTCCAGCAAAACCGCAGCGCCACAGCAGGTTCAGATCCCCGACGCGATCAAGGTGCCCTCCGGCAACAAGCTTGCCAGTTCGTTCGAGGGCCACGGGGTGCAGATCTACCAGTGCACCAACAACTCCTGGACGCTGTTACAGCCCGCGGCGATCATCAGCGACAACGGCAACCCCATCGCCTTGCATTCCAAAGGCCCGGTGTGGATTTCGACGATCGACGGCAGTGAAGTCAGCGCGACACCGGTACCCAACGCCATCGTGAACCACGACGACGCGATAGCAGATCTGCTGTTGAAGGCCACCGAGAATCACGGTGCCGGGCAGTTCGGCTCGGTCACCTACATTCAGCGCCTCGCGACCAAGCGCGGGCTGGCGCCGAAGGGACCATGTGCCGACGGAGCCCAGGTGAGTGTCCCGTATTCGGCGTCTTACCTCTTCTATACCTCTCAATCAAGATGAACGGCCGCATGTTCGGCCGCACCGCGCGCGGTAGTCACGCGTGGTCAGCTGGTGCCAGACAGGCGTACCGGCCTCGCCGATCACCTCGAAACCGTGGTGCTCCAACGGCTGCCACAAGCCGAAGGAAGCGCTGGACGGGTCGGTTGCCAGGCTCATGTAGCCCTTCGCCGGAACCTCCATCGGCCCCATGCAGGATGCGCCGCCCGCGGCGGTCACGGCCGACACCGTGGCGTTGATATCGGCGGTGTGGAAGTACGTGGCCCAGTTGTCCGGGGTCGCAAACTCGGGCCGGTTGGCCATCAGGCCGGCGACCGGGCGACCGTCTTTTGCGGCATTGATGTATCCGCCGTACTCCGGTCCGGCGGACTCGAACGTCCAGCCGAACACCGCGCCGTAAAAGTCTTGGGCGCGTTTGACTTCCGACGATGTCAGATCAATCCAGCAGGGAGCGCCGAGCGGCGCGCCGTTACGGATGGGCACGATGACCTCCTGGTGCGTCACGAGGCCCCGAATCGGGGTTCACCGATACTGACCGCCGCAGAGCGGAGAACTCATCGCGACCGCGAGACTTCAATCAGGCCGGCGCGAACACCGTGACAAACTTGTTCAACGATTCGCGGATATCGCTTCGCAATGCGGCGGCGACGATCATTCCGATCGGTCCGAACAGCGCGGGGCCGCCGAGATGCACATCGAGGCTGACGACCGAATCATCGCCCTTCGGTTTGACTTTGGCGATCAGCTTGACTTTAACGCCGCCGACCCCGTCACCGTTGAGCGTCATGGCCTGCGGTGGCTTGTAATTTACGATCGTCCATTTGATTCGGTTGGGCATGCCCTTGACTTCGACGATCGAATCGATGACGGCGCCTTTTTCCAACTGCTGGGGCAGCTTGCTTCGCCACACCCGATGGATGGTCAGCCACTCCTTATAGCGGGACAGGTTAGACGCGTTCTCCCAGGCCTTTTCGGGCGGCAATGGTACGTCAATAGATACGGAGAGTTTCGCCATGAGTTAGTTCTGCGGGTCGTCCTTGGCGCCGTCGTCCAAAGCCTTCTTCGCCGCCTCCTGCACCTTGTTGACGGTGTCTTTGTACTTGCCCTCGGTCTTGGAGTCGACGAACTCGCCCGCCTTGTCGATCGCGGCGTCAACCTGGTCGGCGTTCTGCGCCAACAGGTCCTTGGCCTTGTCCAGGAATCCCATGTTTCGTCCTTTCGTTGTCGTTCGCCGCTATCTCCACCACGGGTCTAATTCCCCAGTCGCCGCCGGATCCACCCGCCCACCCGGTTTCGGCACCGCGACCTGGACCTGGGCGGCCTCGGCCGCGGCCAGCAGCCGCTCAATCGGTTCGGCCCACGGGTGCGGCGCCAGCCGGAACGTGCACCAGTGGATGGGCACCAGAAGTCGGCCGTTGACGTCCAGATGCGCCTGCACCGCCTCCTCGGGATTCATGTGGATGTCCGGCCATGTCCGGTTATAGGCGCCCACCGGCATCAGCGTTACGTCGAAAGGCCCGTGCTCAGCACCGATCTCCGCAAAGCTCTTGGTGTAGCCGGTGTCGCCGCCGAAGTACGCGCGATGCGCAGGACCGATGATCGCCCACGACGCCCACAGCGTGCAGTTGCGGTTCAGGAAGCGGCCGGAGAAGTGCCGGGCCGGGGTGCAGATCAGGGTGAGTTGGTCGACCTGCGCGTGCTCGTTCCAGTCGAGCTCGATGATGCGCTCGTCGGGAATGCCCCAATCACGCAGGTGCGCACCGACTCCGAGCGGAACGACGAACGGGGCCCACTGGCTGTGAGCCAGCGCGAGGATGGTGTCGATGTCGAGGTGGTCGTAATGGTCGTGGCTGATGACGATCGCATCCAACGCCGGCAGCGCGTCGAGCGGCACCGGCGGTGGATGCATTCGCCCGGGGCCGACGATGTCGGACGGTGAGCAGCGTTCACTCCACACCGGGTCGGTGAGAACGCGATACCCGTCAATCTCCAGCAGCGCCGTCGAGTGGCCGAACCAGCTGACCGCGATCTGGCCGGCACCGGTTTCGAAGGCTCGGGCCTCCTGGGTGGCCAAGGGGATCGCCGCCCTGGGCCGGGTCGCGCCGCGGTTACCAACGACCTCCCACAACATCTGCCGCTGTTCCTCACGGTCGATGCTGAACTGGGAGGCAGGCTCCAGATTGACGAACACACCGTCGCGGAAATTCGGCGACCGCTCGGCCGTCGCACGGATGTCGGACGGTTGAGCTCCCAGCGCGGCCGGCGCACCATGCAGCGCGCGCAGCACCCATCCACCGGTCGCCAGCGTGACTGTGCCGGCGGCCAGTCGTAGCGCCTCGCGCAGCATGCGATCAGGCTCCCTGGAAATTCGGTGGCCGCTTCTCCACCCGGGCCACCTGCGCTTCGATCACATCTTGGCTGCCCCACGCCTTGTCGAAAAGCTCCTTTTGAACCGGCGAGGGCTCTTCGATGGAGCCGTCGTCGTTCAGCACCCGCTTGGCGTGCTGGATGGCCAGCGGCGCCAGGCCGGCGATCTCGGCGGCCCAAGCCTGCGCATCGGCCAGCGTGCCGATCCGGTTGGCCATTCCGGTCGCGTGCGCTGTTTCGGCGGTCAGCTTCTCCGCGGACAGCAGCATCGCTCGGGCACGGCCATGTCCAACCAGCGTCGCGAGCCGGTGGATACTCCAGTTATCCAGTGCCAAGCCGTATTTCGACGTCGGAAACTGGAAGAACGCGTCCGGCGCGACGACCCGGAGGTCACATTGCATCGCCAGCTGCAGGCCTGCCCCGATGGCGGGCCCGTTGATCGCCCCGATCACCGGAATCGGCGCTGCGTCCATGGCCTTGTGCAGTTCGATGAGCCGGTCGGGATAGTCGGCGGCGAACGCGTCGCCGCTCAGGTCGGCGCCGGCGCAGAACACGGTGCCCTGCCCGGTCAGCACGACGGCACGGACGTTCTCACCAGCCGCCTTTTCGACGGCCTCGCGCAGCTCCTCGACGAGCTGGGAGTTCAGCGCATTGCGCCGTTCCGGCCGCTGCAGCTCGATGGTCATGACGTCTTCGACGCGGGTCACACCAATCATGCGCCCAAGCCTATTAGCCTCAGGCCCGTGGGCCGGATCGGGACCGATGAACTGCGCGACGCGGTGCTCGACGAGGGAACCTTCATCAGCTGGGACAACACGCCGCTGGTGGTGCCGACGAACGCGTCGTACGCCCGCGAGCTTGCCGACGCACGGGCCACGACCGGCCGTGACGAATCGGTGCTGACCGGCGAGGGCCGGGTGTTCGGGCGGCGGGTGGCGGTGGTGGTCTGCGAGTTCGAATTCCTCGGCGGCTCGATCGGGGTTGCCGCGGCCGAACGGATCACCGACGCTGTGCAACGCGCCACCGCCGAGCGGCTGCCACTGTTGGCGTCGCCGAGCTCCGGGGGTACCCGGATGCAGGAGGGCACGGTCGCGTTTCTGCAGATGGTGAAGATCGCCGCAGCCGTCACACTGCACAAACAGGCGCACCTGCCCTATCTGGTGTACCTGCGGCACCCGACCACTGGCGGGGTCTTCGC
>Ga0210390_10001546_pt1 | contig 21864 bp, 30 predicted proteins | sample IncBWH11OmetaG_FD_161050 | JGI IMG/M metagenome (GOLD analysis project Ga0210390, IMG submission 161050) | Forest soil microbial communities from Barre Woods Harvard Forest LTER site, Petersham, Massachusetts, United States - Inc-BW-H-11-O ... | reverse complement strand
GTTCTGTCGGTTGCTGGTTCCCATTATTCGACGCGGTCATAGACTCGAATTTTCGCCCCAAGCGACGGCCGATGGCTACGTTACTGACGTACCGTGGTCAGTGGCCATAGCTGTCAGCGAAATTACCGAGGAATACCCAATGCGCAGGCCCGAGGAGGATCAACCTGCAGGCTCTCAGTCAATGCGACCAATGAGGGCCATCTAGTTGCTTGCCTAAAAGGGGCACGCGGCTTCTATAGGGCCTCAGGCCCCTCTTTGGCTTTTGCAATTCACCGGTCGTGGCGGTTCCGTTGCTTGTGATGGAGAGACAACTTGCGGCAATTGCTGGTGCGTGAGTAACGCTTAGAAAGAAGATCTCGTACCTCAGCTATGTCCTCGCGCAATCTACGTAGCATAACGCACCTGTCGGGACACTCACATTGGGCAACGTGCAGAGTTTCGATTTCCAACAGAATTGGCAGTGTTCTATTTAATTGACGTTCAGACGGAATCTTTATGTGCATGGCACCCTCCTGATGTGAACCTACTGAGATAACCAGGAAAACCGCCCAAGGTACGAATTGGGTCATGCGAGTAGACGCGACGAACGCCCAACCGACGATTCTTGCCTTTCTTTTGCTCAATCGCCTCTTGCGGGTATTAGTCCAGCGAGTCACAAAAGCGTCGTGGATCAGCAAACAAACGAAGGATTTGTTTCGGCTCTACCCAATTCTGGTCTTGTGTAGCTGATTTCAACTGCTACTGCGTAGGTTTAGTCAGGAGGCTTGACATGCAAAACAAAAGCAGTTCTAAGAAGGAAAACTTTCTAGCGCATGCAAATGCACACAGATGCGCGATTTATGCTCGTTGCGCTTCAGGTGTTCCTGAGCATTCGAACGCCTCAGAACAGATTAGGACGTGCACTGCATACGCCGAGAAACAGGGCTGGAAAGTTGCGGAACAATTTGTGAAAACAGACATCGGTGCTTCTGGCATCTCGTTCACGGGTTGCAAGTCCCTTATGCACTTGCTCGAAGCGGCCCAGAAACAGCCTCGCTCCTTTGATTGTGTCCTGGTCGCAGATATTTCCCGACTTGGCCGAAGCCTCGACCGCGTGACCAAGCTCGTCAATGCCTTTCACGGCTGTGGTGTTTTTGTCCAGACAGCACGCGGTGAATTTGACAGCCGGAACCTTCATTCTGGCGCGCTGGGCCGCCAAAGACTTTCTGAATTGTATTCCGCAGTATTTGCAGCCAACGGTTCGGCAATGTCCGATGTGCGGCAGGTGACACCGCCGACCGTAATTTCGTTTAGAGGGAAAAGGAAATGACAAAACCAGAGGGCGGACAGGATAACAATACGGCACCCAAGCTCACGCGATGCGCGATCTATGCCCGCTATTCAAGCGATATGCAGCGGGAGAGCTCTATCGAAGATCAGATACGCAAATGTAGGGAATACGCGGCGAAGCAGGGATGGGTTGTGGTCGAGGAATATGTGCTCTACGACCAGGCAATCTCGGGAGCCGTGTTTGACGAACGGGGTTCTCTGCAAAGCCTTCTTGTTAAGGCGGAGCAGCGGCCCCGGCCCTTCGAGATTTTGTTGATTGACGATACCTCTCGGCTGGCCCGTTATTTAGAAGACGCGCTCTACTCAGTAAAGATTTTCGATTTCAATGGCATCGATATAGTGTCGGTCAGCCAGGGACTGCACTCCAGCAATCAATCCGGGCGAGAATTGTTCACCATTTTCGGCATGATGGACGAGCGTTTCTTGCGCGACTTAGCCAGTAAGGTCCTGCGTGGACAAGAGGGTTGCGTACACAGTGGCTACATCGCAGGCGGGCGGTGCTACGGTTACAAGAATGTGCCAATCGAGGACACAACTCGGAGGGGGGATTATGGACGAGCGTTCGTGATCGGCGTCATACGTGAGATTGTGCCGGAGGAAGCTGCGATAGTTCGTCGAATCTTCGAGATGTACGCCAGTGGAATCAGCATGGACGGGATTGCCCGCATACTGCGCGCCGAACGAGTCCCTGCGCCCCGGCCCCCGCGCAAGAACTCAATAAGGGCATGGTCCGGCGATGGGATTGGCGAAACGCTGAGGAATCCTATTTATGTCGGCAAGTACATATTCGGCCGCACAAAGACCGTGCGCGACCCAAAGACACGAAAGATGGTCGCAAGGTCGGTACCCGAGAAGGACTGGATTCGCAGTGACAGACCAAAATGGCGCATCGTTTCTGATGAGCTGTGGAATAAAGTTCAGGCCCAACGAAAAATGCGGAGCCAACTAGGCGGCTGTAAGCTCGGAGGTCTTGAGAGGACGAAGCGATGCGAAGCCTATCTCTTTAGCGGGCGTCTTTTCTGCGGTGCTGCTTTGCCTGATGCGTCAGACAAAATTTGTGCCAGACCCATGACTATTGTGAATAACGATAATGATGACATGGGGCGATACGGCTGCGGAGCCCACCGCTACAAGGGCGCTTGCACGAATGGGTTTACCATCCGCCGTGACACTCTGGAGAAGCAACTTTTGAGCTGGCTTACTCGCGAGCTCCCTGAAGGTAATCAGCTGCAACCGATTTCGGATTCTTTCTATGCAAAAGCTAAAAAGCGTTTGGTTGAACATGAGGCAGAGGCGTGCCGCAACGCGATTAACGTGCCCGAACTGCACAGAGAACTAGCAGAAAGGAGGTTGGAGGCGGTAAACATGACAGACTTCATTGTCGCCAGCGGTCGGCAGTCGTGGCCGACAGTTCAGGCCCGGCTGGCAGCAGCAGAAGCACGCATTATGGAGATCGACAAGGCGCTAGCTCGCGCAAAAGAGCCTGCACCGATGATTGCATTCACGACAGATGAAATTAAGGAACACCTGCGTGGACAGCTGCGTGACCTCCAATCCGTAATGACAAGTGCGCCGCTTGCGGGCAAACAAATCATTCGCAAGCACTTTAGGAAGATCACCCTCACACCCGGCGACGTGGCCGGTGAGCCGGTGTTCCATGTTGCCGTCGAATTTGAGCTAGGCGGCGGCGATTCAGGCGTAGTGCTGAATGGATCAGTGGATGCATCCATGCGGCAATACGGCTTTAGCACGATCACCGTTAACGGCCTTACGCTCGATACGAGTCGTGTTCGGCGCAAGCCCGAAGCTCCCAAGCAGGAGGCGGAGAACGGCGGCGGCTCCACTCCGATCTTGCTGACGCCCAATGCAGAGGCTAACGATCCTAGTCAAGGTTCCGGTAGCGGACGAAAAGAGATTCACGCGTGATTCCGCGCTGGCGAAGGAATTGCTCGACTAGGCAGGGCACGAGCCACTCTTCTACGATTGCATCGAGCACTGGGCCGGGGACCTTATGCGCTGGGTCGAAGATCAGGGGGGTATCTGCGCGTCTTCGACGAGTTCGTGATTTTACTTTTGAGGTCTGCATAGTGGATTTCCTCCTTAGTCGCGCAGTCCGAGCGCCGTCTCCGATAACGTAACGCATTCCACTGATGAAATGATGTAATCAATTCCACTGAACGGAATGAAGAGAACGAGAGTGGTCATCGAGGCCGGAATTTCGTATTTCTCCAGCATGTCCTGATTAAAAGTCTTGCTCTCGACCCAAATCCCGCTCATCTCGACTCTATGCAGCCGCACGAATACGTTATTTTCTTTGTCAAGAGCCGGGATGCGCGCGACGATCAGTGTGCCGACCATCTCGCGCAGGCTTAGGACTGTCGGTTGTTCCATATCTGACTCCCTGCACGGCGGGTTAAAAGCGGGACTGCCCTAGTGGATGTAAGCAGCCCCGCTTCCTTCGTGTTGCGGCGTATGTTGTTTCCAAACTACCGATCCCATTCGAATATCGGGTATCCCCTTCCACTTGAAAATTTAATTTCGCGCGAGAGTCAGCTAGTATTCCTTCGGCAGCAGGAATGTCGTTACGGACCTGTCCGCTTCCGTGATGCACCAAATTCTCACGCCGCTACTCAGACGATAGGACGAGAGTAAGCGGAAGCCGTGTTGTAGGCTGAACTCGTTCTCCATTACATCGTCCGGGTCTATCTCTCCCCAGTCCCCTGCGAGGTGCCGCACCAAATAGGCTATGGGGTCATCCCCGGATGCGCTGCACGCTTCAAGGGCACCCGGAGTCGCCACTACCGCGCCGGGAGGGAACCTGATCCCGCTCATTCCTCAACCTTCATGCGGAACCTCTTCAAGACAACCGATTTCTTCTGGCGTTCTCTTAGACATTTCCTAACCGCCTCTGCGAAGGCGGTCCTCAACTGATTGACATGACGGTTGGTCGTGCGGTCCTTCTCTAATTCGCGAGGGCCGCGTAGCTCCACGAAGAACGTGTCCCACAGGATGAGCTTGCGTTTCCTCATCGCCGCTCCCGATTCTGAGTGAACTCAAACAAGTGGCTCAGGCGGGTGCCCAGAGCAATCGCAAGATTCTCCATGCTGTTTAACATGGGATTGCCATGACCCTGTTCGATGTGAACCAGGGTAGAGACACTGAACTTCGCTCTCCTCGCCAACTCGCGCCGGGAGAGCTTTAGCTTCAGCCGCTGTTCCTTCACAACTGCTCCGAAGTTCTTCTGCCACCATGCAAACTTTCGCTCGAACGCTTTGGTGCTTCGCAACGACTTTTTACTTCTTGCCACGTTTGCCTTTCCGCCGTCGCAGTGGCTCTGGCTTGAGGGAGAAACCCTTCATCTGCGGTATGCGGCTCGTTTGGAAATCTTTGTCGAGGGTGCGGATGCAGCCACGGAGAATGTCTTCCACGAACCTGATCCGCTTGACGGTGGCGTCCCTCGGACCCAGCACTTCGATCATTAACGTGGTGCAGATCACGGGTTTGTTTTTCATCATCCCTCCTTCTCGTGCACGAAGGGATAACTTCGCAGAATTTTTCCGTCCCCGGTTGTCCAGTCTACGAACTCCGGCTCCATCTGAACGAAAGGACGAATGCCAATGTGGAGGGCTGTGTTGTCGGTGAATTTGACCGTGAGGTTGCGCCAGTCCGACTCATTGGTGACAGTGACCTTTGCCACGGTCTTGCCGACCACTTCAGGGTAGTCATGGATCCGTTGCGGCATAGATATTTCTCTCCTACGCAAAGCAGGCAAGCTTTTTATCCTTTAACCTGCTTTTTTTTCGCAGCCCAATTTTTCTTTAGGGCCGCGCTGAGTTTCATTTTCTGCTCGGGAGTCCATACCCTTCCGGTCCCGGCCTTGGGTGCAGCGGTCGGAGCCGCTGTGGCCCTGGTGAGCGCCGAGAGCGCGGAATCCAGTTTCTGCACGTAGCCCGCCGCTTGGGCGCGCTCCACGTGAATTTGGGCGATCAGTTGATCTAGCGTCATTTTTCTCCTCCATTTCGCCGCGTTGGCGAATGGGTTACCATACCTGCTCTCTCCGAGAAGTAAAGCGAAAAAATATCGTGCCGCGATATAACTCAAAATCATGGGCTTATAACGCTGGGTGTTTTTAGAGAGGCCGCACTCGCGGGGAAAAAGGCAGCTGAGAGGAGCCCATCCTCAGCAGTTTGAGTCAGGAGCGCAAGGTATGAACAATAGAGGCAAATTGGGTTTGGAGAACTGAGCGTGGACGAGTCCGCACAAGGGGTTCTATCGCTTGGCTCGCCTCAAATCCCGAGCTCAATGGCCACGCAACCTCCCTAACAGGTAGCCGAGGGTGAAGGCCAGCATCATTCCGGCCATGACGCATAGCCAGATCGAGACGTACAGCTGCTCCATCTCTTTTAGCTTCGTGCGGAGCCGCTCCATTCCAGGTGGGTTCATTTGCGAAATCTAGCACCGTCGCGGCCTCACCGCTAGCCCATCGCCATCGCGTCCTGCCCGAACCCCATCTTTCCGAAAAGCTTGGCTTCAGCAGAGAGAATGGGCGGCATCGAGCGGAACAGCGGCGGTTTAGCTGATGGACATCCCTCCTCCGTAGTTTGCAGGTAGGAGGACAAAATGGATGACACCAATGGACAAAAACAGCACGTGACGGCCGAGCAGGAGCACATGCTGAAGAAAGTGGCGGAAGTGGCAGCGAGGAAGTTAATCCCGATAGAGACACATGCCATCTGCGTATTACTTTCTATGGCGTTTGGAAGAGGCACGTTACAGAGCAGGACATTCGCTTGGCACGTGAACGAGGTCAGGAGGAGCCTCGGACTGCCTCAAGTCACGCAAGCTGCAGCGGGTAATCCGACGATGGAAGAAAAGATGAACATTCTGCGATCGGCGGTGGAAAAGCTGGGCGATAAAGCACAGAGCGTTTTGATACGCTTACTGCTCCTCTCTCCTTTTTATGAAACGGCAAGCGACTGCAACGTAACCGGAGATGAGAAAAGTTGACGCCGATTGTGCACGAGACGAGCTGGATTCCGCAAAAGTCATTGCAGAAATTCAGCACGGATTAAAGAAGAATGGCTCCTCAGGTAGGAAACTAAATCAGTAAGGTGCCTAGAATACGAACCTGTCGTCGCCCACAGCCTACACGGCTCGCGATTCTCAGGGTCTGCATATAGATACGCATCCTGCCTGACGTTTCTAGCCTAAAAAACGCTCAAATTGGCTCGAATCTAGAATCCCTTACGTCCGTTTCGTTCTCACCCTAAACTGCACCGCCGACGCCAGCCTTTTCAGGGGCAGCAGAAACAGTGCTTGCAGTAACCTACGAGAACGTGGAGGGCTGCGCAAGCACTGTGAGGACGCGGAAGGCAACAAGAAAACAGGCTACGGTTACGGGCTGGTTTCATTCCCGCTCACGCACTCCAAAAGAATAAGACGTCCCCGAAATTTTCATCTGCGTCTTCTCGTTGATACGGTGCTTGCATGGCTTCCAGCAGCCCGTTCTGAGCCGCCACATTGGGCAAGTGCTCGACAGCGGAATGCATGCGCCCGTCCACCGTTTTGTAGACGATGGAATCTTGATCAAAAGACTTGTTCCACCGCACAAGATGATCTTCGTCGCAACCCGGCGACATGTGAATCGATTGACGTCTGTACTTTTTCTGAGCAGCACTCCGTGGTTGGAGTTCGTTCGAGGGGAATAGACTATCTTGCTTCGATAGTTTCACTACATCCCGTTCTTCTTGCATCGTCCGTCGAAATCGCAGAAGACCAGCTACTGCCAGACCCGGATGGGCGGTAGCAAGCCGGAACGCAGTTGCTTCCAACGACGTGCCAAAGTAGGTTGCCAAACTTTCAATGGTTGCGAGACTGTAGTTGCCGTTCGCTTCTCTCTGGAAATCATCCAATGGCATGACCAATTCCGCTGCTCCTAGATCGCACAATCTTTCGAGCTCATTGGCCTCTCGGGAGTCGGGATTGGTGATTGACCGAAACCGGGCACCCTTCGTACTGTTCGGAAAGAACGTGTGAATTATTTCGTGTCCGATCGTGAATACAACACGGGATTTCGGACGGAGTGGGTTGAACAGTACGGTACGGCCCGAAGCGGTAGAGTACAGGACCGCATCCCTCGTTTCCTTCCGTTGGCCGCTCATGTCCATCGGCTGAATCTTAATCCCCGCAAAGGATGCAAGGATTTTGAGACGTTCTAACGGCTCTCGTGGTAAACCGGGAAACCCATTGACTTTTTCTAACAGTGATCGCGCCATGTGGATCACTGTTGAGCGAGGATCGATTAGCTCGCCAGTCTTCCGGCAAAGCGAGATAACGTCGGGGTCTGAGTAGCGACGACCTCCGATCCGAAGCGTTTCCATACTTTATTTCTGGCGGTTCTGTTCACCTGCCATTCTTATCGCTTGAAGCACGAACCGCCATCCTTCCGTATCCTTGGGCCGATTTCCTCGAAAATTTACCTGCGCCAACATTTCAACTTCGTCGTCTGACAGGTCCAAGTCTCGCTGCAGATCGGCCAATCCCGGAGGTAGCTCATCTGCAGATCTCCTCTTCCTCCCACGCTGTTCCTTCGCAGTGGCATCCTTTACCAACTCATCAAGAGTGGCGTCCAATGCCCCGGCCACGTTGAAAACGTACTGAATGTTCGGCTTTCCTGCCGCACCGTTTTCAAGGTCGGAAATGTAAGCCTTAGAAACCCCAGATTTTTCTGCCAGTTCTGTAAGAGACCAACCCCTGCCATGCCGCAAAAAACGAATCGTTGCACCCAGTTTCTTTAGATCAATTTGCCTATCGTCCATTATTCCCAACCAGTTGTAAAAAAGTGTTGACGACAGTGACCGCTCCATCGCATAATGGCGATGGGTTGCTTATAGACGATCATAATGCAAATCCTGACAGCATGCAAATGGAGGTCTTTCCGATGGCGAAACATAAGGTGGAATTTAAAGCGCACCACACCGTGCGTGAAGAAATCCCAGTCAAGTTCAAAACCCGCGACGGGGAGCGCGTTTCATTTCAAGCCAAAAAGAAAGTGAAAGAGCCGGTCCGTGTGAAATTCATGGCAAAGGACAAATAGATGGCGAACTATCTCGCAAGGGTCGAGCTACACAAAGCGACGAACGATGACTACGAGACACTGCACGGCGCAATGAAGAGGCGCGGGTTTTCACGAATCATTGTCTCAAACGAAGGCAAGAAATATCGGCTTCCTACAGGAACCTACGTGGTGGAAGGTACGAATGCAACTCTCGAGCAAGCGTACACCGCAAGCACGGCTGCGGCAGCCGAAACAGGCAAGACATATTGGACGATTGTTGTCGATTGGGCATCTGCCCGTTTTGCCCTCGAACAGGCTTCATGATTTTTGCGCGGCAGGATTATAATTGGAGATGCGTTTGAAACAGAGATAAAGCAGTCTTCCAGCCTCTCTGTCTCGGCGGGGTGAGAGCCTCAGGCCAGTCCCCGGACTCCGACGACTTTGCCTTCCGCGAAACGCTGTCGATTTCGATTAACTCAATTCAGCCGGTGCGCATACGCGCATCAGGCAGGAAGGAATTTCTGCATGGCTTTAAGAAAGACTGAAAACAAGAGTTCAAATGGTCACGGGAGCGGTCGCCTCAAGTTTCGTTATGCTGATAGCGAGCGCTACGTTGACCTCGATATGGAAAACGCAAACGCGGAGGTTGCCGACGGCATCAAATCGCTGGCAAATGCGCTGTCTGGGCGACAGATTATTTCGCCAGCGAGAGCCTTGTCCGTTCCAAAGGTTGGTCTTACTGCACCACCTGTAGTGGATCAAGAGGAGATTCCGTTCCCGCCGCACAGAGAAGCAGAGGAAGAAACTGAAGAACCGGGAACCGCAGAAGGGTCCGGCAATAGCAATGGCTCAGGCACCAAGCGTAGCTACAGCTTCAAAACGCCGACATTCCTGAATGGATTGGACATTACCAAGGCCAAGAAGGATCTGAAGGAGTTCGTCGGGCAGAAGAATCCGCCAGATGTCATGAGCAAGTACCTCGTAGTCGTGTACTTCCTCCAGAAGTACATGGACGTCGCCGAGGTCACCGTCGATCACGTCTATACGGTGTTCGATACGCTGGGCTGGAAGACTGAGATGCCACTGAAGGCTGGCAAGCCTCTAGCTGACTTGAAGTCGAAGCGGCACATGCTCACGCGGGAGCCGAACGCGGAAGGCTACAAGCTCAACTTCAAGGGTGAGCAGGAAGTTGACAAGATGGGAGCCACGAAATAAGTGGCGACCGACGAGGAGCAGAAAACCGACCTCAAGCAGTTCATCGCTGGCGTGGACGGTTTCGCGACTTGGGGTCACGCGGACAAGATTCGAATGTTCGCGTGGCTCCAGCATTTTCTGCGCAAGAAAGATCGTTTCGCTACCGGCGATATCAACTGGTGCTACAAAATCTTCTCCTTCAAACCGACAAACACCACGCAATACCTAATCGATATGGAGGGCCGGGGCGAGCTGCTGCAAGACAAGCAGGGCTATCACTGCGAAGGAAAGTTTCTGGCAAAATACAACGACCACTACGGCACCCACGACATCACGCTGAACATCCGCCAAAAAGTTAAAGACTTGATCAACGAAGTGCCGGACGTCGCCGAGAAGGATTTTATGGTGGAAGCGGAAATTTGTCTTCGACATGACGCAGGCCGCGCAACTATCATCATGGTCTGGAACGTCGCCTTCTACCATCTGTGTCAGTTCATCTTGAAACACCACCTTGCGAAGTTCAACGCGGGTTATCAGAAGCACTACAACAAGAAGTGGCTGGATGCGAAGGTGCAGACCCTCGCAATATACGATGACTTCTCAGCCGATTTGAAGGAATCGGTAGTTATCGACATCTGCAAGCGCGAACAGATCGTAAACCAGAACATTGCCAAGATTCTGAATAACCGCCTCGGAGACCGCAATTCGGCAGCGCATCCGTCCACTATCCACGTCGGGCAACTTCAGGCTGAAGCCTTCATCGAAGACATAGTTGACAACGTCATCTTGGCTCTCAAGATTTAGCGATACTGCCCGTCTGTTTGTAGACGCCCGCATCTATTTCTTGGCTCGCGGTCTCCCTTTCGATTCGCCGCTGTATCGCCTGAGCAGTCGGCTAGTATTTATTGGGTGCCGCGAGATAGAATCCTGTGTCATTCACAGTGTCTCGGCGCGGGGTCGACTCCGACGGCACTCGCTACGATCTCGTATGCGGGCAAGGGCGAATGGAAGCATGCCGTGCTCTGGGTGAAATGACAATTCCAGCGGTAGTGACTGATGCGTCTCGTGAAGAACAACTCGTCATGAGTCTGGTCGAAAACTTCGCTAGGCGACCACCTTCGAATCGTGATCTACTCCGAGAGGTTCGTAGCCTGCGAGAGCGGAAATACAAGACTGACGAAATCGCTCGCAAGGTCGGCCTCGACCGCACATACGTTCATGGCATCATTCATCTCTTGGAACACGGCGAGGAGGGACTCGCTCAAGCAGTCGAAGCAGGTCGTTTGCCGATCAGCGTCGCAGTCAAGATTGCAACGGGCAACGATCATGAAGTGCAGCAGGCGCTAGCAGAGGCTTATGAAAAAGGTGATCTCCGGGGAGGCAAGCTCCGAAATGCCAGGCGTGTGATTTCTCTCCGAATTTCAAAGCTGCGAAAAGATGGAAAGATCGCCCAGACGCGCCGCAAGCTTACGGGCGAGGGGCTCGTTCGCGAGTATAAGGATCGGATGCGCGAGCAGCGCCAGCTCGTTAAGAAAGCAAACCTCACGAAAGAACGCCTTTTGCTCCTCATCAGTGCCATACGTCGCCTCCTGCAGGACGAACACTTCGTTACGCTCTTGCGAGCAGAGAGTCTCGTTGATATGCCGGAACAGCTCGCCGCTCGCCTCAAATAGAAGGAGATACAGTGGCAAACTCAAGGGTGAGACCTGCGTTCAACCAACAGGTTGTGGTCCTTCCAATTGATGTCATCGTTCCGCAGAAGGAATTGTCCACTGAATTTCGAAAGAGTACGACCTATAAGAGGATTAGCTCTTCCTTGGAACATATAGGTTTGATTGAGCCAATTGTTGTGTATCCGCGCGGGCCTAGAGATTACCTATTGCTCGACGGCCACGCACGTCTGGACATTCTTAAGCGGAGTGGAGCTACTGAGGTGCGCGCAATTTTTGCTATGGATGATGAGGCGTACACCTACAACAAGAAAGTTAACCATGCCCCGCCTGTTGCTGAACACTTCATGATGCTGAAAGCGCTCTCGCACGGCGCAACCGAAGAGCGGCTGGCCCAGGTGCTCAACGTTAGCGTTTCGGCGATTAGACAACGACGAGGCATGCTCGACGGGATTTGTGAAGAAGCGGTTGAAATCCTGCGAAACAGCCATGTTTGCGCGGGTGTGTTTGCGGCCCTCAAGAAAATGAAACCGATTAGGCAAATCGAGGCGGCTGAGCAAATGCACGCCGCAGGCACGTATTCAGTGCGATTCGCACAGGCGCTGTTTGAAGTGACACGTCCAGAATTTCTCGCCGAGACAGCTTTGAGGCGCAAGCCGACAATTGAGGCGACTTCTAAGGCAGCCCAGGCAATGCTTGAACAAGAAACCGATCTGTTGATCCGGGAACTCAAGGCAGTCGAGGAATCTTATGGGACAGACATGCTTACTCTCTCAATAGCGTGCGGATACATCGAGCGTCTCCTCGCTAACTCTCGGGTCGAAAAACACCTCGAAAAGCACCATCCGGATATTCTTGGCGAACTTCGGACGTTGCTTGTGGAAGTAAAGCCACAGAAGGATAAGAATTCCGAGACGACGGCATGATCCGCTTAGCGAAGGTGGGAAATCTCCGTACTCGATGAACAGGTTCCCGTGGATTCGACGATGGGCGATTTTAGCTCACCCTGTCGGAAGCCGGGTTCTGACGGTTCCGCACCCGATCCCCAAGGTTTCCGCAATCTCGCGCAGGCTAGCACCCTTAGCCTTGAGTCAAGAAGGAGAGAGAATTTCAGGTACGTCGGATGGAAGTGCACATCGGACATCAAGTCCTTAAGTCTCATTTTGCACTATTGTGGATGCGAACTTTGCGCAAACCTACGGAATATGTTCGATTTCTACATCCCGCCAATGTTCTTTGAGGTATTCCGCGACCAGTCGGCGATGACAATGATGGGGTTTTTCCTCACTACAGAGTAAACAGCCGCCATCCAGCATGTCTCGAGACAAGGTTCTCTCGATATGCCGGGATCGCATCAACTCGATAAACTGCCGCTCGTACAGGGCCCAGTCGCCATTCTTTGCTTTTTTGTATGGATCTAGAATCTCAGCCGTAGGAGCGAGTTCGGGAAGGTGCAAGTACTCGACGTTGCAGATGGCTTTTGTGAAGTAGCGAAGGTCATCTTTCTTAGTGAAGCCGGCAAGCTGTGAAACGTTGTTTAGTCGAACATCAATCAAGCGCCTGACGCCAGCATCTTTTAGCCGCGTGAAGAACGCTTCGGCTGACTTCTTGGTGAACCCAATCGTGAAAATCGTCATCCTGCCGCGCCTCTTATGATCGCAGCGTCCACAGCCTCCGTGACCTTGTATGCAATGCGCTGCTCTTGCCTGTGATAGGCATCAGACAACAATTCCTCGCGGGAATGAAACATATCTTCCTCTGCCAAATTGAGAATCCGCGCCAACCGGCTTAACGCGTCTGCGTGGCTTTCAATGTGGCCGTCAGCGTGGATGTGCTCGATAGCTACACCAAGCGCCGCCAGATGCCGCGCTACCAAAATCGTGCGGTGGCAATCGAGCGGTTCCTTTTCCGCGCACATAAGCGCAATTCGGAAATCGTCCTTCATCCCACGGAGCACGCGTTTAATCCCCAGTTTGAACAGCCCGGTTTCCGCGAGACGGCTATACCGCACCTTCCCGCCTTCGTAGCAATTGGGATCGTCGCTGCGCGCGCCGAGTTCCTTGCCTAAAAAGCGATATGCTATGCCGTGCGCAAGCAAAGCTTTTTCCAACTCCTCGCGGTTGAACTGCGGATTGACTCGGCTATAAGGTTTCGACCGAACGTCACAAAGCGCTGTGACGCCATGCTGGCGTAGCAAAGCAATGAAACGCTCTTGTGGATGCGTCGAATGCCCGATAGTGAAAATGCTGTGTCGCATGATTACGCTCACAATGGCGGATTGCTGAAAATCGCCGCCACAAGCTTGTGGCATCGATTGTTGTCCTTCTTCCACGGTTCGGTCAGGCTTACGCAAATATATACATCTTCTAAAGGATAGGTGCCGTCTCCCTTCGCTGCAAAGGCGTTAATGGCAACGGGGTCGGTCAAACTCAAATTATAGTGCGTGCCGTTGTAATCGAAATTGCCTCGGTATGCCCTCTTTCCCGTGTAGTAATGTTTGCCGACTTCAACGCTAAAACCATCTGGTTTGACCAGCGCTAAAGAGTCGTGGAGCGTGCCTGCTTCCGCTTCGCTGATACAGTCGTAACAGCCGCCTCCAGTACGGTCGCTGTTGAGCCAAATGGATGCCGGCTTGTCACGGATTTTTTCGAAATCGGCCCAAGGAAACTCGGCCACCTTAGCCCAGGGTTGCGCAGCATCAATGACATGATTTTCGGTCTGATGGCGACGCGGGTCGGGATTCAGCATCGGGACATCGATGATGTCGAGAAGCTTCGGACTCGTATTGTCCTGATATTTGTACTCCGAAAAGCTGACTTCAGCGGTCGCTCGCGCGCTCACGGGTCGAATCCAGCCGCCAAACTGCCCATTTCCGAGGAATTCCCGTCCTGCTATGCAGCTGCCACCAATCTTGAACGAATTGGCTAAGCAAACAATGCGTTTGACGTATGCCATTCAGCTTCACGCGGAAGTGAAAGCATGGTAGCAGTACCGGCGTGGCTAGCCAATTCAATTTTCTGCATCGGATCAACTTAACACCCAACGTCCTTCTGACAGCAGCCCGGCGAATTCGTCGCGTTGACTCGGGTGCAAAATCGAGCGGCAGAAGTCCCGGCATTTGAACCGTTCCTTATCAGTTGGCCGCCGGAGGCTGCAAGCGGAAGGTAGCGTGAGCGGGTATGCGCAGACTACCAAGGCTGGCAACGGCGTGCAGCGTTACGATGTGAGCATCCGTGGTCTAATCCTGCGGCCCTACACAAGCCCGCCCAGAGTGAAGCGTGGCGATCTACTAGAACGCTGTCGTGAAATATTCTGGCGTTTCTCGCCACGACGCTGACGTGTACTGGTTACGGGTCGCCCCGTTGTTGATCGTGCCTCCCCCGGCATCTCCAGCGGCAGAATGAGTGGGTTCTCGGGACGGCCGTCGAGGCTACCGATGGAGCGTAGCACGATAGAATGCGTACTACCCCATTCATCAGGCTAACACCATGGCACTTTTGAACGAAGTGGAAGCGGCAATGCGCATGGGAGTCAGTGTGGAACTGCTCCGCTATTTCAACAAACATTGCCCGAAAACAGGCGAGAATAGGTTGCTCGTCGCGACGATACATGGCGATCACACTTTCTACGAGCAACGAGAGCTTGATGATTACCGCCGCTACCTAAACAAACCGTGGCCGCACAAAAAAGGAAAGCGGCCAGAAATACCTGAAGCCATTAAGCAGGACATCAAGATGGAGGCTCATCTCTGGTGTGCTATTTGCGGCAACGTCAATAGCTGCGAGGTGGCACACATCGAGGCTGTGGCTGACACTTTGAACAATAGCCCGGACAACCTGATATACATCTGCCCCAATCACCACACTGACTACGACTTGGGATACAAGCCTAGCAGCAATGTAACCATGGAAGCCATCCGCTCAGCAAAGCTCCTGAGACGTGATTCTAGGTTGAGGATGATGCGATTTGAAGCGAACGCTTCAAAGCTACTCCACTCAATGATCGCGACGCTCGAGAAACTCGTTGGTGACGCGCGGGAAGCCAAGTCAACAGATCTCGCGTCAGTGTTAGAAACCGAGACGAGACAGGTGCTATCGGCACTTCCCGATTTAATTAAGCAGGCTGAAGCGGCTGCCGCAAAGGATTCGGAGTTCAGCTCTGTTGATAAGGCAGTTTCTCGTTTCGCACCAACGATAGGAAAATACCTGTCCGGCTTAACGTCTCAATCAAATGAGTCGCAGGTCAGGATGGCGGCGGAGAGCGTGGTTGATTCCCTGAACGCCACTCTCGCGACGCTTGACGAAGTAGAGTGCCCGCACTGCGGTGGTCGTGGAATGGTTGGACTCGTGGGGGACTTCTGCAACTTCTGTCACGGAGATCAAGTCGTGACGCACGAGCAGGCCGAATCGTACGACCCAGAAAACTTGGACGAAGCTCTGTGCCCGCGGTGTTACGGAAGAGGGATGACTGGTCTAGTGGGCGACGTCTGCGCCTTCTGCGAGGGGTCCTGCGTAGTGTCTAAAGAGCAGTTGAAGACATACGATGTGTCAAGCCTTGATGAGGTGCTTTGTCCGCATTGCGGGGGGCGCGGCATGACCGGCTTGGCAAATGACCTGTGTTCCTACTGTGGCGGTTCTTGTTATGTCTGTCGTAGCAAAGCGAGAGCATTTTCCAAAGAAGCCATCGACGAGGTCGACTGCCCACATTGCGTTGGGCGAGGTTTTCAGGGGTACAGCAGCTATCTCTGCTCGTACTGCAACGGATCCCAGAGGGTAAGTCGTGAAGTTGCGGCGAATTACGCTCCGCATGACATCGATGAAGTGCCATGCCCACACTGCGATGGAAGAGGCTTGACAGGCCTCAACAATCTTCTCTGTAGCTTTTGTGAAGGAGCTCGCGTCGTCACCACTGCCGAAAAGGACGGATATAGCTCTGCCGATTTCGATGAGGTTGAGTGTCCCAGATGTGCTGGAAAGGGAATGACTGGTTTACGTGGTAACCGGTGTGCTTTGTGCAAAGGAGATTGTGTGGTGTCAAGGGAGACGGCCAATGCATTTCGGCAGAGGGGTGGCTACGGAACTGATCGTTAAGCAAGGCAGCGTGTGAGTCAACTGTCTGAACAGTCTAGGGTTGCCTTTCCGCATCCTCATTTACTGACCAGTAATACCACGCCAGCGTTCGTCAATCGCCTCAGGATTTCCTCGGCCACCGCGCCGCATCCGCGAATCGGCTCGCGTTAAGGTGTTTCGGATCCTTCAGGTTCCGCGCAACGAGGATTGCTCGCGGCAATCAATAACACGTGTTTGCGCCCTTCATCCACGAAGCCAAAACCATATCACACTAGACGAACAAAAGACGAAATAGTATAGTCATTTTTCGCTGAGAGGTTTTCGTGGACATTCTTCTAATGTTTGCTTACAGTTGGCGACGCCGCTTTCGTGGAAGATTTGCATCGCCAATTCGAGATTCGGTGCCCCATACACGGATTCATCACATTGAATTCTTGGGAGCGCGAAATCATTTCCCAGCCTTCGTTTCAGCGTTTACGTCGGATTCGCCAGCTTGCATGGACAGACCAAGTTTATCCCGGTGCAATGCACACTCGATTCGAACACTCACTAGGAGTGATGCACACCGCGACTCTTCTTTACTCTGCGATACGTCAGGTTTCGTCGGGCGTGTTACAAGACGAACTCGGCTACAAAGAGGAAGGGTTGAACCGCGATTTGCAACTTGTGCGTCTCGCAACATTGCTTCACGATGTGGGTCACGCTCCGTTCTCTCACGCGTCAGAGAGTCTCTTCCCAAAAACGGAGAAAGGTCAGCGGTACAAACACGAAAATTATTCAGCGGCGATCGTTCGCACGGAGTTGAGGAGTGCGATCGAGGATCATCCGCTCAACGAGACCAACTATGGTTTCAAAGCAGAAGACGTTGCTGCCTTAATAGACGGCAGCACGACTGCGAAGCAGCGGCTCTTTTGGCGGGATCTCGTCGACGGGCAAATGGACGCGGACCGAATGGACTATCTGCTGAGAGACTCCTTCCATGCCGGCGTTCAGTACGGGAAATACGATCTAAATCGTCTTGTAAATACGGTGCGCGCTATACCGGGGTTGCGAGGCCGCGCCCCACGTTTAGGAATCTCGGAAGGTGGATGGCATGCAGCTGAGGGTCTCGTTTTGGCGAGGTATTTTATGTTCACTCAGGTATACTTTCACAAAACGAGAGTTGCGTACGATGTGCATTTGAGAGGTGCTCTCGAGGAACTGCTTCCAGACCGACAGTTTCCCAGCCCAGTTGGAGAGCATCTTAAACAATTTCTCACATGGGACGATTGGAGAGTGCTCGGACTTCTCGCCGACGGAAAGGGCGGGGAGCATGGCACACGTCTTACGACAAGAGATCACTATCGTCTTGGATACGGCAGCCCTGAGATTTCGACAGAAGGCGATCTCAGTCTTGTCGAGACCATCAAGAAAGAACTGGGTGCTCTTGTTGTGGCTGAAGAAGAATCCTCGAAGAGTTGGTACAAAACGGGAACGACGGACATCCCGGTCGTTAGCAATGTTGATCCCGGCACGGTTCTGCCCTTGTCGAAATACTCACACGTTGTGCTTAATATCAAACCAATCAACCAGGTGTTGTTGTATGTGCGGCCTGATGCCGCTGACGATGCCAACAAAATCGTGAGGGGAGTTTTGGAAAATGAACGAAACCGACAAGGCACGCTTGGGTTTACTCCCACGGCTGGCTGAGCTTGCACCAGCTGGACACATCGGACGCACTGCTCTCATGAAGTACATGTATTTTCTTCAGACTGTGCGAGCCGTCCCGCTCGGCTACAACTTTTCCATGTATTCCTATGGACCCTTTGATTCGGATGTTTTGGCAGACCTCAGCTCCGCAGAAACGATGAGAGTTGTCGAAGTCACTCCGGTGGAATTTTCGGGAGGCTACGGTTATCGCATTCGCCCAGGTGCACGAGCCGAAGCTGCCAAACGCGATGCGGAGAATTTTCTGGCGACGTATGCTGAGGACGTCGATTGGTTATTTTCAAGTTTTGGAGGCTTGAACAGCGCGGAGTTGGAATTGACCAGCACAATCGTTTACGTGGACCGAGAGTCAGCGAGAAAAGAACAACGATTGTCTGTCGCTGAGATTTCCGCTCGCGTGAATGAAATAAAGCCACACTTCAGTAAAGAGCGCGTGCAGGAGTTTGTGGAAGACCTGAAGTTCAAGGGGATCTTGATTGCTACTGCCGAAAGGATGCGAAGGGCAGGCTAAGTCTGATCAGAGGCCTGCCCTGGTTTGTCTATCTTCGGCAGCTGGACTACGGCGACAACCTCCAGAATTTGAGGATAGCTGGCGTTGTCGTTAAATCTCACCCTGTATCCGTTCCCTCGATGCAATTCCGCGGTGAGCTCTGAGGTGGCAAATGCATAAAAGCTGGCGAGGTAGGTGCCGGTCGCTTCGGAAAAGGTATCGAACCGAATCTTCTCTTCTCCCTTAATTGAGAGAGCTTTGCGGTAGGGGCGAATGGCCGCTACTTGTCCGCTGGCGGGAAACCTCGCAGCTGCGCCCTTGACCATTGAACGGGCAATCGTACCCGGTCTGTATCCGTGATCATCATCTGTTCTAGGATGCGCTGCCGCAGCCTTTGCCGCCTTGTCTACGCTCTTCAAAATCGGCGACTTTTTTCCGAGTATCCATTCGAAATGCACGGAAATTCCGGTCTTCGTTTGTGCCGCTAGGAGTTGCTTCCACAAGTCCATATTCTCCTTTGGCTCGCCATGACGATTCCTGCCGTGATTCTTTTTCCATTCCGCTGCGCGGTACCAATTGTCATGAACATACTTCGAATCGGTAAACAATTGAACCCGTGTGACCTCCGGCCACGGGCCGCTTTTGCGAACCCATTGCAAGGCGCAGATGCAGGCGAGCAGTTCCATGCGATTGTTGCTGCTCTCCAAGCATCCGAAATCTAGAATTTGTTCATCTTCATGCGCGAGATGGTCTGGATATTGAACGATGGCAGCGCATCCAGATCTACCGCCTGGATTCTTGTAGCAAGATCCATCTGTGTATATATGGATTGCCCGAGGATCAGTTGACATGTTTAGTCAATTTTAACCCTGTACCGAAATATGAAAGCCAATACGGAAGACTCCGGGGACGGGACCGATTCCTGGGGCTATCACTCTGGTTTACTTCCGGCAGGAAACGAGCTATGGTAACGGCTACCGTCGGGCTACCGACACGTGGGTTTTCGGAGCCCAGACGAATGCCAGTAAGACTGGCAAAATCAAGTGGGCCGATACGACGATCTTTTAATACCAGTGATTTAGGTCCTATTTACGATGGTGCAAGGACGGCGGTGTAGAATCCCTCCCTCTCCGCCATACAGTCTGAACTGCAGAGAATTAACGCCTTTATTTTCGGCCAAATGCGCGGATTCAGCCCATTTGTCACGATTCTTGCTCGCCAAACCGGACTGCAGAGAATGGACTGCGGGAAGAGACGGCTGGTACTGTCCGCCCTTTTTCTCTGAAGCCGCCCTGAGTAGTCCGACTTGCAACAAGTCCTGAAGCGAATATTCGGCGATCAAAACCCGAATGCGTGGCGAACCCCGATTTGACTTGTTGTGGGTGAGCCTCGCGCTACGAGCATTGCTTCCGGATAGCTCGTCATCGGTTGAGAACCGCGTATAACTTTGAGTCCGCTAGCATTTCCTTGTGATTTCCTAAAATCTGTCGAATGGACCCATTCTCGACCGTCATACGGATAGGCGCGCCGAAAAACCGATTAGACTCGCGTCAAGAAGAGAAAAGGAGAAAACGGATGCAGTTTGCCCTGATGATCTACCACACACCGGAAGAGTTTGCCATGCGGAAGAATGACTATAGCGATCCTCATCTCGGCGCTTGGCGTGCTTACTACAAAGCGCTGGTTGAGGCCAAGGTGTACGTCAGTGGCGACGCACTTGAAGTGGCCGAGACGGCGACAACAGTGCGTCTTAGAGATGGAAAGCGCCGTGTGCAAGATGGCCCATACGCCGATACCAAGGAGCAATTAGCAGGAATCATTGTCTTAGAGCTTCCTTCCATTGATGCCGCACTTGACTGGGCTGCGCGATGTCCGGGAGCGTCGCTTGGGGCAGTTGAAATCCGGCCGCTCGCGCCTGAAGCCAAGCGGCGGGGGTTCACAGGGTGAGTGGGATCTATGAGGAGGACGCCCACCGGACCGTCGAGCGCGTAGCCCGCGAATCCTACGGCCGGTTGGTGGCCTATCTTTCCGCGAATACACACGACGTCGCCGCCGCGGAGGACGCGCTGAGCGAGGCCTTGCTGAAGGCGCTGAAGGTGTGGCCGCAGGATGGCCTTCCGCAGATTCCAGAGGCGTGGCTGCTAACGGCGGCGCGGAACTCGATTATTGATCTCATTCGCCACCAACACGTGGTCTCGGAGAGCGAGCCGACGCTCCTTTCGCTCACGAAGGAGTCCACGGAGATGAATGTGTCCACGGAGTTCCCAGATGAACGGCTCAAATTGCTGTTCGTGTGCGCACATCCGTCGATTGATCCGGCCATGCACACGCCGCTGATGCTCCAGACCGTGCTCGGGCTGGATGCGGCGCGCATTGCGGGCGCATTCCTCATCTCGCCGAAGACCATGGGACAACGACTGGTCCGCGCCAAAATCAAGATTCGCGATGGCGGCATTCGGTTCGAGATTCCTGAACAGAGCGACCTATCAACTCGGCTTGAGGCGGTGCTGGAAGCGATTTATGGCGCGTTCGGAATCGGCTGGGACGACATGGCAGGCATCGACCAGCGTGGTCGCGATCTTGCGGAAGAAGCGATCTGGCTCGCGCGTGTGCTTCTGCAATTTATCCCCGACGAGCCCGAGGCGCTGGGCTTGCTTGCACTAATGTTGTACTGCGAATCCAGACGTGCAGCACGACGGGGACTTGATCGCGATTACATCCCGCTTTCCGAGCAGGATACGCAGCAATGGTTGTCGCCACTCATTGCCGAGGCGGAGCAGCACCTTACGGTGGCTTTCCAATGCAGGCGACCAGGTCGATTTCAGCTCGAAGCGGCCATTCAGTCAGTTCACAGCGAGCGCAGCCAAAGCGGCCGGACCGACTGGACGGCCATCGTCGCCTTCTACCAGCAACTCATCCGAATCTCGCCCACGCTGGGGCGGCTGACTGGGTATGCCGCCGCCCTGGCGGAAGCAACCGGACCCCAAGCTGGAGTTGCGGTGCTTGACCGACTAGAGCCGGAGGCTGTCTCGTGCTATCAGCCCTACTGGGCGGTTCGCGCTCACCTGTTGCAATGTCAGGGTAAGACTTCAGAGGCGCTGGAAGCCTACGACCGGGCGATTGGCCTAGCGGAAGACCCTGCAGTAAGAAGATTTCTGCTTAGAAAACGTGGCTGAATTTTTCTGCTTCCGCCCTGTAGAAATCCCCCCATTTGATCCGTCACCAATGTAGAGGCGGCTTAGCAGTCACGCTTCGCCACCCGATTCAGAGGTGATGCGATGTGCCCATTCTGCTTTTCGGCGATCGGACTGGTCGTAGCTGGTGCGGTTTCTACCGGTGGGCTGACGG
>Ga0210390_10001545_pt1 | contig 21877 bp, 17 predicted proteins | sample IncBWH11OmetaG_FD_161050 | JGI IMG/M metagenome (GOLD analysis project Ga0210390, IMG submission 161050) | Forest soil microbial communities from Barre Woods Harvard Forest LTER site, Petersham, Massachusetts, United States - Inc-BW-H-11-O ... | reverse complement strand
CAGTTCGTGCCCGTCGGCGACGATGCGCCGCGCGATCGACGGAAAGCGCCGCACGATGCCGCCGAGCGCAAAAAAGGTCGCCTCAACCTCGGCCTCGGCGAGGATGTCGAGCAAACGATGGGTGTTGCGCTCGACCCGCGACGGCAGCCGGTCCCAGTCCTTGCGGTCGATCGTCGAGGCGAAGGCTTCGACCTGGAAATAATCCTCGACATCGATCGTCATCGCCCCAAGGCCGGCGGTGCGCGAGGTGCCGCACCCGGCGTCTTCGGCGATCGCCGCCGCGCGGGGCTGTGCTCGCCCGCCGGCGGTCTCGGCGCGCGCGTGTGGTTCGATTGTCGTGCTCACCATCGTCACCCTTGAAAATAATGGGCGGCGATCTCGATCGCGCGGCGAATCAAACGCTCGTGCTTGTCGACGCTTTTTTCGAGATGCGCCAGGCGCTCGACAATCATCGAGACCCCTTCGCCCGCAATCGTCTTGCCGACATCGCCGGCGGCCGCCGGCTTCGCTTCGGTCACCACCGCGATCTCGTCGCGCAGGTCGTTCGCGACTTTGTCGACAGCACTCGCCGTCAGGGTATGAAGCTGTTCGAGAAACCCATAAAGCAACAGCCTCGAGCACAGCGTATTGATCCGTCGCGGCACGCCCTCGGTATGCTGATAGATCAGCGGAAACGACGCTTCGGTGAAATGCGGATCGCCTTTCCATTCGGCCCGGCGCAGGCGATGTTCGACATAGGCCCTGGTTTCGGCTTCGTCGAGCGGACCGAGATGGTACGCGGCGGTCACCCGCTGACGCAGCTGCTCGAGCCCCGGGCTGCCGAGGATCGTGCGGAATTGCGGCTGCCCGAGCAGAAAGCTCTGCAACGCCATTGTCCGGTCGATGACGATGTTGGACAGCATGCGGAGTTCTTCGAGGGCTTCGAACGACAGGTTCTGCGCCTCGTCGACGATCAGCAATGCGCGCTTGCCAGCGCGATGTTGTGCGACGACAAAGTCGCTGATGCGCTGCAGCAGCGAACCCTTGGCGAGCCCCTCTTTGGCGATGCCAAAGCCGGCGGCCACCAAATGCAGCAGATCGTCGCCGCCGAGTTGGCTCGTAACGATCTTGGCGGCGATGAAACTGTCCGGGTTGATCGTCGTCAGCAGGTTGTCGACGAGGATCGTCTTGCCCGCCCCAACCTCGCCGGTGATGATGATGAACCCTTCGGCGTGGTGCAGGCCGTAGACCATGTAGGCCATCGCCTGGCGATGCACGCTGCTCTCGAAAAAGAAGCGCGCATCGGGGGTCAGCTGAAACGGCCGCGTCGCAAGCCCGTAAAATTCCGCGTACATCGGCTCAAAACGCCTTGGTCAAATACAGCTGCAACGAATTCACCACGATATCGCCGGGTCGTCCGTTAACGATCACGCCGCCGTTCGGCTGGTACGAGAAGGTATAGACGATCGACCCGCTCAGCGCCCGCGCGAACAGGTAGTTGACCCCGACATTGGTGGTGACGTTGCTGGTATTGTTGACCGGCGTCGAGGTATTTATCGTCACGACATTGGTCGTGCGCGAGTAGCCGACGGAAGCCGACCCGCTCAGGTCCGGCCTGATCGCCCGCGTCCAGGTAAAATTTGCGCCAATGCTGTCGGTCGGTGCGGTGATCGGCGGTGTCAATGACTGCTGGTTAGCATAATAAGCGTAGATCGAGTAGCTGTTTAGCCTGATCTGGTCGGTTACCCCGAAATTGTACAAATGTTGGCGGTAGACATTGTTTGTCAAACCCAATCCAGGATTATAGAACGCGGTGGGCAGGCCGGTGTACGGGTCGACGATCGAACCGTTCGGGCTCAAGCTTGAGTTGGCCAGCGACGTTTGAAACGTCTGCGCCGGCGAGCTGATCCCCTGCGACAGATTGGCTTGGACGGTGATCGTCGGCGTCACCTGGTAATTCGCCGCTCCGGTAAAGCCGTAGACCCCGTCCACTCGGCCGTATTCGAGGCTCACAAAACCGTAACCGGCGGCCGACCCGAGACGGCCGCCGGCGAGCCAGGTCGGACCGGCGAACGTCGCCTCAGGGGCAAACGGGTATCGGATGTTCTGATAGCCCGCCCGGCCGATCGCCGCGATGTTGGGGGTGAACCGGTACTCGATGTCGTCAAACGCGTTTACTTGTTCGTTTTGCGAGGTCGAGTTCGAGTTGAAGCTCGACACATCGACGGTTAGGCGCGAGAGCGCGCGCTCGAAGTCGCGACCGGAGGCCGCGGTCAAGGTGCCTTCGTTGAGGATGCCGCTCGCCAGGTTCGATGTTAAGGGTGAGGTCGTCGACGTTATCGTGGTGTTGCCGCCAAAGTTCGTCGCTCCAAAACGATAGCGCAGTTCGGTGTCAAGCAGCCCGTCAAACGATTGGCGCAAATACGGTGACACCGTATTTGAAGAGACTTGCGTCTGTTGATTGGTCGACAGCAATGACGGGCTGACAAAGCCGAGCCCCGGTAAAGCCGAGGCCCGGGTTATGTAGCTGTTGAGATCGACAAACAGCCGGTCGGGGACAATTGTCCCGGTCCCTTGCCCGTAGAGATTGCCGCTCAACTGATTCTGATTGCCGCCGCCGTTGCTGCTGTTGCCCGACGGTACGTAGAGGTTGCCTTGGCCGTTCCCGGACAAGACGCCGGTAAAGCGCGGCGTGTCCGCCGAGATCGAAATCCCCGGAATAAGGCTGAGTTCAGCGCCGGCGGTGCGAGGTGTAGCGGCATAGAAGAGATTGTCGCTAAGCCGCACGCCGATTGTCGCGGTGGGCTGGATCAGCACCGCCGGGGCATTGGGATTATAAAGCTGGAGCGGCGTGATCCCGGACCCCGGCGCCGCCAACCCCAATTCCGAGGGCGGCGGAGCGGCCGAGACTGGCAGCGGCCCGGCGGGCAGCGCGTTGGGCGGCGCCAACGGGTTAGGGAGACCAAAAGCGCCGGTCGGCGGCGGCGGAAAAATCGTCGGCGCACCCGTCGCCGGCGACGTTCCGGGCGCGCTGAGGCCGGTGGCCGGCGCGGTTCCGGGCGGGTTGAGCCCGGTCGCCAGTTGTGCCGCCGCGGGTGTCGTCCGCTCGACCGCGGCAACGGCGACCAGCATCAGCGTCAGCCCGAGGTGCGGATGGCGATCCCCCCTGCCGGCGGCGCTCCTAGGCCGGCGCCGGCTTGTCCGCCCGCAGCTCATCGCTCTCGCCGGTGGGATAATGGTAGCCGTAGCCGTAAGAGCCAAAATGCGCGCTCGCCTGCTCGCTCTTGTTCAGCAGCAGGCTGATCCGCGGGCAGGGGCTGAGCATGCTGAGCCCCGCCTCGATCTCGTCTTGCTGGGTACGGTGGGCCTCGACCACAAAGACAATCTGGCCAACCAGCGGCGCCAAGGTGACGGGATCGCTGCTCGCCATGCAAGGTGGGGTATCGAGGATGATGAAACGGTCGGGGAAACGCCGCGTCAATTCATCGAGCAGCGCGCTCATGCGGCTGCTGGACAACAACTCCGGCACATGCGGGCCGCCTCGCCCAGACGGCAGGACGAGGAGATTTTCGATGTTCGTGCGAACGAGGGTGGCGCTTAGATCCGCAGTTCCGGCGAGGACGTCGACGAGCCCCTTTACATCGTGGAGGCCGAGAATGTTGTTGAGCGCGGAGTGATGAGTGTCGACGTCGACAAGCAGCGCCTTGACCTCGCGCTCGGAGGCAAAAGCGAATGCCAAATTGAGCGAGACAAAGGTCTTGCCTTCGCCGGGTCGCGAGCTGGTTATCATAACGATCCGGCTCGGATGCTCATTGTTGGACTTGTTGCCCGCCGGCCAGGCCGCAATGAGGTTGCGTTTGAGCAGGCGAAATTCCTCCGCGGTGCGCGAGCGCTCGGCGGAGGGAACCGTTATCCCGAAACTGGCGAGCTGACCGCGATCGAGGATCAACTCGGCACCGTCGAGAGCAACCGGCTCGGCCGCGGCCAGCGCCGCATCCGAGAATGAAGCGGGCCGGATCGGCGGCGGGGAACCGAACTCCGCCGCCTCGCGCTGGCGCAGCAGCGCCGCCGCGCGCTCGATCAACCCTATCGAATCCGCCATTACGATACGCCCACCGAATGAAGTCCCAAGCTCAACGCCAGCAATGTTCCGTAGACGGCGATCAGCACCACCGCGCTGGCGCACACCCCGGCCAGCTGAATCGTCGCGCGGCGCCGCGCCGCGCCGAGCGAAAGCCGCGTCACGCTACCCAACACCGGAACGCCGAGATCGCGCAGCTGGCTGATCGTGGCAAACGAGCGGTCGAGCTGGGTCATCACGAGCGGGGCCGCGATCCCGGCGCCGATCCCGCCAAGCAGCACCAACGAGACCAGCAGCGGCCGATTGGGCTCCGCCGGAACGAGCGGCACTTGCGGCGGATCGACAATGCGAAACTGGATCTTTTCGGTTTTGGTGTCTGCGGCGTCGGCGATCAACGTCGCCTCGCGGCGCGACACCAGCTCCTGGTAGTTCTTCTTCAGCACGCCGTAATCCCGGTCGAGATCCTCCGCTTCGGTTATCACGGCCGGAGCCGACCGGGCGATTTGCGCGATCCGATCCTGCTCGGCCTGAGCCTCGGCGAGAGTGCGCTGCGCCGCGGCGACTTGGCCCTCGGCATCGACCAGCTTGACCTTGAGCTGATCGTAGATGGTGTTGGGGACCTGGTTCTTGCCGACGCCGCCTGCCCCCGAGCCCGACCCGGCGTGTTTGATTTCGCCCTCGAGCTGCCGGATTTCCTCGCGTGCGGCGATCACGTCGGGGTGCTGGTCGGTATATTTCAGGCGCAGCGTATCGAGATTGCCACGCAGCTGCTGCAGGCGGCTCTGATCCGGGCTGAGGGCAGCCCCGCCCGCGACGACGATTTGCGGTGCGCGATCGACGCTCAGCAATTGCGGGACCGAAGCGATCTCTTTGCGCAGCGAGTCGCGCCGCGTCGTCGCGTCGTCGAGTAGGTTCTTGGCCTTGACCACCGCGTCGCGCGCCTGATCGAGCCGGCTTCGGCTGTCATTCGCGGAGTCCGGCGCATCCGGGGGACGGTCGGAAACGACGTCCGGGTATTGCTGCGCCAATTCCGCCCGGCGCTTCTCGGCGGCGCGCAATTGATCGCGGTAGGAGGCAATCTCGTCGTCGAGAAAGCGCTGCGCGCTGTCCATCTCGGTGCGGCTGCTGCCCGCCGTCTTCTCGGCAAAGATCGTCAGCAACGATTGGACCACGTTTTTGGCGGTCTGCGGGTCTTTGCTGCGATAGCCGATGGTCATCAGGTTGGGGGTGATCGCGGTGATGTCGACGTCGCTCGCCAAGCGTTTGTACAGGTTTTCTTTTTCCCCAGGCGTCGTGACCCCAACATCGAGATCGGTCAAACGGACGAGCTGTTCCAGATTTGGCCGGCTCAACAGCGTGCGCTGGAGGAAATCGAGATGCCGCGTCGGGTCGGTGTCCGCCGCCAAGCCATGCAACAGCGGCGTCAGCAGCGGGTCGGCATTCAGATAAACGCGGGCCGACGATTCGTATTTTGTCGGAATGAACGCGACCCCGATCCACCCCGCGGTGCAGATCAGCCAAGCGATGCCGACGGCGAGCCATTTTTGCCGCCACAAGATCCGGACGATCGGCATCGCTTGCGACTTGAGCGAATTCATCAGAAGCTCCACTCGATCGGCACGAACTCGACAACCTCGCCGAGAAGGACCGGCTCCGATCCGGCCAGTTCGGGATCCGCCCTTCGCCCTGCGGCGCTGTGCATACGCATGGTCAGAACAGGCGCTCTGGAATGATCAGAATGTCGCCGGGTTGAAGGGAGACGTTGCTCGACACGTCGCCATCCCTGATCAAGCTGTCGAGATGCACTGCATAGGTAAACTGTTTGCCGTTGGCGGTGCGTACGATCACCGAGTCGTTCCCTGCGGCATAACGCGTCAGGCCGCCGACCTCGATCATCGCGTCGAGCACCGTCATGTCGGTGCGGTACGGGAGCGCCCGCGGCTCCGCGGCTTCGCCGATGACCCGCACTTGTTCGCTGAACGGACCGACGAACCCTTGGGCGATGACGGTGACCACCGGTTCTTTGATGTACTTGGACAGTCGCTGTTCGAGTTCGCGCGCGAGCTGGGTTGGCGTCTTGCCGATCGCGACCACGTCTTCGACCAACGGGATCGACAGCCGCCCGTCGGGGCGGACATCGACGCTGATGCTCAACTCGGGATTGCGCCATACAAATATGGTCAGTTTGTCGCCCGGGCCGATGATGTATTCGTTCGATGGCAGTGCCGATGCCGGCGGCGCCGGCGGCAACGGCGGCGCATTGTGGCATCCGGCAACCACCAGCACGGCGGTCAGGCCTGCGGCGCGAAACAATCTGCGGTGCACCCCTGCGCTCCTGTCCAGAGTTCCAACCGGCGGTGAAGAGGGATCTCCCGCACCTGCCCGTCGCCAAAGACCGCAGCCCCCGCTTCCCGCGCATAGCGGCTAGGTACTTCCACTCCGTCACGTGCTATAGCACCAAGCCGTTCGAGGCGCAATAAAGTTGTCGTTTACGTTTAGCTTTGCTCACAGACAAAAGAGACAGCAAAAGCGCGCTCCAAATTGGCCGTTGGCCGCATTGCGGCCCGACCTATGCAGCAAAGACGCGGTCAACTTCGCGGCCCGCCGCGATCGTGTTGTCACTGCCTCATACCGGCGAGCCCGCCGATCCCGATAAGCGAACACAACCGGGACGATATCGCCGATCGTCGGCGAGCCGCGTGAAAAATCGGTGAAGAATGCGGTATATCCGGCTTCCGCGGGGCAAGTCACGTCGCCAGCAGCCGGTCGAGCCCGGCCGCGGACGCGGGTGCTCCCGGAAACACCGCCGCGAGCTGGTGTTCGGCGAGACCCATGTGAGGCCCGAGGATCGCCGACATCGCCGCGCGGAAATCGGTCGTGACCGCAAGATCCCGGCGCTGATAGAGCTGTCGCGGCGCCAGCCCCGGCCAGGCGCCGTAAACCCGGCCGCCGCGGACGGCACCACCGGCGAGCCAGATCGCGTTGCCATGGCCGTGATCGGTGCCGCGATCGCCATTTTCGTGGACGGTGCGGCCGAATTCCGAGAACACCACGACCACCGTGTCGCGCCAGACGCCGCCGAGCCCGCCGGCGAGCGCGGCGAGCCCGTCGCCGAGCGGGCGCAACCGATTGGCGAGCCATCCGGTGGCACCGCCTTGATCGACATGCGTGTCCCAGCCGCCGAGTGCGACAAAGGCGAGCCGGATCCGCGGGTCGCCGGCGATCAGCCGGCCGAGCTGCATGGCACTCCGGGCAAAGCTCGCGGGCGGGGGTGCGCCGCCATCGGCGATCTCTTGCTCGCGCGCCAGGTCGCCGATCAACTCGGTCCGGGCGCTGCGGCCCTCGCGATAGGCATCGTCGAGAGCGCTGGCGCCCGCATAGAGGCGGTCGAAGGCGGCGGCGAGTTCGGGCCGGTCGACCGGCAGCGGCTCCGCCGCACCCGCGCCAAGCCGCAGGTTGGCGACCGGCGCCTTGCCGGTCAGGATGCGCGGCAAGGTCGGACCGACGCTGATCGCGTCGGTTGGACCGCGCGGTCCCGGCAGAACCTGCAGCAGCCGGTTCATCCAGCCGTCCGGGGTCGTGCTGCACCCGGGCGTGCCGTTTTCGAGGTAGCGTTGCGCCTCGAAATGCGAGCGGTTCGGGTCGGGCGAACCGGCGGCGTGAATAAAGCCAAGTCGGCCGTCGCGCCACAGCGGCAGCAGGCTCGCCAGCGCCGGGTGCAGACCGAAATGATCGTCGAGCGGCAGCGCGCCGCCCGCCGTTCCCGGCCGGGCGATCGCGATCGTCGGCCGCGCCGCGTAATAGGCGGGCTCGGCGCACGGTATGACGACGTTCAGGCCGTCGACCGCGCCGCGCAGCAAGATCACGATCAGCCGCTGCGGGCCGCCTTCGGCAGCCGCCGCCCAGGCCCCGCGGCCCAGCGGCAGCACCAAGGCGCCGGCCGCGGCAGCAACGACGCGCCGCCGCGACATAGGGTTGATGGCCATCTCCCGCCCCCTATCTGCGCATAAAGTCCGGGCTGCCGAGAATCAGCGCGGCGCGCTCCCCCGCCGGCGCCGCGTCGACGACCGCGCGCGTCCCGGTGGTCAATGTCGACCCGAAAATCGCCTCGAGCCGTTTAGGGTCGACCGGCGACGGCCGGTCCGGGGCCGGGGCGGCGAGCCTGTCCTCCACATCCTTCGTCACTGGCAGCGCACCCCGGGCAAAGGCCGCGGCGAAGGCGATCCGCTGCATCGTCGCGTCCGGGCTCAGCCATGCATCCGTCGTGCTTTTGTATCCGTCCGGCGTCTCGCAGCCGTAAAGCGGCATGCCGAGCCGGCTCATCCAGCCGAGCAAGGGGCGAACATTGTTGACCGGCACCCCGGCGGCACGCACCGCCGAGACCACAAATTCGTAGGGCGTCTTGTATTTTTGCCCGGTGCTGGCCCAAAACTCGGCACTGTCGAACAGCGTTTTCAGCACTAGCCGGATGTCGCCGCCGGTGGCGAGAAAGCGCGCGGCGAGGCGGTCGACGAGATCGGGCGTCGGCGTGTCGGCGACAAAATACTGCGCCAGTTCGAAGGCGATGTGATGCGCGGTCGCCGGGCTCGCCGCCAGAATGTCGAGCGCCTCCTCGCCCTCCGCCTTGCCGCGCGCCTTTAATTGGCGGCCAAGAAAGAGCTTGGGGCCGTAATCGTGGCGGGCGCCCTCAAAGACCGCGGCGACCTCGGGAAACGCGTTCGAATCGAGCGGGTTGACCCGCCACCCGGTAAACACCCGCGCCAGGGTCTCGACATCCACCTGGGTGTAGCCGCCCTCCGCGCCGAGCGTGTGCAGCTCCATGACCTCGCGCGCGAAATTCTCGTTCAGCCGATCGGCGCCGGTGCGCGCCGACGCGGTATTCTGCGTGTTGTCGAGATAGACCAGCATCGCCGGGTGTTTGGCGACGGCGAACAACAGGTCGCGGAAACGGCCGAGCGCGTAGGGGCGGATCGCCTGCTCCTCGTAGTTGCCGATCCAGATGCGTTCGAGCCCTTCGCCGGCAAAGATATTGAAGTGGTTGAACCAAAAATTGACCATGACCTGTTCGAGCTGGCGCCGGCTCAGCACGGCGCGCCACATCCGCGCCTGCGCCGCCTCGCGCAGCACGAGGCTCGCGCGTTGCTGTTCTTCCCTGATGTCGTCGAGCGCCGGCTTGACACCGGCGACCGGGCGCAGCGGCCCATAGAGCTGCCGCAGCTCAACCGCGCCAAGACCGAAGGTGGCCAGCTGAGCCAGACGATAGCGCAGTTCGATCGGCTCGGTGATATTCGCCGGGTCGAGCTGCTCGGCAATATAGCGCTCGACCCCGACCACCTTCACATAATTGAAATCATCGGCGGTCGGGCCAAAGGCCAGCCGGTTCAAGACATGGAGCACCTGCTGGTCCGAATCGACCGCGTTCGCCGGAAGCGCCGGGAGTAACAGCAGCAGACATACAGCTGCGAGGATTCCCCTAGATTGGCTCGGCATGGATCGCGCGGAGATCGAAACCGGGACCGAGTTTATACGAACGGCGATTTTAGTATAACCCCGAGCTCCGGATAACCCTGAGATCGGGACAACCCCGAAATCCGGCCTCGCTCGGCCGATTTATTTCCCCGACAAAAGGTCGGTTTCCGTTTCCCTTCCCGACATCGGGCTTGAAACCCGTCGGCGAGCCGAGCGCGCCGCCCGCTGGCGCTCAATCCGAATCGGCGACGCTTTCTTTCAGTCTCGGGGCGGCCGGGGCGCCGGTGGGAGCGGTCTGCGAGGTGCGCGCAAACCGGGACAAACGGGCGAGGCTGGCGACCGCCGCCGCGGCGGAAAACCCCGAGGCGAGCAGGATCGCGACGGAGGGTCCAGTGCCGCCCGAGGGATGCGCGATACCAAAGATCAGCGCCACCAACGCCGCGCCGATTGTCTGCCCTAATAGGCGCGCGGTCGATTGGATCGCGCCGGCGCCGCCGCTGCGCTCGCGCGGCGCGCTGGCGACGATGGCGCGGTTGTTCGGCGACTGGAAAAACCCAAAGCCGAGCCCGCACAAGGTCATCCGCCACAGGATGTCGAGGGTCGCGGGCTCTGCCGGCAGTAATGCCAGCAGCAGATAGCCAAGGCTCAAGACGGCGAGCCCGATGCCGCCGAGGATCCCGGCCGGATAGCGGTCGGCGAGCCGGCCGGCAATCGGTGCTATCACCGCCACCGTCGCCGGCCACGGCGTCATCAACAGCCCGGTCGCGACCTGCGAGCGGCCGAGCACGTCCTGGAAATAAAACGGCAATGTGACAAAGGTGATGCCCTGGGCGACAAAAGTCGTCACCGAAGCCGCGACCGACAGCGCGAATATCGGGCGCCGAAACAAATCGACCGGCAGCAACGGCATCGGCAGCCGCGTCTGCCGACGCACCAAAACATATCCGACGGCGAGCGCGCCGGCCAGCTCCGCCGCGACAAACCCGGGCGCCTGGCCATGACCGATGCCGTTGACCCCGCCGATCAGCAGGGCAAAGGCAACGGCGCTCAGCACCGCGCTTGCCAGATCAAAGCGATGCTCCGAGGGCGGCGTGCGCGGCAGCAGGCGCAACGACAAAACCAGGGTGACGAGCCCGATCGGCACATTGACCGCGAACAGCCAGTGCCATGAGCCGACCGCGAGGATCGCGGCGGCGACGGTCGGCCCCGAGGCCGAAGTCACCGACACCGTGACCGCGGTCATCGCGATGCCGCGCCCCAACTGCCGGCGCGGATAGGTGAACCGCACCAGCGCGGTATTGACGCTCATCATCCCGGCGGAGCCGACGCCCTGCAACGCCCGCCCGGTCGCCAGCATCGCCAAGCTATGCGACAAGGCGCTGACCAGTGCCGCGGCGGTGAACACGGCAAACCCGATCGCATAGATCCGGCGGTAGCCGAAAATGTCGCCGAGCGACGCCAATGGCAGCAGCGCGACGACGACCGCGAGTTGGTAGGCGTTGATCACCCAGATCGATTGCGCCGGGCTGGCGCCGATTTGCCGCGCGATCGTCGGCAGCGCGATATTGGCGATCGAGCTGTCGAGCACCGAGACCACCATCCCGATGACGAGCGTCAGGATCGCCCAATACCGCTGCGGCAGCGGCAGGCCGTCTTCGGCTGGGTTCATGATTTCGCGGCGCGCGCCGGATCGGGTATCGACCAAGCAGCAGACTTAGCCGACCGCCCCCGGCAGCACCAGCACTTCTCTAAGCGGCGGAAACCGCCGCGTCACACCCGCGGTTTGATGGCGCCCGGCCCCTTCCTCAGGGATAGGGAACTTGCACCGCACCGTTGGCGATCCAGTGCTGGTTTGCCGGAACCCGGATCAGAAACGCGACGGCCGAGGCGCTGCAGCCGGCGGTCAACGGGCTGACCGAGCCGTAAAACGACGCGTTGCCTTGCGTGTCCAACGCCACCGAAGGCGTGTCGATGATCGTCGGCGAGGTCGCCGCGGGGTTGCAGACCAACGTCCCCTTGACCGCGGTGAGCGTCCCCGGCGTACCGATGGTGTTGCCGCCGGCGAGTACGAGCCCTTTTACCTTGAACGCCACGACGCTGTTCAAGAGGTCGACATAGGCGCGCCCGCCGAGTGTCGACCAGGGCTGCCCACCCCCGGTAATCCCGCCGACTATGTTACCCGACTGGATTATTCCGATGATCGTCTGCCAACTGACGCTGTTCTTGGCGCCGCCGCCGCCTCCGTCGGCCCAGCCCGCGGGTGCCGCCATGGTCAGCAGCAATGCGCCGCCGATAATCGCCTTGCCGAGCGCTTTCATAGCTTTTCTCCCTGTCGGAATTTCGCAATGCAACCCCAACTCGACTGTTACTCTTTACTTGGCGTCCGATGCGAAAAGTATCGGAACAGACCGGAGGGTTTATCGTCGTTCCCGCGAAAGCGGGAACCTAGGACGAGCGATGTGCGGTCGCCCCCTGTTCACGCCGGAGCCCGCCCCTGGCTTGAACAGCGGGGCAGGTCTAGGCACTGGACCCCCGCTTTCGCGGGGGCGGCGGTAAAGTGCTGAGATCGCTTGTCTCATTCTGAGGTTGGACACCGGGAAAGTATAGCAGAAAGGTCAGTCCAAGTAAACGCGTCGGGCGAATTCGCGGCGGTGAGAGCGCATCTCGTCAATCGACGATTTGCGGGATCAGCAGGAACAGGTCGGTGTCGCCGGTCTCCTCGCCGGCGGCGGTCAGCATCGCGTGCGCCTGGCCGCGGTGATGGGTCTGATGGTTGAAGAAATGTGCCACTAAGAGCCGCTTTGGCGCGCGGATCTCGCGGTTGGCCGCACCGCTGAACCACACCATGTCCTCGCCGAGCCAGACGTCGTCGACCTCGTGCGCCCACAACGTGATCTCGCCATCCGCCTTTTCGCGCGCCGCCCTCAGCTCGGCGAAATCGTCGATCATTCCGGCGCTCTGTTTGATCGGCGCGTCGGGCTTCGGCCACTTGTCAAAGCGCGACATCCACTGGCGGTCGCCCCACAGAATGTGGGTCAAGGTGCCGTGGATCGAACCCCAGAACGCCCCCCGCGCCAGCCGCCGCTCGCTGTCGGAGAGACGCCCCGCGGCACTGAACAGGCGACGGTTCATCTCGGCGTTGTAGGCGGCCATTGTTCGCACATAACCGGGCGTGATCATCGTCAAAATCCTCCTTGCTGATCGAAAACTCGCTCAGCGGCCCTTGAAGGGGCCGGGCCGGCGCTTTTCGGCGAAGGCGCGCGCGGCCTCGTGAAAATCCTCGGTCAGATAGAGCTTTAAGGGGGCGGTCTGCATCGCCACCTCGCGCCCGATCTGGTCCATATACCAGCGCCGCGAGCGCACCGTCGCCCGCACCGAGAGCGGCGGGTTTTTCGCAACTTCGGCGGCCAATTCCCGCGCCGTCTCGAGATGGCGGCCCGGCGCGGCCACGCGATTGATGATACCGGCGGCGAGCGCCTCCTCGGCGGTGAAGAACCGGCCGGTCAACGCCACCTCGGCGGCAAACGCGGCGGCACCGCGGAAATTCAGCAACGCCCAGTATTTCGCGCCACCGAGCCCGCGCGAGGTCTCGGTAATCTGAAACTTGGTCCCGGCCTCGGCGACGATCAGGTCGCATTCGAGCACGATGCCGAGCGCCAGCCCCATCGCATAGCCGTGCGGCGCGGCGATGACCGGCTTCCAATTGACCGAGCGGGTCAACAAATCGGCGGAATTGGCGCCCCAGCCTTGCGGCCCGCCATGCTGCAGAAACTCCTCGCGGCGCCGCAGTTGGCGCTGATGCACATCCGCACCGCTCGAAAAGGCGCGGCCGGCGCCGCAGATGACCGCGACCTCCGCTTCCGGGTCGAGGTCGAAGCGGCGCAGCGCATCGGCCAAGTGGCGCACCAGATCGTCGCTGAACGCGTTGAGTTTCTCGGGTCGGTTGAGGGTCAGGGTGGCGATTTGGTTATCGCAGCTATACTCGACCAGGTCGCTGGAATTCATCTGTGTCATCCATATTTTTCCCTGATTTCTTCCACGATGACCGCAAATCGGAGCAGCACATGCGCGATTTTTCCACCATCGCGGTAATTAAACAGACGCTACTTTTGTTCCATGACCCACACCCCATTCCAGGAATCAGCAGGCGGGCTATCTTGGTAATACCGGCAACGGTCGAGAAAAATCCGCGAAGGACGGTCCTGCGGCGCCCATTCGAGCGCCTCGCCGAATGACCGGATCGCCCTCGCCCAGTCGCGCCGCAGATAGCTCTCGAGCCCCGCCTCGTAGGCGGCAATCACCGAGTCGAGCTTGGGAAACGACGCTGGCGTATGATAGCCGAGCGATTCGTAAACCTCGGTCGGACGTGACATGCCCTTGACCCGGATCAGGTCGATACGGCGCAGGACGGCCGGTTTCTGCAAGGTGGCGGCGGTGGTGCCGGACAGCAGCACGAGCGTGCCGTAATATTTGTTCGCGCTTTCGAGCCGGGAGGCAAGGTTCACGCTGTCCCCGACGACCGCGTATTCCAGGCGTTTTTTCGGACCGACCGAGCCCGCGACCACTTCGCCGGTCGCGAGCCCAACGCCGATCTCGAGCGGCTCGTGCCGGGCCTCGGCGCGCCGCGAATTCAGGGATTTGAGCGCGCGCATCATGCCGGTCGCGACAAGCAGCGCGTTGTCCGCGTCGGCGCCGCTCGAAACCGGGGCGCCAAAGATCGCCATCAGTCCATCGCCCACGTATTTGTCGAGCATGCCATTGTGCGCAAAGATCACTTCGACCATCTCGGTGAAGTATTCATTGAGCATCTCGACCGTGTCGCGCGGCCCCATTTTCTCGGTTAGCGTAGTGAAGTGCCGCATGTCGGCAACCAACACGGTGGTAACGAGCGCGCTCCCTTGCAGAACGTCGTCGCCACTGGCGAGCAGGCGGTCGACGACCTCTTTCGCCACGTAGCGCGCCATCGTGTTGCGCACCCGCTTTTCACGGGTGATGTCTTCGAACACCGTCATATAGCCGATCCGCTTGCCCTCGAGGTCGGCGATCGGCGCCGTCGTTAGGTTGACGGCAGCGGCGGCGCCATCCGGCAGTACGAGGTCGGTGTCGGCGTGATAGTCGGTGGCGCCGAACCGGACCACGTAATCCAGGCTCTGCGTCACCCAGGGATTGCGATTGCCGAACACCTGTTCGGCCGGCCGGCCAACCAGGGTTTCGGGCGATTGCCCAAGAATTCGACATGCGGCTTCGTTGGCCTTAACGACATTGAGCCGGTGATCGAGCGTAACGACGCCATTCGACAGCGATTTGAGAATGCTCTCGTTATAGTTCTTCAACTCGAGCACATCCGAGAACAGCTGCGCATTCTGGATCGCGACGGCGATCTCGGCGGAAAAGGCTTTCAGCCGGCGGATGTCGGATTGCGTAAACGCGCCGCCGCGCTTGTTGAGCACCTGGACCACGCCGAGATGCTCGCCGGCCCGGTCGATGACCGGCACGTTGAGGAGGTTGCGGGTGCGGAAGCCGGACCGCCGATCGATCTCCTGATTGAACAGCGGGTGGGCGTAGGCGTCAGGGACGTTGAGCACCTCGCCGCTGGTGAAGGCGGCGCCGGCGATCCCGGCCTTCGCCGGTATGCGGATCTGAGTTTCACCGGCGCCCTCGGCGACTTTCGCCCACAACTCGTCGGTCGCGGAATCATAAACGAACAGGGTCGAACGTTCCGCATCGAGCAGCCCCGTCGCGGCATGCACGATGCGCGCCAGCAGCGGGTCGATGCGCAGCTCGGTCGAGATCGCCTCGGTTATCGCCAGCAGCTCTTCTTCCTCGCGCCGCATGCGATCGAGCTTTTCGACGAGTTGCGCCTGCTCGAGCGCGCTCGCCGCCTGCCGGTTGATCGCCTCCAGCAAAACCGCGTCAATCTTGGTAAAGTCCCCCGAACGCTTGTTCAAAACCTCGGTCACGCCGATCGTTTCGCCGAGGCGGTCGCGCAACGGCACGCAAAGCAAGTTTCGCGTGCGATAACCGGTCTGGCGGTCCACCTGCTGGTTGAACCGCGGGTCCTGATAGGCGTCGGCGATAATTTCGGTCGCCCCCGCGCTGAACACCGCGCCGGCAATACCGGTGGTTGCCGGGATCCGTATCTCCGCAATGTCCTCGCCCTGGGCAACACGCGAGAACAGCTCGCCGGTTTCCGCATCACGGAGGAAAAGGGCCGCGCGTTCCGCATCGAGCGCCGCGACGATCAATTCGATCAGTCGCGGCAACTGATGATCAAGCGACAGTTGGCGGGTGACCGTGTCTGCGACTTCGACGAGCAGCAGCAGGCACCGTATCGCGTTGTCCGAGCCATCGACCACGGCTCTATCGCCACTGGCGAGCGCCGCGAACAGAGATTCGGTCGCGCCCGGGTCGGACCTATCGGAAACTACCGACTGGAGGAATTCGGAGCTGCCCTGCATTCCAAAAGCCGCGCCCTGTGATCCAAGCCGATTTCGCGACGCCCGTCAGCGGTTTGGATTTGGCGGCATTTTGGCATTTGATGGCGCGGCCAACAACGCTTTCGGTTAATAGCAAAGATGCCGAGGCCAAAATGGGCTCCGAACCCGGGCCGAGGCTCGCCCTCCCGATCGACAGATCCTTGCTTAGCCACCGTCGGTCAGCATCCACGGCGGCATTGACCACCGCGATCCCCGGTATTCGAGTGGATGGGCGCCGACGCAAAAAAAGCCCCGCCGGATGGCGGGGCCTCTGTCCGGGTTGGCCGACGGCTAATGGTTGGCGGTCGGCGACGGGGTGTTTGCGCCGTTGGCCCCGGCGTTGCTGGGAGGGGTGATGTTCATGTCGTTCGAGGAATTGGGCGGCGTGCTCGATCCCACACCCGCACCGGCACCAGCGCTGGCGCCGAGCAGGCTGTTCATCGTCTGCGGATCGAGGGTAGCGGTCACCGGCAACCCGTTTTTGTGCTGATACGTGCGCAGCGCCTGCTGGGTTCCGGGCCCGACCAGCCCGTCGATCTTGCCGCGATAGAGCCCGTCCTGCTGAAGCTTTTGCTGGACTTGTTGGACATCGGCGCTGGTGACGCGCGGCCAGTCCATGCTCGACTGCGAGGCGCTCGCCATGTCGGGGCTGTTGTTCTGACTGTTGCCGCTCATCGACGGCGTCTGCTGCATCGCCCCCGCCTGCGGCGCGGCCGGCTGCATGGTTCCGCCCGCCGGCGTTTGGGCTGCCGGGCTCCCGGCCGTGTTGTCGGCGGCGTAAAGCGGGCTGGCGGCGGCAATGCCGAGGGCGATCGCCGAAGCCGTCGCAAGGATTAGGGTTCTCATCCAACCTCCAACATTTTAGGCGCACTCGGCGCACATTGGGCTAACCCCGCCTCGCCCGGCAGGTTCCGACAGCGCGATGGCGGGTTCGCGGGGCGCGCCGCCGGCGAAGCTCGCCAAGCAACGGCAACACCGGCGCCGAGCCGCAATCGGAACCGCCGGCGCTCGACATATCCTCGTTGGTCGAAGGCGCTGCCCTTGGTGCGTCGGAACCCGATCCTGTAATCTTCAGCGTCTCGACCCCCGCACGGGCGCTTCGCGATGCACCTCGACGCACTCTTCCAGCCGAAGTCAATCGCGGTCGTCGGCGCCTCCGACAAGCCGACGATCGGCCGCCGGCTGATGGTGTCGCTCGAGCGCATCGGCTTTCGCGGCGCGGTCTATCCGGTCAATCCCAATTACTCGACGGTGCTCGGCCGGCGCTGTTGGCCGGCCATAGCCGAACTGCCGGAGAGCCCCGACGTGGCGCTGTTCTGCATGGGCCACGAGCGGGTGCTCGACGCGTTCATCGCCGCCGCCGAGCACGGCATCCGCGCCGCGGTGATTTATGACGGCGGCTTTGCCGAGCAAGGCGAGGACGGCATCCGGCTCCAGGCGCGCATCGCCGGCATCTGCCGTGAGGCCGGCATCGCCTTGTGCGGGCCGAATTGCATGGGCGTCCTCAACCCGCACCATCCGAGCACAACCTACCTTCAGGAGTTGCGCGATCCGGCGGGGCTCGCCGGCAATGTCGGCATCGTCTCGCAAAGCGGTGCGGTTTGCGTCAGCCTCCTGACCGACATCCGGCGCTTCGGCTTCAGCCACATTGCTTCGTCGGGCAACGAGGCGGTGCTGACGGCCGCCGACTACCTCGAATACCTGGCCGACGACCCGAACACCAAAGTCATCGGCGCCTTTCTCGAAACCGTTCGGCAGCCCGAGCGCTTTGCCGCGGCACTCGACCGCGCCGCCGCTGCCGGCAAGCCGGTCGTCGCGTTGAAAGTGGGCCGCGCGCCGCGCACGCAACGGGCCGTCGCCACCCATACCGGCGGCGACGCCGGCGATGCGACCGCGATCTCCGAGCTTGTGCGCGCCCATCACGCGATCGAAGCCGCCGATCTCACCGAATTGACCGAGGTGCTGGCGGCGTTCGAGCATTGGAAACAGCCGCGGGGGCGGCGCCTCGGCGTCATCACCTCGTCGGGCGGGCTCGCCGAATTGATCCTCGACATCGCCGCCGCGGCGGATTTGCAATTGCCGCCGCTGTCCCCCATATCGCGGGCCGCGATCGAGCGCCGGATCGGCTTTGTCAGCGGCGACGGCAACCCGCTCGACGCCTGGGGCAGCGGCACCTTCGCCGCCAATCTGCCGCGCGCGTTGGAATTGTTCGGCGCTAGCCCCGATCACGACATCATCGCCTTCTGCCGCGACGGTTGCGACGGCCAGCCCTTCGATCAGCCCGATCTCGCGCGCGCCTATTTCGACATCTTCGCCGCCGCCGCGGCGCGCAGCATCAAGCCGCATTTCGTATTGCACACCCGGCCGGGCGTCATGGACCGCGCGCAGATCGCTCATTTGCGTGCGCAAAACGTTCCGGTCGTCGGCGGGCTGCGCGAGGGCCTCGCCGCGATCGACCGTCTCGCCCGCTGGGCGGTGAGCTTTAACCCGTAGTCCGAGGAGTGCCTGACTTGGCCGATCCCGTGATCCTCTACGATGTCGCCGACAAGGTCAGCGTCGTCACCTTGAACCGCCCGGACAAGCTCAACGCGATCAGCGCCGAATTGCAGCATCTATTGGAGGACGCCTTTGCCCGGGCCGACGACGACCCGACGACGAGCGTCGTGCTGCTGCGCGCCGCGGGCCGCAGCTTTTGCGCCGGTTACGACATCGGCGCCAAGGAGCCGGGCCATGACGACTGGCGCAGCGACCCGCTGAAGGCGCACGAGCATTTGAAGGTCCAGCTCGATTTCGAGATGATGCCGTGGGCGATGAAAAAGCCGGTCATCGCCGCGGTCCAGGGGCATGTGATGGGCGGCGGCTGCGAACTCGTCATGCTGTGCGATTTGACGATCGCCGCCGACAACGCGGTCTTTGGCGAACCCGAGGTGCGGTTTTCGAGCGTCGGCCCGGCGATCGTGATGCCGGCGATCATCGGCTATAAAAAGGCGCGCGAACTCCTCTATTTCGGCGATACGATCGACGCCCAGACCGCATTGTCGCTCGGCATGGTCAACCGCGTCGTACCGCTCAGCGAATTGCCCGAAGCGAGCCTCTCCTGGGCGAAGCGCCTGGCGCTGATATCGCCCGAAGCGCTCTATGCCGCCAAACGCGCCGTCAACCGCACCGCCGATGCCGCCGGCTTTCGCACCGCACTCTATGCCGGGCTCGACGTCGTGGGCCCGCTTTATGCGACCAGGACCGAACTCGGCGTCAAGTTCCGCGACCTCGCCGCCGCCGAAGGCGTCCCCGCCGCGGTCCGCTGGCGCGCCGCCCAATTCAGGGAATAAGCGGGCAGGCTCAGACTAGCGCCTTGAGACTGCCGAGGACGGTCGGCAGCAATTCGGACACGGTCGGGTGGATGTGCATCGCGCCCTGCATGATCGTGTAGGGTGCTTTGGCGTACATCAGGTCGAGGATCGCGTGCACCGCCTCGTCGCAGCCGGTGCCGAGCAACGAGGCACCGAGGATCTCTTTGCTGTCGCCGTCGACCAGGATGCGGATAAAGCCCTGGGTCTCGCCCTTTTCGATCGCACGGGCGACGCGCGTCATCGGCCGCTCGCCGACCAATACCCGCCGGCCGCTGTCGCGCGCCTCGCCCAAACTCATGCCGACCCGGCTCAGCGGCGGATCGGTGTAGAGCGCGTAGGCCAAGATGCGATCGCTGACCCGGCGCGGGTCGCGGTCGAGCAGATTCGCCGCGACAATTTCGAAATCATTGTAGGAGGTGTGCGTAAACGCACCCCTGCCGTTGCAATCCCCGAGCGCCCAGATCCCCGGCACGTTGGTCTGCAATTCATCGTCGACGATAATGTAGCCGCGCTCGTCGCGGTTCACCCCGGCCCGGTCGAGGCCGAGATTGTCGGTGTTCGGCCGGCGCCCGACCGCGAGCAGCAGATGCGAGCCCACCACTTCGGGGGCGCCATCGGTGCAGTCGACGGCCGCGACGATGTCATTGCCGCGCTTGGACAGGCTGATGCATTCCGCGTGCAGCCGGACATTGACGCCCTCGCGCTCGACGATCTGCTTGATTGCCGCCGAGACATCCTCGTCCTCGCGCGCCACCAGCCGCGGCGCCATTTCGACAACCGTCACTTCGCTGCCAAAGCGGCGGTACATCTGGCCGAATTCGAGCCCGACATAGCTGCCGCCGATGATCACCAGGTGGCGCGGCAGGAAGTCGATCTCCATGATCGACGAATTGGTGAGATGAGGGACCTGGTCGAGCCCGGGCCATGGCGGCACCGCCGCCCGGCCGCCGACATTGATGAAGATCCGCTCGGCGTGCAATCGCTCGGGCCCGATTTCGACCTCGCGCGGTGAGACCAACCGGGCATGGCCCCGATAGAGCGTCAGGTTCGCGGCATTTTCCAAGGCGGCGGTCAGGCCGTCGCGCGATTGCGCGACGATCGCGTCCTTGCGCGCCTTGACCCGCTTCATGTCGATGTCGATGTCGATGTCGCCGGCGATCGCGACGCCGTACTCGGCGGCACGGCGCGCCGTCCGCGCCGCATGGGCGCTCGCCACCAAGGCCTTGGTCGGGGTGCAGCCGGTGTTGACGCAGGTGCCCCCGATCAGATTGCGCTCGGCGATCGCGACCTTCATCCCGGCGCCGGCGAGACTCAGCGCCAAGGATGGCCCCGCCTGGCCGGTGCCGATGACGATCGCGTCAAACTCGGTCATCGCGACGCCTCCGCATCCGATCGGCCCCGCAGGATGCCTCAAGCGGCACGAACCCGATTGTCATTATTGCGCGAACGTTAGGCAGTTCCAATATAAACCCAGGCTGTTGACGTAGTAACTGTAAACGGCTGGAGAAACCGTCCGGTCTATGTTGAGAAAGGCGTTAAAGCGCGGCGTCGCCGTAATAAGTGGGCCGCCTCGCACACCAACCATAAAGCACCAGAACATGTTTTGATTTGTACCGGGCAGGTCGATGGGCGTGGACGTCGTCGGGGAAGGTACGAACGGCCCGATGCGCTTATATTTCCACGACGACGACTTGCCCGCGAACGTGTAACAAAAGGCATATGTCGAGAGGGACTCCCCCGAGGATTGTACTGCAGCAAAAGTCTTGTCGGCCGTTTCGACCTGCGTGTTCACGTCCGGAGGCGATCCCTGGTCGGGCGCCGGCAGGCCGCCCGCTATTCCCGTCCAGAGGCACGCGTCCGGTTTGCTGCCGACCTGCTTGCGGTTGACGCTGCCGCCGCTGGCGGTCACGGGTGACGGCACGTTTAGTGCAAACTTCGAGAGTGCGGGCAGCCCCGAGAACTCCGTCAAGTGCGCGCAGGTCCATTCCAGCGCGATCGGAGGGATAAAGCCGCCTCCGGTCCACTGTAGGTTTGCCTGGTAGCTGTTGCCGACGACGATAATTCGGGCGTTCCTAGCCCTGGCGAAATTTCCACCCAAGGCCAAAATGCCGCACATTCCATAATCGTTCGGGTTGCCTGGCGGCACGCTGTACCCCCCGATCGGTACAGTCAAACTGCAATGGCCCTTGTCGTCGCAATTTACCGGCTGCTGCCCGCTTTCTCCTACCCACCCCATGGTAACCGCCGCTGCCCGCTCGGAAAGACAAGTAGATGCCACACAGAGCGGAAGTATGATCCGCAACACCGAAAACTTCACCATGATCGCGATGCGTCTAAATTGCTGTTCCATTCCTTCCTCATCTTTGAGCTTCGAGGCCGCCCGGCAGCGGACCGTCGACGGGCCGCCCTGCCCCAAGACGAGTGGCCGGGATCGTCCAGCCCCGTGATGCATCGTCAATCGAGCGTAACGTCGTATGGCGGCAAGCAGTCGCCCGGCGCTCAAGCCGGAGCAAACAAGTCGT
>Ga0210390_10001542_pt1 | contig 21886 bp, 17 predicted proteins | sample IncBWH11OmetaG_FD_161050 | JGI IMG/M metagenome (GOLD analysis project Ga0210390, IMG submission 161050) | Forest soil microbial communities from Barre Woods Harvard Forest LTER site, Petersham, Massachusetts, United States - Inc-BW-H-11-O ... | reverse complement strand
TTCAGGAGGAGTACGAGCATTTAGGCGGTTACGCGCTCGAATCGCAAGCCCGTGAAGTGCTCCACGGTCTGGGGTTCAAGGACGATCAGATTGACGGCGACGTGGGCGCTCTCTCCGGCGGATGGAAAATGCGCGTTGCGCTGGCACGGGTCCTGCTCGGAATGCCGGACGTATTGCTGATGGACGAACCGACGAACCATCTCGATATCGAATCCATCATCTGGCTCGAACAGTTTCTCAAGTCATTTCCCGGCGCGTTGCTCATGACCTCGCACGACCGCGAGTTCATGAATCGTCTGGTCTCAAAGATTGTAGAAATCGATGGCGGCGAAATCATCACCTACTCGGGTGACTACGACTTCTACGAGCGCGAAAGGGCAGTGCGAGAAAGCAATCAGCAGGCAGCATTCGCCCGGCAGCAGTCCATGCTTGCCCAGGAGCAGCGCTTCATTGATCGTTTCAGGACGCACGCCGCCAAAGCAGCCCAGGTGCAGAGCCGAATTAAGGCCTTGGACAAGATCGAGAAGATCGAACTGCCGAAGAAACGCGAAGTCGTGAAGTTTGACTTTCGTGTTCCACCGCGATCCGGCGAACAGGTGGCCGTCCTTGAGAATCTGCACAAGAGTTATGGACCACGTAAGATTTATGAAGGGTTCAATCTCACCATCCGCCGCGGAGAACGCTGGGCCGTCATGGGGAGAAACGGCGCGGGCAAGACTACGCTGCTCAAGATGATTGGTAGCGGATAGGTTAGTGATGACGGAGGTAGGTCAACATGGAGCTGTCACGCTCCTCGATTCGTCTTCACGTGATCCAGGGCAAAAAATTCCGCCCGAACCTTTCGCCGCTAGGCGAACCAATGCGTTCAAGTAGATGTCCTCGGGTCCGCAGGGAATCGCAAGATTACTTCGCTAATGCGAGAGATTCAACGGGCTATAAGCCGGGACTGTCAGAACATCAGTCACTAAACCAGGTAATAGAGTGGTTGCCGGTCCGTCCCCACCGGTTCATTCTATCCGCAATGATCGCAGGGGTTCTGTTTCAATAGGGCATAGACATAGCGAACCGCCTTAAGGGTCGCAGAAAATTTCTCGTCTTCTTCGGGGAAGACATGGTCTTTATCGAGCCAATCCTGGAAGCGTAGATTCCTCATCGCTTTGGCCAGCTCCGGGCGAACGCCACAGAGCAACACCGTCACGCCGCGGGCCTGCATGTCGTGCAGGAAATGGTCGAAGCGTTCGAGGGAAACCATGTCGGGATTTCGCGTTCTTTTCAGGCGTAAGACGACGAAACGAATGTTCTCGTCGCGCGTCCGCCGCTTCAGCTGATCGAAACAACGATCCAGTTCCGGTGCCGCGCCAAAGAACAGTTCGCCTTCCAGATCGTAAAGCAGCATTGCCGTGCAAGGTGGGTCGTCGGGCAAGCGTTCGCGAACGACACGCTCGCTTGTGACCACCAATTCAGTCCAGCGCAGAAGCGCGGCGCGGGGAACAAACAAGAGAATCGATAAAGCCACGCCGATCAGAATCGAAAACTCGACGCTGATAAAGACGGCTGAAAGAGCAGTAACTAAGACTAATCCCGCATCGTAGCGCGAGGCCCGCATTGCATAGCTGAGCCTCTTCCAGTCGACTAGTCTCGCAGCCGTGACCAGCAGGAGCCCGGCTAGAGCGGCTTTGGGAATGTAACGGGCGAAGGGCGCGAGCGCGACCACTACCAAGGCAACCGTTCCGGCCGCGAACACTCCTGAAACGCGGCTCACTGCCCCTGCCTGAAAGTTGATCGCGGAGCGGGTCAGGGAGCCGGAGCCCGGCAGGCACTGAAAGAATCCACCGGTAAGGTTGGCCAAACCCTCAGCAAGGCACTGCCGGTTGTAATCGAGCGTTTGACGCGTCGTGTTGGCAATCGACTTGGCAATCGCCAACGCTTCTAGAAGTCCCAGGAAAGCGATCGCCAGCGCGCTTCCCGACAGCTCCTTCACCCACCAGAACTTAATTTCAGGAACATGAGGGAAAGGCAGACTGCGGGGAACGCTGCCGACTACCGATATGATCGTTTTCCCATCTAACGCCCGGCTTGGACCAACCGAACGCGGCAGCTACCACCGCCGCAACGATCAGTGCCATCAACATATCGAGCTGCGGCAATCGATATTTGCGCGCCAACTTTCTAAGCAGAACAACCAGGATGATCGTTCCCAGTCCGATGCCGAGCGCACGCGGATTCACGTGACCGCTGCTAAGTGTCAGCCAGAGCCGGTAAAGCACGTGCTGCTGCCCAGTACCACGGTCGCGAATGCCGATCAGGTTTCCAAGTTGCGTCAGGCCTACCAGAGTGCCCGCTCCGGCCATGAAACCAATGACGATTGATTCGGAAATATATCGGGTCAAATCACCGAGTTTGAAAACGGCGATCAGAATCTGGATGCTTCCGATCATGATCCCCAACAGGAACATCGCCTGGTAGGCATCGAAGCGGGCATCGGGATCAAAGAAAGCGAGTGCGCTGAAGACGACGAGTGAGATCGCGTTGGTTGGACCGTTGATCAAGTGGGATGATGAACCAAAGATCGAGGCTACGAGCGTGACCACGATTGCTGAGTACAGACCAAAGCGCGGGTCGACACCTGCAATGAGGGCATAAGCCATCGCTTGGGGCAGGGAGATGGCAGCAACGGTCACGCCGGTGAGCAAATCAAAGCGCGCATTTCTCCAGGAGTAATCGAGCCTCATTGTTTTGCCTCTCCTGGTCTTGCCGGCACCGGCGTTTCCTGCGCGGTATGAATTGCGTCAAAGATGCCGCCCTCAGCAAAGAACTTTTGCTGCGCATCATCCCAATCTTTGGCAAGAACGGTAACAGGGAAGAGGTCGATCGGCGGCAACCGGTTCGCGTGTTTCTTCAGCGCTTCGGGATTAATCGGACGATAGCCGTGTTGGGCGATGATTTCCTGCGCCGGGTCGCTGTAGAGGAACTCCAGGTAAGCCTTGGCGTAAGCTTCGGTCTTCCGGCGCGAGACATTGGCATCCACCCAGGCCACGCTGGGTTCGGCACGAATGCTCACCGGCGGATAAACAATCTCCAGATCTCCTCGGTATTCCTCCGTTTCGAGCAGGGCCTCGTTCTCCCACGTCAGATGGACATCTCCGATCTTCTCTTGAGTAAAAGTATTGGTCGCATCGCGAGCGCCAGTGTCGAGAACTGGCACGTGTTGGTAGAGTTGTTTAAGGTATTGCCGAGCCTCCGTTTCGGTGCCGCCGCGGTAAATTACCGATCCCCAGCCAGCCAGAACACTGAGTTTTCCGTTCCCCGATGTCTTCGGGTTCGGCGTGATTACGGTAACGCCAGGGCGAACCAGGTCAGGCCAGTCTTTGATGCTTCTGGGATTTCCTTTGCGGACGACGAACACAATGGTCGAAGTGTACGGTTCGGAATGGTCCGGCAAACGCTCGGCCCAGCCGTCGGCGATCAATCCGCGTTTATGAAGACTTTCGACATCGGAGCGCAGCGCCAGCGTGACGACGTCGGCCGACAGGCCATCCGCAACCGCCTGTGCCTGGCGAGACGATCCGCCATGAGACTGTTGAATATTTAGTTTCTTGCCGGTCTGGCTTGCAAATTGCGCAATGAACTGGCGATTTATGTCCGCGAACAGTTCGCGAGTCGGATCATAGGAGACGTTCAGCAGTTCGACCGAGGCATCGCCCTCGATGTTCTTGACTACAACCAGCGTGACGGCAATTACCACAGCCGTGACAGCAAATGCATTGAGCCAAAGGGTGCGCATGATTGAGTGTTCCGCGACGGGGCAGATCGCCTAGTCACTCTTCCGCGACATCAGGCGGCCCTTCCAATTTCGCTGGCGCCTTCCACTTCAATCAGCTTTCCGGAACGAACATCATAGACGAATCCATAAACCGGTATGGACCTTGGCACGAGGGGGTGAGTGCGAATACGCTCTACATCGTCGATGACCGCTTGCGCCTGATCCCGGATCGTTAGCCACTCGATGTACTCGCCCGCATTAGACCCGGGACCCTGACCCACGTCGCGGAAGCCCTTGGGGGTCAACTCCGCCGTCTCCAGACTCGAAGCCAGCAGCCCACGCATGACTTCGTTGGTGAAAAACTCCATCCCGCAATCGGTGTGGTGGATGACAAAGAATTCTCGGGTGCCCAGAAGTTTATAGCTGATCACGAGCGATCGAATAGCGTCGTCGCTGGCCCGTCCACCAGCGTTCCGGATCACGTGCGCGTCACCTTCGGCAAGGCTGGCATATTTGGCCGGATCCAGCCGGGCATCCATGCAGGTGAGAATTGCGAAGCGGCGGGCTGGAGGCAAGGCCAGCTTGCCCTTGTCTCCAAAATTCGAGGCGTATGCGCGATTGGAAGCAAGCACTTCCGAAAGGATCTGGCTCATTTGAAAACTCCTCAGAGGATCGATTTGGCTACCAGCTCATAGCGCCCGAATCTTACGACTCCAGAACATGCGTTTTCTCTCAAGTAAATAGACTGCTTGCGGTTCCCGACGGAATCTGTTTTGAGACTCAACAAGCTTTTTTGCGGGAATCGGCTGCTTCAAAAGCTCCGTCGTCGTCCATGCGAGACGCGAACAGATGGAACCAGCGCAAAATGATCAAGGTCGCTACGAGCCACCACAAGAACCAGGTCTTCTCAATGAAAGGGATCACGGAACACCTCACAGTCTGTCGCCAACCACACCAAAATGGTATTTCAACTAAACTTCTCGAAAGTATACCGTATAGTCGATGGATTTACTAGACATAGGCGATTCGCTGCCCGCTCAAATATGAAGGCAAGTGCTGGCAAGATTATGTGGGCGTAACCGCTGACAAATTGCTCACGTCTCGGTGCTTGAATTTCGTCGACCTTGACGCCGAAAATCAGGAGGCTACGCGCGGAGCTGGATGAGATCCGTGCCCGCGCCAAGAAGAAGTTCTACAGGGCAGAATCTGCGGCCGTTGGAGTGCGTAGCGGGAAGAGCGCCTCCTGCCGGATTCGGTTCTTGTAAATGGCTCCGCTCGCGGGCACCGCAAATGGATTCCGGGCTCTAAGCCCACGGTCTGAGTGCTTTGACCCATGTTTCCGAGCTCTTGGAATCAGGCTTACTACTTGCGTGCTTCCAACGCCCTGCGCGATTCTCTGTAAACTCGGAGTCCTCTGGAAAAGGGAGAATTGTCATGCGGCTCGGTGAAACCATTGCCACTTATGATGTCGGATTAGCCTTGCGCGGCAAAAGCGGAAAGTTTGAAGTCACGAGTCCTGCCGGCGATATCTACGACGTGATCTGCAGACCCAGCCATGCCGTTTCCAACCGGGAATGGTCCGGCAATGAAAGCGAAAACGCTGCGTTCCTGATTCGCAAGGTTGCGGAAAATGTATCACGTGCCAAAACGAGGGTGACCGGCGCCGCAATTTCTGAGGAAAAGAGTCAACCTGCGGCGTCATCACTTCCTTTTGTGGTTGATCACGAGGTGCGCGGGAAAGAGAATCCCGGCGATATTGAACTTTTGTATCTCGAAGACGATTCAGCGCCCGAGCCACCATCCGCGTGCATATACCTCAAGAGTGAAATTCAGGGTCAAGCTTTTGAGGCTAAATCAATGATGACTTCGCGATGTGCCACTTTTAACGAATTGGATGCGGAAATACGACGATTAGAGGCGAAGTTGGATGAGATTCGCTCTCGCGCCAAGAAAATGTTTTACAAGTCGCAAGCGATCGCCGCCAGCGCATAGCGTGATCCAGTCATCATGCTTGCCCTTCGGGAAGCTAGTCATCTCGTGGAGGTATTCGGCAAGCCCTTCGGCTTTATCCGGGAGGTGCACAAAGCCATTCTCGATCGTGCTGGTGACGGAGTGATAGCGGCGGTCTTCAATATCGTGGTATTCGCGGGAGCAGCGTTCGCACATGGCGAAACTGCGCATGGTGCTCTGGGCGCGGTCATACGGCATGTTGCAGATGATGGAATAGCGCGGTCCGCAATGCGTGCAGTTGATGAACGGATACCGGTAACGCCGGTCTTGCCGGTCCCAAAGCTCACGCAGGCATTCCTTGCACACATTCGAGTCGGGGGGAACGATCGTTTCGGTGAGGTTCAGGTCAATGCTCTGCCGGATCTCAAAGCGCTCATAGCGCGCGGCTGGTTCTTCGACGGGAACAAGGCTGACGCTGGTGATGCGGGAAAGCGGGGGTGGCTCGTCCACCAGGGCGGCAAAAAGCGCTTCGAGAGATTCGCGTTGGCCCTGGACTTCCAGCAGAACCCCGTTGGAATCGTTGAGCACCCAGCCCGCGGCATCGAATCGCTGAGCCAGGCGATGAACAAAGGGGCGGAAGCCGACACCCTGAACGACCCCGCAAATGCGGTAGCGGCGCGTTTCCAGATCGTCCGGCAGGTTACCGTCAGCAGAGACGCGGGAGCTCAGCTCCATAAAGTTCCTCGAGTTGGTTGCGGCCGCCATCCGGCTCGATCATGATGACTTCGGCGCCGGTCCGTTCGCCCACTTCTCCGATCAGAGCGGCATTGCGCCCATACGTATGTTCCCGAAGTACCGCGAGGACTTTGTCTACCCATTCCGATTCCACAAACAGGCACAGGCAACCTTCATTGGCTAGGTGAATAAGATTGATACCGAGCATATCGGCCGCCATGACCGACTCGGGTAGCACAGGAATCAAATCTCTGCAGAATGAAAGAGAGCACTGGGAAGCGCGGGCGCCCTCATGCAGCACTGCGCACAGTCCGCCACGGGTAACGTCACGGATAGAGGCTATAGCGCCTTCCGGAACGGCATTCAGGACAGCGTCAATGAGCCCGTTCAAGGGAGCGCAATCGCTTTTGACTCGCTTCTCAAATCCCAGGCCTTCGCGGACGGAAAGCAGGTGGATGGAATGATTCCCAATCTGGCCGCTCAAGACAATCTTATGACCGGGCTTCAACCGCTGTATGGAGAGCGTCTTGCGCTCCACAACTCCTACGCCAGCGGTGTTTATGAAGATCTGGTCCGCCTCGCCCTTTCCGACCACCTTGGTATCGCCGGCTACAATTTTGATCTTTGCTTCTCGGGCCGCGTCCCGAACAGACTCGATGATGCGGGTCAAAGACGTCATGGCGAAGCCGGTTTCTATGATGAGACTCAAGGTTAGACATAACGGGCGCGCGCCGGATACGGAGAGATCGTTGACCGTGCCACAAACGGCTACCTTCCGATATCGCCATTGCCAAAAAATAGCGGTGTCACCACAAACGAATCGGTAGTGACTGCGATCTGTCCGGTGCGGATTTCGAGTACCGCGCTGTCCTCCATCTCGCCGATATAGGTATCACCCAAGATCTTGGAGATGTGCTCCACCAGTTCCCGGCTTAATTTTGCGCCGGTGCCATGGTCGAGGACAATCGCCTGCTCTTGCACGGAAGTCGAAGAAGCCATGCCTAAACTCCTGCTCTGGCTGTCTCAAGCAGCTCTTCGCGGACGGGAAGATCGTCGGCCTGATGGAGCCGCTGGATAATCCCCATCGCCGGACTTACCACCGCGCAATAATTTTTCATCCAGTCCAGCGATCGCTGTTTGTCTTCTTCTTTGATAGAGAACACACTCTCTTCCGGAACCCATACCTTGTAACCCCGGCAGAAGGCATCGGCGGCCGTGGTCTGGACACAGATTTGCGTCTGAATCCCAGTTACCACAACGGTCTTCACTCCTAGTTCCTGCAGTTTCTCGTCGAGTATGGTCTCGTAGAACCCGCTGTCGCGGTGTTTTTCGACAATCACGTCCGACGGATGGACAAACTCGCGAATCAGAGCGGTGCCCGGTGTCCCGCGTATAACGGGAATTTCACTTTTGTTACGGAACCGGCGCGCGATTTGCGGGTCGTCAGGATTGTTGATGAGCTGCAGGTGTACTACTACGTGTCCAAGAGAGCGGATTGCATTCAGGAAGGCTGTGAATGGGGGGGTGACGCGAGCGGCAAGTTCGCGCCCGCCCGGCATCCTGTCAAGCATCTCGTACTGCAGATCATTCGTAAGCACGGCGATGTTAGGCATAGCGGGAGACTCCTTGGTTGTCCTGTAGTAGTAATTTTACGAAGCGCAGAAGCTGGCGCCGTGGTTTCTGGAAGATACTTCTGAACTGAGCTAGAAGGTACCCTACATCACACACCGGTGTGATGTAATCCCTTGATGGACAGTTCAGCCCACTTTCAGGTGTAGCCCACCCCCCTCTCCAAGGAGAGGGCAATTCCTATTTTTGTAACCAAGATCAGATTTCACTGTGCAACGCATCGTGTGGCGGTAATCTTATGTCCATCTTCCCTAGCAATGCAGTTGATCAGTTTCTTCTGAGATTTTCTCTTGAAATCGGGCCTTCTGAGAGTTTCTCTGGAGAGCTTCTACTCAACACTTTACTTTATTCGACTTCTGGGGAAGAGCTGTGAAGTATCAAACGCTTACACGACAGGAACACCGAACACAACTTATTCCTTCCAAGGAAGTTGTGCAACCTGCGAACGCCTGCACTGTTTGCATAATTGAGAGTAACCCCTTGGCTGCCGAGTACTTGGCGGGCATTCTTGAACAGGATGCGGTTATCGATGTGCGCCTGTTTGATCAGTTCGTAAGTAGCGGCTCACAAACATCACCTCTGATTTTCTGCCTGGACCAAACTGATGTTGTGCTTCCCCTTAGAGAATGTCTAAAATTATTGAAGCTCTCCTATCCCTATGCAAGATACATTCTGTTGGACACCGAAATGGAGAGCGGTCATTTGAGTATCTTGCTTAATTTGGGTATTCAAGGGATTCTGAAATATGAAAATGTGAAAGAGTGTCTTTTGGAGGCCGTACGGGCCGTCTCCAAGGGGCTTCTTTGGGTACATCCTGAATTTGTCCACAACGTTTCTCCTCCAAGTCGCTTTATCTCAGAATTTGTCCGCTCTGAGCCGCTTACTGAGCGCGAGGGGGAAATATTGCATCTCGTCCAGAATCACTTTTCCAACAAAGAAATTTCAATGTTGCTGGGAATCGAGGAGAGCACTGTGAAGTTTCATTTATCCAATATTTTCGCAAAGCGTCATGTTTCCCGCCGGGAAGATCTGGGGACAAAATGGCGGATCGCGAGCGGATGGAAAACGCTTCTTCTCGCTGAGATAGGAACGACCAATCCTGTGTTGCGTTCGTTGCTCAAGTGAATGCGATTGATCGAGCGAAAGCGGCTTTTCTGTCTCAACTGGCGGCGTTAAACCAACCTGCTTCGACGGCTGATGTTACCAAAGACTCGCGGTGCCATTGTTTGTCAGCGTCACGAGCTGTGAGCTGTTCTGCGATCCTGCTACTTGCGATGCGAGGTGAGGTTGCCAAGATCAGATTTCACTGTGCAACGCATCGTGTGGCGGTAATCTTATGTCCATCTTCCCTAGCAATGCAGTTGATCAGTTTCTTCTGAGATTTTCTCTTGAAATCGGGCCTTCTGAGAGTTTCTCTGGAGAGCTTCTACTCAACACTTTACTTTATTCGACTTCTGGGGAAGAGCTGTGAAGTATCAAACGCTTACACGACAGGAACACCGAACACAACTTATTCCTTCCAAGGAAAGTTGTGCAACCTGCGAACGCTTGCACTGTTTGCATAATTGAGAGTAATCCCTTGGCTGCCGAGTACTTGGCGGGCATTCTTGGACAGGATGCGGTTATCGATGTGCGCCTGTTTGATCAGTTCGTAAGTAGTGGCTCACAAACATCACCTCTGATTTTCTGCATGGACCTTTCTCTCTTCCCGAACGATCCCAGACTTAAAGTGGAGGTCGCATCGTTTTTGTTCTTCCTTTACAAAGCAAAAAGACTGTTGTTATGACCGCTTCTAGTGTGCTGCTTACAAAAATAGGAATTGCCCTCTCCTTGGAGAAGGGGGGGGGCTACACCTGAAAGTGGGCTGAACTGTCCATCAAGGGGATTACATCACACCGGTGTGTAATGTAGGGTACCTTCTAGCTCAGTTCAGAAGTATCTTCCGGAAACCACTCGTTGGGACTTCTGCAGCGGTAGCTTTGGTTGCGACCAAGCAATGAGATCTGTCAGCCTTTCCTGGTTCGTGGTTCACGGCAAGATCAATCGTGAACGATCTATCGGCAATGTCTTAGCGGCGTCCGGTTTCGAGGTCTTCATGCCGGTTTGCCGCGTTAGACGGCAGTGGTCAGACCGAGCCAAAGAATGTACCGTCCCCCTGTTTCCCAGTTATATTTTTGCCCGTTTCGACATTTGCGAGAGGCTCGCTGTTCTCAAAGCTCCAGGAGTCATTTCAATCGTTGGACGAGGCAAGCATCCGGTGCCGTTAACCGACGACGAAGTTCGGAACATTCGAATAATGGTCGATTCGGGACTCTCCACGTACCCGTGGCCCTACGTAAAAACAGGGCAGACCATCACCATTTCTGGGGGCCCACTGCGCGGGTTGCAGGCAACCGTGCTGGATGAGGATGCATCGCGAAGGAAATTGATCGTCTCAGTCGATCTGCTCAATCGGAGTATCGCAGTCGACATAGCTCCAGAATGGACCAGTCCCTTCGGGCCGGCTTCTTCCGGGTTCCAGCTGGCACGCGGTGCTAAACCAGCAGCCTAGTAAGGCCTTCAGGCCGGAGTGGGTGCCAGTTCATCGGGTCCCGCTGGAACCGTGCTCATCACGGTTTAGTAGAAGGTTCTAATGGGACCGCACTTAATCGCTTAAATTCTGATCAGTTTATCCCCAGCGACGTGATGTTAGTCAGTAGACAATACACCCTCTGATTCTCGGCGCTGCGGTCATTAATGGACGGGAAATCTAAGAGTCGCGAACTGACGGAGCAAGCCGATGGGTTATCCACTTGACCTTACAGTATCAGGATTATTATCGGATCATATCGGTAACACCCCAGTCTCTAGAATGTGCTTTCAGATCGGTGGCCTGTGGAGATCGATGTGGCTAAAACTTGAGAGCGCCAACCCAGCTGGTTCGCTCAAAGACCGGACTGCGGTATATCTGATTGCCGATCTGGAAAACCGGGGATTACTAAAACGTGGTTCAACTATCGTTGAATCCACATCGGGAAATTTGGGAGTGGCGCTGGCTTTCCTCTGTAGGGAGAAAGGATATCGATTTCTCGCAGTCATAGATCCAAAGACAACGCCAGAGAATTGCAGCCGCATGGAACGGTTAGGGGCTGCGCTGGAACTAGTAAGAGACCCGGACCCGACCGGCGGATATCTACTCTCACGATTAAAAAGAGTCCACGAGATTTGCAGCAATTCTCCCATGTTTGTCTGGACGAACCAATACGCAAATCCCGCCAATCCGGAGGCGCATTACCATTCGACAGCTCCCGAGATTTACCGCCAGTTAGGGGGCAGGATCGACGCAATGTTCGTTGCTGTTTCCACGGGCGGTACGCTGGCAGGCATAGGGAGGTATTTTCGGGAGGTAAGCCCCCACACCAAGATTATCGCTGTCGACGCGGCGGGCTCGGTCATCTTTGGCACCAATCCAGGGCGGAGAAAGTTGACCGGCATCGGGTCCTCGCGAAAATCGGATTTCATTACGCCAGATCTTTATGACGCCCACGTTCTTGTGAATGATCAGCAGGCCTTTTGTACATGCCGGCAGCTTGCAGACGCAGGCATTCAGATAGGTGGGTCCAGCGGCGCAATCGTTTTTGCCTGTGCCAGATATCTTGTCCAGCACCCGGAAATAGAACACGCCGTATGCCTTTGTCCAGACGGCGGTGAAAACTACCGGTCTACAATTTTCGACGACGGCTGGATGCGCGAAAATGGGCTTGATCCCAACCCGGAAATCGCACTCATCCACAACATTCGGCTCGAACAGGAACCATCATTCTAAGCAGGAGGAGCATTGGCATCCCGCGATCACATTCTTTACCTCAACCGTCCTGACGTTCAGGCAATCGTCCTGGAGCTGGACACAATCGCATTAATTGAAGAAGTCTTCCGGCTGCATGGTTCGGGGGAGACCATTCTTCCAGATGAAGCTTACCTGGGCTGGAAAACGGAGAGCAATGAAACTGTCCGTAGCTTGAATATGCCGAGTTATGTCGGTGGTGCGTTCCGGATGGCCGGCACAAAAATTATCAACAGCAATCCGGCCAACCGAAAGCGCGGTCTCCCCCGAGCGAGCGGCCTTACACTGCTATTTGACCCCGAAACCGTCAGAATTTGCTGCGTGATGGAGGGAGCATACATCTCCGCGATTAGAACGGCTTCGGTCTCGATCCTGTGTATCAAGAAAATGGGCAAGCGGGACTTACGCAGCATTGCGATCATCGGCGCGGGCACTATCGGAAAAGCGCATGCGGAGATCGCAGCGAAAACATTTGAATCTCTGGAGCAAATCGTACTGTTTGATCTCAATCCTTCCTCTGCCGAAACTTTGGCCTCCACCCTGCAGTCGTCGATCCACACCAAGGCTGAGATCCAGGTGGCGAAGACGGCAAGAGATTCGGTGCATGACTCCGACGCCGTTATTGCGGCGACCACGGTCACCTCCGGCTATATCCCTTACGATTGGCTCCCGCCGAGCTGCATCTTGGTTAACGTATCCTTGGATGACTTACTGCCGGAAGTATTCCTGAAAGCCGATCTCCTTGTTGTAGATGACTGGAACCTGATTCAAGCCGATTCGAAACGGCTTCTTGGGAAGATGTACCGCGAGCGGCGCATTGTTGGCCCTAAAGACATTTCGAGCAATGGCGCCGCACGCCGGGTTGACGCTGAAATCGGCGATCTGGTATTAGGCCGTCATCCGGGCAGGCGAAAAGCCGAAGACATTATTGTCGTTAATCCGTTCGGACTCGCAATCGAGGATATTGCCTTTGCTTCTAAGGTGCTGGAAGTAGCAAAAAGCCGAAACATTGGAACGCTTCTACCGGTCTAAACAGGTTACCTGCGAGTTCGGGTGGGGCAATCACAGTGTTCATCCTAGCAAGCAAGGTTAAAGCAGTGAGAACTCCTCTTGAATGTTATGAAATGGTCATGGGGATCCATTTTGCAGACCCGGAAATCATCCCCAAGAAAACCGGGCTGGGTATCGTGCTATCTGCTCTTTCGCCGAACTTCTTTTAGTTGAATTACTAGCAGCCGGGAAAAGGACGCAATGATTAGCCAAGATCAATTTCGAAAGGCATGCAGCCGGTTCCCCACTGGCATAGCGATAGCTACAGTGATGCAGGATGGCGACATGGCTGCCGGTCTCACGATAAGTTCGTTCACTTCGGTTTCGCTTGATCCTGCGCTCGTACTTTTCTGCATCCACCGCCAATCCCGAGTGCTGCCTTTTTTGCACCGTCAAAGGCGTTTTGGAATCAATATTCTTTCAGCCGGGCAAGCGGATCTCTCGATCCGCTTTGCCCGCAGGGATTCGCATAATCTCCATTTTGCAGATTGGCAACTTGGGCAATCTGGCGTACCTGTTTTGAAAGAAGTGCTGGCCACGCTTGAGTGCCGCCTGCACAGCGTAATCTCATGCGGCGATCATGAAATTGTGGTGGGCGAAGTGATGGCCTTTTCTGTTGAGGATGGCAACCCGCTGGTCCGATATGGCGGAAGCTACTGTACCCTCGAAACTCACTGCTGTGTAGGAACTCTAAGTAACAGGAGCCTTCTGCCAACGCACGGTCACCCTGCGAGAGCCGACGGTGACATTTAAGCCCTGACAGTCGTTCCACATAAGCGAGGATGATTGAGCAAAACCAGATCTGGCCATACGGAAGCAGCGGGCAGTAAGTAAGTACGAGGTTGACACGCAAGGTCTCCGAGATTATCTGAGAGATCCTTGAGGTATTTTCAAAGCCGGGCGCTACAGGGTTTTTCCCGGAGTGAGCAGCCTGAAATTCATTGCAGCGGAGGGCCAAATGCTTTGCGTCGGTTTCAGCGGCGGGTTGAATCTGATTCACGAAAACCCGTTTGAGCAGGAGTTCGGGCACGATGGCGCGGCTGTACTGGTGGAAGACGGCGAAGTGATTGCGGCCATTGAAGAAGAACGCTTGAACCGCATCAAGCATTCGGACAAATTTCCGGTGAATGCACTCCGTTTTTGTCTCAACCGCCGCGGCATCAAGCCCCACGACGTCGATTGTTTCGCGTTTTATGCCTCCGAACAATATTGCAACTATTTTCTGAACCAGATAGCCAAAGACGCGCCTGGGATGAGTATTCCAGACGCACGGACCTTGGCGCACGGGCGACTCCAGCAGGCCCTGGAATGCGAGATTGGCAAAGAGCGGATCAGATTTGTAGTACACCGTCTGGCCCATGCTGCCAGCACGTTTGCCCTATCGGGGCTGGACGAAAGCCTGGTTGCGGTCTTCGATGCTGGCGACGATTCCATTTCCGGAATGGTCGGCATCGGCCAAGGCTCCATTGTCACCGAGATCGAAACTTTTCCGCGATGTAACTCTTTGGGAGTTTTCTACCTTAGAGTGATCCGACATCTGGGGTACCAGCGGTTCGATGAGTACAAGGTGATGGGTTTGGCCCCGTATGGAAATCCGGCCACCTACCGCGAAGCCTTTAGTCAAACCTATAAGTTGCTGCCGAACGGCGAATATAAGTTGTTCCTTGACGAGATCCTCCCGTCCTTGAACGGCCACATCGAAATCAGGAAGAAAGGCCAGCCTTTTACCCAGCAACATAAGGATCTTGCGGCTTCTTTACAGGCAGCGCTGGAAGAAATTGTCATGCACGTATTGCGGCACCGGCGCGAAGCCACAGGCCAGCGCAACCTCTGCTTGGCCGGAGGCGTAGCCCACAACTGCACGATGAATGGCAAAGTGCTGCACTCCGGAATGTTCGATCATGTGTTCGTGCAGCCGGCAGCCCACGATGCAGGCTGCGCCTTGGGTGCGGCCTTGCTCATGTGCCAGGAAAAAGGCAGCTTCAATGGAAATAAGCGCATGCAGCATGTCTACCTGGGAACTGACATTGGTACGGTGGAAGATATAGCTCCCGAACTGGAGGGTTGGCGCTCCTTTATTAGCTTCGAGAAATCCGCCGATATAGCCCGGCAGACGGCCGCGTTGATGGCGCAAGGAAGCGTCGTTGGCTGGGTGCAGGGAAAGTCAGAATTTGGACCGAGAGCGTTAGGCAATCGCAGTATCCTAGCCGATCCCCGGCCCGCGGAAAACAAAGATCGCATCAATCTCATGGTCAAGAAACGCGAAGGGTACCGACCGTTTGCCCCCTCCGTGCTGGAAGAAGATGTCCGGGAGTTCTTCGATTTCCCCTCAGAAACGGACTCGTTACCCTTCATGATCTTTGTCGTCGGCGTACGTGAAGACAAGCGCGCCCAGCTCGGGGCCATCACTCATATCGACGGCACGGCGCGCGTCCAGACAGTGTCCCGGGAAACCAACCCGCGATACTGGGATCTGATTCACGCTTTCAAAGAGCTTACCGGAATACCGGTGCTGCTCAATACTTCCTTTAACAACAATGTCGAGCCGATTGTGGATTCGGTGGAAGATGCCGTGGTTTCCTTTTTGACAACCGGCCTGGATTATCTGGTCGCAGGTGACTTTATTGCTAGGAAGCTTTCGCCCTCGTGGAAGGCATGGCTATCTCTGAACATTTCGCTGCCCCGTTACGTCACACTGCAGCAGAATCGTACTGCCGAGGAGGGCGGGCATGAGATTCATACCACGTACGACAAGAATTTCCGATTTTCCATCTCGCCTGAAATGCACAAGCTCCTGTTGAAGGTGGACCGCGAGAAACCGCTTTCGCAAGGATTTCAAGAGGCCGGACTGCAATCAGAAACGAAGCCGGAGGTTTTACTGCGAGAGTTAGAGAAGCTCTGGACTGAGCGCCTCGTGTGCCTCCGCCCAACCCGCACGGGAAACGGGGGACTAGGCTAGAGACCCAATCAGAATCCACGATGAGGTGGAATAAGGCCGATTTCAGTTTCTTGGTTTCACATCACGTTTGTGAACTGTCTATTCACTTTTTTCGGAGGCCAGGTTGAACACAGTAATCCAACCCTTGCATGATGTCACCACAGAACAAGCCTTTTCTGCCGTTCATTGCGAGGAATAGATAGCGATTGTTGCCACCGCGCTAATCGACCATTTCTCGCTGATCGCCTATAGATATTCCCTCTTTCAGAACTCTACTCAAGGTTACGGCTCTCGTCCAATCGAAAGCTGGACGCTGTAAATGGGTTGTAAAAGTAAAGACGCGAAATGATTCCGCAACAGGCAAGCTCTCCTACTGAATGTTTAACCCTGATTGATCTGCTACGACTTCAGGCAGAGCAACAGCCGAACGCGCTCGCATACCGCTTTCTTCTCACTGGAGAAGTGGATGGTCCAACGGAGGAAATTACCTACGGCGAACTTGACCTTCGCGCGCGTGCCATTGCGGCATGTTTACAAGGTGCGGGTGCTGCGGGCGAACGGGCATTGCTTCTATATCCACCGGGATTGGGATTCATTGCCGCTTTTCTCGCATGTGCTTATGCTGGCGTCGTGGCTGTTCCGACGTATCCCCACCGTAAGCTTTCGCGCCTGGAAACGATTGCCAGCGACGCACACGCCCGTTTCGTACTGACGACAGTCCAATTCTCCAAGATCAGCCCGGCACTGCAGCGACAGACGCCGGAGCTGGCGAAAGCCCGCTGGATTGTCACGGATGTCCCTCTGCAGGAGCAAGCATCCGATTTGCGGTCGCCACATATCACACCTGAAACGTTGCTCTTTTTACAATATACCTCCGGCTCGACCGGACATCCCAAAGGAGTGATTGTCAGCCATGGCAACGTGCTCAACAATGAGCGGCTGATTGCGCAGGGATTCCGCACCGGACCTTCGACCCATGTAGTCGGATGGCTGCCTGTCTATCACGACATGGGATTGATCGGCAATGTGCTCCACCCGCTCTATATCGGGGCGTCGTGTACGCTATTCTCTCCCCTCGCCTTCTTGCAGCGGCCAATGCGCTGGCTTGAAGCCATCTCTCATTTTCAAGGCACAGTCAGCGGTGGACCGAATTTTGCATTCGATTATTGTGTGGCTAAGAAAGAAATCGATCATCCATTGGATCTCAGCTCCTGGAAAGTGGCCTTCAATGGATCGGAGCCGGTGCGCAAGGATACGATGGACCGCTTTACCGCCGCTTTCGCCGAGAACGGCTTCAGCACAACAGTGTTCTATCCTTGTTATGGACTGGCAGAGGCAACATTATTTGTCGCTAGCGGCGATCCCGATCTTCCTGTCTGCGCCACCCTTGATGCGGCGGCATTGGAGCGTAACCTCGCCGCCGAAGTGCCCTCCAATACTCCCGGTGCGCGGAACCTGGTTTCCAGCGGACAATGCCAATCCGATCACTGGCTAGCAATTGTTCATCCTGAGACACATCGATCCTGCCCCGAGGGTGGAATCGGTGAAATCTGGTTTGCAGGCCCAAGCGTTGCGCGGGGCTATTGGGATAAGCCACAGGAGACGCAGGACACCTTCAAAGCTCACATTCGGAACGATGAGACGCGTTATTTTCTACGCACAGGTGATCTGGGATTCCTGCTGAATGGGCATCTGTTTGTAACTGGCCGTCTCAAGGACCTCATCATCATCAGAGGCCGCAATCTCTATCCTCAAGATATCGAATTTACGGTGCAGATTGCTCACACTGCAGTGCGCCCAGGTTCTTGCGCAGCCTTCGCCGTAGAAACCGATGGTGCGGAGAAACTGGTGATTGTAGCCGAGGTAAATTCGCAGGCTGAAAAAACTGATCTGCCACTTATTGTCGCTGCCGCGCGGCGCGCTGTTGCGGAGGAGCATGCAACTCACGTCCGCCAGGTAGTTCTTCTCAGTTCGAATTCAATTCCCAAAACCTCCAGCGGCAAGATCCGGCGGGATGCCTGCCGTAAGGCCTTGGCATCTGGTGAGCTTGCAGTCATCTTCACATCCACCATTGAAGATTCTGCTGTGCCTGATCCCAGGCAGGCGGAATTAGCGGTGCTGGAGTCCACTTCGCTGGCTCAAGAGATGAGGTCTGCGGACAGTCAAACAAGGATTGGATTGATTGAAAAGTTTGCCCAACGATTATGTGCCAGACACTTGCGCGTCTATATTGATCGAGTGGAACTGGATGCCTCGCCAGCAAGCCTGGGACTTGATTCATTAATGGCAATGGCGTTGCAGTCCGAATTTGAAGCCGATCTACACGTATCTTTGCCTGAAGCCTTTCTCTTGCAACAGCCAACCCTGCGGGCTGCAGCTTCCGAACTTCTGGCTGCATGGGAGACCCAACAAGAAAGAACCATAGCTGAGGATTTGGTGCCGGGCTCGCTTGACGGAAACTTGCCGCTTTCGTCAGGCCAGCAGAGGTTGTGGTTCCTTGATCGATTGTTGCCTAGAAATCCCGTCTACAACGTCCACTTTGGCCTGCGCATGACTGGCTTACTGAATCTAGACTTGCTGCAACAAAGCCTCACTGAGCTAATTTCTCGACACGTCATACTGCGCACGGTATTTCAGGAAGTAAATGGCCGACCTTGGCAGTCTGTGCGACCGTTGATTCCCACCGAGTTAGAACTCATCAATCTCAGTTCAACACCCGGTCCCGAACAAGAAGGCCGGCTCCGCCGACTCGCCGAAGAATTTGCCATGCAGCCATTCGATCTGGCGGCTGGTCCTCTGATTCGTTTTCACTTAGTAGCATTGGCACCTGATCGGCACATATTGCTGATCGCACAGCACCATATCATCACGGATGGGTGGTCAATCATAGTGCTTGCCCGGGAACTGGCAGCGATTTATCGTGCGCTTCTGATGGAAACATCTTTGGGACCGCCCCCCGAATTGCAATTTGCCGATTATGCCAGATGGGAACAATTGAATGTAGCGCGCTGGGAAGACGACCGAACTTTTTGGCGGCAGCAACTTTCAGACTTGCCCAGCCATGACTTGCCAGCCGATTATCCGCGGCCACCCCTTCGATCTTTTCGCGGTGGCCACCTGTCGTTCCGTCTGCCCGGGGAGTCCAGCGCAAAAATCGTCAGCGTTGGGCGAGCTGAAGGCTGTACGCCTTTCATTACTCTATTGACCGGTTACTGCATCCTTCTGGCACGCTATATGGCGCAAGATGAATTTGCCGTAGGTTCATTTATAACCAATCGCGGGCGGCCCCAACTGTGGGAGGTGATTGGCTTCTTTACGAATACTGTGGTACTGCGGTGCGATCTCGCCGGTGCACCCAGTTTTCGCGAGTTATTGCGCCGTACGCGTCTGGTAGTGGCTGACGCTTTGCGTCACGGCAAACTGCCCTTTGCCGAAGTGGTACAGATGGTAACTGGTGTCCGCGATGGCGGCGAGAATCCGCTTTTCCAAGCCGCCTTTGTGCTGGAGAGTCCGATTCCCGAAATCCAAATTCCAGAAATGACCTGCCAAGGGATCTCCTGGACACCCGATGGCGCAGTTAACAGCACGTCCAAATTCGACATCATGCTGGCACTGCAGGAAACGCCAGAGACATTTGTTGGAGCACTGGAGTACAGCAGCGATCTCTTCGAAGTTTTTACAATTGAACGCTTCGCCGCATACTTATCGACCCTGTACGACAACATCGCGATGCACCCAGATTGTCCGGTGACCGAGCTTTCGATCTTTTCTCTTGCGGAGCGTCAACGGCTGTTGGTGGAGTGGAACCGTACAGAGGCGGAAGTAGCGCGCGAGGTTTGCTTTCCGGAACTTTTCCAACGGCAGGCGGGAAAAACACCCGATGCTGTGGCTGTCTTCACGCAACGCAGCCAAGTCACCTACCGGGAGTTAAATCAGCAGGCAAATCGCCTGGCCCGATATTTGCGTAGCTGGGGCGTGGGATTGGAGACCGTAGTCGCCCTGCTGTTAGGGCGGGGCTCGGAGTTTCTGACTTGCATGCTGGCCGTGTTCAAGGCAGGCGGGGCCTACCTGCCACTGGATCCGCATCATCCATTATTGCGCCAACTGCAATTGTTGCAACAAAGCGGAGTCCGGCACGTAATCAGCACAAGTGAGTGGGCGCGGGAGTTGGCTGCTACTGTTCCGCCAGGGGTGCAAGTAATCGACATCGAGGCGGCGAGTGGATTGGAGGAGGCTGATAGCGATCTACCGGCGCTGTGTAGGCCAAGCCATCTGGCGTACGTGATCTACACTTCCGGTTCGACCGGAACGCCCAAAGGGGCGATGGTAGAACATTTAGGAATGCTCAATCATCTTTATGCCAAGGTGCGGGATCTGCAATTGAGCGAGTCGGACGTGGTAGCACAGACAGCCTCGCAAGCTTTCGATATTTCCGTGTGGCAATTTTTGGCGGTGCTACTGGTGGGCGGACGGGTGAGGATTGTCTCCGAGGAAGTTGCGGTGGATCCGGCTCAGCTGATGATGGAGATAGATGCGGCAAAGATCAGCATCGCGGAAATGGTGCCGTCGATGTTACGGGCGGGGCTCGAGGAGATGGAGAGTGGCGCCACAACGGGCCCAGACTTATCCTCTTTGCGCCGATTGCTGTTGACCGGCGAGGCGTTACCGCCGGAATTGGTGCGCCGCTGGCTCAACCATTATCCAGAAATTCCTTTGCTCAATGCGTACGGACCGACGGAATGTTCCGATGATGTAGCCCATCACTGCATTAGCTCAGAGGCGGACTTGGGCCGGGTGTATACACCCATAGGTAGGCCAATAGTCAACACCCGGCTATATGTCCTGGATGAGCGGTTGCAGCCGGTGGCGATTGGTGTGCCAGGTGAGTTGTACGTCGGCGGGATTTGCGTTGGGCGCGGATATCAGAACGATGCTGCGCGCACGGCCGAGATATTTATTCCCGATTTATATGCCACTGAAGAAGGAGCGCGGCTGTACCGCACCGGAGATGTGGTTCGGCGGTTGCCGCGAGGAGAGATTGTATTTCTGGGACGCCGGGACCACCAGGTTAAGATCCGGGGCTTTCGCATTGAATTAGGCGAGATTGAGGCCTTGTTGGAAAGCCAGGCTGGGGTGAAGCAGGCACTAGTGCTGGCGCAAGCGGACCAGCGGGAAAATCAGCGGTTGGTGGTCTACGTGGCGGTGCGGGAGGAGATCACCCCAGAACAACTGGAGCAGGGGCTGAAGCAGCGGCTGCCCGAGTACATGGTGCCGGCGGTGTACGTATTGCTGCCGAGTATGCCCTTGACCCCCAATGGGAAGATCGACCGGCAGGCGCTGCCGGCGGTGGAACTGGGAATGGGGGGAGAAGAGTGCTATGTGGCACCGCGTACGCCGGTGGAAGAGATCCTGTGCGGCATCTGGCAGGAAGTGCTGGCAGTGGAGCGGGTGGGCGTGAAGGAGAATTTCTTTCACTTAGGTGGACACTCGCTGCTGGCAACCCAAGTCATGGCGCGTGTGCGGTTTAGCTTTGGGATAGACCTGCCGTTGCGGACGATGTTCGAGCGACCGACGGTGGATGCGTTCGCAGCACACGTGGAACAGTCGTTGGGGGCGGGCACTCATGCTGCGCCACCAATCCAGCGACGCGGGCGAGACGGCGAACTACCTTTGTCTTTTGCGCAGGAGCGCTTGTGGTTCCTCAGCCGTTATGAACTTGAAACCAGCTTGTATAACGTCCCGGTAGCGGTGCGGTTGCGAGGGGCATTGAACGTTGCAGCAGCGAAAGCCAGTCTGCAGGAGATGGTCAATCGGCATGAAGTGCTGCGCACCAGTTTCCCGGAAGTTGGCGACAGCACAATCCAGGATATCGCCGCAGAAATGGAAGTGCCGTTTGCGATAGCAGAGATCCGCGAAGACGAACTTGATCGGGTGCTTCGCGAACAGGCACGGCAATCATTTGATCTGAGCCATGGCCCGCTGATTCGGGCGTCGTTGT
>Ga0210390_10001541_pt1 | contig 21894 bp, 14 predicted proteins | sample IncBWH11OmetaG_FD_161050 | JGI IMG/M metagenome (GOLD analysis project Ga0210390, IMG submission 161050) | Forest soil microbial communities from Barre Woods Harvard Forest LTER site, Petersham, Massachusetts, United States - Inc-BW-H-11-O ... | reverse complement strand
TCCTATGTCCCCAATGATCCGCGCGATCGAAGTCCCCGTAATGAACGAGTGTGTCGCCCATGGAAATATAGAGATCGCCCTCCGGCCCCCACGCGAGCGCGTGAAAGCACTGGTGCACGTGGTAGAGCGGCACGCCCCACAGCAGGCGTTGGGGTCGCAGTCCTTCGCGCTTCACCACGCCGTCGGGGATGAGGTAGAGCGCCGAGAGCGTGAGCACATACAGATCGTTGCCACGAAAGTCGACGTCGTAGACCCAAGAGTTCGGCGGGAATCTCACCAACTCGCGGCGCGGGCCAAATCGCCCCTTGCCCATCGGCTCGTAAACGAACAGTGCTTCCCGCCCGCCGACGAACAGCCGTCCGGTCGTGTCGCCCCGTACCGAAAGAAAGGACTCATTCGGCGACGAATCGAGTCGCTCCAATCGCGCCTCGGGATCGACAACCGCGTAGTCCAGGCTTGCGACGGGATCCGCGACGGGGCCTGCGGAGCACGCGACGGCGCCGAAAATCAGCGCGCCCAGGCTGGCCACGGCGCCCGGCGCTAGACGACATGCGAGCACACGAGTGGATTTCAACTGCTGGACGGGGTGCGACATTGGAAGAATTTAAGCACACGGGTGTGAGGTTAGCGAATCAACCAGGCAGGACGGGACAGGCTGGAACACTCAAGGAGCGTCAGTCCCAAGCTAGTAGAATGACCCGCCCCGATCAACGCGCTTGGTGAATGCTTGTCTCGCAGGTTGTGGATTCGCCGCGCCGTCTTTGATAGCATCGATCGTCGCCCAAGTTTCCGCCAAATTTCGTCCCAATCGCCGTCATTCCGGGTCTCGCGTCCGATCGAGACCCGCCCATCCTGATGGCCTGCCTTCTCGGTTGGAACCGGCATGACGGGTACCCAAACTCAGGCCGCCACAAAGAGCCAGGCGGGCGGGCGTTCCGGCTCGCCGACCATGCGGCGGATCTTGCGACGAATCACCTGTCCCCATTGCTGGGAGCAGTTCGCGCCGGATCGCATCCTCTGGATCTCCGAGCACACCGATCTGCTGGGCGATCCGCGGCTCGGTTCCGAGCATCAGCAGCGGTTCCTGCCCACGCGGTTTACGGTCGCGGGCGAAGCCATCGACGGCAAGGGGTTTCCCTGCCACTCGCTGGCCTGTCCCAAATGCCATCTCAGCGTGCCGTCGGCGCTCCTGGAAATGGAGCCTCTCTTCTTTTCGATTTTCGGCGCGCCCGCCAGCGGCAAATCATTCTTCCTGGCCGCGATGGCCTGGGAACTTCGCAAGACGCTGCCCCTCACGTTTTCGATCGGATTCTCGGACGCCGATCCGGCCTCCAATCGCCACCTGCACGACTATGAAGAGTCGCTCTTCTCCAGCGGCTCCCCCAAGAGCCTCGTTCCGCTCGGCAGCCTGATCCGCAAGACGGAGGAGCAAGGCGACCTCTATGACACGGTGGCCTTCGGCACGCAGACCGTGAGCTATCCGCGGCCTCTGCTGTTTGCGATGCAGCCACAGTCCGCGCATCCCAGCGTGGACAAGATGGATCAGTTGTCGAGAGTCCTCTGCCTGTACGACAACGCGGGCGAATCGTTTCTGCCCGGAAAGGACACAGCCGCCAACCCGGTCACGCGGCACATGGCCCAATCGCGCGTACTCTTTTTCGTGTTCGATCCGACGCAGGACAGCCGCTTCCAATTGCAGAGTGACGGTCACCGCGTGGTGCAGGAATCGTCGCGCACGTTTCGGCAGGAACCGGTGCTGCAGGAGGCGGCCGCCCGCATTCGTCGCTACGCGGGCATTCCGCAGAAACAAAAGCACCGCCGGCCGCTAATTGTGATTCTCACTAAGTTCGACGAGTGGTCCCAACTACTCGGCTCCGCCCCGCCGCCTCCACCGTGGGTTGCCGTCGACGTTCCGCGACAGTCGAAGCCGGGCCAGACGCGGCGCGTCCACGCGCTCGATCCGGCGGCGGTCGAACGTCAATCGCGCCATGCCCGCGAGGCCCTGTTGAAGCTGACGCCCGAAATCGTCACTGCTGCCGAGGGCTTCGCCGACGAGGTGATTTTCATTCCCGTTAGTGCGATTGGCTGGAAAACGCAGTGGAGCGAATCGTCGAAGCAGCTGTCCATTCGCCCGGCCGATACCGAGCCTCACTGGGCGACGGTCCCCTTCGTGTACGCTCTTTCGCGCGCGACTCCCGGACTGGTTCCGCTGATCACCAGGAAGAGCAAGGACCGCCAAACCGGTTGATTCGACCGAGCCGATCGCGGCAGTGCGAATTCTTTCCCGGGACCGTAGGACTGTGACACAGGAACTACTCTACACGTCGGCCGCGCAAGGCTTGGACCCGGGGAGCCGCGGTTTTTGCACCGTTGTCCGCACGCGCAGCATGCCGGCGCCGCTGGCACCGCTGTTGGAATCGCTGAGCGGTTATCGCCCGGCCTTTGCGATCAACGACCCGCGTGCCGCCGAAAATCCGGTCAGCTATTCGCACGTGCGTGTGGCGGCCGGCGGCAAGACGTATAGCGTCTTATCGCGCGTGGCCGATTACGGTCTCGATTACAGCCAGCGCACGAACAAAATCGCCCACCACGTCGCGTTAGCCAGCGACGAGCGTCCCGAGGCAGGCCCTGCCTGGCTCTTGGTTCAACCCGGTTTCATGGACACGCGCTGGGACGGCCAACCGCGGACGCTGCCCGCCGGTCGCCGCGTGCCGACCGGAGCTGAGCGAGTCGCGGCGTGCCCCACGTGGGCCGCTGTCACCGGCGATGCCGGCTGGGCGGGCATTCTCGCGGAGAGCTGGCTCACGGGCACGGCCAGCTACCTGATCGTCGCCCCCGGGACCGACACTCTCGCCCTGATCCGCGAAGCCGTCGCGCTCCTGCCGCCACGCAAACGCTGGGACGCCACTTTCTCGACGTATTACACCGGAATGCCCGGCAGCGCGACCTGCAGTTGCCGATGCGTCCTGACCGACTCGCAAGAGGCCATTCAGGCGCATCGCCTGCCGAATGTGCTGCGCATCGATTTGACGCAAAAGTTGCCCGCCGACCGAAGTGGCGACCTAGTCAATGTCGCCCGCACGGGCCCCCTGAAAAGAACTCCCACCGGCCGTTCGCAGCCGGCGCCTGCCTCGCTGCCTCACACTTCCGAAAGCGAGAGCGTGCCGTTCGCGATCCCCTTGGCAGGCACGACGCCGCGAACGCGCGAGGGCATATTACTGCAAAATGTGCCTGCGGGGCCGCCTCCTCTCGAGCCACGCATCCGCAAAGTCGAAGACAAGAAGCGCGTCCCCGTTTGGGTTTGGTTGATTGCGTCGCTCTCGGCCGCCGCAGTGGTTTTCGGTTCCATTTTTCTGTACGCCGTGAACCATCCACGGCAAGCGCCAATCCAAGTGGCAGGCGGTGATGCAACAATCGGCGAGGCCAAAAAACAGGCGCCTCAACCTGTGAACGCCGGCGAGGAAAACAAGAATAAAACGGCGGAGGAGCGGAAGGATCATAAAGCACCGGCGTCCGCGAAAGCTGTCGCCACGCCACCATCGTCGACGTCAGCGAAGACCAGCGTCGCCGCCAAGGCCGGAGCGGCCGGTCCCAAAGCTGCCAATCAAGCCTCACCCACGAACTCTACGGTCGCGAAAGACCCAAAATCGGTCGAACCCCTACCCTCCACATCCCAGTCGGCAAGCGGAAAGCCAGATCCCCAGTCGACGAGCAAACCGCTCACAGTGGCGGGCATTGCTGCAAATGCCGCTCGGCCGGACGACCCAAAGAAGCCTCCTAGGCCGCCAGCCCGTACGGATCCACGGGAGACTCAAAACCCGGCCCATGGTCTTAACGCTGCCAGCGCTCCCCTAAGGCTGCCAAGCGTCTTACTGTTGCCTTCAGACCTCAAGCCCAAACAAGAGGCTACGCTGATTGCGGGAGCGGACAGCCCGGGGCAATCACGTCCGTGGTCGCTGTCGCTTTGGCTCCCGAGCGACGGCAAACAGAGCCTCAAAGTGTCGAAAGGCTCCGATACCTCGGTCGCGCTTTGTCAGGCAGCAACCGGCTCGGACGATCTTGTCAGGTTTCGGTTGAATGATCGGACGCGCGAAATCACGATCACAGCTTCGACTCCGAGAGCCGAGGCGATCAAAGCCTTGTACTTTTGTGTTTTGTGCGTCGGCCAGGGTCACGAGCGCAAGACGTTCCAATTCTTTCGCCCATCTGTTGCGGCACCCGGTTCTCCTGCCCCAGAACACAAGCGACCTTCCTGGACAATCCCGGTCTCTGGACCGATTCAAGAGATGCCTCCTCTTGCCGTGGAAGTCGCCACGGTTCAGTTAACAAGTAAGACGTCTCAAACGACGTACGCATTTCGTCCCGAGATGGCCCAGGACAAGAAAGGAGGAGCGCTGCTGGCCTCACTGATGTCGTCAGAACTCAACCAACAACTCCTTGCGGTCACCGGCTCCAAGTCCGAACGAGCAGACATCAACCTTGCTCTACATGTAAAACAAACTGCGACATCCGTCGATTTCTGGTTCGGCTCAGAGGATATGAAGAGGCTTTTCACAGCAGTCACGAATGTCCAGACCAGTCGCCTCATCGACATCATGGTCAACTACCGTGACCCGAGCCCCGACCAATTGAAAAAGCAACACGATGAAGCCGCTAGAAACATTAAGAGGCAAAAAGGCAATGAACGGCAAAAGGTCAGCGCGGCTCTCAAGAGCTTTCGAGACAAGCTCCAGGAGCCGCTCGATCCGGCGAAGCTAAAGAGCTTTCAACGGATTCTTGGTGACCTCGATCGCCTGCAGAATGACCTCGAACGAACCGACGGATTGCAAAACGACCTCAACGCCGCAGTGCTTAAAGGCGCGCGGTTGTTCTATCACGTCAGTGACCAGGACGGCCAAATACAAAGAAACTATGTCGTCAAACTCGAGAGCGATCTAGACTGAACCTAAGCCGACTTTCAAGCTAAGAAACTATGTCCGATCTGCGACGCATCGTCGATGAAATCCGGTTCTACCTCGACTCCAACGAGGCGGAGATGACGGAGTCGGTGCGCGAGGCAGCGACCGATTATGCCGAGGCGTGTCATCAGGCCAATCAGCGGTTGCGGCGGTGCGGTGAGTTCTTGAATCGCAACCTGCGTTCCGAGGCAATTCAGCTCTCCGAAGCCGAACCGGACCTGCTGGAGGCCGTTTCCACCCTCGATTTTGCCGGCCGCGAGAATTGGGACTCGGTGGTCAGCCTCTACAACCTGTCGGCCGTCGAGCCGCTGTTGATGGAGGTGGCCGAGGCGCTTAACGAAGCGTATGCGCTGCAGGAACCGGTGAAAAAGCTGCTCGACAAGCATCGCTTCCTGGCGCTGTCGCGGGCTCCGCTCAAGCAGCGGCTGGCCGTCTTGTGGAAGCTCGTCGAGCAAGACCCGACGATCGGCAGTTGGGAGACGGACGCCAGCGAGATGGAGCGGGCCCGACTCCGCGAGATGGAGGTCGAAGCCCGCGACGCGGTCAAGCATGTCGACGCACCCAGCATGAACGCGATCGCCGAAGAGCTCGAGCACGGGAAGTGGATCGAAGCGATCTCGCAACAATTCAAGGCGGCCATCGCCCAATCCGCTCGGGAGATCACCCGGCGGGACGCGCGGACGCAGGTCGAAATCGTGGCGGCGGCCCTGCAAACGGCCCTTGCCGAATCGGCGTTGGAACGGGCCCGCCAGCTCAAAACTCAATGGGACGATTTGCAGGAAGCGGCCGATCTCGACGGCTTCGATCCCGTGTCGCTCCGCGCTCAACCGACGCTCCGCTGGGTGGCGGAAGAAGACGCGAAGGGGGCCACGCGCCAAAAGTTGGAGAAGGCCGTCGCCTCGTTCCGGCAGCTGCTCGGAGATGAGCGCACGCCCCGCGACGCACTCGAACGCTCGCGCGCCGCCCTGCTCCGCATCGACCCGGCGATCCCGCCGCCGCTCGAGGAACGCTTCCGCGAGCGCGTGCAGCGGATCGAACGGCAGGAAAAATTCCGACGCTTGGCGATTATCGGTGCCAGCGTCGCGTCGGTGCTGGTGCTTGCCGGTCTGAGTGCGCTCTTGGTCCGGCGGTCGTTGCAGAACGCCGAGACCAGCCGCCTGGCCGACTCGCTGTCACAATCGGTCGCCGAGGGGAAGCTCGTCCAAGCGCGGGATTTCGCGAACGAGCACCTCGACCTGGCCGGCGACGCACACTGGGAGAAAGCAGTCAACAACTTGACCGACGCGGAAGGTCAGGAAAAACTTCGCGCGGCCGACTTCTCCGGCCAGCTCGCCTCCGCCGCCAAAGCTGGGGATTACGCCGAGGCCCGTGCCAAGCTCGACAAAGCGGTGCGCCTCGCCCGGACGGAGGATGAAAAATCGCAGGCGGAGCGGTTAAGCGGGCAGGTGGAGGAACAGCACCGCAAGGACGTGACGACAAAAACCAGCGAGCTGCAGCAGCGCTTCGACGCGATCACCGCCGACCTCCATCGTGCCCAGACCATGCACAATGTCTCCGCGCCCGCGGCGGACATCGCCGCCCTACTCTCACAGATTGGCGAGCGGTTGACCGCGCTTCGTCAGGCTGCCAGCGGCTTGGAGGGGGATTACGGATCGCGGATTGGCGTGCTCGAAACCGAGTTGAAGTCGATCAAGGATCTGGTTCACGCGGACAGCCAGAAGGTGGCGGCGCTCGACGCGATCAAACACGCCTCGCTGATTCATGCGGCCGAGGCTGACTCCGGCAAGCAAGTGAGCGACTACATTGCCGCCCTTGCCGCATTCACGCAGGCGTTTCCCGACGATCCGCGCACTCCCGACTTTCAAGAGGTGCGGAACGAGGCGGCGCTCTACGCAGGTATCTGCGCCTGGCAGAACATGGCCGCCCAATGGAAAACGCTCAATCCCGGCGATTTAAACGATGCTCGCAAGCGGGCCGGCGAATGCGCAGAGTTTCTCAAGCAGCATGCCCAGTCGCCGGCGGCCCCACTCGTGCAACAGTATGCCGCCTTCGCGGAGGCCGTGCAGCGTCGCGAGAGCGACGGCCTGGTCACCAAGCTGCACGACTTGTTCGCCGGCCCGCTGATGCACGATGTTCACGTCCTGCGGGACAACGAGAGCAACGCATACTATCTGAAGAACGCGGTCGACCTTTCCGGCAAGCGCTTCGCGAACGTCAAATACTTGAGCGGTTTCGGCGGCGAGGAAAAAAACAAGACCCTGCCCACCGAATTCTTGAAGAAAGCCGTCTCGGAGCCCGCGCCGCAAAGCCCTCTCTCCGACAAGGCCCTCGTTGAGCTGGCGCAGCTCTCGGTCGAAAACTGGGAGCCGAGCATCGGTCATCTGGCGCATTTCGTACTCGATGCGCCGCCCAGCCTCGACCCATTTCTCCGCTACGCGCTGTTACGGTACGTGCTGGAGTACGGGGCGGCCGGCAGCGATCTCCTCAATCCCGGGCTGCAGCAGCCGCTTGGGGTGTTGCACAACGGCTTGGACCTTTCGACCCCTTGGATGCTGCCGGATAGCGCGGCCGCAAAAAAAGCCCGCCCCGAAGCCGAGCAGGTGGTGTTCCGCATCATCGACCTCGACAAAGCCTGGACCCAGGCCGACCGCCGTCGCGAACAGCTCGCCCAAGCGTTCTTTTGTCCTTGCCTGTTCATCGGCCGGTTGTCCCGCAACGCCGAGGGACAATGGGGCTGCGTGACGCGCTGGACGGCAGACGGCAACTACGATCTGGTTGTGGCCGTTCCCGGAGCGAACGGCGAGCCGTCACGCTGGGAGCCGATTGGGACCGTCAAGGACGGCAAGGTAACGATCGCGCGCCAGGAACGGGCCACCGTGCTCCGCGAGGGGCGACTCATCCTTGCCCGCCCATCGGAGGCCGCCAAATGACTGCCGATGCCTCCGCCGAGGACACGGGCTTCGAGCCAACCACCTATTTCGTGCGCATCCGCGGGAAAATCCACGGCCCGTTCGACGTGGCAAAACTGAAGAAGCTGCACGCGCGGGGCCAGTTCAGCCGGGCCCACGAAGTCTCGCGGGACAAACGCTCGTGGCAGCCGGCCGGAACGCTGCCCGAGCTTTTCGGCGCGCCCGAGCTGCGCCTGCCCCAAGCGGGAGACAACGTGTTCCTGCCGGAAATCGAAGAGACGGGCGACTCGTATCAACAAACTTCCGCGCCGCCGGGAACGGCCAAATGGTACTACAGCGTCGGGGACGAGAGGCACGGCCCGGTTCCGCTCATGGACCTGCGGCAACTCGTCGTCAACGGACAAGTGTCGCCGCACGACCTCGTCTGGAAAGAGGGACTCGAGGACTGGGTGCCCGTCGCCAATCAACCTGAGTTCCAGGCGCAAATCGGCGGTGGCGACAACCGCTTTCAGCAATATGCTCCGGCGATGCACGGCATGGCGGCCGCCGTGCCCCACCACCTGACTCGGACAAGCGGTCTGGCGGTGGCCAGCGTCACGCTGGGAGTGATTGGACTGTTTCCGGCAGCCTGCACTTTGTTTGTGCTCATTCCCCAAACGGCGGCGATGGCCATCGCCAGCGTGGTCCTGGGATTCGTCGGGCTCTTTCTCGGAGCCAGCAATATCTTCGCGATCATTTTTGGAGCGGCCGCGATGAAAGACATCGGCCGCGCACGCGGGTACGTGACCGGTTGGGGCCTGGCTCTCGCGGGCCTGATCATGGGTTCGATCGGCGCCCTCGGTTGGATGTTTTGGTTGCTCTTCTGGCTGCACGTGCTGACGTCCCCTTTTGCCTAGCGAGACCACCGATTTTGTATTGGATGCGAACCCTCGTTGCGTGAAAGACGGACCATGAGTCGCTGAGGCAAACGAGCCCACTTGGGCAGCGGCGGCGGGCGATCGATCAAGCCAGGCCAAACGAATGACGGATCAATGGTACTACCGGCAGACAGCGGCCGAGTTTGGACCCTATACGGGAGCTCAACTGCGGCAGCTCGCCCAGTCCGGCCGGATCACGGCGGCGACCCTGGTCCGGCCGGCAAAGAATGGCGACTGGATCCTCGCGTCGCAGGTGAAGAGTCTGTGGGTGGCGGACCGACCGAAAGCCGCGCGTCTCGCCAACGTGCCGCCGCCGCTACCACCCCGCCCTTCCAGCTCGGCGGCGCGCGCGACGGTTCCGGGCGACGGTCAGCCCGTCGCGCCCGCTCGCCCTCAACGGAAGAGAACGGCGATCGTGATCGGAACGTGCATCGGCGTTGCCCTCCTCGTGGCCGGCTTGCTCGTCTACCTGGCCGCGGGCCGAGCGAAAAGAGCACTTGCGGCGACCGCCGGTGCGTCGGATATCGCCGAACCGTCCCCGGTTGCCGTCGCGGAACAGGCGGGGCCGTCGCCCGCCCAGTCGGCTCTCCCGGCAAACAACCCCGCCGCAGGGCATGGCGGCGGGTTGTCGACGGAACAGATCGTCGCGAGATGCGAGTCGGGCGTCGCACTGATCAAGGGGCGGGTTTCCAGCGGTACCGGCTTCCTGATCGCGCCGGACGTCCTGGTGACGAACAAGCATGTGCTTTCACATGAATTGATCGACCTGGTCGAGGTCTATTTCCCGTCCGCGAAGGCGGCCGAGCAGGGCCCTTTCAAGCCGACGCTGTTGCTGGACGACGAGAAGCAGGACCTCTCGGTGCTGCGGGTGAAAACCAACCTCAAGCCCGTTATGCTCGCGCGAAACTATCAATTTCGGCGGGGGCAGGAAATCACCGTGATCGGCAGTCCGGGACTGGGCGGAGGAGCGCTCTTGCAGAACGCTGTCAGCCGAGGGGTGATGAGCACGGAAATTACAATCCACGGGCTCCCGTATTATCAAGTCGGCATTTCCATCAACCCGGGCAATTCCGGCGGCCCCGCCTTCGATTCGGATGCACAGGTCATCGGCGTGGTGACGCTCAAGGCGTCGGAAAAAGAGGGCCTGGGCTTCTGTATTCCCGTGGCCGAAGTCCGCCGGTTGCGCGATCGGCTGCAAACTGTGACCCAGCACGAGATCGACCTGATGCAGGCGACTCATCGCCTTCGCGTCACCTACCGGTCGATCGCCCTGTTGGGGCAGGCCTACAAGTCCGGAATGCGGCTCTACGTTTCGGCCATGCAATCCGCGATTGACCAGCAACAGGGACCCGACGCAGGCCTTTCGGCCGTGCAGGACAAGGTGCAGTCCAAGCTGCAGTCCATCGATCACGTGCTGCTGGGCGTGCTGCGAAGCGAGATTCCACACATCACGAGCGATCCGAAAGTGTCCGAACCAACCCGCCAGAAGCTGGCCGACTTCTGGGCGAACTACCTCGAAATGAAGAGTTACGTCGATAATCCCCGCGGTAGTTACCTCACCTATCAGGCAAAGTGCAACGAACTGTCCGATAGTCACGACCGCCTGTCGGAAGCGATCAAGGCCATGCTCGGCCTTGGCGACGAAGAGAATTGAGGCGTTCGCGCGCATTTGTTCCCGATTGTTCCCAACGATTGACAACGATGAAACTGTCCCTTTCCGTCCGCGTAGCCGAGGCGCCCTGCAAGACTCGTCTCAACGCTCCCTTCGCGGACGTCGTTGCGCTCGCGGCCGAGTACGGTTACGGTGCAATATGCATGCGGGCCAGCGCCGGCGGCGTGGGCACTCCGCGTGAGGAACTCGCGCGGATGCGCGACCAGGTCGAGGGCGCGGGACTCATTGTTTCGATGGTTACAGCCGATTGCGACGTGCCGCTCAACAACGAGCATGGTCCGGATAGTCTGCGTAACATCGGCCCCAGTTTGGATGTGGCCGAGGCGCTCGGCTGCGATCTGATCCGTGTCTGCCTCAAGTGCGAGGCGGACGTTGAACCGGCCAAACGAGCCGCCGACCTGGCCGCGGTACGAGGAATTCGGCTGGCCCACCAGTGCCATACGACGACGCTCTTTGAAGAGGTCGAGCCGTCGATCGCGCTGCTGGAGCGGATCAACCGCCGCAATTTCGGGCTGATTTATGAGCCAATCAATCTGTTGATCTGCGGACAGCCCTACGGTTTGAAAACGCTCGAGGCGTTTGCGCCCTACCTGATGAACGTCTACTTGCAGAATCATCGACTCGATCCCAACGGACCGGCCTCACTCGAGACCTGGTGCCTGGGGGTGCGGCGCTTTCATCACATCCCGCTCTGGGAAGCGGGCGGCGTCGATTTTGCCGAAGTCATTCAAGCGTTGCGGGCGATTGGCTACACCGGCTACGTCACCGTGCACCAAGCCTACGCTGAGCTGATGGGCCCCCGTGAAGCGGCCGCCAAGAGCGCCGAATATCTGCGCGGGCTCGGAGGGTTCAGCCCGCCCGGGAGCGACAACCCCTGAATCGGTCAGGAGTGCTCGGCTGCGGCTGCAATCGGGCACAGGCTGTTGAGATATTCTTCGAGATTTGTGAATCCATCCCCGTCCCGATCGCCATTGCGGTCGCTGGGATCGTGCGGATTGAGTCCGTGGCTGCGTTCCCAGTCGTCGGGCATCCCATCGCCATCGCTATCCAGGGCCGCCAGCGTGCTGCGAAGTTGGGGCCATCCGCCCACCTGGTCCTGAGAGTCGATGAGTCGGCCCGTGCGGTCGCGAACTCCCTTCACCAGCCGCTCGTCGGCGGCGTCGCGATGGAGCGACGCCCCGGCGTGTTGCAGGACGCTTTGAAAGGCTTCCATTGCCGACTGCGTCTTCGGCAAGGCCCCGTCGACGTCGAACTCGCGATCGACGCGAATTCGGTCAAGCGACATGCGGCGATAACCGCCGTCGGCCCAGCGATCGAAGGTGATCGCCAGGTAGTTGTTCTCAGTGAAGGCCGCGTTACCCTCAAACGCGTTGCCGCTGAGAAACGCCTTGAGCTGGTCCTCGGTTCCGGTCTTCGTCGCCAACGGATGATTGCGTTTGGGCGTGTCGGGGCCGGGAAGATAGCAGTTGTTGATGAAATTGATGTGAGCGTCGCCCAGGTTGGTGGCACCACTCAGGTTGTACACGACATTGTCGCGGTAATCGACGATCATGCCGGGCAGCGTTTTCTCGCCGCTGGCCAGAGTCGGGTGGCGATCGCGGCTGCTGGCGAACAGGTTGTGATGAATCGAAATGTTGCCGGTGAGGTCGCGGAACGACGACAGCATCGCGTGGGTTCCCTTGGTGTGGAGACTGTGATTGAGGCACTCCGCGTAGATCGACCATTGCAGCGTGAAGTTACTTCCGCGACGCAAGTCGTGATTGCTGTCGATCCCCCAGGTCGAAGTGATGTGGTCGAAGATGACGTGGTCGACGTCGTTCGTAGTGATGGCGTCCGGGTCGCCGTGCGGCTTGTGCTGGTCACCCAGGCGGACGCGCAGGTAACGGACGATAATGTGCGAGGCCTTTCTGATCTCGAACGTCCAATCCTTCAGACACACGCCATCGCCCGGGGCAGTTTGCCCGGCAATCGTGAGAAAGGATTTGTTTACGACGAGCGGCTTCTTCAATTCGATCGTGCCCGACACGTCAAAAACGATAGTCCGCGGACCGGAGGCCGAGCGGATGCCGTGACGCAACGATCCGGGCCCGTCGTCGTTCAAGTTCATGACGTGATAAACGTCGCCACCGCGCCCGCCGCGTGTGAATCGGCCGAATCCTTCGGCTCCGGGGAAGGCGAGCTGCATGGGTGCGTCCGCATGCGCCGAGCGAAGCGCCGTCAACATCAGGGCGAGAACCAGCATCCAAGTGATAAAAGGGGCCCAGCGTTCGCGAAGTGTCAGGGGCACGAGGAATCTCCAGGCGGCAGCTCGCGTTGAGCTTCTTTCCAGATCGGCCCGTAGACTTCCTTGTCGAACGGCGGGCAACCCGTTGGGAATTGGCCAGCGGGATGAGCCCGGTTGCGCATCAGGTTGGTGCAATACGAGAAGGTTCGGCAAGTTCGAGTATGATCGAGACCACCTTGCTCCTTGAGATTGCGCGCAAAATCGGGCTGCGCCAACGTCGCACGGCCCAATCCGACGATTGCGACTGAACCGTCGGTGACATTGGCCGCCGCCGCCTGCAGCGCAAACTCCTGCAGCCAACTGTACCCGCTGCCGACGACGGGCAGGTGGGGAACGGCCGCTTGAACCGCGCGGGCCAGGCGAAAATGGCGGAGCACGCCCAACAGCGGATGTTCGGGCGCGTCGTAACCGTCGATTGGTGGATAATCGGCCGGCCGGACAACGTGCGGATTGACGTAGGGGTTGCCGGCGGTGACGTTGAGCAGGCTCACGCCGGCATCACGCAGGCGCTGTGCCAGCTCCAGGGGCTCTCGCAGATCCTCGATCTGGTGATCGTGGGGGTTGGTGCCGAACACATTTTCGAGCGGCAAGTGGTGCGGCGCCGGCTCACCCGCGGCTCCCACGGTTCCCTTGCGGTAGGCAATGCCGTCGTAGGCGTTGAATCGCGTGGCGACGATCAAAGACGGCAGGTCCTCGCGAATGCGAGCAACGATTTCCCGAACAAGCCGCGTCCGGTTCTCAAAGCTTCCGCCGAATCGGCCTGGCCGATTCCGGGCGGTCAGCAATTCCGAGAGCAAATAGCCGTGACACTGCTTGAGGTCGATGAAGTCGACGCCAATCCGGGCCGCGAGGCGTGCCGCGGCGACATATTGGTCGGCGATGCGTGCGAGGTCCTCGTCGGCGGCGAGCGGAAAGGAGTCATCGACTGGCCGGCCGCTGGCCTTGTCGATCGTGAGCGGATCGCGGATAGGATCGTGTGAAACCAGGAGCGTGCGGCGATATCCGTAGCGGCCCGAGTGCGTGAGTTGCAGACCGATCACCAAATCGTCGGCACTGCCGCACACTTCGCGATGAGCGCGGCGGCAACGGTTCAGCATGTCCTCGATCGACGCGGCTGTTCGGTCGCAGAGCCAAAGCTGACGGGGATTGGCGCGCGCTTCGTCGCTGATCGCCGTCGCTTCGCCCCAAATCAGCTTGGCGCCGCCGCTGCCGAAGCGGACGTAGCGGCGGAAAGTCAACTCGTCGGGTCGGCCGTCGAGCGTGCCGTCGCAACCCTCCATCGGCTGAACGGCGAGGCGGTTGCCGCAGCGCTTGGGGCCGATTGCAATCGGTTGAAACAGGGCCTCGTATCGCTGGGAAAGCGACAGAGTGTGACCGAGGTGTGCGGCTTCGCTCGTCAGAGCGGCGGGCGTTTTGTAACGAAAGAAGCGGGCCATGCAGCGAAAAATCTTAGCCTCGGGTTGCCCCTCCGCCAACTCCTTCGCTTGTTGCCCGTTGGCGGCCGCATGCCTGAGCTCGGCACCGGACCACTCGCGCCAAAAAAAACGCTGCCTGGGCTGACGTTGGCAAAGGGCCCATCTCTACCCAATGCCAACACAGTCCCAGGCAGCTTTCAATTAAATGTCAAGGTTTTTGATAAGGCACCGATCAACGAACCTGAAAGGGGATCCGCTGTCGCCGGTCGCTCGGCCCAGGGCGGCGGTTGACCTAGGACCCGGAAAACTCATGTGTCCGCACAAAATTCCCGATCGATGGCAATCACCATCCGCGCGGTTTCGGGTAATTTCCGGCTGTTTTCTTTCGAGATTTTTTGCAGACGCTTGTACGCCTCTTCTTCGCCCAGCCGGCCGCGCCGCATCAGCACGCCCTTGGCGCGCTCGACCTGTTTTCGCTCTTCCAGCGACTGCCGCAACGCGGCCGCCATATCGCAAACAGCCCGATGCTCCCGAAAGCGGCGCATCGCCACGGCGACGGCCACTTCGAGATCGATCTGCTTGATGGGTTTGATCAGGTAGGCCAGCACGCTGGTGCGCAATGCCCGGCTGATCAGTTCGGTTTCTCCAAACGAGGTCACCAGAATGACGGGCGTGGCTTGGCGCCGGTTGATCGTCGTCGCCGCCTCGATTCCGTCCACGCCCGGCATCTTCACGTCGGTGACGATGAGATCCGGCGGACTCGTGGCGCACGCGTCGATCAATTCCTGCCCCGTGCTGCAACTGGCAGTCACGGTATGGCCCATTCCTTCCAGCAGATCTCGCACGAATTCGAGGATTGCGGGGTCGTCATCCGCGACGGCCACACGCAATCCGTCCCCCGAGGGAATCATGGAATCGCCCTTTTGAGGACAACAACGACGGCCGCTCCCGGACCATCGCCAAAGAAGATTTCGCCGCCATGTGCTTCCACGATTTGCCTGGCGATCGTTAGCCCCAATCCAAGTCCACGCGGTTTGGTGGTGAAAAAGGGGACGAACACCATCTTCTTGTGCTCATCGGCGAGGCCGGGGCCGCGATCGCGGATGACGATCCGCAGAGCCGGCGATCCCGAAATCTCTGCCTCTTCGTACAACGCTTTGATCTCAGGACCGTCGGGACACGCGGCCAGCGAGTTCTCGAAGATGTTGCGAAACACCTGGCGGACGGCGAAAGCGTCGATCTCGCAACAGGTGTCGTCAGCCAGTTGCATTTCCAAAAGCTCGAGGTGCGGCATGTCCGGCTGCGTGAGCGCCTCCCTCCAAGCGGCGCGAACGACGTTACGCGCATCGACCGTTAGGGGCTGCAGCACCCGCGGCCGCACGAATTCCAACACGGTTTCATGCAGACGATGAAGCTCCTCGGTCCCCGAGGCCAGCTTGGCGATCCCACACTGCACCTTGTCGACGTCGTGGGAATGCTTTTTCAGCTGGTGCACTGCCGCTTCCATGCGTTGCAACGAATTTCGGCTCTCGTGAGCGATTGTGGAGACGGCCTGCCCGATGGCCGCCAACCGCTCCATCAGTTCCCATTGAGTGGTGGCGCGGTCGTGCGACGTGTTGTCCTGCGCCAGCAAAGTCCAGAGCACGCGCCGCTCGAATCGCACCGGGGCGATCGTCGCCTGGACGGCAACCGAATGCCCGTCTTTCCGCAACAAGCGGAAAGGACGCGGGCTCTCGAGCTCGATGCCGAATCCCTCCGCCTCGTCACTTTGAATGGCAGCTAGAAACGAAAGCTCACATTCGCGCGGCAAGAGAGACAACATGTCGCGGCCAAGCAATTCGTTCGGGCCGTACAGCAGCAACCCCTCCGCGGCCGGGTTCGCCGCCTCGATCCGTCGATCTTCGCCGAACGTCACGATCGCGTCGTTGCCGGTGGACCGTACTGAGTTCGCCAAAGGCAGTCTGAGAACGGAGCTCATAATTCGTATCAGCGTCCTGCGATTCTTCGGGGCATGCGCATCGTCGGAGGTAATTGTCCTCGTTTAATTCAACCGTCCCTGCACGATGTCACTTAGGGATCAGAAACAAGTCGTCCGGAGGGACGTCAGTGAAATCGACGTACAGTCGCGTGGTGCGCTTCTTGTTCTTGTCCGTCGGGTCGCGGACGATCACGGTCGGATACCAGAACCCGTTCGGCGACTGATTGAACTCCTGGAACACTACCTCGCTCGGACTGGACGATTTCGGAACTTGCCCATCGGCGGTTGGCGTACGGCGATATTCGATTCTCTTAACAACATCAGCCAGGCCGGGGTCGAGCCAATAGGTCACATCCAAGGTATTGCGATTTGGGGGCTTGCGCGACAGCAACCTGTCGACTTTGATCAAATCCTCGCCATCGGCCGTCACATGCGTTACCTCGAACAGGTGGTCAAGTGGTCCGCCTCGAATCGTTGGGCGGCAGGACCGTTCGGGAACCAGAAGATTGCTGTTCAAGAAGTCGGCCTGCGACTCACCTTGCACTGGAAAGGTCCTCAGGGGAGCCCCATCCTTCGAGACCTTACCGTTCCACTCAAAGGCGAAGATGGTGTTTCCGTCGCAGATCGCCCATGGGCTAAAATGAAACCGATTGCTATTCGCCTGCCACGTTTGAAGAGCCGAGCTCTGCTCCGCCGGCAAAACGAACTTCGGGTCGACCGCTTGCACATTGTCGATGCGCCATTTAACTCCTTTGCGCGACACCCGTTTTGGCTCGCATCGCGTCAACGGGAGCGGTCCATCAAAATGCGACGTGGCGGAAACCGCCGTATAGTCATCGAACGCCTCCCGCCCTTCTTGCAACGTTTGTTTGATCCGCGAGAGTTCACCACCCGATTGATCAACCTCCCGCCTTTCGGCGGCCTCCGGAATTCCCAGCGACGCTTCGTCCAGCCGGCCCTCGGAAGGATAGTCGAAATAGCAGATCGTCGTGTGTGCCGCGGATTCGGTAATCGCGAAGGAATATGGCAGCGAAGAACGCTTGTCGATTGTGATCACGAGTGTGGTCGCACTTCGATGCAGCGACCGGATCGCAATTTCGTATTCGTCACAGGGGGTCCCATCGACCATTTTGCTTTTTAGAGCCCATCGCTCGATTGGTTCGTTCGGCAGCAACGACGGTGCAGACGGAGATCGCCGAAACACCTCGGCCAAGTTGGGAACGGACCACAGCTCGCGAGTCAGATGCACGTCTTCCGGTTCAAAGCTTGTGTAAACCGCGTTTTCCTTCGACTCATATCGCAAGAACACATGATGTCTGTAGTCGGACAGTCGGGTTGTCGCACCAAAAATCGAAGCTACGACGTCCATCCCTGGCGATACCCACAGCTCCCCCTTTTGGACGCTGTCTCTTACAATTCGCGCGTGGATGCATGCTTGTCCGCGAGCCCTGCGAATGGCAGACGCCCAGGCGGGTTCGCTGTTGAAGAACCACACAGCGCCCAACACGACGACCGACAGTCCGACCGCAAAGCAGGAGGCGATTACAATCCGATGCTTTGAGCGCTCGCGCACGGGCTGCACCGCCACGGCCACGCTCAGCAACCGAGCTCGTAAGTCGTCCGCGTACTCCGCCGACGGGCCGGACCGCACCCGGCTTTCGGAAAGCGCCTTCTTCAGCACTTCCTTTTCCTCCGCATCAAGATCGTCGGGTTGAGTGCTCATAGGCGTGCGCCCCCCTGTTGAGGCGCCGGTGCAAAGTACGGCCCCAGCAGCGTCCGCAACCGCATCCGAGCGCGCGACAGCGACGACTCGACCGCTTTGGCTGTAGTTTTCATTGCCGTCGCGATCTCTTGAACCGAGCGACCGTCGACGTATTTCTGTTGCAGGACGACCTGGTGAGACAGTGGAATGGCCGTCAACGCCGCCCGCACGAGTTGCAAGCGCTCGACACGCTCCATCACTTCCTGCGGAAGAAGGAGGGCGTTGTCAGCCAGTTCGATCGACTCCGCGTTCTCCGACACAAAGCCCCTCGTCAAGCGGCGAAAATGCTGCGCTACTTGCAATCTTGCGATGCCGAACAGCCAATCGCGCAACTCGCCTCTCGCCGGATCAAACGCTTTGATGCACGAAATCGCCTGCAACCAAACTTCCTGGTTGAGGTCCTCGCATGACTTCCGGTCGGCCTCCAAGAGGTGGCTGACGAACGCATAGATTTCGTTCAAGTGCGCGTCATACAACGCCCTCCACGCCGCTCGATCGCGACGTGCGAGCGCTTGAATAAACGCGTCCTGCGACGAAACTGGCATTTGGTGTCGTACTCGGCTGCACCTGATAAGGTCGACCAGACTGTATTTGCGCGAGAGCGCGGAATCCTTCGCACAATTTACGAAAAAGACAAAAGTCGGTCGCATCCCGGCTTATCGCTGCGAACGGGGCCATCAGGAGTACTGCTGCACTGGTAACTATCCGTACATGGGGGTAAACCTCTGCCGCTACCTGCGTGCGGCCGTTCGTCGACGTCGCCACAGAAGCCCAGACCCCAGGACGATCAGTGCTCCAGCATTAAGCAACAGTAAGTGGCGCCAAATGCCGCGGCCCCCTACTCCCGCATGAAATGGCATTACTTCTCCATTGATAATCGGATTGGCCCGGGCAATTGCCTCATCGAGCAAATGTTCTCCGTGAGGAACAAAGTAGGACCTATTCAGAATCAGGTCCTGCACGTTGGTGCCGGGCGGAAATTCAAGCTCGAAAACGTCATCCGAAACGCCGTTGACGTTGATCGTCTTGACGGCGACGGAATGGACCTCAGTCAGTTTCCCCTGCGTATTGATCGGCTCCAGCGATCCCGCGAAATCTAGCCGGTAACACCGGTGCGGCAGCCAGATCGTGTCCCCGTATTGGCGACAATCCTGGTTGGCATAGACGAAAGCAAGCACAGGCATGCTGCTGAGGTTGCGCATTTGAAACCACACTCGTCGCCGCATCACGAAGCCATTCTCCGTGTCGATCCAGATGGTGTCGGCACCGTTCGTGACAACGTGGCACGGGAAATCGTCGACCTTCTGGAGAGTCGGTAGCACTCGATAGACGGACGGCAAGCTCAGGGAAATGGGGACGTACCAGGCCGACTCCCGCTGTCGAGCTGCGTTGGCCCCCGTGGGAATTGAGATCGAGTCGAAGTACCACAGCAGCCGTGAGTCGACTGAGTCAAGCTTCGCCGGATGGATGTGGCCGAGCGCGCGGGTTGGCTCGAAGGCTTTCATTTGCGTGCCATTGAAAGCATAGACGAACTCCGGTGATGGCCTGGTCCGCCGCTTGCTCGCTGGGTTCCCTTCAGTCCTCATCGCGAGTCGGCCGGGGGTGGTTTCGCGAATATGGGTGAACCGCTTCTCGCCTTTCATCGCGACGCGCGCTTCGAACGAGAAATTATCGGGCACTGCATGCTTTTGTCGTTTTTGCGAAATTACACGTGCCGTGTCGATCTGCCTCTGCAATGAATACTGGAACGACACCTCGATATTCTCGAGAGCGGTCCGCCATGCCATTTGGCCTTCATAGAGTTCCTTAAGGGAATGGGTAGCCTTTTCATTCGTTGGCCGCACGTCTTGCCATTCGAGATGGTCCAGCCTCCGTTGAACTTCTTCGTAATTGCCGACTTCTCCGGAGAGTCCGATAAATTGATTCGGCGCTTTCCAATCTTGTCCGCGTGCCGCAATAGACCCGTCCAGCATGAGCGCCGCAGTCCACGCGCCGCAAAGATTGAGAATGCCCAACCACGCCACCCGTCCCGCCTGTTCTCCCATTGGCCCGCGCTCCTCCACATTTCCGAAGTGTTTTTTTGTCCCGCGCACTGAACGACTTAGCTTTCGACAGGCCACAGCTTTTCAGCGGACTCGCCGGGATCTGACTGTTTACGGTCGCGAAACGATGTCATTCCCATCGTCGGAATTGCGCGCGACCTCTGCGGAAACGAGCACGTGATCACTCAACAGCGCGCGTTGCAACACGCAAGCGGCGTGCGAGTAAGCACAGTAGTCCCTTTGGATGCTCGTCGCGTCCGATCGCTTGAGTCCATCGATCAAGAATTGGAGCGCGCGCGAAATGCAGTCGCTCGATGGCCGCGAAAAAGTGGGCACAATCTCGATCCACTCGAGCTGATGCCCGGTAATTCGCACCAAGTCGTCGCCGCGAATTGGCCCGTCGTCGGGATTGTCACTGACACTCGAGGAGCCGTTCGCCCAAAGAGGACTCCAGGCGCCGTTGGGCAGCTGCGAGCGTTCGAGCAAGCGGCTGGATTTTGACAAGTAGTCCTCGCACCTCTGGCGAAGATCCGCCGAGATGCTGCGGGGCGAGGCGTGTCGCAGCAGGAAGGCCAGCGCAAATTGCTTGTGAGTTCCCCCACAGGAACCGCGGGCGAACGGCAACGCGAGGATGGCCTCGGCCATCGATTCATAGGAACAAGTCTCGCCAAAGCGATTTTCCCACCGCATTTCATCAGGCAGGTAACCACAGTAGGCGACCAGCGACCAGCAGATTTCCTGGCTCGCATCAAAGCTGCGGCGCGATGCATCCAGGAGCTCACCGACGGTAAACGAGCCGGTATTCGTGTCAACGGACAAACCCAGGGGAACATCAATCTCGGCACACGTGGCGAGGAACTGATCAACGTGATGTTCGTACTCCCAGTGGCGTTGCACATTGGGGGCCGTGCGCTGCCTCACCTCCCAGCCATAGGACGACCGAAAAAACAAAGGCGGCGATCGAGGAAACGTACGACGAAAGTCTGCCTGGCGGAGCACCCGTTCCACGTCGCCCCGCAACGCGGAGTTGACCGCGTAAGGCCCCGCCAGACCCACAAAGCGCCAACGGTGAAAGTAATCTGAGGCGCGCCGGGGCGGAGTCGATGTGTATCTCGCAATGGCCTGCGCTGCCGAGATCTTTGTCTCGGCCGCAATGACGGGAGTTGGTGATGGCCGAGCGATTTGCCCGGGTTCAATTGTGCTCTTGGCGACCCCGGTGAAACCGCGCCACAGTTTGACCGTCAGAGTGGCGGTGGGCACCACGACGGCCATAGTCAGAACCAAAGGTGCGACACGTGCTAACTTCTGAAAGTCGAGGGAGATCACGAACGGCGGCCTCCGGAGGGATCCGAGGGAAGAATGTTCACTCGGATTGGGTGCGTCGAGACGTCACCGTCGATCGAAACGCGGACCTGCAACACGACATCTCGCGGCTTCTTAGCCATGTTGTGCCGCGAATTGACTCCCAGCGAGAACGAGCACTCTCGCCGCACACACCCTGAGATTCCGACGGGCTGCCCGACGCGGATGTCCTGGACGACGAGTTCGGATTCCAGGCCTGTCCCGCCGAGCGCCACGGCAACCTTTGGCTTGCTCGACGATGCCTTGAGAAAGAGGTTGCCGACGATCGATGCGGTTCGCGCGGCCTGGGCGGATCCACCGACGATGTACGTGTAGTTGGGGAAATTGGCGCCGAGTTCGATCGCGTGAACGCTCAGCGCTTCCGCCCAGGACCCGCCCTCCGCCTCGATGTAAACTCGTGCATCCGCCGGACCAGCTTGGCGCGGCCTGGACCGCATCATCATGTGCACACTGGTCGAGGCGCCCGCGACGAGGGTCTCCTGTTCCAAACGCGCTTCGCTGCACCGACAAGTCGGGGATCCGAGATGCAACCGAACCGTGGAATCACCCTGATTTTCGATGTGAAAGATTCCCTCGGCACCGCCGCGTGACGGCG
>Ga0210390_10001537_pt1 | contig 21920 bp, 19 predicted proteins | sample IncBWH11OmetaG_FD_161050 | JGI IMG/M metagenome (GOLD analysis project Ga0210390, IMG submission 161050) | Forest soil microbial communities from Barre Woods Harvard Forest LTER site, Petersham, Massachusetts, United States - Inc-BW-H-11-O ... | reverse complement strand
ACCACATCACATCGGCGATCGGCGCAGCCATGATCGGCTGGCACGGCGCGGCCATGCTGTGCTACGTCACACCCAAAGAACATCTCGGGCTGCCCAACGAAAAAGATGTGAAAGACGGAATCATCGCGTACAAGATCGCAGCGCATGCGGCGGATCTTGCGCGGCATCGTCCGGGAGCGCAAGATCGCGACGACGCGCTCAGCTATGCCCGTTACAAATTCGACTGGGAGAAGCAATTCGCGCTCTCGCTCGATCCGGAAACCGCCCGATCCATGCACGACGAAACCCTGCCCGACGACTACTACAAGGAAGCCGCATTCTGCTCCATGTGCGGTCCGAAATTCTGCTCCATGAACTATTCCAGCAAGGTCGACGAGTACAACAAACAAGTGCACGGTCTGGAAAAGAAGGATTATTCGGCACTGGTAGAAAAGCTGGTCTCGCTGAAGTAAGGTTCGCGACGCGTCGGACGCTCAACTCGCCCCACGGGCCGGGACGTCGGGTAACGTCCGGGTCTATTTTGATTTGGATTCCAACTGTGCGTTTCCGTTTTCACCGAAAATTTGATTCATGATGTAGTCGAGACTGTGAATGGGTGGTGAGACTGGCGCGAGACGGATCGCTCGGCCAAGTTCGAGGCGTTGATCTCGTCTTTCGTCGTAAGCAGGCCACTCGGAAAGGCCGTGGGCATTGGGATTACCGGTCTTCGCAAACTGCGTCCAGTAGGTGCGTATGGCCTGACCCAGTTTCTCGTCGTCGCGACTGTGTTCCCAATCGGCCGGGAATGAATCGCTCAGAAATTTCAGCTCTTCGCCGTGATACGCACCGAGTCCGGCTCGTTTGCCCGTTTCAACATAGGAAAAATCATACAAATATCCATTTTGCCCAGCGCGGGTTACGGCTCGCGCCAGCGAATAGGCGGCGTAGGCAAACGAATCACTTTGAAGCTGTACATAGCGGGCCGGGACCTCGGCATCCGTCGCGGCCGGGTAAACCTGGAATTCCTGATCGGCGTACTTGCCAGTATCGCTGCGCAAATAGTTTTTATATTCGGCAACAGTCTTCGGGCCTCCGTGGCCAAAGACCGTGGCTTCATCGGTGTTGCTTCCGACAAGGACAGGGACGCGAAGCTCCCGGCGTTCGGCGAAAATCTTGGCAGGCTGTTCTGGAACTACCCAGCCATCGACGATGGCGTCAAAATGAAGCTGCCGATCCTGGCTCCAGGCCTTGAGGATTTCGTCGGCGGGAATGCTGCGCAGCTTTTGTAACGCGCTCGGGCCGTTGGCAACTCCCAGATCGTTTGCCAGTCGTTCTCCTACTTCTTCGCCGGTGCCGGAAATCAAGCTGTACGGAATCGGCGTGCGAATGTCCTTGTTGAAAACACTCTGGCACTCACCGCTTTCCATAATCGCGCGCTGGAATGAGCCCGCAGCGAGCGGAGACGCCATGAGCAAACAGATATCGACTGCGCCGGCAGACTGGCCCATCACCGTGATCCGGCCGGGATCGCCTCCAAAGCGGGAGATATTCTCGTGCACCCATTTCAGCGCCTGTAATTGGTCGAGCAGGCCATAGTTTCCGGAGGAATGATGTTCGGACTCCGCGGTGAGGGCCGGATGGGCAAGGAATCCAAAAGGACCGAGCCGGTAGTTCGCGCTCACGACGACAACGCCGAGTCGCGAGAGCGTAGGGCCAAGCGGAGTCATCTGGCTATAACCCTGTGTATTACTTCCGCCGTGAAAATAGACCAGGACCGGCAGCTTCGCTTTGCCTGTGGGTTGAGTGGTCCAGATATTCAGGTAAAGACAGTCTTCATTCCAGCCGACATACGGAAACCAGTTTGCGGGGAGTTGCGGACAGGCTGCGCCGAATTCTGTCGCTTTGCGCGTGCCGGTCCACGGGCGCGCCGGCTGCGGTGGCTTCCAACGCAATTCGCCCATTGGCGGCTCCGCATAGGGTACGCCAAGGAATGCCACGTCATTGGTTGGACCGAAATGCGTGCCCTCGAGAATGCCGGTGGCCAGCATCACGGTCGGAGACGGAGCGTCCGGCAGTACTTGCGTCATGGCACGGCTGGCGACGACGATCACGACGAACAAAAAACATGCCGCACGGAAACGTTGGCACATAGCTTTCACCTCTCGTTGCTGGGCACACTTTCAATTAAGGATTCTGGCGAGAGTATTCGCCGTGGAATTCCATCGTCCAAGTGGCGCCGTTGTCCGTCGATTTCTCCCATGACTGCTCAACTCTGTTTGGAGTCAAACGTACCACCTTGATTCGGTTTAGAACCGCTTGACCATCGGAGCTGCGGCTGGGTCCAGTAAATTCGGCCGAGCCTGGCGCAACTTTCCCCTCGAACACGTGCACGCGACCCTGGTTGTCCGCAAACATTCCGTGCCAACTCCTATCGTCCGAGCTGTAGGCGAACATGTTCTTGCCGCTGTGACCCTTACCTCCGTCCCAGCTTTCGATGAGGAGGCATTGGTCAAGCGCAAGGGAAACCTGGCTAGTTTCGCTGCCTGCCATGCCGGGATAAGTCACAGTCCAATCGCCGAGCCAGAAATCCAGTTGCCGGCTTTCCGAGCTTGACGAACAAGTTGTTGAGTCCGCGGCCGCCGAGGCTCTCGTAGGCGACGGTAAGAACCACCCTCCGACGGCGACGAGCAAAATGGCGCTTCTGAAACACTTCGAACTTCGAAAGTCTCTGCCTTGATTCATGACTGTGTTCCTCCCTGAGATTGACTAAGACCCATCCCTTTCGGCGCGGCTGAGTCGCGCCCTTTCAAATCAGGTTCTGCAGGCCGTCGCGCGTGAAAGCGAAAGGCATCGCTGTTCTTTTCTATTTCCAAAACTTCGAATCCCGTTGCCTCGAGCCGCATGCCGAAAGTATCCGGATCGACTGGCACCAGCGTGTCGCCGATGTGGATTAGCCGCATGAGCAAACTCTGCAGGCTGTCACTGCCGACAAAGATTCCTCCGGGCTTGATGACGCGCCATACTTCGCGAAGCAGTTTGTCCTGTAGTTCGCGGGATGGCACGTGATGAAGCATGGTGAACGAAACTCCTGCCGAAAACTGAGAGTCGGAAAACGGCATGGCAATGGCATCGCCGGTGACCACCTCAACGTTGCTGTCTCCCAAGCGGGAACGCAGAGACTCTGCCAATCGGGAGTCGACTTCGATCGCGGTGATGCGGCGCGCGGTGAGCCGCAGCAGGTCGGTGGTGAGCCCGGGACCGGGACCAAGCTCAAGGATGTTCTGCCCAAGATCGACGCTGCCGAGGACCCACGGTACTCGCTGCTGGATGGTTTTTCGCCATCCGGCGGAACGACACAACCAATTGTGCAGGCGGTTCACGCATTCCCCTTTGATCAGCTTCAGGCAAGTTCAGCTTAGTAATTGTCGGGTCTGCGTACCTTCGATATTATGACAATGAATGTCGCCAAAGCGACAATCCGCCGTTTTCGATCCGCTGGGAGACCGCCGCTCCCAGATTGCGACCCTCACCCACGATTACGCTGCGGGGCACGTGATCCGACTGCATTTCCACGACCGGGACCAACTGGTCTACGCCTCGCGTGGAGTAATGACCGTGCGGACAAACGCGGGCGCGTGGGTCGTGCCCACTCACCGCGCAGTTTGGATACCCGCGGCCGTGCCCCACACCATCGCGATGTCAGGCATGGTAGCCATGCGAACTCTATACCTCAAGCCGCAACTGGCGAGAACTCTGCCGAGAGACTGCTGTGTCGTCAACGTGTCGCCCCTGCTCAAGGAACTCATTCTCCATGCTTGCAGCTTGGGCGCGCTAAAGAGAACGACTAAGTCGCAGGGTCATCTGATCGACGTGATCATCGATCAGATGGAAGGGATCGAGTTGGTTGCTTTGCAATTGCCGAATCCATCCGATCCGAGAGCCCTCCGAGTCGCAGCAATACTTCTAGCTGATCCGAGCGACCGCCGGCCGCTCGCGCTTATCTCCAAGTCCGCGGGCGCGAGCAAGAGGACGGTGGAAAGACTCTTTCAGGAAGATGTAGGGATGACCTTCGGAAAATGGCGGCAGCAACTCCGCCTCATGCAGGCGATGCGACTGTTGGCGGAAGGAGCGAAAGTCACGCACGCCGCTCTGGAATCGGGCTACAGTACGCCGAGTGCATTCATTTCGATGTTCAGGAAAACGTTGGGAACCACACCCACGTTGTATTTCCGAATCGATGCGAAGTAGGGTTTCGCCGAGACTCAGTGATCGCTCTCCAGCACCTTGGCAGCGCGAATCAAGGCTGCTGCCAGCGTGGCGATCTGCTGCCGGGTTCGAGCGAGATCGTGTTTGTCGATGGCTTCGTTGATTCCGGGGATAACCACGGCGGCATATCCCGTGTACTGGCCCGGAGCGTAGATGGCGTGGCGGTACCATGGACGATTGGGCAATCCCTCGGGCATGAGCAGTGCGCGCTCCGCGTCGCGGAGGGCCAAATTCAGTTTGGCGGCGTCGCCGGGTGGATTCTTTTGCCGCGACAGAATCCTGGCTCCTGCTTGTTCGAAATGATGCGCCGCCTGCGAAGCCTCCTCGAAGTTTATGGTTTGATTGGGAAACTCCGCCGCGGCTTTCTTGTTCGCGGAGTCGATGTAGAAAGCGATTTCCTTGCCATATTCTTCGTAGTCGTAAGGCAGCACGTCGGTGTCTGCCATGCGGAGGATTGAAATCCCGAAAACCCGTGCCATCTGCTGTTCGTAGGTAAAGTCGGGATCGGCGAATTTCTTGAACCAATTAAAGTTGTCGAAGGCCGAGTGATAAACGCCGTAGGACCCGGTCGAACCGATGTCGGTGGAAGGCACTCCCAGGTGTTGCAGGAAGACGGTGTAGTCCGATCCGCTACCGAGATCGCCCACGGGAGCTCCCGCTTTCAGCTGCGCTGCCGGAGGACGATAGTTGGTAGTCGTGGTCTCTTGGGGATTCGCCGCTTCGTACTGGCTGTTTTTCTGCCAGTTTTCATAAACAGTACCGCCCTTGGGGCTGGGGACAACCTTGGTAACATCGCGCAAAAATTGTTTCAGGCTGGGCACGGACGCGGCGCCAAATTTCGGCCCCGAGACCGCGACGTCCATGTTGAAATACGCGGCTGCGTTGGCCAGATCGTTCTCGTGCTGCTCGCCCCATTCGGTAGATCCAATCAGACCCTCTTCTTCCCCATCCCAACTCCCGAGAACGATCGTGCGCTTAGGCCTCCAGCCAGACTTCAATAATTCGCCCAGCCCATGCACCGCTTCCAGCATGGCTGCGGTGCCACTGTTCGGGTCAACCGCCCCGTACACCCAGGCATCGCGATGGTTGCCGGCAACCACCCAATCGTCAGGAAGCTCACTGCCGCGCACCCGCCCGATCACGTCCCAAATTGTGCGGAATTGGTAATCCTGTTTGAGATGCAGCTTCAGTTTCACCGGCCCGGGCCCAATGTGATAGGTAAAAGGCAATGCGCCCTGCCACTCGCGAGGAGTATCGGGTCCTGCGAGATGCTCAAGGATGGGCCATGCATCACCATAGGAGATGGGTGTAGTGGGAATTTTCGGCAGCTGGGCGGATTGCTCAGGCGGCGTGCGCTGGGCATCGGGTAGGGACGGTACCGAGGCAACGCCAGGCGTAGTAGGATCGCCGGGAAATTCGAACATGTAGCCAATGGATCCGCGCTGCACCCCGGTATCGGGACGCCAAGGGCCTTCTGGATATTTGTCGCCGCGGCGCCAGCCGTCGTCGGCGGGATCGGAATAGATGATCAAGCCAGCGGCACCGTGTTCCTGCGCGATGAATGCCTTCACGCCACGGAAGTTCTGCCCGTAACGCGCCAGCACAATTTTGCCGCGCATGTCCACCTTCAACTGCTCCAGCTTTTTAAAATCCTCCGGCGTCCCGTAATTCGCGTACACGACTTCGGCCTCGACGTCGCCCGAGGGTGACATCGCATTGTAGGGCGTGATGACTCGCGGGTCGTCTGGTAACGCGTCGCCCTCGACGTGTTCCCGCGTGGGTCCGTGCATGTGAACGCCGGAAGGAGCGGTCACGTCGACGCTGATCTCGGCGGGGTAATTGATCCAGACGCGGTATTCAACGATTTCCGTATCCAAGCCGGCATCGCGGAATTTTTGCGCCACGTAATCCGCGGTCGCTTTGTCTTCCAAGGAACCGGCAACGTGCGGAGCCTGGGTCAGAATGCGCAGATGTTGTTCGGCAAGTTTGGGATCGGGCACGGCAAGAAAGCTATTTTCCTGGGCGGCTTCGCTGGCGGAATTACGGAATCCAAAAATAGGAGCGGAGGGCTTCGGGGCGCCCTGCGCGTTCAGAATCTGGGCAATGCTCAACAGCAAACAACTGCAAAACAGAACAGAGCAAAGTCGAAGGGCCATAGGATTTTCGTTCTGAAACATGTCAGTGTACATGACTCTTGGACGGGCGAGTGTCAACGCCGGGTTAAGGCGTGTCAATTCGTCGATGTCAGAGGACAATGTCTTGATCCTCGGCCCGAGCCCGGTCCGGGGCCTCCCTGTACATAACTCCCAAGGACTATCGGCACGCCGTTATCAGAGTGCAATCGTTGAAGGACCAGCCTGTCACGCTGTTCGACGCGCTGTAGCTACCTTAGCGCTTCGGCTAGGTCTCGAAGTTTGGACGTACGACCACCACTTCGACGTGATGAGTGTTGCCGTGTGGCGATGATGCTGGGCCGACAGTCGCAGATCGAGAAGCCTTTTCCGTCGTAACCTATGAAGCTCAGAAAGCGATAAACTGCTGGCATGCCAGTCAAAGACGCCACGCAGCGTTTCTCCTCGCGGGTCGACAACTATGTCCGCTTTCGCCCTGGGTATCCGACTGAAGTTCTGGCTCTTTTAAGGCGGGAATGCGGACTCACGCCGGACTCCGTTATCGCCGACATTGCTTCCGGCACAGGCATCTTCACACGAATGCTGACTGAGAATGGCAATCGCGTCTTCGGCGTAGAACCGAATGACGAAATGCGGCGAGCCGGGGAACAGTTTCTGCAGAACTACGCGCGCTTCACCAGTATCGCGGGGACGGCGGAGGCGACGACCCTTCCCGATCGCAGTGTGGATATTGTCACCGCGGCGCAGGCGGCACACTGGTTTGATCGCGAAAAAGCTCGACGGGAGTTTTTGCGCATCCTCAAACCCGGTGGATGGACCGTGCTGGTGTGGAATGAGCGGCGTACCGATGCGACACCTTTTCTCCGCGACTACGAACAACTACTGCTCACCTACGGAACTGACTATCAGGAAGTGCGACATGAACGCACAACCGCGGAGATTGCCGACTTCTTCGCGCCGTCGTCGTTTCGATCGTCCACGTTGGAGATGCGGCAGAAAGTTGACTTCGGCGGTCTTGAAGGTCGGCTCCTCTCTTCCTCGTATACGCCAACGCCTGATCATGCAAACTACGAACCCATGCTGCGCGAGCTGCGACGGACCTTCGACGGCCATCAAGTGAACGACTCTGTATTCCTTGATTACAATACGCTCGTTTATTACGGGCAGATCGAGTAAACCCAAAACCGTAAACCACAAAGGACACGAAGATACACAAAGGAATCTGATCCAATGCGAATCGTTTGAGAGTTTGGAAACTTCATGCCTGACGAAAAAACCTTTCACCTGAGTCCCGATGAGTTCCGCCATCATGGACATGCGGTGGTGGATTGGATCGCGGATTACTATTCGCGGATCGAATCGTATCCGGTGTTGTCGCGCGCGGAGCCTGGTCAGGTTCGCGCTTCGCTGCCTGTTAACCCTCCAGCGAAGGGTGAGTCTTTTGCGACAATCCTCGGGGACGTCGAGAAACTGATTCTTCCCGGCGTGACCCACTGGCAGTCGCCGAATTTCTTCGCCTTCTTCCCTGCCAATGCCTCGGGTCCGGCGATTCTTGGGGATTTGCTGTCCTCTGGACTGGGCGTGCAGGGGATGCTTTGGGCCACCAGTCCCGCATGCACCGAACTGGAGACCCATGTTCTCGATTGGCTGGTTGAAATGCTCGATTTGCCGCGAGCTTTTCTTTCGAGCCGTACGGGAGGAGGCGTAATCCAGGACACGGCCTCGAGCGCTTCCCTTTGTGCGTTGCTGACAGCACGAGAACGCGCTACCCATTTTGCCAGCAACAAACGCGGGTGCGACGGAAAGCTGATCGCGTACGCGTCATCACAGGCGCACTCTTCCATCGAGAAGGACGTTCAGATTGCCGGGATTGGCCTGAACAATTTGCGACTCATCGATGTTGACGAGAACTTCGCCATGCGTGCGGACTTGCTCGCACGCCAGATCGAGCAGGACCGGCGCGCGGGTCTCCGTCCTTGTTTCGTTTCGGCTACGATCGGCACGACTTCATCGAACGCGATTGATCCGCTAACGGACGTCGGCCGCATCTGCCGGGAAAACAATGTATGGTTTCACGTCGATGCCGCAATGTCGGGAACAGCCGCGCTGTGCCCCGAGTTTCGCCACACTCATCGTGGAGTCGAACTCGCCGACAGCTACACTTTCAATCCGCACAAGTGGATGTTCACCAACTTCGACTGTAATTGCTTCTACGTCGCCAATCGCAAAGCGCTGATTCAAACTCTGAGCATTCTTCCGGAATATTTGCGTAATAAGGCCACGGAATCGGGTGCGGTGATTGACTACCGCGACTGGCAAATTCCACTGGGCCGCCGCTTTCGCGCGCTAAAGCTTTGGTTTGTGATCCGTCACTACGGCATCGAAGGCTTGCAGTATCACATTCGGCGCCACGTTGAGCTGGCGCAGAGGTTCGCAGGCTGGGTGAAGAACGACGCTCGTTTCGAACTGGCAACAGCCGCGCCGCTCAACTTGGTCTGCTTTCGTCACAAAGGTGGGGACAAAGTAAACCAGGTACTGATGGATCGCCTGAATCGAAGCGGGGATCTTTACCTGACGCACACGCGACTGAACGATCGGCTGACCCTGCGACTTTGCGTTGGCCAAACCAACACAATGGAACGACACGTCGAGCGCGCGTGGCAGCGTATCTGTGAGGAAGCCGCGTCGCTGGCAGGCTAGCGTAATTTCCCGGCTCTGGGGATGAGTAACTGATTCGCCGGCGGCGGCGCACCTTGCGGGACGCGCATCATTCTCGGAGGCCCAAGCACAATCGTTTTGTCCGCAACCGTGAATTGCACCAACTTGTTTTTCTGATCGACATGCTTGCCCTGGTTACTGCTTCTTGTCTTGTACTTCTTTCGGTAACTCCGAGGTGGGAATCATTCGGATTGGTGCAGGCTGGCCCGCCTGAGCATTGGGCGGCGCGTTGGGGTTCACTCCAAAGTCCCAGACGTAAGTATTCATCCCTTCCCTGCCGAGCATTTCGACGACCGCATACTCTCCCGGCTCAAGGGCGTTCACGGGCGTGATCTTAACCCAACCTCCAGTCAGCCTTTGCGAGGTGGTTGGAATCAGATTCTGCTCCTGACTGGACTTGCCGAGGGGGCTGATCTTGATGTCTCCAATAATCCGTTTACCCTTTTTCGATTGAACCCGGACGATGTGGAAACGATCCCATGGCTGTTCGGGTTGCATCGGCTGCTGCGGCTGTTGTGGCTGCTGCTGCCCCGGTTGCGAAACAGGGGTCGGAATCTGTTCCTGATCGAGGCTGACATAAATTGCAGGCAATGTCGCATGCGCCTGAACACTGGCGTGCAGACCGTCGAGCTCAATGGTCTGCTTGCTGCTGGCAACCGGGTTGATGGCGGAGCGGAGAATATTTGTTTTCGTGTTGCGGTTAACTTCGCCCGTGTTCTGCTGCAGCAGCACCAGTTGCGGCTGAGTCTGAAAAGTATCGTACAGGTACATCCCGCTGTCTTCGGGAAGGTGCAAGCCGGGCGCGACCTCGGGAGTCTTTGCCTCCTCGGCGACACGTTCAGCTTCCATTTCTTTGTCGAGTTCTACTGCTTCCGGGGCGGGAACGCCGGCGGCGCGATCTTTTTCGAACTTCTCCGTGGCCGGCCAATCGACCAGGGAGTTAGGCAACTCTTCCCATTCGTTGCGCTCCGCGCTCAGGTAACGCACGCGGTCGCCTTTGACTTCCCACTTGGTCGCCAGTTGGTAGGAACCGTCTTTGAGGATCAGGCGCTTCGCCAGTTGCTGAGCAGAGACTGGAAGGATCATGACGAATGCAATCGCTGCCAGTAAAAAGCCAACGCGAGATCTGATGCGTGACTTCATGATCCTCAATATTATGATGCGGACCGGCGGCGGAAAAGAATATGTTAGCGAACGAAGTGTATGCGAACGTCGAGGCGCAGACCTTTCCACGACTGATCGGCGGTGTAAACCGGCGCCTTAAGCGCCATTCCTAATGCCAGGCAAGCGCGGTCCCCGAACGACAGCCCGAGCGAACGAGTCTGGGCCACTAAATCGCCAGCGATTCTCGCTTGCTCGACGGTAAAGGACTCGGTTTCGTGGACTGGGCCGATGGCAGCATCCCAAGCATCGTCCGGATCCAGTCCGCGACTGACCAGCTTGCTTTGCACCTCGGCCAGATTCACCGCGCTAATCGTCGAATCACTTAGGAGTCGAGGGGTCAACTTTTCCGCTCCGGCTTCCCCATTGAGGATTGCGAGCACCGCCGAAGCATCCAGCACAATCCTACTCACGCTTTGCTGCCTCGCGCCGCTCCGCAATCAGTTCGTCGACCAAGGAAGTACCCGGTTTTACATGTTGGCGAACCAGGCGTTGCGCTCGCTCGATTCGCCGTTTCAAGGTCAAAATGCGTAGTTCGTTGTCTTCGATCCGCAACACGACTTCATCGCCAACGTTGATTCCCATCGCCTTGCGGAACGCAGCGGGGATCACCACTCTTCCGTTTTCATTGACGCGGGTTCGAGTTTCCTGTTTGAGTGTCATTCAATTCTCTTTATGACACTATTGTACATGAATGACATGGGCGTTGGAAATGACACTTACTAACCGTTCAGCTTCCAGAATTCTCCCACCAAGCCGATTCTGGTGAAAGCGGCTTCGGCCTCGGCCACCGTTTTCGGACGCCAATCGGGACTCAGGCGGTCCGCATACCATTCTTTAGCTAAGCGCCATCCTTGACTCAACGTCAGGGTTCCGCCGCGCGGGCGGTTCCATTGGGCGCACCAGCGATCGACGTGCTGTTCCGACCGGAACAGGAGCATGGTTTTTCACGTGAATACGATGTCGTCATACCAGTGCCGCGCCGGGACAGCGATGTGGATCATTCCTTTCGGCCCGAGCAACCGGCCTTCTTCGATGCGGAGAGCCATCTCGTGATTGCAGCAGCCGCAGGAGGCGTCGATGCGCGCGTTCTGGTCGAGCATGGCCGGAATTCCCAGGGCATCCCAGATGCAGTTGCCGTACCAGGACCGATTGCCGGATCGAACCGGAAAGGCCGTGGGCACGGCAGAAAAGGGAGCGGCTCGCCAGAGTTCTCCATTCTCCTGCAAGACGAAAGCGTGGGTTTGCGCCAACCGCTCCAGCGCGGCTTTCACTTTGCGAAGCGGCGAAGAAAGCGCTGCCGCCATCTCCGCCACCGTCGGCGCCCGCCCCTCGCGGATGAAGTGGCGATAAATATATTGACGCAGGCGCGCGTCGAACGCTTCTGCGCTTTGGCGTGCCGTGGTCATCTCAGTCCCAAGCAGCGCTCGAACCCAAACTCGTCCACAGATTTATTTTGCACCATTCGCCTCGGCAATGGATGGTTTACTTTTTGGTAATGGGTACCCCATCCCCCCTGGTCTTTTGGAATCATAGAGTTAGAGCCACACCACCACCAAGATCTATGAATTAAAAGGACTTATATGCAAAATCTTCCGGACAAAGAAGTTAGCGGTTCTCTGTATTATCAAGCGGCTGAGGCTACAGTTACAGGATTAACTGGAAGTGTGAACGAGCGTCAAGGATGAAAGTGATAGAAAATGAGATAGTCGAGAGGCGTTTTCCCGTTTTGGGCCGCAACCCTGAGACCACTGCAACGACGCGATTTCGCTTGGGTCCGGTCCCCAGCAATTACTTGGCTGCGACTGCGGCAAACTCCGCCCAGTCCAGTTCCAGCTTTACCAAGTACGGAGCTTGCGGCGGTGGCGCGAAAGGCGTCGCCCGTGCTAGTTGGAAGCCGTGAAGTTTTTCGTACAAACACGCGGCAGCCGGACTGGTAGATTGGATCTTGACATCCTCGACTGTGCCTTTTGCGCCCACGCTGGTCAGGGTTTCGAATTTACCCTCTCCCTGAGTCAAGCTGTCCCTTTCAATGAGCGCACATTGCCGGGCCAATTCTCTATACGTTTTTTCGAAAGATACCTTGTAAGCGAGACCTTCGGGCGTTTGCATATTGGCGTCGGCAGCAGCTTCCATGCCACGGCGTTGGGCCATGATCGGCCCATACTCAGACGCAAATTTCTTCACCTGATCAAAATTCTCTTTGCTCCCCCAGGTATCCTCGTCCCATTGATCGCCGATGCGGGTCAGGGCCTTGTCCGCGGTCATTGGATCGTCCCCAAAATGAGCCGCCAGGTAAGCGATACGGTTTAAGATCCACATGGATACTCCGTATTGCTTCTCCGACGCCTCGAAGCCTTTCTCGATTCTTTCCCACGAAAGATGCGGGTTGTCGTTGCAGCCGCAAATCACATTCGGCGCGATCGCGATCTGAAAATACATGATGTCGCCCTGGGCACCTCCAATCCGGTCGGAGACCTCTTGGACGAATTTCTCAGTATCCCCTGGCTCCCCGGCCCACTTGGGCAGCAGGTAGTTAGCAAACATACGAGCGTAGTACTGGTAACCCGACTCCAACTTGCTTGCCTCCTCGAAAAGAGCGCGCGCTCTAGCCGCGTCCCAATTCTGGTACTGGGCGACCGATTGCATGGCGAGATACCACTCCGGGCACTTGGTGGGAAGGGTTGAAGCTTGGTCAAGAAGCCGCTTGGCTTCGGCGGTGCGTTCTTCGAATAACTTCCATCCGCTATCGCTAACCGTGTTGGCAAAACCATGGCCTCTCGCATCGGCGGCATAGTTAATGTAAACATCGGCCAGCGCGACGCGGGCGGTGACGGAATTCGGGCGCGCAGCTATCCATCGCTGAAGCCGCTGTATTTGAGCGTCCCAATCTTCCTGCGTGGCGTGTGTTACTGGATATTGAACGACGTTATACAACCCACTGTACAAGATGTGGAGTTCCCACATGCCACCGAGAAATCGTTTTTTACTCGATCGCGCACGATTAGCCAGACAATCGAGTTCTTCGAACTTTTCCTGCTTCAAGATGCCCGCGATCACACCTTGATAGTTCCGCGTTGCGTAGACGTCAGAGCTGCTGAGGGTGCTATTTAAACCTGCGTTTTCCTCTGCCGTGACGTTACATGTGCCCGGGTTCGGGGGCTGAGGGACCGCGGCGACATACGGTGTGTGCCTCGCGCAGCTTGAAGACATCCCGCTGGCTGTAACTACCAGTAGCACGAGAAGACTAAGTTTCAACGCCGTTGAGTAAGAATTGAAATAACGGGAAGAATCTGAAGTTGTTTTTCCGCATGCTTCATCGGTCACGGAGTGCCCCGTTTCGAGGATATGTCCTCGCTGGACACGCTACTGCCGGAAAGGGAGCGCGACAAGGTTACGTCGGTACGAGCACGAATGCCGCTATCGATACTGAAGGCGAGAAAATGCCAGCTGCCCGGATTGGTGAGAAAGTTCGAGTCTCCTAGGCGTGGAATCAAGTTTGGAGAGGTGGCGAACTGTTCTGTGACAAGTTCAACATCAGCCCAAGCGAAGAGCTTGAGCGGGGCAGCTGAGGAGAGGAATGATAGGACAGATTCTTCGGGAAGCCTTGTGCCTCAGGACTACCGGGCGTAGAGTAGATAATTCAAAACTGGAAGAAGGGTCCGGATTGATATTGTCGGTCAGAACTGGTGCCGCGGCGAAACGCTTTCTGGTCTTCCTGTTGCTATTTTCGATAGCCTCCCTGGCATTCGCTCAACAGGGCAATGCGACTAAGTCCGGGTCGTGGTCCGGCGTCCTAGTGTCCAGCGCCTGCAACGCCGACGAAGCTTTTAATGAGTCTCCCGAGTGCACCAAGAGCGTGCCTGGCGCGAAGCTGTCTCTTTACGACGACACGAACAGGGTTATCTATAGCCTGGAGCCGCAGGGAAAGGTGACCGGGAAGCTGGGCGATACGGTGACCGTCCGGGGAACACTCGATGGCGATACGATTCGGCTGGCTTCCATCCAGTTGATGGCCATCGGACTCGCGGTCGGCGAAAAGGCTCCTGCCTTTTCTGTTCGTGATCAGTTTGGCCGCACACAAACTCTCGACACGCTGAAAGGCGCGAACGGCACCGTCCTTCTCTTTTTCCGCTCGGCCGACTGGTGACCCTTCTGCAAAGGGCAGCTGGTCCAGTTGCAGAGTGCAATTCCGCGATTCGACAAGCAAGGGATCAAGCTGGCGGCGATCAGCTATGACTCGGAAGAAATCCTGAAGTTTTTTGCGGACCGTCGCAAAATCGAGTATCCCCTGCTCGGCGACCCTGAGTCCCGGATCATAGAGTCGTACGGCGTCCTCAATGAGGAGGCGACCGGGATGCAGAAGGGCTTCGCGCGCCCCGGTTATTTCTTCATCGACTCGAAAGGCATCATCCGCGAGAAGTTCTTCGAAGCCCGGTACCGTGAGCGGCTCACCGGAAACAGCATAATTGCAAAACTTTTCCCGGAACTGGGCGAGGAAGTAACAGAAACCGTCGAAGCTCCTCATCTACATCTGGCCCTCGAGCAATCCGATCGCAGCGGTGTCCCCGGAACTCGCTTCACGCTAGCTGCCGAAGTGCGGTTGCCTGAGAATGTGCACGTTTATGCGCCGGGAGCTCAGGGTTATAAGCCAATTAAGCTCGTGATCAACCCGATGCCAGAGATGGAGTTGAAGCCAGCGATCTATCCGCAATCCAAAACGCTTTTTTTGCCGGTGATCAAGGAGCGAGTGCCGGTTTTCGACGGAACTTTCCGAATCAGCCAGGACGTAAAGGTAAGCTCCGGTATGGAGTTTGCCGCGTCGCTCGGCAAAGATGGCAAGACATTCACGATCGCGGGAAAGCTGGAGTATCAGGCTTGCGACGAAACCAAGTGCTATTTGCCAACGTCCATTCCGGTGGAGTGGCGACTGCAAGTCTTTCCCCTCGATCGAACCCGAGCTCCCGTGGACATTCGGCACAAATAGTCGAGATATGCAGCCCCGGATTTGCTGAAGGTGTTTAAGTCCCCGCCCGAGCGAGCTTGACCGCGCACCCTCACTCAGCTTTCACAACATCGGCTAGCCTTTGGTGTAAGCTATCAGGGCTAGAAAGGGGTATTCCGATGTTCGAGTTACTATTTCCCAGGCTGAAATCCGTTGGTTTGTCGATCGCGTGCATAACTGTAACTGTCTGCGTTCTGGGGCCGTCCCTTTTCGCCCAACCAGATCCGAAATTGATCGCTAGCGCGCAAGAATCATCTAGCTCCGGCGTGACTGGCTCGGCGCCCTCCGAGCAGGCTTGCCAGGCACGAGTGAATGACACCCCAGAAAAACTTCAGGAGTGCATCCAACAGGCATCGCTCTGGAGCTATCTCGCCCATTTTCAGAAAATCTCCAATGAACATAAGGGAGCGGATGGCCACGGTAATCGCGATACCGGCACACCGGGTTACAAAGCGTCGGTGGACTACGTTGCCGGGCTGGTGCGGCAAGCAGGCTACAAGGTAACCATCCAACAATATCAATACAACGCCTCCGAGGTCGCCGGCGTGCCGCAGTTCGGTACTCCAGACCAGAATTATGTTTTCGCGCACGACTGGCTCGTGGCTCAGCGTTCCGGCGGTGGCAGACTCACTGCATCGATAGAGCCGGCCGACGGCTCAGGCGAGGGGTGTTTCGCCAATGATTTAGCAGGATTCGTGCCCGGACGCGTTGCTCTGCTTGTGCGCGGAACGTGCTCTTCCGGTGCGCAGGTGGCGAACGCTGAAAAGGCGGGTGCAGCAGCAGTCATTCTCTATTCGTCTGGCAACGCTAGTCCGTTCCCGGTGCGGCTCACCCGTCCGGCAACGATTCCCGTCGTTAGTGTTTCTTACGCGGTGGGCGCGGAGTTGCTTCGCCGATACACCGCCGAAAACTCGGCGGCGGTACAGTTCGACATTCGCGTGCGGCCCACGTCGGGTGTGGATTACAACCTGATCGCCGACTCACCTTTCGGAGATACCAACCACGTCGTCGTAGTGGATGCACATCTCGACTCCATCTTCGGCGCAGGCATGCTGGACAACGCATCCGGATCGACGACCATTCTTGAGATCGCCTTGAACATGGCGAAAACGCAGACTCACAATCAACTTCGCTACATCTGGTTTGGTGGCGAGGAACTCGGCTTGCTCGGCTCCGCCTTTTACACCACGAACTTGAGCCAGGCGGAGCGAAAGCGAATCGCCTTCGACCTTGATATGGACGTGACGGCTACCATGAATTTGGATATGTGGATTGCCGATCCCGCGTTTGCATCGAATGCCAGCCAGTTCCCTAAGAATGTGATCCCTCAGTCAAAAATAGGCAACAAGGCTTTCGAGGACTTTTTCAACTCCATTGGAGTTGTTTCTCAATCCGCCAGCTTTGGGAATGACGGAACAGACTCGAACTCGTTCGCGCTGATCGGCATCCCGGACAGCGGCATTCTGACCCGGCAGGATTGCTGCAAGCAAGCACCGGAAGTCGCGATATGGGGCGGGTTTCTCGGAAACTACGAGGGCCACGTACCAGGTAACGATGGCGGATGCGTCGACTATCCTGATCGTTGGTGTGACAATCTCTCGAATAACGATCCGTTTATTTTGGAACTAGCATCGAAGGCGTCAGCGGTCGCGACGCTCAAGATGGCCAACCATGTGTTTTAAGGCGGAGCAGCCATGAGAGGCTGGCCCACCCTAAACTTCTAGACTACTCTTCAGGGTGCCCCGCTCAAGCTTGCTTGGGCGGGGTTTTTACTAGGTCGGCCACCGCCCCCATAATCCAATTCCCCATTCGGAATGACTTGACAAGAATATTGTCCTTCATGTGATAGCTGTCACAATCTCTTCGCGCGCCTTCTCTGTAGGATCAGCGACAGTTTTCCGCATCCGATTCGAGGTACAGGGAATCATGTCCAAAGCAACAACCATTATTGCAAGTCTGCTGATCGTTGCGACCGTCGGGGTCCTCCCGGCTTGTCTGCAGGCGCAAGTCGCCGCGCATTTTAGTGGAGCACAAAGCCCGCTGGGCAGCGGGATGTCAATGCCCGGTGGGGTGGCGGTGGATGGCAGCGGCAACGTCTACATCGCCGACACAACCAACAATCGGATACTCAAAGAAACGCTTGCGTCGGGAACCTATACCCAAAGCACAGCGATAGGCAGCGGTCTTTCTTTACCGCAGGGCGTGGCCGTTGATGGCAGCGGCAACCTCTACATTGCCGATACCGGCAGCAGCCTGGTCTTGAAAGAGACGCTGTTGGCGGGAAGCTACACCCAGAGCACGGTGGGCAGTGGCCTCTCCGCCCCTCAGGGGGTGGCCGTTGATGAAAGCGGAAACGTCTACATCGCCGACACGGGCAACAACCAAGTGCTAATTGAAACGCTCTCGGCAGGAACCTACACCCAGAGCATAGTGGCGAATAGTGGGCTGTCCGGCCCGGGCGGCGTTGCGGTAGATGGCAACGGAAACGTCTACATCGCCAATACCGGCCTCGGTCAGGTGTTGCTCGAAACGCTTTCGGCGGGGACTTATACCCAGAGTACCGTCGTCAGCGGTCTGTCTGGTGTGCAAGGAGTGGCGGTAGATGCAACCGGCAACGTCTATGCCGCGGACGGAGGCGGCGGTCCACCGAGCAAGTTGTTTGTCGAAACGCCTTCCGGGGGAGGAAGCTACACGCAAAGCACGCTGGGCAGCGGGCTATTGACTCCCGGCGGCGTGGCGGTGGATGCAAAAGGGAATGTCTATGTCGCAGACACGGGCAATAGCCGCGTGTTGAGGGTACAGCAACTGGTCGCGAACTTCGGGTCGGTCGACGTTTTGAGCACCAGCTCCGTGATCTCGATGACGTTCACTTTCGACACCGGCGGCACGATCTACTCCCTGGCCGCACTAACCCAGGGAATAAGCGGATTGGATTTTGAGAATGCAGGAACCGGAACCTGCATCACCCTGAGCCACAGCTACAACGCAGGCGACAGCTGTACCGTCGATTTGACTTTCACGCCGAAGTTTCCGGGAATCCGCAATGGGGCGGCCCAATTGTGGAGTGCGTCCACGGGCCAAGTCTTGGCCTATGGCCTGGCAGCCGGCGTTGGATTGGGTCCGCAGGCGACCTTCCTGCCAGGAACGCAGAGCATCGTCGACCGAGGATTTGTCGCTCCTTTTGGCATCGCGTTGGATTCAGCTGGGGACGTGTTCGTCGCCGATCAGCCTGCAGGCATTTTGTATGAAGAGGTCTTTTCTGGCGGCTCCTACGGCAGGGTCACGGTCGATAGCGCACTCCGCAATATTACAGGTGTGGCCATAGACGGCGCCGGCAATCTCTATGTCGCCTCGCTCTCCGGGAATGTTGTCAAGGAGACACCACAAACCCTGCTAGGCGGTTTTTCCCAGACCACCGTTGTCAGCGGACTCGGCACTCTCGATGGCATGACGGCGGACAAAGCCGGAAACCTCTATATCGCCGATTACACAGACAACCTCGCATATAAGTTTACCGTGCAAGCGGACGGCAGCTACGTCACCACCACTTTCGGAAGCTTATTCAGCGGGCCCACCGGAATTGCGGTGGATGCCAGCGGGAATGTCTACATCAGCAATGACTTCAACAACGGCGGCAGCAACGGCACCGCCGGCGACATTTATAAGGAGACGCTGCAAGCCAACGGCAGCTATGTCCAAACCACGGTGGCCAGCGGCTTCAAGGAACCCGAAAGCGTCGTGGTCGATGACAACGGCAACCTCTATATCGGCGATACCCAGGCGAAAACCGTCTCCAAAGAAGCGTTGCAAGCGGACGGCAGCTACATCCAGTCTACGATCGCCAGCAACCTGCCGAACCTGTGGTGGATCGCGGTCGATCAAGTCGGCAACCTTTATCTCTCCCAAAGGACATCCCCCTTGGGAATCGAATCCAAGATCACCGTGGCTGCGCCGCCCGCCTTAACTTTTGCCCCGACCAACGTGGGCTCCATCAGCTCGGACAGCCCGCAAACCGTAACCATATCGAATATCGGCAATGCCGCGCTGCTCTTCCCGGCTCCTGGCTCGGGCTCGAATCCCAGCGTCGCCCGGAACTTCACCCTGAACGGCACAGTCGATGCGCCCTGCCCGATAGTGGAAGCCGGAGCGTCGTCGCCGGGCTCGCTGGCGGCGAACACGGCCTGTCTGCTACCCGTTAGCTTTGCGCCTCTGGACTCGGGCGGCGACTTCGGATCGGTGATACTCACAGACACGACTCTGAATGCAGCTGGACCAAGCTATGCCACGCAGACCGTCTCGCTGTTCGGAACTGGTATCGCCCTGCCCGCGTCGCGGTTGGCTTTGACCGGAGTCCCGGCCTCGTTGGTGGCGGGCGGCAACCTCGGAATAGTGACCGTCCTGGTCGAGAATAGCTTGGGAATTGTGGTCACGACTTCCACCGCCTCCGTTACGGTGAGGATTACCGGGCCGGGTGGCTACTCGCAGATGGTCACTGGAACAGCGGTGAACGGCGTGGTCAGGTTGAACTTGAGTTCGTTTGCTCTGGCAACAGCCGGAGCCTATACCGTCACCGCCACCAGTTCGGGCCTTTCGCCGTCGGCCGACACGGCAACGGTGACGGCGAGTACACATTTGGCCTTGGATGGGGTTGCGACAACAGTTGCGCAAGGCGGGAACCTGGGAAGCATTGCGGTTTCGGTCGAGAATAGCAATGGGACTGTTGCTACCACTTCCACGGCTTCGATCACGGTCACGATTACGGGCCCGAACGGCTATTCGCGGATGGTGACGGCGGCTGCCGTCAACGGCGTGGCTAGTTTAGATCTGAGTTTGTTTGCGTTGCCGGCGCACGGTACCTACACGGTCACTGCAACCAGTCTGGGTATTCCAGCCGACACCACCACAGTGACGGTGACGGCAACAACGCTGACCGGTACCGCCACCGCCCTGAGCGTCGCTCCCGATCCAGTGGACGATGGCCAGATGGCGACGCTAACCGCCACAGTTTCGCCAGCGCCGACCGGCAGTTCTCCCGGAACTGTCAGCTTCTTCAACGGTAGCAGTCTGCTCGGTATGGGAACGGTCAACTCTTCAGGCGTTGCGACCTTTTCCACAACCAAACTTTCGACTGCGGCTCTGAGCCTCACCGCGGTTTACTCGGGGAACTCCGGCTTTACCACTTCCACCTCAACGCCATTCATCGAGACCGTTGATCCCGGCTATAGCGTGACGGCCCCTCCTACGCCGGTCGCGGTGGCTGAGGGCGGAACCGTCGCAATCAAGGTCACGGTGCCTCCGCTGGGCGGCGCATTCAATCGACCGGTAACGCTGTCGGCCAGCGGCTTGCCGCCGGGCGCGACCGCCAGCTTCAATCCGCCGACGGTCACTCCTGGAGCCTCGGGTGCACCGACCGTGATGACCATTCAATTAGCCAAGCCGGGCGCGAGTATTTCTAGGAAGGGGCGAAGCGCTCCCGCAGGCCAGTTTGTTTTCGCTTCCTTGTTCCTGGCAGCCTGTTGTATATCAGGCGTCCGACGCAAGCGCTGGTCCACACAATTCCGGCTGATCGCATTCTTCGCAATCCTTGTCTTCGCTGGGATGACAACGGTTGGCTGCAGCGGAGGGTTTCTCAGCCCGCAAACCACACATCCCGGGCAGTACGTCGTCACCATAACTGGAACCAGTGGTTCCGTGCGAGCTTCGACCACGGTCACGGTGGTGGTGCGATGAGAGGCCTCTTACTGCAATTGCGACGCGGAGAAATGAGAATGCCGAAGAACATTCGAATTGCGCTCCTGCTGATTGCCTTCTCTGGGTGGATGGTGAGTGCTCATGAGGCGTTGGCGCAGTCCGCCGGCAATCTCGAATTTGGAGCCAACTACATCTACACCAGGACTAACGCGCCACCGGGAGACTGCGGTTGCTTCTCCCTGAACGGAGGAGCGGGATGGGTCGGCTACAATTTCATGACCAACCTGGCACTTGTCGGGGAAGTAAGTGGTAGCCATGCCTCAAACATCGAAGGCACGACGGGGAGCCTTACGCTCACTTCGTTTCTGGGAGGACTGCGCTATTCGCGGCACCATAATCGATTCGCGCCCTTTGGGCAGGTGCTGCTGGGAGGGGCCCATGCCAGTGGACAGCTGACGCCTAATTCGTCCGGGCTGGCAGGATCGGGAAATGGGTTCGCAATGACGGCGGGAGGTGGGCTTGACGTTACGCTGTCGCACCATTTTTCGCTACGAGCGGTTCAAGCGGACTATTTTCTGACGCGTTTCAGTAATTCAGGGAACGATCGGCAGAACAATTTCCGGATTGGGGCCGGAATTGTCTACCGGTTTCGTTGATGACCGAACCTCTGGTGCGACTGGGGACGCAGGCGGGTAGCCACGTGCATCAGGTTCCCGCCCCGTTGTTGCGGGGGCAGCGTCGGTCTTACCGACGCGAGTCTGGGGCTACCAAACGGTAGCGGGAATGAGCACTAGAAAATCCTGTCGACCGCGTGCCGCCACTTCGTCGGCCAAATCGTCCACGCGGCCACGTCTCAAGAAAACCATCTAGCCACGTTCACCCTTTTCTGGCATAATTACTCGTGCACCCATCCTGCACAAAATTTCAAACACAATTTAAGGTGAGGAAGCGATGTCGGCAAAGTACAT
>Ga0210390_10001536_pt1 | contig 21926 bp, 20 predicted proteins | sample IncBWH11OmetaG_FD_161050 | JGI IMG/M metagenome (GOLD analysis project Ga0210390, IMG submission 161050) | Forest soil microbial communities from Barre Woods Harvard Forest LTER site, Petersham, Massachusetts, United States - Inc-BW-H-11-O ... | reverse complement strand
AGGTCCACGTGGTCGGTTTGCAGGCGGCGCAACGATTCGTCTATTTGCTTGGCCGCGCCTTGCTTGGTGCGGCTGTCAATCTTCGTCATCAGGAAGGCTTTTTGGCGGTAGCCATCCTGCAGCGCTCTGCCCATGCGGATTTCGCTTTCGCCGCCGTTGTAGTCCCAGCAGTTGTCCAGAAAGTTGATGCCTTCATCGAGCCCGGTGCGAATGATGCGGACGCTTTCCTGCACGTCACTTTGCCGGGCGAGATGATATCCGCCGAGCCCGACGCAGGAGACTTTTTCGTCGGTGTTGCCGAGCGTGCGGTAGGGGATGCCGTTCCGCACGTCGGCGGCCGCAACGGGCGCGTGGTTGTGCGCATGCGCGTTCGTTTCGGCATGCGGCAATAAACTACCGGCCATCGCGGATGCGACAGCGGAGCCCACCGCGGATTCCAGAAAGCGGCGGCGCGTCAAGCCTTCGTTCTGTTCTTGATTTTTACTTTCCGGCGTGGAGTTTTTCATGATGCGCTCCGTGGAGGAGGGAATTATCTTGTGCGCGACAGGCTGGCGCAAAAATACAAATGGTGCTCGAGGAGGGAATCGAACCCACACGGCCTTGCGGCCACCGGATTTTGAGTCCGGCGCGTCTGCCAGTTCCGCCACTCGAGCACTCAGGCAGAAAGGCAGAGTAACACGCGAGCTTGGTTTGGCTCAACTGCCGCCGACTTTGACGCGCAGGCGGTCGGTTGCGAACCCGACGGGGCCGGAATAATTCACGCGGATCGAATTGCGTACTTCGGCCTCGCGGCTTTCGACGTCTGGAGCGGTGTGGCTGAGCAGCAGGCTTTTCACACCGCTTTGGTGCGCGGCTTCGCCAATTTTCCTGGGCGGCGTGTGTAGCTCGTAGAGCTGCTCGGGCGACTGCGGGGGATCGAGGACCGCGCAATTAAATATCAATAGGTCGGCGTTCTTTGCCAGGCGCACCAGATTCGGCAGAGCCGACGCGTCCATGTCTCCTGAATAAACTAGCGTGACGCCTTTATAGGTGATGCGGTAGGCGACGGAGGGACAATCGCCGTGATGCGTGGCGACTTCTTCGATCAGCAGGCCGTGGTCATCGAGAATCGTGGTTTGTGGGGAATCCAGATTGATCGCCAGATCCTTCACGATGAACTTCTCGTCTGCGCCAAAAGTTTTTTGATACGGGAACTCCCCGCCGTCGCCGACGAGCAAATCCACGAAGCGCGAAGTCTTGGGGAAAAGCCCGGCGGCGTCGGGACCGAATATTCGGTAGGTGATAGGGCCGTCGCTCGAGAGTGCTCGGGCGTTGAAGAAGGCCGCGAGGTCGCCGCTGTGGTCAATGTGCAAGTGCGTCAGCAGGACGGTGTCCACGCTCGACAGGTCCAAACCCAATTCGCCGATACGCAGGAACGCACCAGGTCCCGCGTCCATCAGGATTCGCGGCGTGCCATCAACCATGACGATGTAACTCGCGCTAGCGCGGCCAAAGGGACGCGGGCCGCCGGAGCCGAGCACGACAACTTCGAGTGGAGCTTTCGCAGCGGAAGCTATCGCGAGAGTTGCTGCCGATACTGCATTCGGGACAAGTACGGCGAGGGTGAGCAAAAACAACGTCAGAAGTTTCATGCGCCACCATCCCGTTGCCGGACCTTCAGCGGAAGCCGGCTGCGATTATTGTTCGTTCGGGGTTATCGGGAATTTTCGGTTATCAACGATAGCTCGGAAAACTCTGCCACGGCCCAGAACCAAATCGCCGGAGCGCGCTTCGACATCGAAGACCAGGAAGCGCCCCTGATAGCCGACCAGCCGCGCTGCAGCTCGTACGGTGGCGCCATCGGTTACCGCCTTCAGGTGATCCACTTCAATTCGTGTGCCAACGGTGAACGCGCCGGATGGCAGATCCGATTGCACGGCCTGCGCCGCGGCGATTTCCATCATACCGATCATTGCAGGAGTGGAAAGCACGGGCGGCATACGCGGATCGAACGCGGCGATCGTCCACTCGTGCGGCACCACGCGCTGCACGGAGGATTCCAGACCGATGCGCGGCATTCCTGCAACGGGCGCATGGGAAATCGCGGAGCGTTTTGCTTTTTTCGCGGGGGTGCTGCGTTTGGGCGGTCTCGCTCGACGCTTCATTGCGCGGGTTCGCGATCGCTGGCAGGAGTCGCGGCGGCGCCTCGTCCGCAGACGATGGTGCGTGGATCGAGGAAGCTGCGCGTGAATTCCGCGACGGTGATGCCCAGCTGAGCCCACAGGCGGCGCTTCAGGCTGCGATAATCCTGCGAGCCGCTGAAGACGTCGCGAATCAAATCACGAAATGCGGGCGAGTAATTCACCAGCTGCACCATGCGCGTGGTGATGGCGCTGCCGAGGAAATTTCCGCGAAACACTTTTCTGGCAATGTTGGCGGCGAATTCCAGGTCCGCGGAGAAAGCAGCTCGCAATTTCGCTGGATAAAGTTCGGGCTGGCCTGCCGCGATGGCCTGCGCCAGCAAATCACCCGAGCGCAGCGCGTAATATAAACCCTCGCCGGTGATGGGATCCACGGTCGCGGCCGCGTCTCCGGCCATGGCCCAATTGCGGCCCATGATTTTGCGGCTGCGAATGGTTTTGGCTTGCGGCGAAGGCAGCACGTGGCTGTAAAACTGTGCGCCCGCGCGAGGGATTTTTTCTTCCTCGAAGAACGCGTCCAAGTGGCTGCGCAACACCGGCGTCGAAGTCTGGCCCATCTTCGCGCAGATACCCACGGAAAGATGATCCGCGCGCGGGAAAGACCACAGGTAGCCTTCAAACTGCTTCAAAAATTTCACTTTGATGATGTCTTCTTCGGTGGGCACGAAATAGCCCATGGTGACTTCCAGATCTTTTGAGCCGAGAGCAGTGGTTTCCGGCAGCAATTGATTGCGCGCGCCGGCGGCCAGCACAATAAAATCAGAAAAACGCTCTTCGCCCGCGGCCATCAGGCTGACGCGCGGGCCGCTGGTGCTGACGTTCGTCACCCGCGAGCAAACCGCGGTGCATCCGGCGGCGATGGCGCGATCAAGCAGCAGACCGTTCAGCACTTTGCGCGCGTAAATCACGATGGGATGGTTCATTTCAAAATGCGCGCGGTGGCCGCTGCTAGAAATCAATTCGGCTTTGCGCACGATTTTTTTCGGCTGCGGGGAATCAAGCAGGAAGGGATAAGCTTCGATGGCTTTATGAGTTAACCCGCCGCCGCAGGGTTTTTCCCACGCGAGGCGCTCGTCGTAAATCGTCACCTGAAAACCGGTGCTGGCCAGACGTTCACCACAAAGCGCACCGGCAGGACCGCCGCCGACAATCGCTATTTCTTTCATGTCCCCTGCTGTGACCTGGCTCAAGTTAGAGGGAAAACACCGGCAATGAACCAGGAGGCGAGTATAGCACCAAACAATGCCGCGGCTGTGGCGGAGCCTGTGCGCACCCGTAACGCATCGGTAGCAAGCCTTTGCAGGATGGAAAATGCCGCCAGGAACACGAAAAGAAGCGGGATTAGCACCTGTCCGCTGGCGAAGAGATACCAGGCCAGGGTGCAGGCTAGGAATAGTTCCAGGCGCAGCAAAAGGAAAACGGCGAAGCGGACTGTGCGTTCGAGGCCGTGATGCACGGGGCCTAGCGTGACTTCTTCGGCGAAGCAGTAAATCCAGGTGACCGGCAGCAGGCCGGCGAAACGTAGCCAGCGCGGGGCGTTGAGCCACGCGTCGTCGAGCTGCCAATTCATCCAGGCGCCGATGGCGAGGAACGTCGCGAAGCCAAGGATTGCGTCTACAGCGAGTGGTTTGATGTGTAATGCTGCGTATTCCATCGCGAAACCGAAATTGAAAATGAGCAGCAAGATGCCGACGATCAGCAAGAGTGAAGCGAGGTATGCGCCGGTGTACAGATGTAGGAACTTTAGCGGCACGCCGAGAACCAGCAGCAGGACGCCGACCATCGCGCAGAGTGCACCTTCGGCAAGGAGCAGGCGCGCGGAGGGATGATTTCCCGGCGATTCGATTTGCGGCGCAACGCTGGCTGTCGCGTCTGTCGCGGCTGAGGGCGGTGCGAGTTTTGACGCCAGGGCCACGACCATCGGAAACAGCAGCAGTATGCCGAGGAAGCCGAGCACGCCGCCGGCGAGACGCCTGCGTCCGTTGCCGAATGTTTCGTACGTCGCGAGGTCGAGATTTAACGTGAGTGTGTCTGCGGCGATATCTGGAAACAGCGTTTGCATCGCCCATTTTTCCGAGTCGTGCGCCACGCGGCGATCCGAAAGCAGGCTGGTGTGCGTGGAGCGCGGCAGGTGGCGCAGATCGAACGCGCGTTGCTGCACGAAATCTTCCGGCGCAGTGCGCTCGCCGCCCGCGGAATCGGCGAGACCTTGCGCGACGCGTTTCAGGATGCCCAGATCCGCGCTGGCGCTGAACACCAGCAAATTTGCGGGCATACGTTGCGGCGTAGTCATCGGTGCAGGCGATAGCGCGATGGTCGCAGCTACAGGATCGCGGTCGGCCATGCGTATGGCGATGGCTCCGCCCATCGAGTGGCCTAGCAGGATCGTGTTTTTAGGATCGAGCTGGCCGCTGTGAATCAGGGATTCGACTGCGGCCGTGGCGCAGTCCTGCGCGCGGGCGAATGAAAATGCGTCGTGGCTGTCGCCGTGGCCGGGCAGGTCAATCGCGTACGCCCGAAAACCGTGACCGGCAAAATCTTCGGCGAGATACATCATCAGTCGGCGATTGGCTGAAAGCCCGTGCAGCAGCACGACGCTTCCTGCGGGTTTCACGTCGGCCGGAGGATCGAGGACCGTCATCGGCGTGTAGCAGCCGCCTGCGTCGAGCCACAGTTCCTGCTTGGGCAGTTCCGCGACGCGAATCCAGCGCGAGCCGAGCGCGAGAAATGCCACGCCGATGATCGCGAGGACGATTTGCCAGAGTTTCACTCGATGGCGTCCTAGTTTGGCAGAATGGCCCGTCTTGATTTGATACCGAGATACACAATCCACCACGCTGCACTGAACGACATTAACCACAGCGCTGCAAAAATGATTCCGTACCTCGCGCCCAATGTCAAACCCGGTCCGTCAATCCGAAACCCGACAGGTGTGAAACGGATGAGCAACATTAGTACGGCATCGAGCACAATTGTTAAGCCAAAGTAGAAAGCACATGTGAGCAGGCCAAGTTGGAAGAACCAGAACATCAGGCACCTCCCCATGTGGTTTATCGGGCTCAATCACTCCCGCGGGCAAGAACTGTCGGAACTACTCTGCTCCTGGCGCTCCGCGGCATTTCCGAGCGGCATGATAGAATGGTGTGTTTGCGTTTTTCCGCCTGGGCGGAATGAGGAATGGGCAATTGGCTGTGGTCTCGCAATCCGAATTGATTCTCCAACGTCAGGAGTGGAAACGCAACGGAAAGCGCGTGGTATGCGTGGCCGGGGCGTTTGATCTGCTGCATCCGGGACACGTGCGTTTGCTGGAGCAGGCGCGAGATCTGGGCGACATGTTAATCGTAGCACTGCAAAGCGACGAAAGCGTGCGTATCGCGACGGAACAGGCGGACAAACTCGTCGGCTCGCTAGGCGTCGCGGGCCCGGCGTCCGCAGGTGCCGGGAAGCCTCCCGCGCGGCCGATCACGCCGCAGGCCGAACGCGCTGAAATTCTGGTGGCGCTCGCGTCCGTAGATTTCGTCGCGATCTTTGAAGAAGCTACCGCAGCCGAATTCATCTCGCGCCTGGCGCCGGATGTGTTTGCGCAAGGCGGCGAAGGTTCGCGCGAAAATGCCTGCGCGGACGACGACGCGGTAAAAGCAGCGGGTGGGCAAGTGGTGCGCCTGCCGCTCGAGCCCGGCTATTCAACCTCCCGGCTGGTCGAACGCATTACCGAACTTCAAGCATGATTCTTCCCCTGGTCAGCGAGCTCCTCGCGCGGGTTGCACGCCGCCCGGTTGTCGAGGAAACATTTGAGGCGCTGCGGCGCAGTGGCGGTGAAGTGCGCTTGGCGGGCCTCACTGATTCCGCGAAAGCGCTGCTGATTCCACTGGCATTTGCGGGGCTAGGCCGGCCGACGGTGCTGCTGGTGGATACCAATCAGCGCGCCGAGGCGTTGCTCGAGCCGGTGCGTTATTTTTATCGCGCGGTCACCGGCAAGCCGGGGCGGCGCGTGGCACATTTGCCGTCGCATGAAGTGCTGCCGTATGACAATCGTTCGCCACACGCCGAAATTTCCGAGGATAGAGCTGTGGCGCTTTGGCGCTTTGCCACCGGCGACGCGGATTTGCTGATCGTCCCGGTGCAGGCCGCGGTGTGGCGCATGCGCGACCGCGAATTTTATTCGCAGCTGGCGCGCACCATCGCGCGCGACGAATCTATTCCACATGAAGAGCTGATCGATTTTCTGTCCAGCGCCGGCTACGACAAGCAAATTACCTGCGAGATGCCGGGGCAGTACGCGGTGCGCGGCGGGATTATTGATATTTACTCGCCGGAATCGCCGCAGCCGGTGCGTGTGGAACTGCTCGGCGACACTGTCGAATCCATTCGCGCTTTTGATCCCAATACGCAGCGATCGACGAATCCCATGGAGCGCGCGACCCTGCTGCCGCTGACGGAATATCCGCGGCATGCTGAAGTGCTGGAGCGCGCGCGGGTTTCGGTTGCGTCTGGCAGGGAAGATGATGCGGCGCCGGGTGGATTTTATCCCGGGTGGGAATTTCGCGAAGCGCTGCGCGAGAATCGCAAATCCACTTTGTTCGATTTGACCGTCGAGCCTTTGATTATCGCGGATGAACCGTCGCTGCTCGCGGCTTCCATCGAAAAATATCGCGCGCAGCTGGCTGAAGCGTTTGATGGGGCTGAAGATCCGCTGGCCGAGCCGCCCGACAAGTTTATTTTTGATGATGAAGAGTGGAATCTCGCGTTGCAGATGGCACCGCGGTTGGCGATTGAGCATTTGGGGATCGCGGCGGCGGAATTAGGCGACGGTAGTGGCAATCGCGACGGCGACGGCAAAGACGCCCGCATGAAGACGGCCGCTACAGAGGCAAATGCGACACCTATTCGAACTTTGCACACGCAACCGACCACGCGCTATCACGGCAACGTCGCAGCATTCATCGCGGAAGCGCGCAACAGAATCTCGGCCGGGGAAAACGTGATGGTTTCAGCAGCCAGCACCGGAGAACTTGAGCGCTTCGCCGACATCTGCCACGAATTTGAATTGCCGTATCGCATGGGCGAGCTGGAAGAAAACGCCACAGTGACGCGCCTCGCGGAAGAAGGCAGCAACGCGCCGGGTTCAGCTATCCTGCTCACAAAAGCGCCGCTGTCCGAAGGCGTCGTCTTCACCGACGCGAAAGTAGTGCTCTACGGCAACGCTGATCTGTTCGAAACGCTGCCGCCTCCGTCGCAACGTTCGCGCGCGCGACCGAAAACCGCCAGCTTCTTCAGCGATTTCAGCGATCTGAAACCCGGCGACTACGTGGTGCACGTGGACCACGGCATCGGCCAATTCGAAGGCTTGCGCCAGGTGGCGATGGAAGGTGCAAACGGCGAATTCATGCTGTTGCGCTACGCGGGCGATGCAAAACTTTACGTTCCTCTCGCGCGGCTCGACCTGATTCAGAAATACACGTCGCTCGGCGGTGTGGAACCGCAGCTCGACCGCCTGGGCACCACGGTTTGGGAAACGCGCAAGTCGCGCGTGAAAAAATCTGTCAGCGATATGGCGGAGCAGCTTCTGGAACTTTATGCCGAGCGAAAAATGGCGGTGGGCCACGCGTTTCCAGTGGACACGAATTGGACCCACGAATTCGACGATGCGTTCGAGTTCGAAGAAACCGCCGACCAGCAGCGCGCCATCGAAGATGTGAAGCGCGACATGGAATCGAATCTCCCGATGGATCGCCTGCTCTGCGGCGACGTGGGCTACGGCAAGACGGAAGTAGCGATGCGCGCTGCGTTCAAGGCAGTGGCCGATTCGAAGCAGGTCGCAGTGCTCGCGCCCACCACCGTGCTGGCCTTCCAGCATTATCAAACTTTCAAGCGGCGGTTCGCAGCATTTCCCGTGCGCGTGGAAATGATCAGCCGCTTCCGCACCGAAAAAGAGCAGAAAAAAGTTCTGGAGGAAGCGGAAGCCGGCAAGGTGGACATCCTGATCGGCACGCACCGCATCCTTTCAAAAGACGTGAAGTTTCAAGACCTCGGCCTGCTGGTGGTGGACGAAGAGCAGCGCTTCGGCGTGGCACACAAAGAGCGCCTGAAAGAAATGCGCAAGAACGTGGACGTGCTGACCATGTCCGCAACTCCTATTCCGCGCACGCTGCACATGTCGCTGGTGGGCTTGCGCGACATGAGCGTGATCGAAACGCCCCCGAAAGATCGCCTGGCGATTCAGACCACGGTCGCGCCGTTTACCGAGACGCTGGTGCAGCGCGTGATTGAAGAAGAGCTAGCGCGCGATGGACAGGTGTTCTTCGTGCACAACCGCGTGGAATCCATCATCTCGCTCGCGGCGATGATCAAGAGACTGGTGCCGAAAGCGCGCGTAGTGGTGGGGCATGGCCAAATGCGCGAGGCCGAGCTGGAAAAAGTGATGCTGCAGTTCATACGCGACGAAGCGGATGTACTGGTCTCCACCACCATTATCGAAAACGGTCTGGATATTCCGCGCGCGAACACCATCGTAATCAATCGCGCCGACCGCATGGGCCTCTCAGAGCTTTATCAGCTCCGCGGCCGCGTGGGACGTTCGAACCAGCGCGCTTATGCCTACTTGCTCGTGCCGCCAGACACGACGCTAACGACCATCGCGCGGCAACGCCTCGCGGCGCTAAAGGAATTCAGCGACCTGGGCGCCGGATTCCGCATTGCCGCGCTCGACCTGGAACTCCGCGGGGCGGGGAACTTGCTGGGGCGCGAGCAGCACGGCCACATCGAGGCCGTCGGCTTCGACATGTACTGCCAAATGATGGAGCGCGCCGTCGCCGAGCGCAAAGGCGAGGCGCTGACGCCCGAACGCCGAGCCACGCTCAACCTGGGACAGGAAATCCGCATCCCACCTGAGTATATTGATAGCGAGAATCTGCGCCTGCGGATTTACAAGCGCATCGCCAGCGTTACGACCGACGCCGAGCGCGCGGAAGTTCGCCAGGAACTGGAAGATCGCTTCGGGCCGCCGCCGCCATCGGTGGAAAATTTACTGGATTACGCCGTGTTGAAAGCGCTGGCCGAAAAACTGCTGGTGGCTTCGATTGACCGTCGAGGCGACCAGGTGGCGATCAAGTTCTACGACGACACGCCGATTGGCCCGGAAAAGTTGGTGAAACTGTTGCGCAAACGCCGAGGCATGCGCTTGGACCCTTCGGGTGTACTCTGGCTGGACTGGAAGAGCATTCAAGGTGGGCCAATGGGTGCCACCAGAAACGTATTGCTACAACTACAATCGTAGGGATAAAATTCGAGGCGGGTGATTCCCATGAAAAATTGCCAATTTGTATCCGTGTTGGCGCTTAGCGGCGCGTCGCTGCTGACCGCGACGCTTCTCCCTTCCGCCGCACGCGCGCAGACCAAGGCCGTGGTGGTGGAAGAGATTATCGCGCGTGTGAACAACGACGTTATCACCATGTCCGATTATCAGAAGGCCGATGAGCAACTGCGCGAGGAAGTGGCGCACGATTGCCAGGGCTGCGCGCAGGACAAGCTGATGGCGGAGTTCAAGGACCAGCAGAAAGATTTGCTGCGCGGACTGATTGACCAATCGCTGATGGTGCAGCGTGCGAAAGACATGGGCATCAGCGTGGAATCGGACGTCATTAAGCGCCTGGACGACGTGCGGAAGCAGAACCAGCTCGCCAGCCTGGAAGATTTGGAGAAGGCCGTCGAATCGTCCGGCCTGGCTTGGGAAGATTATAAGACGACGATTCGCAACGGCCTGTTGACCCAGGAAGTCGTGCGGCGCGAAGTAGGATCGCACATCAACATTCCCGGCGACGAAGTGAAAAAATATTACGACGCGCACCCGCAGGAGTTTACGCGGCCCGAGCAGGTAGCGCTGTCCGAGATTTTCCTGAGCACCGAAGGCAAGAGCCCGGAAGAGATCGAAGCCGTACAGAAGAAGGCCGAAGATTTGCGTAACCGCGTGATCAAGGGCGACGACTTCAACGAAATTGCCAAGCGCTATTCTGAAGGCAGCACTGCAAAAGACGGCGGCGATCTCGGAACGTTCAAGCAGAGCGAGCTGGCGCCGCAACTGGAAGAGGTCGTCTTCAAAATGGACAAGGGGCAGATCACCGACGTGATCCAGACCAAGACCGGATTCGAAGTGCTGAAAGTGGAGAATCACTATAAGGCCGGCTTGCAGCCCATGGACAAAGTGGAAAACGAAATCATGAACCGGCTGTACATGCAGAAGATGCAGCCGCAGATGCGTGATTACCTGGGGCAATTGCGCGAAGAAAGCTACGTGATGGTGAAGCCGGGATATACGGATAGTGCCGCGGTAGCTGGAGCCAGCGTGATTACGGAAGTGCAGCCGACGCCGGACGTGGCGACGAAGAAGAAAGAGAAGAAAAAGCTGCCGCTGCCTAAAGTCAACGGTCAATGAAATCGCATTACGTTTCCGATTTGCAGGACGGCCAAGCCGTCACTACGTTGTTCCTCGTCGCCGTGAAAGAAATCCGCACCTCACAACGCACCGGGAAATCCTGGCTGGAGCTGGCGCTGCGCGACCGCACCGGCTCGATCCCCGCGAAAATGTGGGACAACTTCGAGGCGCTGGCGAAAACCTTCGAAGCGGATGACGTGGTGCAGATTCGCGGCCGCGTGAAGCTCTACAACGGCCAGAAAGAAATGACGCTGGAGCAGATCGTTCCAGCGGCGGCACGCGACTACGAGCTTGCGGATTTTCTGGCGCACACGAAGTATGACGTCGAGAAACTTCTTGGCGAGCTGAGCGCAGCCGTTGCGGCGGTGCGGAATCCTTGGATCAAGCGGCTGCTGGAAAGCGTTGTGAACGATCCAGCGATCGTTCCGAAACTGAAGCGCGCGCCCGCGGCGATGAGCATGCATCACGCGTTTGTGGCCGGATTGCTCGAGCACACAGTTAGCCTGATCGGTTTGGGGCGCGCCGTGGTGGCGCACTATCCGGAGCTGGATGCCGATCTATTGCTGGCGGGCATTGTCCTGCACGACATCGGCAAAATCGATGAGCTCAGCTACGAGCGGGCCGCGAATTACACCACGGCGGGCCGGTTGCTCGGGCACATCACGATCGGGACTTTGCTGGTGCGCGAAAAGATCAAGGCGATTCCCGGCTTTCCGGAGCCGCTCGCGATTTTGATCGAACATTTGATTTTGAGCCATCACGGCAGTTACGAATTTGGCTCGCCTTCTTTGCCGCAGACGCGCGAAGCGATTGCGCTGCATTTTCTGGACGATATGGATTCAAAAATGGCGGCGATGCGCGCGACCCTGGAAGGCGCGTCGGGCGGGGAAGAGTGGACCGAGCGGAATCCGGCGCTGCATCGGGCACTGTTGCGTACGGACAAGTTTTTGGGCGGTGAGGATTCTGGCCGTCCGGCGGAGACTGCTGCAGGTAATTCTTCGCAGCAGCGCACGGCGCCTGGCGGGCCGCGCAATTTCGGCGGCGCGCAGTGAACCTGAACGTGACGCGAGCGCGAATGTGAAAATTCATGACTGAGCTCAACACACGAACTGTGCCGCCGCGACGCGCTTTGCTGGATCTGGCTCCGCTCGAACTGGACTGCATGAACACGCTCTGGCCGATGGGGCAGGGTACGGTGCGCGAAATTCGCGATCGTCTGGCGCCACGGCGGCCTCGTGCATACACCACGATCATGACCATCATGGATCGCCTGGCGCGCAAAGGCATCGTCGAACGCCGCAAGGTTGGGCGCGCTTACATGTATCGCCCGAATTTGAGCGCCGAAGAAGCGCGCGGCCACGCGTTGGATCAGGTGATCGAGAATTTTTTCGCCGGCTCGAAAGAAGCATTGCTCGCGCAACTGAATTGTGAAGGTCCGCGCGCGCGCGCGGTGGCGGCAGCTGGGGCGGCGGCCGTGGCATCGTCCGGTGGGCTGGCGCGGGCCTCGAATGATGGATCATCCGCAGAGCCGATCACGACGAAGAGGCGCGATGATTCCCGCTGAACTGAAAATTCGCGACAACGTGATCCGTCCGGGGACGATTCTCGCGCCGATGGCGGGCGTTACCGACACGGTGTTTCGCCGCGTGATCCGTTCGCTTGGCTCCTGCGGGCTGATCATGACCGAATTCACTAGCGCCGAGGGGCTGACGCGCAATTCCGCGCGGACGCTGCATTATTTGTACTTCGACGCCGACGAACATCCCATCGCCGCGCAGATTTTCGGCTCCGATCCGCAGGTGATGGCATCCGCGGCGGCGCTCACCGAAGATCTGGGCTTCGATCAGGTGGACATCAATCTGGGCTGCCCGGTGAAAAAAGTGGTGAAGTGCGGCGGGTCGGGTTTGCTGCGCGATCTAGTGCACCTAGAAAAATTGCTGCGGGCCGTGCGCGCGGCGGTGAAGATTCCGCTGACGATCAAAATTCGCTCGGGCTGGGACGAAAATAACATTGTCGCAGTGGATGTGGCGCGGATGGCGGAGCAAGTCGGTATTGAGGCGATCGCCGTGCACCCGCGGACGCGCATGCAAGGTTATAGCGGCTCGGCGGATTGGAGCGTGATTCGCGCGGTGAAGCAGGCGGTGCGCATTCCGGTGATCGGCAATGGCGACATTCGCATGCCGCAGGACGCGGTGCGCATGGTGTCGGAAACCGGTTGCGACGCGGTGATGATCGGGCGGACGGCGTCCTCGAATCCTTGGATTTTCCGGCAGATCGCGGACTTCATTGCGATCGGACGCTACGACGAGCCTACTGATGTGGACCGCTATCATTTGCTGTCTGGATATTTTCGCAGCTTGATTGCCGCGGAGATGCCGGATGCGATTGGCAAGATGAAACAGTTCGCGAGCTTGTTCACGCATGGCGTGCGCAACGGGGGGGAACTGCGCTATGCAGTGCATCATGCGCACGCGGCTGCGGAAATCCTCGATAGAGTAGATGCGTTCTTCGCGAACAGTGCGGCACCTGCTGGTGATTAAGTTTTCGGACTGCCGTGCGTTACTCGTCGCGGGTGATTAAGAGCTGCTTGTAAGCCTCGCGGCGCGTGAGTCCGCGTTCGCGCGCTACTTGTTTTAGCGCGGCTTTATTGTCCACGCTGCGTTCCTGCATGATCTCCGCCACGCGGCGCGCGAGGGGAATTTTTGCGTGCGCATCATCTGCCGCGGTGTGCTGCGCCTCGCCATCCGCGGGGCCAATCAGCAGAGTGATTTCCCCGCGCGGCGGTTTGGTGCGCGCCGCAGCGAGCAAATCCTCCAGATGGCCGCGCACGAACTCCTCGTACACTTTGGTTAATTCGCGCGCCACCACCCCTGGGCGATTGCCCAGTATTTCCAGCGCGTCTTCCAGAGTATCGAGCAGGCGGTGTGGCGCTTCATACAGAGCCAAAGTGCGCGGTTCAGCAGCGAGCGCGCGCAAACGTTTGCGGCGTTCGGTCGGCCGCGACGGCAAAAATCCGATGAACGTGAATTCCTCGATGGACATCCCCGATGCCGCCAGCGCCGCCACAAACGCGCACGCGCCTGGTAGGGGCACTACTTGAATTCCGTGACGCAGCGCCAGACTCACCAGCCTGCCGCCGGGATCGGAAATTGCGGGTGTGCCGGCATCGGTCACGAGCGCGATCTGGGCGCCCTGCTCCAGCTCGATCACGATTTCCGCGGCACGCGTGATTTCGTTGTGCTCGTGATAGCTCACCATGCGCTTCTGAATGTCGAAATGCGAGAGCAGCTTCACCGTTTGGCGGGTGTCTTCGCAGGCGATCGCGTCCGATTCTTTCAGTACGCGCAAGGCGCGCAGCGAAATATCTTCCAGGTTACCGATAGGCGTCGCCACCACATACAGGCATCCCGCGCCGGGTTCGTTTGGTTTTGTTTTGGTCATAGCGAGATCGAAGAGTCCGCGAACGAACGCAGTCTAACACAACGCACCTCTGCACATTTTCGAAGGGCGGGTTTGTAGCGGCGGCCTTCAGACCGCCATCGATCGAAGGCGCAACTTTAACCTGCAGCGCGCCACCGATGGCGCCCTGAAGGGCGCCGCTACAAACGTTCTTCGCGCCAGACGCTCTCCCGCTGCGCCTGCAGCCGCAAGCGTGTTACTATTTTCTTTACACTCAGAGCAGGGAGGACTTCCGCATTGCCGCTATACGAATACAAGTGTGATAAGTGCGCGCATCAATTCGAAAAAATCGAAAAGCATAACGCGCCGACGACGCAGAAGTGCCCGAAGTGCGGCGGAAAAGCCCAGCGAATGATTTCCGCGGCGGGGATTCAGTTCAAAGGCTCGGGCTGGTACGTGACGGATTACAAAGGCAAGAATTCCGGCGCCACGTCGGTGGAAGGCTCGGGCGACGGCGCTGCGGGAAAATCCGGCGATTCATCGGCGGACTCCAAATCCTCGGACGCAAAATCGCAGGACTCGAAATCGAGCGACGCGAAGACTGGCGAATCGAAATCTGGTGGCGGAAAATCCGGCGAATCAAAATCATCCAGCGAGAAAAACTCGTCGAAGAAAAAGAAATGAAGCGCTGATGTGGCTTGTTAAAGTGCCGTATTAAAGCTCCAGCGTCTTCAAATATTTCCGGAATTCATTTCCGAATTTCGGATTCTTCAGCGCCAGTTCTACGGTGGCTTTCAGGAAGCCCAGCTTGTTCCCGGCATCGTGCGTTTTTCCCTGGTGTACGTGCGCCCAAAGGCCTTGTTTCGCGGCCAGCGCACGCAGCCCATCGGTAAGCTGTATTTCGCCGCCCGCACCGGGCTTGGTTTGATCCAGATAATCGAAAATTTCCGGCGGCAGCACATAGCGTCCCGAAACACCCAGATTCGAAGGCGCTTCGTCCGGCTTCGGCTTCTCGATCATATCGTTTAGCCGCAAGACGCTATCGCCCCAACGCGGAATTTTTCCAGGGCTCGAAGAAATCACGCCGTAGAATTGCAGTTCTTCGCGCGGAACTTCCTGCACGGTGATCGCGCCTTGCCCCGTGGCCTCGTAAATTTCAATCAGGGCGCGCGTGGCCGGAACGGGGCTGTCCATGATCACGTCGCCGAGCAGCACGGCGAAAGGCTCGTCGCCCACCAGTTCGCGTGCGGTGAGCACCGCATGGCCCAGCCCCAGCGCTTCATTCTGCCGCGTATAACTGAAATGAATCCCACCGCTGATGTCGCGCACCATCTGCGCCAGTTCCGGTTTGCCGTGGTCTTCCAGGAAATGTTCCAGCTCCGGGGCGAAATCGAAATGGTCTTCGATGGCGCTCTTGCGGCGCCCAGTGACGAAAATCACATTTTCAATTCCAGACGCGATGCACTCCTCTACTGCGTATTGAATCAGCGGCTTGTCCACTACCGGCAGCATTTCCTTGGGCATCGCTTTGGTGGCGGGCAGGAAGCGCGTTCCCAATCCGGCCACAGGCAGCACAGCTTTACGCACGCGTTTTCGTTCGGAGCTCATAGTCCTCTTAGTGGGTTGCAGCGGTCGCCTAAATAGGCCAGGCGTGCCAGATCAAAATTTATTTTACGCTCTGGAGTCGGCTGGACGGGGGAAGCGCGATCGCCGGAGTTCGTAAACACAACGTCTTTGCAAACAGTAAACGCTGAACGCGACGGCTTGGCACGCCAAACGCTTTCGCGCAAAGCGCCGCGTGCGGAAAGTCCGTTCGCACCGTTATGCTACCATAATCATTGCTAACTCCGGCGGAGCGAGATTCGAGGCGTATTTTTTGACTGCACAACGCAAAATCATCTTGGGGATTGAATCATCGTGCGATGAAACGGCCGCGGCCGTGGTTTCCGGCGGCGATACGATTCTTTCCAGCATCGTCGCATCGCAGATTGCGATTCACCGCAAATATGGCGGCGTGGTGCCGGAGCTGGCTTCGCGCGAACACTTGCGCCAAATCGTTCCAGTGGTGCGCGAAGCGCTCGAACAGGCCGGAATCACGTTGGAGGACTTGGACGCGGTTGCGGTGACGCGCGGTCCGGGGCTCGTCGGTGCGCTCCTCGTGGGCATTACCTACGGCAAGGTGCTGGCGCGGGCGCTCGGCAAGCCGCTGATCGGCGTGAATCATCTCGAGGGTCACGTCCACGCGGTTTTTCTCGAAGCGCATGCGGCGAAACTACCACCACCGGAATTGCCGGCCGCCTGCCTGATTGTTTCCGGCGGGCACACTGTAATTTATTCGGTGAAGTCCGAAGCGCAAAATGGCGCGGCGCATTTTTCCTACGAACAGCTGGGCGGTACCCGCGACGACGCGGCCGGCGAAGCCTACGACAAGGTCGCACGCCTGCTCGCGCTGGGATATCCCGGCGGCCCGGTGATGGATCAACTGGCACAGCATGGCGACCCGCGCGCGATTCGTTTCGGCGAGCCGAAGATGAAAGGCAATGTTTACGACTTCAGTTTCAGCGGCATCAAGACCGCAGTGCTGTATCACTTGAAGCGTCATCCGGAGCTTCAGCCCGAAATTGACGCGCGCAAAGAAGCGCTGGCGCGCGGCGAACGCAGCGCGGATTCATTGCGCAAGCTGGCCAGCACAGCAACGTTGGATTTGATCGCGAGTTTTCAACGCGCCGTGGTGGACGATCTAGTGACGCGCACCATCGCAGCCGCCCAGCAAAATAATGTGCGCTCGATCCTGGTGTCCGGCGGAGTTGCCGCCAATCGCGAGCTGCGCGCTACATTCGAAACCGAAGCCAAACGCCACAATCTCGGAGTATTTTTCCCCAGCCGCGCGCTATCCACAGACAACGCCGCGATGATTGCCGCCGCCGGCTACCCACGCTTCGTCGCCGGCCAACACGAGGATGCCACACTGAACGCCGAACCAAATCTGCCGCTAGCGTAGCGAGCACCTGCGGATCGGTTCAGTTCGCGATCGGCAGATCAATTTCCGACAACGCAAGGGCCGATGATGTTTACAATTCAGGTGGAGTGCGTTTTGAAGCAATCGAGCGTCGGCTGCTTATATTGGGCGACCTCGATCAGGTAGCCCTCAGGATCGCGCATGTAACAGCGCCATTCGCAGCCGCGATTATCGAGCGGCTCGGTGAGGAACTCAGCGCCTTTGGCGCGCCAGTCCTCGTACCACTTCCAGATATCGGCCACGCGCAGGTTCAGGAAACTGCTCGTGGTGTGGAGATCCTGAGGGGTTTCCAGAATGACCTCCGGCTTATCCGGTGTCGGGCCGCCTCCGGTATTTAGTATCAGCCAGGAGTTCGCCAGCTTGATGTAACAGGGATTTTCCGGCTTGATCACTTTCCCGCCAAGAACTCGCACGTAGAAATCCTGCGATCTTTTCAGGTCCTTCACCGTGAAGAAATGCGTGACAAAGAATCCTGCATGCGCGATCGGTGCGTCCGGTAGATTCATGCGGCAGCTCTCTGCAGACTTGAAATTGCTGGAGCGCATCCCGCAAGTTCCAACGACATAAACGTAGATCGCCCACGAGCAAAGGCAATCGTTCGCGCGAATCTGACTCGTCGGGCACTCAGCTGCCGACACCCAAGCTACGACACAAATTCGACCAAAATCGGATCGCTTTCTCACACCGGAAAATTCATGATAAACGCGGGGATCATCGGAAATTGCCTTCAATTGGTCGGTAATCCTGCGCCCGCGACACGACAATGTTCGCAGACGCCGCGTTCGTCGAGTTTCAGCTCCTCGAAGTGTCTTTCAAGATGAGCCCGGCCAAAGAACTTCGAAGGGGCGTCTTGACGGTAGCCCCACGGCTTGCAGACCGCGCACTGTAGCATCCACTTGCGTGTGCGAGGGTCTCGCAGATGCCATACGGGATCATGCGGATGTTGCTTCATCGTCGTGCCGCAGATTACCTCATGACAATCCCAATGTGCCAGCGGCTGATTAATTTGCTATTCAGAAACTGAATTCCTGCGGGGTATGAATTCGTTGAACGCAGTTTCCGCGAGGCGGCTCAGCAGGTACCACCACAGTGTCCCGCCTACCACGATCCAGATTGCAGCGAGCGGGGCGAATTTCGGCGTCAGCGCATCTGCGACGAGCGAAAGGGGGAAGTCCGCGCGCGCCACGAAGTCCCACATGACGCTCAGATACTGCAATCCCGGGACGAAGAAGCGCAGCGTGCTCATCAAGCAGGCGCAGAAATGCAGGATCGGCAGAAAATAGATCCAATCGGGATGCGCTTGGCGCGTCAAGAAGCGCGCTCCCTGCAATACTGTTCGCGCCGCTTCGTGCGCGGATTCGAAATTGTGCGGAACATTTTTCATGAATTTATCGGGGCCTATACTTCGCTCATCGCGCACAAAATCTAAATCAGCGGCGGCTCGTAAATGTAGGCCATGCCGTCGCGCGTCATCGCGTACGCCTTCGATCCGTCCACGCTCCAGCGCAGGTCCACGATTCCCTCGGCGGCGTACTCGTCGAACATGGTTTGGCGGCCCAGATCCACGATAAACAGCCGGCCTTTCGCTGAATTCTTCAGCCACGAGCTATAACAAATGCACAGCGGCAAGTGCGGATGGCAGACACACAATTCCGCACCGAAGGGCAGCGGCTCAAATGCCAGACTCTCCACGTCAAGGCTGTACGCCTGTCCCGCTGCACAATAAATAATCTGGCGGCTGTCGGGCGTCCATGTGAGGTCGGTGATGTGCCCCTGCGCTTGAAACACATTTTGCGTGCGCAGCGCGGGGACGTCGGCCAGAACTATCGAATCATCGGCCCAATCGCCGCGAATTTCGATCACACTAGCAAGTATTTTTTCATCCGGGCTAAAAGCGGTCCGGCCGTAGCCGCCAAATGCGCCTTCTTCGCCGAATTCCGCTTCGTAGGTTTGCCGCTCGAAGCCGTCGGGCACGCCCATTTCCTTGGTTGGTGTCTGCGCGAAAGAAAACGCGCCGAGGTCCGTCGTCCACAGCCGCAAACCCGCGCCTTTGCCCCCCGCCGATGCCGCCGCGAAAAACTTTCCCGCGCCAGACCACGCCAGGCACGCCGGAAAATTCTTGAAATCGCCAAATGTGCCCAGCAGCATTTTTCCTTGCAGATCAAAAATGTGTAGGGCCGGCTGCCACGCGCCCCACGCCACCACCAGATGACGCGCCGATGGCGACCATGCAAACGCCGCCGCAAAATCCTGCGCCGCGGCGACGCCGGCGGCTGAACCGGGCGCTTCCTGCGGCACCGCCAGCGCCAAGGTCGGGCCGGGGCGTTCAATGTCATAAAGCACCACGCGCAGCGAGCCGCCGTGATCGGGCGGGGCGATCAAACTCACAGCTCCAGTCGCCGCAATTGCCAGGCGCGGGGTGAAACCGGGAAACACTTTTTTGATCAGCCAGTTCGAATCACGCGCCATGTCCCGCAGCCCGCGTACCACCAGTGCCGCGGAACGCAGCGCCAGTCCGCGCGAGGCGGCAGGCACGATTTGCTGGCCGGCGTGTTGCGTGGGCTGCAATTCGGGCGATCTTTCGCGCGTTTCCATGATCAGCGGCCCAGCCCCTGCGGATTTTCCAGACGCCGCTTGGCCTGCGCGATTTGGTCTTCCACTTTTCGCACCATTTCTTTCAGCACGTCGCGCCCGTGGCTCTCCGCTTCGTCCAGACGCACTTTCAATTGATACAAATCCGAACGCAGCAATTCCTGCAGTTCCGCTTCGATCTCCGCGAGCCGCCCGCGCGCCTGGCTGATGCGGCGAATCACGCGAATCAGCTCCGCGCCGGGCCCTTCGCCCTGCACAGCCTCCGCGCTCCATTCGTACTCGGTGAAAATTTTCCGCAGTCTGGTTTCGTCGCCACGCTCGTAGGCTTCATTAGCCTCGGCCATCAATTGCTGGCGCTTGGCGCGATCGGCGCGATCGGATGTAAGGTCCGGATGAACGCGCTTGGCCACTTCGCGATACAGCCGCTTCATTTCGGGCGAAGATTCGAAAGCGCGCGGCGTGGCTTCGGATTTTTCTCCGGCTGTGAATTGCGTTTCGGCGGCGCGTGCACGAGCTTCCCGGGCAGCTTGTTGCGCGCGGTCATTCGCGGGCTGTTCCTGCGCCAGCCGCTCGGCGACCGCAGCCTTCAATTCGTCCAGTTCGGCGTAACGAGAGCCAACGTGATGCAAGTATTGCCGCTCGAACGCGCCCAGCTCCGCGCGCAAATTTGCGGAACGCAACTCGCGCTCGGCCAGCTCGCTTTCAATCGCGGCTTGTTCCTCGCGTTTGCGCGCGAGTTCCTGCTCTTCTGGGTTTAGTTGCGGACTTAGCGGGGGATTGGACGCGGACGCCTGCGCTGGATTGGGCGCCGCATGCGCGCCGTGGTTCGCCGCGGAGGAGGGAATGGCTCCTCCAGCCGCGTCAACCCGCGGGCTCGCGGCAGGGATGTCCGTAGCCTTCAGCGCCATACGCTTCGCCTCTGAGAGCTGTGCGAACCGCTTCACGGCCAAGCATTAGTAATGTTTCCCAAGTTCCCAAGGGCCGGAGGGGATCGCTCCCTAAATTGTAAGGTGCGCGCAATTTCCAGGCAGGGCTTCCGCAGGAGCGGTTTCCAGAAGATGAAAACTGTACGTTGGTACAGGCCGCCGTTCTCGCGGTGCCTTTGCCGCCCTGGGGTCCAGCCGCACGCCCGGTGCGGCTCGAGAATCTTTGTAGGTCATGGCTTCAGCCACGACATCACCTCAGCGCCGCAAGCACGGCTTCAGCCGCTGAAGTATGGGTTTTGTAATCACCATCCAGACGCGTCGGCTCGTCAGTTTTCGCCTATCACGCCAGCCAAATTGGCCGCACGTGCAACGCTCGCGGCACCTCGCTATCCTTTTTCGCTCATGCGAGTCTTTCTGCATTGATCCGCATCCAAACGCTAACGAAGGGAGCAACGTCCATGAGCGAAACAGTTCCGCAGTACATGCAACGAATCCTGGGATATGCCGAAGGCCAGCAACCGCTGAAAATTCAAGCCGCCAGCGCGAAAAAGCTCAAGCGCCTGCTGAGAGGCGTCCCCGCAGCGAAGCTGCGCAAGCGTCCGAGTCCGGACAAATGGTCCGTCGCGGAAATCCTGGCGCATCTGGCCGACAGCGAAATCGTAACCGGTTTCCGCCTGCGGCAAATCCTAGGGACGCCCGGCACGCCCATCCCCGCGTATGACCAGGACGCCTGGGCCAAGTCCGGCCGTTACGATAAACGCGACGCACGCAAGTCGCTCGAGACATTTCGCGTCCTGCGCGAAACAAACCTGGCGCTGCTGAAGTCGCTCGCCTCTGAGCAGTGGCAGCACCACGGTATGCACTCCGAGCGTGGAGCAGAAACGATCGAACGCCTGGTTACGCTAATCGCCGGCCACGACCTGAATCACACGCAGCAGATCGAACGCATCGTGGCGCCGGCGAAGAAACGTGGAAAGTAGGAAGGACAGCGAGGCAGCGCAAAAAAAAGGGCACAATCTTCGCAGATTGTGCCCGCCAGGGTTGAGACGAAAAATCTATTCAGGAATTGGCGCGCCCTCCGGCATCTGCAACTTGGCTTTAGCCAGCGCCTTCGCCAAGTTTGCTTCGACGGCCGATTCGGACGTATTGCGCACGGTAGCGAGTTCACTTACCAGCAGGTACTTCGCACGCTCCAACATTTTCTTTTCGCGGAAGGAAAGCGGCTTGGTCCGGCTGAGGGCCACCAGACCTTTCAGCACTGCGGCGACCTCCATCAACGAGCCCGTCCGCATGCGATCCGAATTTTCCTTGAAGCGGTGTTTCCAGTCGTGGTGGGAAGCGGAGCGGCCCTTTTCCAAAAACGAAATCACCGCGCCGGC